>Ga0209736_1000078_pt1 | contig 31826 bp, 32 predicted proteins | sample BlaSpr_A8_Ref_M3_FD_187992 | JGI IMG/M metagenome (GOLD analysis project Ga0209736, IMG submission 187992) | Forest soil microbial communities from Thunder Bay, Ontario, Canada - Black Spruce, Ontario site 2_A8_Ref_M3 (SPAdes) (version 2) | ecosystem: Environmental > Terrestrial > Soil > Boreal...
TGATGGAAGAGGTTGCGTTCGACCGCAATGCGGTGACCAGCCGCGAATGGGGCGCCTACCCGATCATCACCTTCCCGGACCTGCCGAAGATCGACGTGTTGATGCTGCCGCGGCAGGACCAGCCGCCGCTCGGCGTCGGCGAATCCGCTTCCGTCCCGAGTGCCGCGGCGATCGCCAACGCGATCTTCGATGCGACCGGGGTGAGGTTTCGCGAATTGCCGTTCACGCCGGAACGAATCCTTGCCGGATTGCGCGGTGAACGGGATGCGGCGCCAGCCGCCTTGCTGCCAGCGACACCGAAACCGCAACTCTCGCCCGACAGGTGGCACAATCCATTTGCCGGGCGGCGCGGCGCGTTGGCGACGATCACGGCATTATCTGCCGCAGCGATTGGCATCGCCGCCGCCGTGCTGCCGTGGCGCGCGATCGCGCCGATCGCGCGGCTGGATGCGTCGGTGTATTCGGCCGAAACCATCGCCCGCGGCCGGCAACTGGCAGCACTCGGCGACTGCGCCGTCTGTCACACCGCTGCGAACGGCGCCGTCAACGCCGGCGGCCGGGCGATCGAGACGCCGTTCGGCACCATCTACGCAACCAACATCACGTCCGATCCCGAAACCGGGATCGGCAACTGGTCCTATCCGGCCTTCGAGCGCGCCATGCGCGAAGGCATCCATCGCGACGGCCGGCATCTCTATCCGGCGTTTCCCTATACCCATTTCGCCAAGGCAACCGATGCCGACCTGCAGGCGCTCTATGCCTATCTGATGGCGCAGGCGCCGGTGCGCGCCGAGACTCCAAAGAACGCGCTGGCGTTTCCGTTCAACTGGCGTCCGCTGATGGCGGCCTGGAACGCGCTGTTTCATCGGCCCGGCGTATTCGAAGCTGACGCGAGCAAATCCGCGACATGGAATCGCGGTGCCTATCTGGTCGAAGGTTTGGGCCATTGCGGCGCCTGCCATACGCCGCGCAATGCGCTGGGCGCGGAAAATGACAAGACCTATCTGGCCGGCGGTTTTGCGGAAGGCTGGGAAGCCCCGGCGCTGACCTCGCTTTCGCAGGCGCCGATCCCCTGGAGCGAGGATGAGCTGTTCGCCTATTTACGAACCGGCGAATCCCGCTTCCACGGTGTCGCCGCCGGCCCGATGGCGCCGGTGGTGAAAGAACTCGCCGCTTTGCCCGACCAGGACATCCGCGCCATCGCCGTCTATCTCGCCTCCTTCAACGACAACGCGCTTGGAAAGCCGGGCGAGGACACGCTGGCCGCCCACCTGGAAACATTGACCGCGACCCGGGTCGCTTTCGCTTCGCCGATCGGGGCGCGGCTCTATCAGGGCGCCTGCGCGGTTTGCCATGCGGTCGGCGGCGCGCCGCTGTTCGGCAGCCGGCCGTCGCTGGCGCTGAACAGCAATCTGCATAGTGCCGCGCCGGATAATATGATCCAGGTGATCCTGCACGGCATCACAGCACCAGCGTCGAGCGACCTCGGCTACATGCCGCCCTTCAAGGACAGCATGACCGACGGTCAGATCGCCGAACTTGTGGGCTACCTGCGGCAGCAATTCGCACCGGACAAGCCGCCCTGGACCGGGGTGCAGGCCACGGTCAGCCGGGCCCGGCAAGGTATCACGCGTTGACGCGCGCCAACGTCCGGCTATTGCATTTCAATCTTTAAATTGTTGTCCTTGGCAACCTGTACCCACTTTTCGATGTCCGCCTTCATGAAGGAGGTCAGTTGCTCGGGAGAACTCATGGGAACTTCCAGTCCGGACTCGTCAAACCACTTTTTGATCGCCGGCAATTCCGATGCTTGCTTCATCGCGGCATTGAGCTTCTTGATGATGGGATCTGGCGTCCCGGGCGGCGCGAACAACGCGCTCCACGCGACTGCATCGAAACCCTTTGAGACCGTTTCATCGAAGGTCGGAACATCCGGCAATACGCGCGAGCGCTTGACGCTCGTCATCGCAATCGCCCGAATGATCTTGTCCTTGATGAAAGGCACCGCGGTCGATGCCCCCATGATTCCAAGTGGAATATGTTCGCCGGCGAGGTCCGTCAACAGCGGTCCCGTCGATTTGTAAGGCACGATGGTCAGTTCGGCCCCGATTTTCGGCTTCATTAATTCGACGGCAAACCGACCGGAGGTGGCGGGTCCGGAGGTTCCAATGGGCGTACCGGGGTGGGCTTTCACATAGGCAAGAAAAGCATCGATCGAATCTGCTGCGGGAAAGCTCTTGCTGGCGACGATCACATTGGGATCTTCGCTGATCAGCGTGATCGGCGCAAAATCCTTTACCGGATCGAAAGCCAGCGGCGCCATTGCAACGACCGAAACGCTGTGACTGGCGGACGTTCCCCAAATGATGTTGTAACCGTCCGGCGCCATCCGTGCGACGGCTTCGGCCGCCGTAATGCCGCTTGCGCCCGGGCGATTTTCGATGATCACGGGCACACCCAGGATTCTCTGTAACTCAGGCGCGAACAACCGGGCCGGAACGTCCACGTTACCGCCGGTCGCGTAACCCACGATCAGACGTATAAGCTGGTTCGGATAGTCGTCCGCGGCCTGCAAAACCCTGCTGCCCAATCCCAGTGATATTGCCGACGACGTCACAACGGCAGAAAGCAACTTCCTTCGGCTCAGCATCATCTCGATCCCGTCGATTTGGATGACCGGTCAAACTACGGCCTGCGCCCAAGCGTAAACCGCCCCCCGCGGCTGTCTACGCGCGACGTCCACAATGTGGCCATTTCATTCGCCGCTGCCGTTGCACTGTAGGCGCATTGTCCTAGGATAGCAGCCCGCAACCATCTGGAACTCCGCCCATGCCGCAGCGGCCGAAATCAAAAGCCCAGTCGAAGCCTTACGCCGGCACCCAGGCTATCGTCAGGGCGTCCCTTATCTTGAAGGAGATCGGCGCCGCGGCACCGCGCGGCCTGCGTGTCGTGGACCTTTGCGACCGGCTCGCGATCGAACGACCGACAATTCACCGGATACTGTCCTGCCTGGCGGCCGAGGGCCTCGTACAACGCAACGACAATGGCAAGCAATATCTGCTCGGTCATCAGATTCATAAGCTGGGCACGATCGCCGCAGGTCGGTTCAATCTGCGGGAAATCTGTGAGAATGCGCTTACGAGGATCGCCGGGGCGACGGGGGATACGGTTTTTCTGACCATCAGACGGGGCCACGACGCTCTCGTCGTAGACCGAAGAAACGGTCCCTATCCGGTCGGGGTGATGCCGTTGAAGGTCGGCATGCCGCGACCGCTCGGCGTCGGCGCAACCGGCCTGGCCATGCTTGGCGCATTGCCGAACCACGAGATCGAAGACTTCATTCGAACCAACCGGCAGCGCTTGCTGGATCACAATGTCAAACCTGAGGGCCTCCCGGCGCAGCTGATGAAACTGCGCAAAAACGGTTACGCTTACAGCCGGGGATATGGGCCGCCCCGGCTCTCCGGCGTCGGCATGGCTTTGCGCGACGGCGAGCATCGCTGTATCGGGGCTATCAGTGTCACCACCATCGCGCAGCGCATGACGTCGGAGCATCGGCGCGAGGTGCTTCGAACGCTGTGCGACGAGCTGGCACCCATCCACGAAAAACTTCTTCGAATGCTGCGAAGCGGATCGTCGCAATATCGCTAGCACGGCGTCCGCCACGTCGCCCGGACTTTCCGGCAATTCCGCCAGTGTTCACATCGTGGACAGTAATCCTCGACAAGCTTTCGCGATCGATCTTAGCTGTAGCCCAGGTTCGGGCGCGCGCCTAAGCCATGCAGTTGATCCGGCAACCGCACATGGAGTTGGTCAAGGTGGCTGAACGTCAGCGACAGCTGATCCTGGGAGCGCACTTCCCGTCGATGGGGCAGCATATCGGCGCGTGGCTTCATCCCGATTCGCAAATCGACGCGGGACAGAATTTTCCCTATTTTGCCCGGCTCGCGCAGGCCGCCGAGCAGGCGAAATTCGACTTCGTGTTCATGGCAGACGCCGTGGCGACACGCGACGGCAACATGGAGGCGCTGAGCAGGTGGCCGCAATATATGGCGCATTTCGAACCGATCACGTTGTTGTCCGCGACGGCGTCGCTGACCCGGCACATCGGCCTCGTCTGCACCGCATCGACGAGCTACTACGAGCCATTCAACGTTGCCCGCCTGTTCGGCTCGCTCGATCACATCAGCGGCGGCCGCGCCGGCTGGAATGTTGTTACATCAGCGAACGCCTCGGCAAGCTTCAACTTCAATCGCGACGAACACTACGATATTGCCGAAAGATACCAACGCGCCCGCGAGTTCGTGCAGGTTGTCCTCGGGCTCTGGGATAGCTGGGAGGACGACGCGTTTTTGCGCGATCGCGCCAGCTGCCGCTATTTCGATTCCGGTAAGCTCCACAAACTCAACCACAAGGGGACTTTTTTCTCCGTCCGCGGCCCGTTGAATCTCGCACGGCCGCCGCAGGGTTATCCGGTGATCGCTCAGGCCGGCGCTTCCAACGATGGCAAGGAACTTGGCGCCGAGACCGCCGAGATCATATTTTTTTCCCAGCAGCGCATCGCAGCGGCTCGGGAGTTTTATCGGGACGTCAAGGGCCGCATGGCGAAATTCGGCCGCGCGCCGCAGCAGTTGAAGATGCTTGCCGGTCTCAATCCGACAGTGGGCAAAACCACCTCTGAAGCGCAAGCCAAGTTCGATTATCTTCAATCTCTCATCCATCCAGACGTCGGCAAGGAACTGTTGAGCGTTGACCTCGGTGGCGCGGACCTATCGGGCTTGTCGATTGACGAGCCGATCCCCGATCGTCTGATACCCGAGAAGACCAAGGCCAGCATGAGCCGCCTGAAGACTGTCGGAGGCGTAGCCCAGCAGGAAAAGCCTACCATTCGCGAACTCTACGAGCGCTATGCGGGATCTCGCGGATCTTATTCCGTCGTTGGAACTCCGGCCTATATCGCCGATCAGATGGAAGAATGGTTTACAACGGAGGCCGCGGACGGCTTTATCATCCAGGCGTCCTATCTTCCCGGGGGATTCGATGACTTCGCGAACAGCGTTATTCCGGAACTGCAGCGCCGCGGATTATTCCGAACAAGCTATACCGGCAATAGCCTCCGTCACCACCTAGGGCTGCAGCGACCGGAGAACCGCTACAGCAGGACCAGAGCGGCCACAATAAGCGAAACATGACTCGCGGAACGCCCTCCTAGATGTCGATTCACACCCTCAATACCCTCGCAAACGGCGTCCAGCGAATAGCATGCCGTTCCATCGACCCTGCCGAGCAGAGATCGATGTCGTTTCAGAACCTGCTGCGTTTTCTCAAAGACGAGGTGCTCGCCTATTCGCCCCACTACCGGAGAAAATTTGCCCAATTCGGTATTGGCCTGGACGCCATTTCAAACGAAGCCGAGTTCGCGAGCACGATACCGTTCACCGACAAGGAGGAGCTTCGCACTCATTTCTCCGATTTCGTTCTGCAACCGAATTGGCCCGGCGCCGAACGCAACCCGGCCGTCGAAGAAATCCCGGCCGGCCGGATCAGGCACTATCGCGAACGCGCTATCCAGGCCGCAGAGATCGCAGGCGATACCGAGCCTCACGCCGATCACGACGAGCGCACCTATCGGGAGTTCCTGTACGACTGGCAACCGATCCTGACCACCAGAACAGGCGGAACGACAGGCACGGCGGCGCAGTCGACCTACACGCTGTCAGACATTCACGGGCCACTGCGGCGGGCCGGACTGTTTCATCACAATATCAAGACCTGGTCGCCCACGCAGCGCTTCATGTCGTTGCTGCCAGCCGGCGAACATCTCGGCTTCTACGGTAACTTCCTGGTGCCGCTGCTGAATGGCCAGCCGCTTCGGCCGATGTTCGGCGGCCGCGTGACCAGCACGGAAAATCAGGTCCTGGTGGCGCACAGGACCCGTGTTCAGGCGCTCTACGGCACCTCCTCCTATCTGGTGTCCTGGCTCGATACCGCCTGCAAGATGATGGAGGCGGGACAGATCGACGGATTGCCGTCGATCGAGTTGGTCTCGGCATCGGCAGAGGCACTGACCGAAGGCTACGCCGCAAACATTCGAAAGTCGTTGGTCGCGCTGAAAGCTTCGAACGCCCGCCTGATTCAGGGCATGAGTTCAACCGAGTTGAAGTCGGGAGGCTTTCGCGACTGCGACGAAAACAGCGGGCTGCACGTCGACCCCCAGCACTTCTTCATCGAACTGATCGACCCGGAGACCAGGCTGCCGGCAACGCCCGGCGCGCCTGCGGTGTTGGTCTGGAGCCATATCGACTGGCACGGAACGGTGATACTGCGCTACTGGTCCGGTGACATCATTGAAGGCGGCGTCGAATTCGACGAATGCCCAAAATGCCGGCTCGTGGTGCCCCGGCTCTTCCCGCCATTCCGCAGGCTGGTGTCGGATTTCATCAAGGTCAGAGGCTCCCGCGTCGATCTTGCCGAGTTGCGGGCTGCACTCGAGACGATGCTGGAGCGGGACACCTACCAGATCGAGATAGAGCACCGGGACGACGGCCGACATATTGTGAATGCCCATGTGCATGCCAACGGTCGCGACATTTCGATCGACGCCTTGCAAGACCTCGTCATGACCGCCGTCGAACTGCGGCTGGACGCCATCCGGTTCTGCGAAGCCGACGAAATGCATCAGCGGCTCTATGGCGCCGGTGGCTGGAAGCCGCGCTGGTTGGTCAACGAATGAGCTTTGCCGGCGACGATAGCCATTCAGGCGAAGGGTGTTTTCAATGCGCGATGTGATGATCGCAGGTATCGCCGAGCCGGTGCACGGGCGCCTCCCTGGCCTGACGCCGATGGCGCTGCATGAACGCCTGGCTTTGCAGGCGCTTGATGATGCCGGTCTCGAGCTGCGCGATGTCGATGCGGTACTTACGCTTGCGCCGCGCTCGGATTCCTATCTTATCCATGCCGCTGCATTCGCGGAGTACCTCGGAATTAGCCCTCCGGCAGCGCTTACCCTGGAAGGCGGCGGCGCGGCTCCGGCAATCATGGTCGATATGGCCCGCAACATGATCGAAGGCGGGTCGGCAAAGACCGTTCTTATTGTCTCCGCGGATATGCCGCTTAGCGTCAATACCCGGGATGCCTACGTCAACACGCTTGCAGATTCAGGTCCCGTGCATCCCGACCTCGAACGGCCGTTCGGCCCGACCGTCCCTTCGCTGTTCGGAATGGTGGCCAGGGCCTACATGAATGAATTCAACGCCGATGAAAATGATCTTGGCGCTGTTGCGATTCATGACCGGGCAGCGGCGATCATGCATCCGAACGCGCATATGCGTTCACCGATGGACTTCGCGACGTATTGCGCCAGCCATATGATCGCCGATCCGCTGCGCTTGCTCGATTGCTCTCCGGTGTCCGACGGCGGCGCGGCTGTGGTCGTAACGTCGGCAGAACGTGCCGGCAAAGGCGGAAAAAAGCCGGTGCGTGCGATTGGCGCGGGATTTTCCATGACCCACTTGCACCTGTCTGCGGCGCCGTCTCTCACCGCACATGGAGCTGGCCTGGCGCTCGATCGTGCATTGTCATTCGCCCACCGCTCGCGCGGCGACATCGATGTCGCGCTGGTTTACGATTGTTTCTCCATCGCCCTCCTCGTCAACGTCGAAGATCTGGGTTTTGCGGCAAAAGGAAAAGCTGGTCTGGCGTTTCGCAATGGTGAATTCAGGCGCGGCGGCAGGCTGCCGATCAACACCCATGGCGGATTGCTGTCGCACGGCTACCCCGGGCGCGCAGCGGGAATCGGCAATCTGATCGAAGCCGTCGTGCAGCTCAGAGGCGACGCCGGCGATCGCCAGATTCCGAACGCCGCGATGACAATGACCCATGGGATGGGCGGCCTGTTCGCAACACATGGCGTTTTGCTGCTGGAGGCGACATGAAATATTCTGCGCCGCGAAACGGCCGCGAAGCGACCCCGCATTGGAAAGCCGCGCGCGAAGGCCGCCTGCTGCTGCCGTTTTGTGCAGCTCAAAATCATTTCTGCTGGCCTCCAGCTCAGCGCTGCCCCAGATGCCAGGGCGGAATTACCTGGAGAGTGAGCGAAGGCAGGGGCTCGGTTGAAACATTTTCGATTGTGCGGCGCCCCGCTCAGGCCGAATGGAAGGGCCGAGAGCCCTACATTGTCGCGTTCATCAAACTTGATGACGGCGGCCGCATCCTGAGCAACCTGATCGATTGCCCGCCCGAAAAAGTGCGCTGCGGCGATCGCGTGACATGCACGTTTGTCGAGACGACCGATCCGGAACTAGGGCTCCCCGTGTTTCGGCTCGATATGGAGAACCCGGCGGCTTGAGCGCCGTGGTGGGGCGTCCGGCGAAGCCGGCCGGGGCCGGACGCCGACAGTGCGCCGAGCTGCCATGCCCGGCCGATAAGCCTCTGGTTGCAGGGCTTCCGGCGCGATAGAGTTCCGGGATGGCAGTCACAGACATCGCATCCCGGACCTACAATCACGGCTGGCGGCTCGACCCGATCGTGCGCAGCCTGCTCGACACCGATTTCTACAAGCTCTTGATGGTGCAGATGATCCGGGAGTTTTATCCGGACACGCGCACCACCTTTTCGGTGATCAATCGCAGCCGGCATGTGCGGCTCGCCGAGGTGATCGACGAGGGCGAACTTCGCGCCCAGCTCGACCATGCCCGCACCATCCGGTTTTCCAAAAAGGAGCTGATCTGGCTGGCCGGCAACACGTTCTACGGCAAGACCCAGATGTTTTCGCCGGACTTCATCAACTGGCTCGCCAATTTCCGGCTTCCCGAATATGAGCTGCACAAGGTCGACGGCCAGTACGAATTGCATTTTCACGGGCCCTGGACCCACACCACGATGTGGGAGATTCCAGCCCTTGCCATTCTCAACGAGCTGCGCTCGCGCCAGGTGATGAAGGGACAGGGCCGCTTTGTCCTCGACGTTCTCTACGCCCGCGCCAAGGCAAAGCTTTGGAGCAAGGTTGAGCGCCTGCGCAAGTTGGAGGGACTGCGTCTCTCCGATTTCGGAACGCGGCGCCGCCACGGTTTCCTGTGGCAGCGCTGGTGCGTCGAGGCGGTCAAGGAAGGCCTGGGGTCCTCCTTCACCGGCACCTCCAATGTGCTGCTGGCGATGGACAATGATCTGGAAGCGATCGGCACCAACGCGCATGAATTGCCGATGGTCGCCGCCGCCCTCGCCAATGACGATACCGAACTGCGCTGGGCGCCGTACCGCATCCTCGACCAGTGGCGCCATACCTATGGCGGCAATCTTCTGATCGCCCTGCCCGACGCCTTCGGCACCAAATCATTCCTGCGCGACGCGCCGGAATGGGTGGCGGACTGGACCGGCTTTCGCCCCGACAGCGCGCCGCCGATCGCGGCCGGCGAAGAGATCATCAAATGGTGGAAGGAAAAGGGCCGCGATCCCCGGGAGAAGCTGTTGGTGTTTTCCGACGGCATGGACGTCGGATCGATCGAGGAGACCTACCGTCACTTCGCCGGCCGCGTCCGCATCAGCTTTGGCTGGGGCACCAACCTGACCAATGATTTCATCGGCTGCGCGCCGGACGGCTCGGTCGATCTCGATCCGATCTCGATCGTCTGCAAGGTGACCTCGGTCGACGGCCGGCCCGCGGTCAAACTCTCGGACAATCCGGAAAAGGCCACCGGCAGTGCGGCCGAAGTCGAGCGTTATCTGCGGGTGTTCGGCAATGCCGGCCGCGTCCGCAACGCGGTGCATGTGTGACCGTCAAGTCCCGACCCGAAGCGCTGCGCGCTGCTTGCGTAGCCAGGCGATCACTGACAGTGCGGTGATCAGCCCTGTCTTCGGATTTTCCGACGGGATATTCTCGATCGTCATCGAAAACCGGGCGGAATCGGATTCGACCTCGATGCGATGCACGTTGCGCGTCACGGTGGGATCGGCCCAGATCTCCAGCCGGGTCCGGTCAGGACCGATCCCGGCCAGCGACAGCGCGACGGCGACATTCAGGTTTGCCGGAAATCCTTTTGCGGCATCCCGCGCCGTACCCTCGAAGATCCGCAGCGGCTCGGTGATCCCGGCGATGTCGATATTGTTTTCCACGAGATAGGGTGCGCCGACGAGTCCCTGGATCGGCTTGCGCGTCACCATCCGGACCGAATGGATGGTCCCGACCGCCGCCGCGGTCACCGCGTCAAGACCGATCAGCGCGCCCGTCGGCACCACGATCTGGCCGCCATGTTGTCTGGCTAGCTCGATCAGGTCCTCGTGGTCGAGAAGCGCGCCGGCGCTGACCACCACTGCGGTTTTGCCGCTCTCGACGAACGGCGCAACGATCGACCTCATCAGGTTGCCGGGCGCGCATTCGATGACGAGGTCGGCCGCCTCCGAGAGCGCCTCGATCGGTACCAGCGCGGGGGGTCTCTTTAATTTGGCGAGCCAGCTTCGGTGCTTTGCGGGATCCCTCGCGGCCACGGCGGCGAGGACCATTCCATCGATGCCCTCGTCCAGCGCCCGGGCGATCTTTTGTCCGATCGCTCCGAGCCCTGCGACTGCAACGCGCAAGTCGGGTGGCGGGCTCTTCAATCCGTTTGGCATGGCTGGTTGCTCGATTCCGTGACGGGTGTGTCCCCGGAGAGATACCTACGACAATTTCCCTGATGTTGTCAGCCCGCCGGCCCAAGTAATCCGCAGCCTTGTTGCACGGTATTTGTCGCGCCTTGCGCTATTGCCTCATGATATATGGCCAATATACGCTTGGGATGAATGTGCCGAGGGCCTCTTCGCCGGCCGATATGAGGGACAATTTGAAATCGAAAGCACCGACAAAACGCCGCTCCCGGGCGATCGCGGCGGAGGACGGCACGCTGACGGATCGCGCCTATCGCGAATTGGAGGAAATGATCGTCACACTGCGATTATCTCCGGGAACGGTGCTGTCGGAGCAGGCGCTGGCGGTTCGCCTGAAAATCGGCCGTACCCCGATCCGGGAAGCCCTGCAGCGGCTGGCGCGGGACGGCCTTGTGGTGATCATGCCGCGGCGCGGCATCATGGTCTCCGAAATCAATTTGCGGCTGCAGTTGCGGCTGCTCGAGGTGCGGCGCGAGCTGGAGCGGCTGATGGCTAGCCTCGCGGCAGAGCGCGCCACGCCGGAGGAACGCGGCGAATTCGCCGAAATCGCGCAGGCCATGCTGGCCGCCGCCGCCAAGGCCGACGACATCGCCTTCATGCGCCTCGACCAGCGCTTCAACATCCTGATCGCGACCGCGGCCAGAAACGAATTCGCCCGCCGTTCGATGGGCCTGATGAACGCGCTGTCGCGGCGGTTCTGGTATCAGCACTACCAGGAGGTCGCGGACCTGCCGCTCGCCGCCAAGCTGCACGCCGCGGTCGCCGATGCCGTGGCGCAGAAGAAGCCGAAGGCGGCGGCGACCGCCTCCGACCGGCTGATCGATTATATCGAGGACTTTGCGCGCAAGACGCTCGATACCTGAGCCGTCAATCGAACATCACCACGCTGCGGATGGTCTCGCCGCGCTTTAACGCATCAAAACCCTGGTTGATTTCGTCGAGCCTGATGCGGCGGGAGATCAGTTCGTCGAGCATCAGCGCGCCGTCGAGATAGGCGCGCGCCAGCAGCGGAAAATCGCGGCGCGGCCGGGCATTGCCGTAGCTGACGCGGCGAATGCGTTTTTCCTGCATCAGCGAGCCCCAGCGAAACGCGACGTCCTTGTTGACGTCGATCTTGCCGAGCCAGATGATCTGGCCGCCGGCCCGCACCGCCTCGGAGGTGATCCGAAACGCCGCAGCACTCCCCGCCGCCTCGATCACGACATCGGCCCCACGGCCGCCGGTCTGTTGTTTTGCCGCGGCAACCACATCGTCCTTCGATGCGTTCACGCCTGATGTCGCGCCCATTTTCGCGGCCAGTTCAAGTTTTGCCGGGTCGAGGTCGACCGCGATAATGGCGCCGGCCCCCGCCAGCCGCGCGCCCTGCACGGCAGCGAGGCCCACCGCGCCGCAGCCGATCACCATCACGGTATCGCCATGCGCGATGGCGCCGAGATTGAGTGCTGCGCCGACGCCGGTCATGACGCCGCAACCGATCAGGCAGGCGCGGTCGAACGGAATCTCCTTAGGCACCGGAATCGCCTGCTGATCGGACACCACGCAATACTCGCCGAACGATCCGAGGAACATCAGCTGTTGAAGTGCGCGGCCATCGGCCAGCGTCGTGCGGCCTTCGCCGTCGAACGGCACCGCCTTCGGTCCCTCGCCGAGATATTGCTCGCACAGGATCGGGGCGTCGCGGTCGCAGTGAAAGCAGTGGCCGCAATGCGGATTCCACGACAGCACGACATGGTCGCCGGCTTTCACCCCGCGCGCGGCGGGGCCGACCCGTTCGACGATGCCGGCCGCCTCGTGGCCGAGCACGATCGGCAACGGATAACGCAGCGATCCCTCGATCACCTCGAGGTCGGTGTGGCAAAGCCCGGCGGCGCGTATCCGGACCAGCACATCGGTCGGCTTCAACCCCGTCATGATGACGGTTTCGATCGACATCGGGATTTGCGGGGCATGCAGCACGGCAGCCCGGTACTGGAGCGTCATCAGGCGGCCTTGCCGGAAAGCGCGGCCAGAGCCTGGTCGATATCGGCCGAGGTCATCTCCCATTCATTGTCGAAATTCGCCACCACGGCGCGCATGAAAGGCTCCACGGCGGCTTTGGCCTTGCCGCGGTCGACCAGATGATCAACCAGCAGCGCCAGCGCGAGCTGGCGCGGCTCGGGTCCCTCATAGCTCCATTCAAAACCGTTTTTGGTGAACTGCACGACATCGACGCAGGGGTCGAGGGCCGCGCCATCGACGGTCACCTTCACGCCATCGATCGTCCGATCTCCCACATAGCGCTTCATGTTATCCTCCCGCTTCCGATCCGAATGCTGATCCCTGTCACGAGGCGACCTCGATCTGGCCCGCGATCACGCGCATCACGTCGCGGTCGCGATGGGCCTGCGCCAGGGTGCCCGAAAACATCACCTCGCCGCGCTCCAGAACATAGATCCGGTCGACGTAATCGGGAATGTGGTGGACGTTGGATTCGGCGACCAGAATGCCCCTGCCCATGGCGCGGATCGAGACGACGCCCTCCGCGATCAGGGGAATGATCGCCGGCGACAGGCCCTCGAACGGTTCGTCGAGCAGCAGCAGTTTTGGATCGAGCGTCAGGGCTCGTGCGATCGAGACCATCTTGCGCTCGCCACCGGACAGTTGCGCCCCGCCGCGCGCGAGATATTGGCGCAGCTTTGGGAACACAATATAGGCCTCTTCGAGCCGGACCGCCGCCGGACGGCCGGATGGCCGCGTCCAGGTCGAAAGCTCGATGTTCTCGGCCACCGTGAGATCGGCGTAGACTTCGGACTCTTCCGGCGAAAACCCGATGCCGCGCTGCGCGATCTGCCAGGTCGGCAGTTTCGTCAGGTCGGCGCCCTCAAAATTGATCTCGCCCGAGCGCGGGCGGCGATAGCCCATGATGCTGCGAAACGTCGTGGTCTTGCCGGCGCCGTTGCGCCCGACCAGGCACACCAGTTCGCCTGCTGCCACCGACAGGCTGATGCCGTTGAGGATGCGGCTGCCCTCGATGTCGACTTTCAAATTCGACAGATTGAGCATCAGGATGACTTTCTCAAGCTTTGCGGACGCGTACCCACCACCGCAGCGATCATGGCCGGATCCGCGAAGAAGTCAGCCGGCGGCAGGTCGGCCAGCACGGAGCCTTCCCTGAGCGCGACAATACGGTGCGAGTAGCGCTCGACAAGGTCCATGTCGTGCTCGACCTGGACGATGGCGCGTACCCCTGCGGCCTTGGCCGCCGTGACCAGGACCGCCATGATCGCGTGCTTGTCGCCGGTCGAAACGCCGCTGGTCGGCTCATCCAGCAGGATCACGGTGGGATTGAGCGCAAAGGCGCTGGCGATATCCAGCAGTTTCTTTTCGCCCTGCGACAATGTCGAAGCCACGGTTTCAAGCCGCGCGCGCAGGCCCAATACCTCCGCGATCCGCTCGGCGTCGGCTTGCAGCACGTCGTCGCGCGCCAGCGAACGAAATGGATTGCCGACCCGGCGCAGGCGCGACGCTACGGCCACCGCCAGCGTCTCGCGCACGGTGAGCGCCGGAAAGATATTGACCAGCTGAAAGGCGCGCGACATGCCTAATCTCGCAAGTTCGACCGGGCCGATCCCGGCGATATCGCGGCCCAGAAAGCGAACCGCTCCCGTGCTCGGCCGCAGCAGACCGGTCACGACATTGACCAGCGTGGTCTTGCCGGCGCCATTGGGCCCGACGATCGAGACAAACTCGCCGTCGTGGACACGAAGCGAGACATTACTGAGGGCCTTGAACGCGCCAAAGGTTTTGCAGACGTTGACGGTTTCGAACAACGGCGCGGGTTCGACGGCGGATGCGGGCTGCATGTCATCGCCCTCCATGGCGCCGGTTGATGATTGCCTCGATGGTGCCCGACAGGCCCTGCGGCATGAACACCACGAGAAGCACCAGCACGCCGCCCATCACAAAGCGCCAGTATTGCGTGATCGACATCACGAAATCCTGCAATACCACGAAGGCCAGCGCGCCGATCGCGGGGCCTGCGAAGGTTCCGCTGCCGCCGAGCACCGCCATGAACACCAGATTGCCGGAATGGGTCCAATAAGCCAGTTCCGGATCGGCCAGGCCCGTGGTGACCGCCAGGATGGTGCCGCCGATGCCGCCATAGACCGCCGAGATCACGAACGCGGTCAGCCGCATGCGAAAAATCTCGACGCCGACATAGGCGGCCTTTCCGGCATTCTCGCGGATCGCGCGCAGATGCAGGCCGAACGGCGACTGGGTGATGCGCCACATCGCCAGCCCCAGCAGCGCGAACAACGCCAGCGCGTAATAGTAGAACGGACCGGTCAGAAACGCGGTCTTGCCGCCGCGCCATTCCATGCCGAGCAGCAAGGGCCGCAGCACACGCATGCCCTGGTCGCCGCCGGTGAGCCCATAGAATTTGAACAGAAAGGAGTGAAACAGCATGCCGAACGCCAAGGTCAGCATGCCGAAGAAGATTTTGGTGTAGCGCACGCACAGGGCGCCGATCACCAATGCGATCAGCCCGGATGTCACCGCCGCCGCGATCAGCAGCAGCTCGAAACTGAGGATGCCGAATTTCGAGGTCAGCACCGCGGCGGCATAGGCGCCGACGCCGAGAAACAGCGCGTGCCCGAAGGACAGCAACCCGGTGGTGCCGAACAGCAGATTGAAGCCGAGCAGCGCGATGCCGTAGCCGATGAACGGCAGCATCAGCAGCAGCGCGTAACGCGAGGCGACCAGCGGCAACAGCGCCATGACGGCGATCAACCCCAGCAAGACCCACAAGCCGTTGGGCCGGAGCGCCCGCCGCGCCATCGCCGGCGGCGCGATGTCGATCGAGGAATGGCTCACGCGGTGACCTTCCCGAACAGCCCGGCGGGCCGCACAATCAGCACGACGACGACCACCAGATACACCGACAGCATCTCGAGTTCCGGCATCAGCGAAATCGCCGCCGCCCGCATCAATCCGACCACCAGCGCGCCGACCAGCGCGCCGCGCATGCTGCCGAGCCCGCCGATCACGACCACCGCGAAGGATTCCACCACGAGATCGACAGCCATATCGAGCGATGCCGCGCCCGAGGGCACCACCAGCGCGCCTCCGACGGTGCCGAGCATGCAGCCCACGGTGAACACCAGCGCGAAGATCTTTGAGGCGTTGACGCCGAGCCCTTCGGCCATGTCGCGATTTTCGGCCGTGGCCCGCACGATCCGGCCGGTTTTGGTGCGCTCGAGAAACAGACCGAGCCCGATTGCGATGGCAAGGCTCGCCGCGATCACCAGCAGATTGTAGGTCGGCACCCGGACGCCGAGAAAATGCGCGGTGCCGTAGGCGAGATAGACGTTGTCCATGGTCCGCGGCGTGGCGCCCCACAGGAAGCGGAACACGTCCTGGAACATCAGCAGAAAGCCGAAGGTGATCAGCAGCTGATAGCTTTCATCGCGGCGATAGATCCTGCGCAGCACGCGCTCGATCGGCAGGCCGACCAGACCGATGGCGAGCCCGGCCACGATCAGCACCGGGAAGAACAATAGCGGCGGCATGCCGAGCTTGATCGCGAGACCAACCGCGGTAATCCCGAAATAGGCGCCTAACGCGTAGAACGAGCCGCAGGCCAGGTTGACGATCTTCTGTACCCCGAACACGAGCTGCAACCCGGCCGCCACCAGAAACAGCACCGCGGCATGGAAGGTTCCGCCGAGGACCACATCCACAAGTTCGGTCATGCCTCAGACCGGCATCTTGCCGCTCTTGATCCATTCCCAGAAATCGACCCCGGGCGGCTTCTGCAGCTGCTCGGCCTGGAAAGTATCGATCGAGGCCAGCGTCGGGAAATCGTATTTGTTGGTGTTGGTGGATGGGCCCTGGTAGAAAACCTGTTCGGCGATCTTGTCCTTGCGGAAGCGGCCCTTGCCGCCGAGGCTTTCGACCTCGAGGCCGGGCATCGCAGCGGCGACCTGTTCCGGCGTCGGCCATTTACCCGCCGCTTTCTGCGCGGCTTCGACGCCGGCCTTGTAGGTGGCGAGCGCAAAATAGGCGCGGTCCGCCTCCCAGTGCGGCACTTCCTTGTAGCGGTCGATATAATCGGCGACGAAGGCCTTCTGCAGCACAGAGGCCTGCGGATGGTCGAAGTAGAGCGTGTTGTGCCCGAAGATGATGCCTTCCGGCATGAATTCCTTCTTGAGCTGGTTGATCTGCCAGCCGGCCGCCGGCAGCACCAGCTTGACGCCGTCGAACAGGCCCGAGGCATGTCCCTGCTTCATGAACACCGGCAGATCGGCAAACAGCATCGAAGAAAAAATCAGGTCGGGCTTGGCGGCATTAAGGGCTGCGATATGCGAGGTCAGATCCATCGTCCCGATCTTGGGCCATTGCTCGGCGACGTATTCGACCTCGACGCCGTAGCGTGCAAGAATCTGCTTGAAGGCTTCCCAATTGTTGCGGCCATAGGAATAGTCGGGATTGATGCCCGCCACGCGCTTGAATTTGCCCTTGAAGTACTTGATCGCCAGCAGCGATCCCATCACCGCTTCGCATTCATTGTCGGTCGAGCGGAACACATATTTCGGATTGGCCATCGTCTCCTTGACGCCGTCCTGGGTGGTGCCGTCCCACATCACCAGCAGCGCCTGCTCTTCCTCGGCGACCGGTGCGACGCCGAGGCTGACGCCGGTCGAGATCAATCCGTGCACGGCTTCGACCTTCTCCTGCAGGATCAGCCGTCGAAACCGCTCGATGGTGTCTTTCGGATTGGTCTCCTCCTCGAGCACCAGCTCGATTCTGCGCCCGGCGATGCCGCCGTCCTTGTTCATCCGCTCAGCCGCCCATTGCACGGCGCGAATGCCGCACTCGCCGGCGGTTCCGGCCGCACCCGAGCGCGGTGCGATGATTCCGATCCGCAGCGGTTTGTCCTGCGCCAGCGCCGGGGCGAACAGCCGCGGCGCCGCGGCGGCGAGCAGACCGGTGGCGGCAAGTCTGGAAAAATCGCGACGCGTGAGCTTCATGGATGCCTCCCGTTGGTACCAGCGCATCTGTCGCGCGCCCTTTGCCATACCATAAATATATCAGCGATCCGCCATCAAGCGGTTTTTTGCACAAACCCCGCCAGAACCTGCGATCAAGCGCGTTGCCGGCCTGATAGATTGGTGATATATTAGGCAGCAAGGGTCCAGCGAAACGCGGGAGACGACGTGATGGAATTGTCATCGAGTGCAATGACGGAGCGGCAGCGTAGTTACCGGGCGACCTATCGGCACCGCATCGCGGGATGGTACAATGGCTGGCTCCATGCCTTCGTCATCTATGTGATCGGATTTACCGCGCTGTCGGTTTATCTGGCCAACATCAAGGATTTGCGCTGGTGGGAGCTCTTGATCGTGCCGGTGACTTTCCTGTTCGCGAACTTCTTCGAATGGTGGATTCACCGCTTCGTCATGCACCGGCCGTCGCAGATCAAGGCGTTTCGCGCGATCTACAACCGCCACACGCTGATGCACCACCAGTTCTTTACCGACCGGGAGATGCGCTTCGCGGATCACAACGACTGGCGGGTCACCTTCTTCCCGCCCTACGCGCTGGTCACCTTCACCATGATGTCGATCCCGCCGGCGCTGGTGCTGGGCTGGCTGGTCTCGCCCAATGTCGGCTGGCTGCTGATCTCGACCACGACATCGATGTACCTGATCTACGAGTTCATGCATTTCTGCTGCCACGTCGATGAAAACTGGTTCGTGCGCAACGCGCCGTTCGTCAACACGATCCGGCGCCATCATGCCGCTCATCACAACCAGTCGATCATGATGGAGCGAAACATGAACCTGACCTTCCCGGTGATGGACTGGCTGTTCGGCACCTCGGATCTCGACCGCGGCCTGATCGGCCATCTGCTCAACGGCTACGACATCCGCTTCGTCAAGACCAACATGCGCAAGACCGCGCGCACGCCGAAGCCGGAGATGGCCGGAGCGCAGAGCGGATTCGCGACCCCTGCGGAATAAGTAAAAGCCATGGCCGCGATCGAGCCGCACTGGATTTCACTGCTCTGGTTCGCCGCCTTCGCGACGGTCTGCACGCTCGCATTCCTGGTGGTGGCCGGCATGTTTCCGCTGCGATCCCGTCCCAGGTCCGCAAGATCGGGCGCGGCGCAGGTGCTGGTGGCCGGCAACGTCTTGTTGCTGGCAACGCTGCTCGCGGGCACCGGACTTTACGGTTACGCCGAACTGACGTGGACTAGCCTGGTGGTCGTGGCCGGTCTGGTCGTGCTGTTTGCCCCCGGGCTGTTCGAAGTCTGGCCCTCCTCCATCCGCGATGGGCGGACCGGCCTTGTCATCCTGGTCGGCATCCAGGCGTTGGCGCTCGCCACGTTGGCGAAAGTTGCCGGACCGACCTGGGTTTCCTAAAACCGTTTCGGAGAATGGTACGATGCCTGTCAAAATCAAACTCGGACTTTCGCTGCTGGTCGTGCTGGTCGCGGCGATCGCGTTTTATTACCAGCATGCGCTGGGGCACGACCGCATCCAGTACGTCGTCGCCTTCCTTGGATGTTTCATGATTTTCGCGATGTGGCTTTTTCCCGAGGTCAAGCGAGAAGAATCTGCCGGCGGCGTTCGCCGCAAACCGTAGCCGGGACTGGCATAAATCGACCCGGAATGGCAGCGTAGCGGCGACGTCGCCATGCCGCGGCCACCGGAACCGTTCCGCTTTGCAACCGCTCAGCCAGCGGGCGGTGCTGTCGGATAAAACCCCCGTGACGTTGTATCGGAGCATGACCGATGGCCATCGCAGCGCTTTCCGGCTGGACCACCCAGCAGAAGCACGTCGTCGCGGCAACGTTTCTGGGCTGGTCGCTGGATGCTTTCGATTTCTTCCTTCTGGTATTCGTACTGAAGGATATCGCCGCGGAATTTCAGACCGATGTTTCCAATGTCACGATCGCCATTTTGCTGACATTGGCGATGCGCCCGGTTGGCGCATTTATCTTCGGGCGCGCCGCCGACCATTGGGGCCGCCGCCCCACTTTGATGGTCAACATCCTGCTTTATTCGATCCTTGAATTCGCCTCCGGTTTCGCACCGAGCCTGACGTCGCTGATCGTGCTGCGGGCGCTGTACGGCATCGCCATGGGCGGCGAATGGGGGGTGGGCGCCTCATTGACGATGGAGAGCATCCCGCCGCATGCCCGCGGCTTCGTGTCCGGTCTGCTGCAATCCGGCTACCCGACCGGGTACTTCCTGGCGTCGATCGTCTATGGCGCACTGTTTCCGATCATCGGATGGCGCGGCATGTTCATGGTCGGTGTGCTGCCCGCTTTGCTGGTGCTTTATATTCGACGCACCGTTCCGGAATCGCCAAGCTGGAATCGCGCGGCCGTTGCCGAAACCGGCAGCACGCTGGCAATCCTGAAATCGCACTGGCGTCTGGGGATCTATGCCATCATCCTGATGACCGCGTTCAATTTCTTCAGTCACGGCACCCAGGATCTCTATCCGACATTTCTGGAGGTGCAGCGCAAACTGTCGCCGCACGCGGTCGGTGTCATCGCGGTGATTTATAATATCGGCGCCATCTGCGGCGGCATCCTGTTCGGGACGTTGTCCGAACGCTTCGGCCGAAGGCGCTGCATCATTATCTCAGCCCTGCTCTCGTTGCCGGTGATTCCGCTGTGGGCTTTTTCCGAGAGTCCCGCGATGCTCGCGGTCGGCGCCTTTCTGATGCAATTTACCGTGCAGGGGGCGTGGGGCATCGTTCCCGTCCATTTGAACGAACTGTCGCCCGACACTGCGCGTGGAACGTTTCCCGGATTCGTCTATCAACTGGGCAATCTGTTCGCATCCGTGAACGCCACGCTTCAGGCCGGCATCGCGGCGCATTTCGGCGGGAACTACAGCATTGCGCTGGCAAGCGTGGCGGGTCTCGTCGCGATCGTCATCGCGGTGCTGACGGCATTCGGTACTGAAGCAAAAGGCGTGGCATTCGCCAAGCCCAGCACCGCCTGACGCCGGCACACCGGACTAGACTAATCCTGCATGTGCCTGAGTTCTTCGACCAGAACCCGAAGATTCTCGCTGTAGTCGATCGGAACGGTGACCAGGTGCACCCCGCCGGATGAAAATGCCTGCTCCAGCGCCGGCACCAAGCCCGAGGCGGTCGTGACACGCGACCCGCGGGCGCCATAGGCGGCGGCGTAGGTGACGAAATCAGGATTGCCGAAGGTCAGGCCAAAGTCCGCAAACCCATCGACGGCCTGTTTCCATCGAATCATGCCGTAGGCGCCGTCCTCGATGATCAGCACCACGAGGTTGAGATTCAACCGCCGCGCGGTCTCGAGTTCCTGGCTGTTCATCATGAAGCCGCCGTCGCCCGCCACCACCAGTACACGGCGCTTGGGATAAAGCAGGGCCGCCATCATCCCGGAAGGCAGACCGGCGCCCATGGTTGCCAGCGCATTGTCGAGCAGCAGCGTGTTGGCAACGTCGGTACGGTAGTTGCGCGCGAACCAGATCTTGTACATCCCGTTGTCGAGCGCCACGATTCCGTCGGGCGGCATGACCTGCCGGACGTCATGCACGATGCGCTGCGGCGTGAGCGGGAAACGATCCTCTTCCGCACGATCGCCGATGTGATCCAGGATATCCTTGCGCAAGGCGACCCAATCCTGGTTCATCTTCAGTTTGCCCTCCAACCGCCCGGCGAGCAACTCGAGTCCCTTGGCGATGTCGCCGATCACTTCGGCCTGCGGAAAATACACCTCCTCGACGGTCGCCGGCACGAACCCGATATGAAGGACCTGATGCCGGTCCCGCGCCATCAGGAACGGCGGCTTCTCGATGGTGTCGTGCCCGATCGTGACAATGAGGTCGGCTCGATCGATCGCGCGGTGGACGTAATCGCGCTCGCTTAAGGCAGCGGTGCCAAGATAGAACTCCGAGGCACCCCCGACCGCGCCCTTGCCCATCTGGGTGTTGAAGAACGGAATGCGGACGCGACGAACGAAGTCGGAAAGCGCCGGCGCCAGCCGCGGGCGACTTGCAGCCGCGCCGAACATCAGCAGCGGACATTCGGCCGCCAGGATCAGATCGGCGGCGCGCTCGATGGCCTCCGGCGACGGGACTGGAAACTCCGCGGTATGGGCCGGCACCAGTGCGGCGTCTCCCGCTTCCTCGCCGGCGACGTCTTCCGGCAGTTCCAGGTGCACCGGGCCGGGACGCTCTTCGGCCGCAATCCGAAAGGCATTGCGGACCAGGGTCGGAATACCGGATGCGCTGACGATCTGCTGCGACAGTTTTGTCAGCGGGCGCATCGCGGCGACCACGTCGACAATCTGGAAATGCGCCTGCCGGCTTTGCCGGATCGCCTTCTGTCCGGTGATCAGCACCATCGGCATTCCACCGAGCAACGCGTAGGCCGCAGCCGTGACGAAGTTGAGCGCGCCGGGGCCCAACGTGCTGAGCGCGACCCCGGGCTTCCCGGTGAGCCGCCCATAGGTCGCGGCCAGGAACGCTGCCGGCTGCTCATGGCGGGTGACCACGAGTTCGATGGAGGAGCGCCGCAGACTCTCGATGACCGCGAGATTCTCCTCGCCGGGCACCGCGAAGATTCGATCGACGCCCTCGTTCTCCAGCGCCGCAACGAGAAGATCTGATCCCTTCATTTTCGGTCCCCGCTGTAGCTCCAAGACCCCCGAAGAGTTCCGTCCGATCGCGGCAGACCACCGCGATCCGGTTAAAACATAATTTAGTCTGGCTGAAATCCAATTTAATGGTCCGCGGCGCCGACAGCACCAAAATTTACGACGGGCTGCACCTGCTTTTTGATGAATTCCGATGCCCTTGTCGAAACAAACCCGGAGAAGCTCGATGTCAAGGTTGCGCAATTCCGCTGCCGAGCAAGCCACCGTCCTCACTTCTGCTGCGCTGCTCAAATCGCCGGCACAGCATTTCATCGACACATTCACATCATCCTGTGGCGCGCCTTACTATACATTGACGCCTCAGGCGGCGCAGAAAATACTCAACGATGCCGTCGCTGAAGGCGCTTCAACGCCTCGTGAGACCGTTCACGGCGAGTAACGATCTGCTGAACGACCAGAGCGCGGCCCCCACCGCGCCGTGAACGTGGTATGAGGCACGGTGCCCCACCCTTAAAATCCCCACCCTTCCATTGAGAAAACTCGTGATCATTTTCCTTTTGCTGGTGTTTTTCCCGATTGGTATATCGACTGCACGATATTGGTCGGGGGAAAGACGAGGCGATTGGAGGACGGCGGACCGCTCAAGCGCCGGGCTTCTGCCGGCGGCGTCGGGCCATCCCGATGCGCTGATCCGAATTTATGGAGCACGCACCGTACGATGGCGCGGTATCTTCGCTATTCATAGCTGGATCGTCTTCAAGGAACAGGGTGCGGCGACCTATAGCCGATACGATTACACCGCCTGGGGTGAGCCGATCCGAAACAACGGATTTGCCGCGGACGCACGCTGGTTCGGCGCAATTCCGGAAACGCTTGTCGCGGTCGACGGTGAGGAGGCGAGCCGCCTCATCCCCAAGATCCGTCATGTGATCGAGAATTATAAGTTTCGCGCCTACGGCGACTATAGCCCATGGCCGGGGCCGAATTCGAATACCTTCGTCCAGGCGGCGCTGAATGCCGTTCCTGAACTGAAGGCGGTTCTTCCGCCGACGGCGATCGGCAAAGATTACCCTTACGAAGGCGACTGGTTCGGACTGACGCCTTCGCGTACCGGCGTTTACGCATCGCTCGGAGGCTATCTCGGCCTCACCATCGGCTGGATTGAAGGCTTCGAGATAAATTTCCTTGGTGCCGTGCTCGGATTTGATATTCGCCGACCGGCGCTGAAATTTCCGGGTATCGGCCGGCTTGGCATGACGGCGGGCGTTTAGTCCAACCTGTTTCGCCAAGATGAACACCCGGAGGCTTTGCGCGGCGTCAATCCCGGCAGGGCATCATTCCCCCTGGCTTCAGCGTTCGCATCGGCTCAATTGCCGTTCACCTTCGGCCCCCGACCGTCAGCCCGCACTCCGTCGGACGACGGCAGGCCCAGGGTCTCTCGAATCAGGGCAACAGAGCCCTTTCCAAAATCCTGAAAACTGAGAAGGGTGTCGTCCGATATTTCGCGCACATCGCCGACGGTCTTCAGGCCGGCCAGGTCCAGCACCTTTCTTATCCTTGCAGGCAGCTGCACGCGCTCGAGCGGCGTATCGTCTGGCAGCTCCGGCGTCGGGGCTAGTTCGCTCATTTTGGCTTCGTTCACGTCGTTGGGACCGCTATCTGTTCGCTTTGCCTTCCGTGAGAAACTCAAACGGATGTCGAATGGTTCCAAAAGGCGTGGAACCGAATCCTATGTACGGAACAGGACTCACCCATGAACGGCGCGCGTACGGCGCAAGACGCCAGCCCCGGGCGCGCTGAGTTCATCGGGAGCTATTCGCGCCGCGGCGTCCTGAGCGTGGTACCTTGATCTCAGGCGGGCTCCTCGCGAGGGGGGCCGCAATTGTGTCTGCAACGATTCTGCGCTGTGCCGCTGGCACGGCACAAAGCTGGAAATCATATGGCAATCCATCTCGAACTCGGACTGGACACGTTCGGCGATGTCACGTCCGCAGCCGACAGTCGTCTGTTGCCGCACGCCCAGGTCATCCGAAACGTCGTCGATGAGGCGATCCTTGCCGACGCGCTGGGCGTCGATTTCTTCGGCATCGGCGAACACCACCGCGCCGACTTCGCCATATCCGCGCCCGAGGTGGTGCTGGCGGCGATCGCCGGACGCACCAGCCGGATACGGCTTGGCTCCGCCGTGACGGTGCTCAGTTCGGACGATCCGATTCGCGTTTTCCAACGGTTCGCGACGCTTGACGCGGTGGCGAACGGAAGGGCCGAGGTTATTCTCGGCCGCGGCTCATTCACCGAGTCCTTTCCTCTGTTCGGTTACGAGCTCAGTCAATATGAGACGTTGTTTGAAGAAAAGCTCAGCCTGTTTGCATCGCTGATCAAGCAGGAAGCCGTGAACTGGCACGGCACCACCCGCCCGCCCCTCACCAACCAGCGCGTCTATCCTCCGATCGAAATCGGGCAGCTCAAGACCTGGGTCGGGGTCGGCGGCAGCCCGGAATCGGTGGTTCGCGCGGCGCGCTACGATTTGCCGCTGATGCTCGCGATCATCGGCGGCGACCCGAAACGATTCAGGCCCTATGTCGACCTCTATCACCGCGCCTTCGAGCAACTCGGCAGACCGGTGCAGCCGATCGGCGTGCATTCACCCGGCTACGTCGCGGATACCGATCGGCAGGCGCGCGAAGAACTTTGGCCCGACTATAAGCAGATGCGTGACCGAATCGGCGCCGAGCGCGGATGGCCGCCGATGACACGGGCGGAATTCGATCGGGAAGCCGATTCTGGCTCGCTTTATGTCGGCTCGCCGGAAACCGTCGCCCGCAAGATCGCCGCGACCGCGAAGGCGCTGGGCATTTCGCGCTTCGACATGAAGTACAGCGCGGGGTCGCTTGGTCACGAGAAACTGATGCGCAGCGTGGAGCTGTATGGCAGCAGGGTCATTCCGCTGGTGCGCGATAGGCTCGCCTAATTTGTCATGCCCGCCATCCGCGGGCAGCACCCCCCGCGACGACCCTCCCGCAAGGACGGCGAGCCGCGGAATGTCCGGGCGTAATGCCGAGCATCTGGCGAAAATGACCCGCCCGGCGCGTGCCAATGTCAGCTCGGTCCCTGCTTCGCGATGCCGATTGAACTCGAATTTAATATCCTAAAAGCGAAGTTAATAGCCCTTCCGGGCATCCGTTGCGATCCTCTGGTCGTCGCATTCGTGCAGCGCATTGATCCAATTTCGGGTGCCGGGCGATCCGGCATCCGGCGCCAGAGGGACCGATATGAGCATCGTTGATGTCAGGACAGAAGATTTCGTTCAGGGCAATCGCGCCACGGCTCCGGCCCGGCGACCATCGACGTCGATTCGAAACAGAACCGGCACGAGCTATCTGGGCCAGGTCGGGCGGTTTACGATGCTCGAAAGAGACCAGGAATATATGCTCGCCAAGCGCTGGCGCGAACATGGCGATCATGATGCCGCCCATCGGCTCATCACCAGCCATCTGCGTCTTGCGGTAAAAATCGCCATGAAATATCGCGGCTATGGCCTGCCTGTCTCGGAAATCATCTCCGAGGGCAATGTCGGCCTGATGCAGGCGCTGAACCGCTTTGAACCCGACAGAGGTTTTCGGTTCGCCACTTACGCGATGTGGTGGATCAGGGCGTCGATCCAGGATTACATATTGCGCTCCTGGTCGCTTGTTAAGATCGGCACCACGGCAAGCCAGAAGCGGCTGTTCTTCAAGCTGCGATCGGCAAAGAGCAAGATCGCGGCACTGCAAAGCGGCGATATGTCTCCCGATCAGGTGTCCCAGATTGCCAAGAACTTTGGTGTTGCCGACCAGGAAGTCATTGATATGAACAGGCGGCTTGGCGGCGATGCCTCGCTCAATGCGCCGATCAGCGAAGAGGGCCAGGCCGGTGAATGGCAGGACTATCTGGTCGATCAGTCGCCGTCGCCGGAAGCACTGGTTGCCGGGCATGACGAGACCGATCACCGCCATAAGGCGCTGGTCCACGCGATTGGCGTGCTCAACCAGCGCGAACGCCAGATCTTCGAGGCGCGGCATCTGGCCGAGGAGCCCCGAACGCTGGAAGATCTCGCAACCGAGTTCAACGTGTCTTCGGAGCGCGTCCGGCAAATCGAGGTGCGAGCTTTCGAGAAGGTGCGTCATGCTGCCAAGCTGCATGCCGCGAAGACGCCGACGCCCATGGTGGCGTTGCGGAGTTCGCGATTGGTCGCGTCGCAGCGTGCGGCTGCGCTGACCTGACCGGGCGGACGACCATGATGGCAAGGCCCTCGCGTTCGCGCGCGAGGGCCTCGATGTTTCAGTTGCTGGCGCGACGCAATCGATCGCGGAATGCAGGCGCTGGCGATGTCGGCCGGCTCGTCACCCTCCAAGCCCAACCGCAACCCGGCAGCAGATGAAGGATGCCTGAATGCGCCGAATTCCGCTGGGAGCAAAGGGAGCGTTTACGCTGCGCGTGCTGCCCGAACATCTCGCCAACCGGTTCAAGGACGCCATGCTGCCGCAGGTGCTGGCGACCCCGGTGATGGTCCTGATCATGGAAAACGCCGCCCTCAATGCGATCAGGCCATTTCTGGATCCGGACGAGAGCGCGGTCGGCACCGCCATCGATGTGCGGCATCTTGCCGCTACGCCGGTGGGCCATGAGGTTCGAGCCGAAGCCGAGGTGACCAGGGTCGAGGGCAAGCGAATAGAATTCAAGGTGTCGGCGAACGACGAGATGGAGGAGATCGGCAGCGGAACGCATCAGCGGATTGTGATCAATCTTCACGCGTTCAACGAACGGCTCGCCAAGAAGAGCAAGCGCTAACTTTCCGGGCGGGTTCTCTATGTCGACTTGGCAATCTCCGGTTCGAGCCCACCGAGGAATTTCGTCACCACAGCCGAGCGCTCCGCGGTTCGGAAGGCAAGGCCCAGGCTCGCCGTAAGCGTCGGAGATTTCAGCTGGATATAGCACACGGCATCCGAACGACTCCGCGTCATGCATCTGGGGACGATCGCGATGCCGAGCGACGCCGCGACGAAGTTGATGGTCGATGAAATCTGCGGCGCCCGCTGCGCTACGATCGGACTGAACCCGACCTGCTCGCAGGCGGTCAGGATGGCGTCGGAGAGACCGAACCGGGTGGCGCGCGGGTACAGGATGAACTCCTCTCTCGTCAGTTCCTGCAAGCGCAACGACTTGCGATTGGCAAGGCGGTGGTTCTTCGGGATCGCAACCACCATGGGCTCGCTGTAAAGCGCACGAAATGTGAGATCGTCGCCTCGCGCAATCGGCGGGCGCACGAACGCGGCATCAATTCGCCCCTGGCGAAGCAGCTCCACCAATTGCGTGGATCGTGCTTCCTCGAAGGAAAGCTCGATATTGGGAAAGTCCCGCCGGTATCGTCGCAGCGAGGCGGTCACGATCGGGCTGAAGGAAGCCGACTCGGTAAATCCGATGGCCAGCCGGCCGATCGCTCCCCTGGCGCTGGATTGACTGCGGGCCACCGCCCTGCCGACGCTGTCCAGGATCCGTTGCGCATCTTCGAGGAAGATGCGTCCGGCGTCGGTGAGTTCGACCCGGCCCGGCAGCCGATCGAACAATTTGAGATTGAGCTCGGCTTCGAGCGCCTTGATCTGCTGGGTCAGCGGCGGCTGGGCAATGCCGAGGCGCCGCGCGGCGCGGGTGAAATGCAATTCCTCCGCGGTCGCGACAAAATATCGTAGGTGCCTCAGCTCCATGGCGGTCGATATCCTAAACGTATCGGGACTGTCGTTTAAATATATTGGACACCCACCCGAGGACAAGCTCTAACACGCCAAACAACAATACGATCCGGAGGAATGACGATGGGCCTGTCACGCGCAGCAGTCCTGCTCACGGCAACGGCGACGCTTCTGATGAGCGCATCCGTCGCGTTCGCGCAAGTGACCGAAATTCGCGTCTCCCGCGGCTACAGCGTACTGTATCTGCCTCAGATGATGATGCAAAAGCATCAGCTGATCGAGAAGCAAATCAAGAAACTCGGATTGGGGGATACAAAAGTCGTTTGGCGCGTTCTGGACGGCGGCAATGTCATCAACGACGCCCTGCTCGCCGGCGCTTTGGACATTGCCGCGGTGGGCACCCCGGGCTTCCTGATTCTGTGGTCAAAGGCGCTCGGCAATCCGACCGCCGAAATCGCCGGGCTCAGCGGCATCAGTTCGACGCCGATGTACTTGAACACGACCAACCCGAAGATCAAGTCCCTCGCCGACTTCGGGCCCGGTGACAAGATCGCGGTTGCCGGAATCAAGAGTTCGTTGCCGGCCGGCATCCTGCAGATGATGGCGGCGCACGAGTTCGGCGCGCCGAATTATGCACGGCTGGATGAGCTGACGGTCAGCCTTCCGTATCCGGATGCGACGACGGCGATGCTGAGCGGGAGGTCGGAGATCAACGCCCATGTCGCCTCCCCTCCCTTTTCCTTTATCGAACTCGACAATCCCAACATCCGCAAAGTTGCCAACTCCGCCGACATCCTGGGTGACATGACCCTGGTGATGTCTGCCACCCCAAAACGCTTTCATGACGCCAACCCCCTGCTATGCAAGGCGTATGTGGCAGCCCTCGATGAAGCCGATCAGATGATCGCGGCCGACCCGCAGGCGGCTGCTAATACATACAACGAAGTATCGCCCACCAAAGTCTCCAATTCGATGATGCTTCGTATTCTCGGCGACAAGGATACGCATTTTTCGACCAGACCGACGGGAATTGCCCGCTGGGCTTCGTTCATGAAGAGTATCGGCCTGATCAAGCAGGACGTCGTCGATTGGAAGCAGTTCTTCTATAGCGAAAGCCACGTGCTTGACGGCAGCTGAACAGTTGCAAGTGCTGGATATCAACTCCATCCAAATCGGACGCCTCATGAGCAGCTCAACGCCAACCCTCCTTACCGACGCCACCCGTGACCTGGCCAAATTTGCCGCCGAGACGCGTCATGACGATATTCCCTCCGAGGTGATCGACCGGATCAAATTAAGTTTTATCGATGGGCTCGGCGTGTGTCTGCACGGCGCGACGCTGCCCTGGACGATGCGGGTTCGCGACGTCGTGATCGAAGAAGGCGGAACGCCGGTCGCTTCGCTTTGGGGCAACGGGGTTCGCGCTTCGCTGACCAATGCGGTGCTGGTCAACAGCACCGCCGGCCATGCCTTCGAAATGGACGATATTCACAAGGAATCCATCGTTCACCCCAACTCGCTGGCAGTGCCGGTGGCGCTGGCCCTCGCCGAGGCCGACCGGATGCTGACCGGCCGTGAGATCGTCACGGCGCTGGCGGTCGGATATGAAGTCGGGCTTCGCGTCGGCAACGCGGCGACGACATCGCTTTTTCTCAACGGCTTTCATCCGCAGGGCACATCCGGCGCCTTCGTTGCGGCGGCCACCGCCGGCCGCTTGCTGAGGCTTGACGCCTCCCAAATGCAGAACGCCCTGGGGATCGCCGGATCAATGGGCGCCGGGCTGATGGCCGCGCAAGAGGGCGCCATGGTGAAGCGTCTGCATGCCGGGCGTGCGGCGCAGGGTGGCATGTTGGGGGCCTTGCTGGCCAAAAAGGGTTTTACCGGCATCCTGGACGTGATCGAAGCCGGCTATGGCGGCTTTCTGAGTTCGTTCTCGCGCACGCCCGACGTGTCGCGGCTGACCGAGGGTCTTGCGACCGACTGGGAGGCCGGCAAGGTCGGCTTCAAGATGTATCCCAACGTCACCAGCATTCATTCCGCGCTCGACGCCTTGCGGGCGATCCTGGTCGAGGAACAGCTGGCTCATGCGCAGATAGAGGAGATCGAGGTCGGCTGCGGTCAGATGACCTTCGTGCATACGGCCTGGGAGTACCGGCCGGTCGGGATTACCGCGGCACAGATGAACATCTATTACGGTCTTGCCGTCATGGCACTTCGCGGCGATCTCTCGGCCGCGGACTACACCGACGGCGCCATTTCCGATCCGGCCATCCTTGCTTTCATTCCGCGGATCAAGGTATCCGTCGATCAGGCGATCGAGGCCAAGGGACCGGCATTCCGGCACGCTGCCCGTGTTGTGGTCCGTACCACCGATGGCCGGACCTTCACGCGCGAAATCCATCATCGGCGCGGCAGTCCGGAAAACGCCGTCAACCGGCAGGACGTCGAGCGCAAGTTTACCTCGAACGTCGAGGCGCTGCTGCAGCACGCCTCGATTGACCGGCTCAAGGAGCTGGCGTCACAATTGGACGTTCTGCCTGACGCCGGCGAGCTCGTCAAAATCCTGGGAGCCCCGTTCGCGCGTGCAAAGGCCAAAGTCCCCCAGCCATCGTCAGCACTGGAAGTCGAATAATGCCGGCCGGCGCAAACAGGTGTTTCGCGTGATCGACCGGAGTACAATCGAACACCGGGGAATGCAGCATTGACACCCGCTTAGCTCATCCGTGACGACACCGGCCGACCCAGAGGAAATCCGCATGCGAAACACCACCCGACTGAAAGATCTGATATCGCGGCGCCAGGCGCTGACCATTCCCGGTTCGCCCAACGCGCTGTTTGCCCGGGTCGTCGAAGATCTGGGTTTTTCCGCGGTTTATGTCACGGGCGCCGGCATTGCCAATATGCATCTCGGCGCGCCCGACATTGGCCTGACGACGCTGACGGAAGTAGCCTCCACCGTTGCCGCCATTTCGGACGCGGTCTCTCTCCCCCTGATTGTCGATGCGGACACCGGCTTCGGCAACGCATTGAACATGGTTCGGACCATCCGGGTGCTCGAGCGGGCCGGCGCGGCCGGCATTCAGATTGAAGACCAGGTTTTCCCCAAGCGATGCGGCCATTTTGCAGGCAAAGAGGTGATCCCGCTCGATCAAATGGTGCAAAAAATCAAGGCGGCGGTCGATGCCCGGAAAGATCAGGATCTGCAGATCATCGCGCGAACGGACGCCCGGGCCATCGAGGGCCTGGACAAGGCCATCGAGCGAGCGCAGGCGTTCGCTTTAGCCGGCGCCGACCTGACCTTCGTCGAGGCCCCGGTGACGCTCGCCGAGCTTGCGCGCATCGCCAAGGAAATCCCGGTTCCGCAGGTGGCAAATATCGTGTTCGGCGGCAAGACGCCCGATCCCGGCCGAAAGCACCTTGAGGAAATGGGATTCTCGATCGTTCTTTATGCCAATGCCATTCTGCAGGCGGCACTGAAGGCTTCGAATGACGTGCTGATCGCGCTCAGAGACAACGGCTCCCTGGGGCAGGTCGCAAACCAGCTCGCCTCATTCGAGCAGCGCCAGCAGTCGGTCGCGAAGGACAGCTGGGATGAACTTGAACGCCGCTATGAAACGAAAGCAGCCAAAGATGGCTAGTACTACTGCGTCATTAATCTGTCCTGCCTTGAATGCGGTGGGCTGAGAGCGTGACAGCATGGACATCGTGGCAGGCGTGTAACGATAGCGTTGATGAGCCTGCGTCGCATCGTGGCGATTGAGTTCGGGATGTGTCGCTCAGGCCGCAATGGAGGATCCTCTGGGTCTGTAACCGTCGGGTATGGC
>Ga0209736_1000079_pt1 | contig 31575 bp, 30 predicted proteins | sample BlaSpr_A8_Ref_M3_FD_187992 | JGI IMG/M metagenome (GOLD analysis project Ga0209736, IMG submission 187992) | Forest soil microbial communities from Thunder Bay, Ontario, Canada - Black Spruce, Ontario site 2_A8_Ref_M3 (SPAdes) (version 2) | ecosystem: Environmental > Terrestrial > Soil > Boreal...
GAAGGATGCGCGGGGTTGGGATCGAAGGTCGGCCTCGGAAGGCCGACCCTACAAGTGCGCGAAGAATCGAAGAGAGGTGCGCCGGCACGATTTATTTGAATAGAGGGTGCGTGGGATTACAGGACACGGACTGGCGCAGCGTGCCGCAGCGGGTGCCACTATAAGGAAGGCGGCGTGAAGCCGCCCCTACAAAGAGAAGAGCGAGGCGCAATGATGTGACTAGAAGCGGTCGGCGGCGCCGGAGAGTTCGGTGGGGTGGGGGATGTATTCGCCGGGTTTTTCGCCGCAGAGGCGGGGGGTGGGGAAGATTTTGGTGGGGTTGGCGAGCTGGAGGGGGTCGAAGGCGGCGCGGACTTTTTGCATGGTGGCCAGGTCGGGTGCGGCGAACATTTTGGGCATGTTTTTCTTTTTGTCTTCGCCGACGCCGTGTTCTCCGGTGATGGAGCCGCCAGCGGCGATGCAGAGGTCGAGGATGGTGGCGGAGAGAGCTTCGGCGGCGACTTGCTGGCCGGGGATGCGTTGATCGTAGAGGACGAGCGGATGGAGGTTGCCGTCGCCGGCGTGGAAGACGTTGGCGCAGCGAAGGCCGGCAGCGGTGCTGAGGGCTGCGATTTGGGCGAGGACTTTGGGGAGGGCGGTGCGGGGGATGACGCCGTCTTGCACGATGTAGTTGGGGGAGATGCGGCCCATGGCGGCGAAGGCGGCTTTGCGGCCTTTCCAGATGAGGGCGCGTTCGGCTTCAGATTGCGCGAGGCGGATTTCGGTGGCGCCGTTGGAGCGGCAGATTTCGTTGACTTGTTGTATGAGGGATTCGACTTCGGCTACGGGGCCGTCGAGTTCCACGAGGAGCAGGCCGCCGCAATTGGGGTAGTTGGCGTGGACGGAGGCTTCGGCGGCTTGGATGGCGAGATTGTCCATCATTTCTATGGCGGCGGGGAGAACGCCTGCGGCGATGATGCCGCTGACGGCGGCGCCGGCTTGGTTGGTGGAGTCGAAAGCGGCTAGGAGGACTTGGACGCATTCGGGGCGCTTGACTAGGCGGAGGGTCATTTTTGTGGCGACGCCGAGGGTGCCTTCGGAACCGACGAAGACGCCTAAGAGATCGTAGCCGGGGGAATCGAGAGTTTTGCCGCCGAGATGGATTAGATCGCCATTGGGGAGAACGACTTCGAGGCCGAGGACGTGAGTGGTGGTGAAGCCGTATTTGAGGCAGTGGGCGCCGCCGGAATTTTCTGCGACGTTGCCGCCGATGGTGCAGACGGATTGCGAGGAGGGGTCGGGGGCGTAGAAATAATCCTGCGAGGCGACGCGGTTGCTGACGTCGAGATTGATTACGCCGGGTTCGACGATGGCGCGGGCGTTGGGGAGATCGATCTCAAGGATTTTGTTCATGCGCGCGAAGCTGATGACGATGCCGTCTTTGACGGGGAGTGCGCCGCCGGAGAGTCCGGTGCCGGAGCCGCGGGCTACGAAGGGAATTTTTTCGCGATGGCAGATGCGCAGGATGGATTGGACTTGGGTGGTGGTGGCGGGGAGAAGGACGGCGCAGGGGATGGCGCGGTAGCTGGTCAGGGCGTCGCATTCGTAGGTTTGCAGTTCTTCGGGGGAGGAGATTACGGAGTGGGGGGGAAGGAGATGGCGAAATTCGGAGAGGATGGCGGCGTTCATGGTGGATGCGAGAAGGATAGTACGCCACTTGAGGAATTGAAAGAGGAGCGAGCCAGAGGCGGCATGACTCATCAGGAGTTGGCAAACTCGCTTCCTATCATCCACGGGAAAAGCAACGAAAGAATCGGCATGCGAACATGACTTATGCGCCTACTGCACAAAATGGTGGTCTCAGCGGTGGCTTTGGTTTTGCTTCCGATAGTCGGAGTTTGTGCTTGGTTGTTTGTCTACACTGGGGATTTGCCCGACTTCGACCACCTATCTCAGTTCGCACCGAGTGCTCAATCAGTGGTCTCAGATCCTTGTTTTGCCGCTCCTTTAATGGTTGTTACATTCGACGGGATTGGTAAGCCGTTGCGAGAGGCCTTGGCCACGGCGGAGCCCGTCCGACTATTGCCGGCCGCGTCATTACCAGACCGAATCGCGGCCACGTTGCTTTGCAACCGGCGGGAAGGCGCGGGGAAGCACCACTTAAATGAATTTCGGTTGAGCTGGCACATCCGAATGCATTTTTCCGAACAACAATTGTTCACCATCTACGCAAATAGAGCGTATTTCGGTGTAGGAGCAATCGGCGTAGAAAACGCTTCTAGGAAGTTCTTCCACAAAGACGCTGATGCTCTGAGCATTGAGGAGGCTGCGCTGATAGCAGGACTGCTCCGCGCACCAGATTATTTCTCGCCATACAAACACCCTGACAGGGCTTTGCAACGTCGCAATAAAGTCTTGGAAGACATGGTGGCTCAAGGGAAGCTCACCGTAAGCGACGCGGCGAGAGCGGAAGCGACTCCAGTTGTAACCCAATAGTTAGAGTACCTAAGGTGTGTTGGTGCCTGATCAACGTTACGGGCTCAATTGGGAAACTGACGCACCACCAAATCGAAGAGGGGCAGGCGCATTGCCGTGCACGGTCCCTTGTGGCGTAGGCAAGCCCCGTGCATACAACGCGAAATGCAAGACGGCACGATGTATCGCGCCCCTACGCGGAATTCGGAGAGGAGGGCGGCGTTCATGGCGGTATGGTCGCATTGCTGGAGAGATGGGCGAAGGGAAAGTTTGAGGTGGGGTCAGCGGCGAGGGTCGGCCTCAGAAGGCCGACCCTACAACGGCAAGAGCTGAAAAGAAAGAGGCCGCCCTAAAAGGACGGCCTCTACAGGTGCAGTGCACCTGCCGGTGCGGAGGCGGAGCGATTAGTGGCCGAGGACGAGGCCGCTGGGGATGAATTGCGGGAAGACGTAGGCGTAGGTCATTACGATGATGCCGATGAAGGCGGCGAGGGCTACGGAGTGCCAGAAGACGAAGCGGAAGATGGAGCCTTCGTTGCCGACCTGGTTGGTGGCGGCGGTGGCGATGCAGATGGATTGCGCGTCGATCATTTTGCCCATGACGCCGCCGGCGCTGTTGGCGGCGCACATGAGGATGGGGCTGAGATTGAGTTGTTGCGCGGTGATGCGCTGGAGGCCGCCGAAGAGGGCGTTGGAGGAAGTGTCGCTGCCGGTGAGAGCGACGCCGAGCCAGCCGATGAAAGTGCCGAAGAAGGGGAAAAACCAGCCGGTGCGGGTGAAGGCCAGGCCGAGGACGGCGTCCATGCCGGAGTAGCGGGTGACGTAGCCGAGACCGAGCATGCAAGTCATGGCGGTAATGGCGAAGCGGAGGCGGTAAAGAGTTTTGCCGAAGACGCGGAACAAGGAGGGAATGCCCATGCCGAGAATGAGCCCAGAGAGGATGGCGGCGAGAAAACAGCCGGTGCCGGTGGCGGTGAGCCAGTTGAAGTCAAAGCGGGCGCGTTCAGGGGTTGGTTTGGTTACGACGGGCATGGTGCGAGACACGGCGCCGTCCAGGTAGGGCCAGTTCCAACCGGCGGGGCCGGGCCGGGGCTTGCCATCGGGCAGGGTGACTTTGAAGGCTGGGGTGGTGGCTTGGTTCATGACGTTTTTGACTTTGGGCAAGCCCCAAACGAGGACGAAGGCGGAGAGGATGAAAAAGGGCAGCCAGGCTCTGGCGACTTGGGCCGCGGTGTAGCTGTGAACGGGAGGCTGCTTTTGCAGTTTGCGAAGGTCCCATTGGTCGCCCATGGTGTCTTCAACGACTGGACTGGCGGGAGCGGCGGGAGCTACTTTTCCGGTTGGCACAGGATCACGTTCGTCTTCGAAGCGCCAGATGCGCTTAGGCTTCCAGACGCGGAGGAAGAGAAGGGTGGCGATCAGGGAGACGGTGCCTGCGGCGATGTCGACGAGATTGCTGTCGACGTGGTTGGACCAGAACCATTGGGTGGCGGCGAAGGAGGCGCCCACGACGAGAATGGCGGGGGCGACTTCCCAGGTTTCTTTCCAACTGACCATGGCGCGGACGAGCCAGAACGGAACGATGATGGAAGCGAAAGGGAGGATGCGGCCGATCATGGCGTTGAGATCGCTGTCGGGGAGTCCGGTGACGGCGGCGAGAGTGTGCACGGGAGTGCCGATGGCGCCCCAAGCGACGGGTGCAGTGTTGGCGATGAGATTGAGTGCGGCGGCTTGGAAGGGCTTGAAGCCGAGGCCGATCATGAAAGCGCCGGCGATGGCGACGGGCGCGCCGAATCCGGCGCAGCCTTCAATGAAGGCGCCGAAGCAGAAGGCCACGAGGAGAAGTTGCAAGCGGCGGTCCGGAGTGATGGCGGCGACGGACTGCTTCATGATTTCGAATTGGCCGGTGTCGACGGAAATGTCGTAGAGAAAGACGGCGGCGATGACGATCCAGACGATTTTGAGCAGACCAAAGCAGGCGCCGTAGAAAAAGCTGCTGGTGGCTAGCGGGGCGGGCATGTGAAAGACAAGAATGGCGATGACGACGGCGGTGGCGGCGCCGGCGATGGCGCAGAGATGCGGGCGCACTCTTAGGCCCGCCAGCAGGCCGAGAAGAACGACGAGAGGCAGAGCGGCTACTAGCGTGGAAAGCCACCAATGGCCTAGGGGGTCGTACACTTGGGTCCAGGTCACGAGCTATCCTCCTGACCGGCTGCCCGAACGGCTGGTGCCGGGTCGAGTAAATTGTCTTCAAGGGAGCGCAGCCGGGGGCCGGCTCCATCGCTTTGCAGCAATAATTTGAATGGTGAAATACTGCGTTAGCGCGGCGATGTCAAGCTGTATATGTACCGCCGCTTGGGGCTGTGCCGAGGGCGGTTTTGTTGAGCAGGGTGGGGTGGCTGCCTGACGAAAACGGCAGGGTTCCTTTACGACTTTCTAAGGCCATTTGTGGGAATTTGAATCGGGCCGAGGCGCGGCGCCGTGAGTATCGTGAGTGTCTTGAGTTATCGGGGCGTCGAGGAGAGGGTTTCCATGCTGGATGTTGTTTTTGTGGCGGCGACACTGGCGTTTTTTGGGCTGGCGATTTTGTATGTGCGCGGGTGCGAGCGGCTGAAGTAGGAGGGTCGGGATGAGTGCGGGCAATGCGGTTTTGATTGTCATCAGCGTGATGCTGCTGGGGTATCTGTTGTATGCGTTGCTGAAGGCGGAGGATTTTTAGTCCATGACCGCGAATGGGTGGCTACAGATCGGGTTTTTCTTGCTGGTGGTGCTGTTGATCACCAAGCCGCTGGGCGTCTTCCTGGCGCGGGTGTTCAACCGCGAAAAGACATTTCTGGATTTTGCGCTGCGGCCTCTCGAGCGGGTGATTTACCGGTTGAGCGGGGTGAAGGAAGAGCGCGAGATGCGCTGGACGGAGTACTGCGTAGCGATGCTGCTGTTCAGCGGCGTATCGATGCTGCTGCTTTATTTGATTGAGAGGACGCAGCACTGGATCGGATTCAATCCGCAGGGGCTGGCGAACGTGGATGCGGCGCTGGCGTGGAATACGGCGGCGTCGTTTACGACGAATACGAATTGGCAGGCGTATACGCCTGAGACGACGATGAGTTATCTGACGCAGATGGCGGGGCTGGCGTACCACAACTTTGCGTCGGCGGCGACGGGGATTGTACTGGCGATCGCGGTGATACGAGGGATTGCGCGGCGGGAAGCTAAGACGATTGGGAATTTCTGGGTAGATTTGACGCGGTGTTTTCTGTGGGTGCTGCTGCCGGGATGTTTGGTGGCGGCGATGGTGCTGATTTCGCAAGGGGCGATTCAGAATCTGAAGCCGTACGCTACGGTGCAGCTGGTGGAGCCGCAGACCGTGCAAGTGCAGGGGGCGGACGGGAAGACGAGTACGCAGGTCGTTACGCAGCAGGTGATCCCGCTTGGTCCTACGGCGTCGCAAGAGGCGATCAAGGAATTTGGGACGAATGGCGGGGGATTTTTCTATGCGAATAGCGCGCATCCTTTCGAGAATCCCACGCCGCTGAGTAATTTTTTCGAGATGTTTCTGATCTTTGCGATTCCATCGGGGCTGACGTACACGCTGGGCCGGATGACGGGGTCGCGGCGGCACGGGTGGGCGGTGTGGGCGGCGATGGCGGTTTTGTTTTTGGTGGGCGTAAGCGCGGCGTATTGGTCTGAAGCGAGAGGGAATCCGCTGCTGGCGGGAACGGATCAGCAGGCGAGCGCGATGCATTCCGGCGGGAACATGGAAGGGAAGGAAGTGCGGTTCGGAATCGCGAATTCGGCGCTGTTTGCGACGGTGACCACGGATGCTAGCTGCGGAGCGGTGAACGGAATGCATGATTCGTTCACGCCGCTGGGCGGGATGATTCCGCTGCTGAATATTATGTTGGGGGAGATTGTGTTCGGCGGAGTGGGGTCGGGGCTTTACGGGATGATTGTGTTCGTGATTCTGGCGGTGTTCATCGCCGGGCTGATGGTGGGACGCACGCCGGAGTATCTGGGCAAGAAGATTGAAGCGTACGACGTGAAGATGGCGATGCTGTCGGTGCTGGTATTCTCGCTGATTATTTTGGTGTTTGCGGCGATCTCGGTGGTTGCGAAGTTCGGCACGTCGAGCCTGGCTAATGCGGGGCCGCATGGGCTTTCGGAGATTTTGTATGCGTACACGTCCGCGACGGGCAACAACGGCTCGGCATTCGCGGGGTTGAATGCGAACACGCTGTGGTACAACGCGACGCTCGGCGTGGCCATGCTGGTGGGCAGATTTTTTATGGTGATCCCGATTCTGGCGATTGCGGGGAATCTGGCGGGGAAGAGAGTGGCGCCGGAATCGCTGGGAACTTTTCCGGTGACCGGACCACTGTTCACGGTGCTGCTCATTTCAACGATCTTGATTGTGGGTGCGCTGACGTTTTTCCCGGCGCTGAGCCTGGGACCGATTCTGGAACACTTGCTGATGCTCGCTGGAAAGGCTTTCTGAGGCTGCTATGACGGACCAGGTACAGCTCCATCATCCAACTAAGGCGAAGACGTTCTCTGACGGGAAGATTCTATGGAGAGCGGTGCTGGATTCGTTCGTGAAACTGGATCCACGCAAGATGGTGCGGAATCCGGTGATGTTTGTGGTCGAAGTGGGAGCGTTGCTGACGCTGATTCAGTGGGCGCGGGACTGGTATGGGCACACGGGAGAATTCGGATTTGGTTTGCAGATTACGGTGTGGCTGTGGTTTACGGTGCTGTTTGCGAATTTTGCGGAGGCCATGGCGGAGGGGCGCGGTAAGGCGCAAGCGGACACGCTAAGGAAGTCGAGAGCGGAGACGGAAGCGCATCGCTTGAAGAGCGACGGCAGCGTGGAAAAAGTGGCTAGCTCGGCCTTGCGTACGGGGGACGTGGTGGTGGTGACCGTGGGCGAATTTATTCCGGGCGATGGGGAAGTGATCGAGGGTGTGGCGTCGGTGGATGAATCGGCGATTACCGGCGAGTCTGCTCCGGTGATTCGCGAAGCTGGTGGCGACCGTTCGGCGGTGACCGGCGGAACGCGGGTGCTTTCGGACGAGATCAAGGTGCGCATCACCTCGAATCCGGGCGAGACATTTTTGGACCGGATGATCCGGCTGGTGGAAGGCGCATCGCGGCAGAAGACGCCGAACGAAATCGCGCTGAACATATTGCTGGCGGGGCTGACGATTATTTTTCTGCTTGCGGTGGTTACGCTGCAGCCGTTTGCGATTTATTCGGGAGCGCCGCAGAGCATTTTCGTGCTGGTGTCGCTACTGGTGTGCCTGATTCCGACAACGATCGGCGGGCTGCTGTCTGCGATCGGGATTGCGGGGATGGACCGGCTGATTCAGCGGAACGTGATTGCGCTGTCCGGGCGGGCGGTGGAGGCGTCGGGAGACGTCGACGTTTTGCTGCTGGACAAGACGGGAACGATCACGCTGGGAAATCGGCAGGCGACTTCGCTGCATCCGGCGGGGGGCGTCGACGAGATGGACCTGGCACGGGCCGCGCAACTGGCTTCGTTTGCGGATGAAACGCCGGAGGGGCGGTCGATTGTGGTGCTGGTCAAGGAGAAGTACGGACTGCGAGGACGCGAGCTCGCGCCGCACAATCCTACGTTCATTCCGTTTACGGCACAGACGCGGATGTCCGGCGTCGATTTGGACGGCGAGCAGATTCGGAAGGGATCGCTGGACGCGATTGTGCAGTATATGGCGCGGCGAGGCGGGGAAGTACCGGTAGAGATCAAGGAATGCGTGGCGGCGATTTCGAATGATGGCGGAACGCCGTTGCTGGTGGCGCAGAACAACCGGGTGCTGGGCGCGATCGGGCTGACGGATGTGGTGAAGGGCGGGATGCGCGAGCGCTTCGATCACCTGCGCGCGATGGGCATTCGCACCATGATGATCACCGGCGATAATCCGCTGACCGCGGCGGCCATAGCGCGGCAGGCGGGAGTGGACGATTTTCTTGCGGAAGCGAAGCCGGAAGACAAGATGGCGCTGATCCGGCGGGAGCAGGCGAGCGGCAAGCTGGTGGCCATGACCGGGGACGGTACGAATGACGCGCCGGCGCTGGCGCAAGCGGACGTGGGCGTGGCGATGAATACGGGCACGCAAGCAGCGAAAGAAGCCGGGAACATGGTGGATCTGGATTCGAACCCGACGAAGCTGATCGAGATCGTGGAGATTGGGAAGCAACTCTTGATTACGCGCGGAGCGTTGACGACGTTTTCCGTGGCGAACGATGTGGCGAAATACTTTGCGATTATTCCGGCGATGTTTGCCGCGGCGTTTCCACAGCTTGCGGTGCTGAATATCATGCACTTGCGCACGCCGGAGTCCGCGATTCTCTCTGCGGTGATCTTCAATGCGCTGATCATCATTGCGTTGATCCCGCTGGCCTTGCGGGGAGTGCGCTACCGGCCGGTGGGGGCCGCGACGCTGCTGCGGCAGAATCTGCTGATTTACGGAGTGGGAGGCGTGGTGGCACCATTTTTTGGAATCAAGCTAATCGATCTGTTTGTTACGTATCTGCATCTGGCCTGAGGAATGCAATGAAGGAAAACTTTCGCATTGCGGTGCTCATCACTATCGTCACGACAATCCTCTTTGGATTGATTTACCCGCTGGTGGTGACGGGCCTGGGGCAGCTTCTTTTTCCTGCGCAGGCGAATGGCGGATGGATTGTGCGAGACGGGCGGGTGGTCGGATCGCGGCTGATCGCGCAGCCCTTTTCTTCGGAACGCTATTTTCATCCACGGCCTTCGGCGGCGGGCAACGGATATGATCCGGTGGCTCCGGGCGGGAGCGCGTCGAATCTGGGGCCGACCAACCGGCAACTGACGGACCGGGTGAAAGGCGATGTCGAAAAACTGCGCGCGGAAAATCCCGGCGCCGCTATTCCGGTGGATTTGGTGACTACATCAGCTTCCGGAGTGGACCCGGACATTTCTCCGGCGGCGGCGGAATTTCAGATTCCGCGCGTGGCGCGCGGGCGGGGCATTACTCCGGAGCGGTTGCGTTCGCTGGTGGCGAAGCACACGCAAGGGCGGCAGTTGGGATTCTTCGGCGAGCCGCGCGTGAACGTGCTGGAACTGAACCTGGATCTTGACGCGATTTCACCAGCCCACTGATTAGCACCTACCCTCGAACGTCAGCACTCGATAGCGCTCAATTGGCGCTAAATCGCCAGGCCAGTTGTGCTATATGTTGGGCATGAGAATCCAGTCGCGCCGCGCTGAACTGGCCATGCTCCGCAAGCCGCGGCTTTATGATGGGGTCACGTTTGCGCGCCTTTGCCGCGCGCGGGATTATCTGGGCGACTGCTATCGCGAGCGGGTCACGCTGGAAAACGCCGCCAAGCAAGCGTGTCTCTCGCCTTTCCACTTCAACCGGGTGTTTGCGCAGGCATTTGGCGAAACGCCGCACGAATTCGTGACGCGGATGCGCATCGAAGAAGCGAAGAGACTGCTGCTGGCGGAGAATGGCAACGTTACGGACATATGCTTCGATGTGGGTTATGAGAGCCTGGGCTCGTTCAGCGCGAGATTTCATTCGTTAACCGGGCTGTCGCCGTCTGCGTTTCGCAGGGAGGCACGCGTGGCCTTCGGCGGATTCGCTGCGCACTGGCCGCTGTACTATATTCCTGCATGCTATCAACGCTTCTTCCTGGACTTGCCGCCGGGCCCATCGGTGACCTAAAACCGCAAGAATCGAGAAGCATTCCCTTCCGCGGTTTTCGTAAGATCAGGGCGAATAGGAGGACTGCCATGATTCAACGACTCTCGCACGCCACGTTTTACGTACTGGACCAGGATGCCGCGCGCGATTTTTATGTGAACAAGCTCGGCTTTGAGGTGCGCATGGACGGAAAGATGGACAATGGCTTTCGCTGGCTGACGGTGAGCCCGAAAGGCCAGCCGGATCTGCAAATTATCTTGATGAAGGTGGACGGGCCCAATATGCAGCCGGAAGTAGCCAAGGTGCTGAAAGAGTTGCTGGTGGGCGGCAAACTTGGGGCCGGTGTGCTGCAAACCAGCGATTGCCGGGCGACCTACGAGGACCTGAAAGCCAAGGGTGTGGAGTTTCTCTCGCCGCCGAAAGAACAGTTCTACGGCATCGAAGCGATCATGAAAGACAATTCGGGGAACTGGTTCAGCATGACGGAGCCGAAAGGCGCCTGACGGACTGGAGGAGTGCGGATGGCGGGGAAACGAAAGGCGGGCCAAGCGGCGTCGTCAAAGAACGTTTATGGCAAGGAAGCAGTGAAAGCCATTGACGCGTACGTGCAGCGGAAGAACGCGAAGCTCAAGCCGGTGGCGAAGGCTTTGCGCCAGTTGGTGAAAAAGACGCTGCCGGAATCGCGCGAAGGGGTGAACGCGTGGGGCATTCCGACGTTCGATTTCAACGGGCCGATTTGCTTGATGATGGTGGGGAAAAATCACGTTACGTTTGGCTTTACGCGAGGAACGTCGCTGGCGGGCGGCGCAGAGCTGCTCGAAGGGACCGGGAAGAACCTGCGCCACGTCAAGCTGAAGGAAGTGGAACAGTTGCGGGACGCCAATCTGCGGCAGCTCATTCTGGAAGCGGCGGCGCTGAACGAGGAAACGCCGGTTTCGGAGTCGATGCGAATCAAGCGAAGGGCTGATCGCTGAGGAATCGCGGTTAGCAGTCCTGGTGAGCCTCGCCCGAATGATGGACGAGCAACTCGGAAATCCTCGTCGGTGGTCAGGATGATGGGGTCGGCAAGTGTTTTGGTCATGCGAACGAGGCAAGCCCCTGTTTGAACATTGGAGTTGCGCGTGACGAATGTACGACCATACCTTTCGTGTCTGCTGCGAGCCGCAATTCCCCTCGCAAGTTTTTGTTTCGCGAGCGATGATTTACGCCGATGAGCTTCAGGCTTGTCAGCGCCGGTGAAAAACGGGCGGTGAAGGCGACCTGTCCGTCCGCGCTGTCAATGGCGCCGGGATGCGGCGTTCTCGGAGCGCAGCGAAGACCCTTGACAGAAGAAGCCGGCGGATCAGGCGCAGGTTTAACCAGGAAGGGCATTTGCAGGAACAGACAGGCATCGTTCGGGAAACCTTTCGTACCGGTGGTTGTTCCGGGACACAGGCGATGAACAAGGATGGAACCTCAGAAATCCGAAAATAATCTACGACTATAAAATCCGCCAGCTTTTGTTCAATGGCTGGTGCACTGCGGCCTTCAAGGATCCCAACGGAGGGCGGGAGGGACTGCAAGAAAAGGCATTCCAATTATTTAACGGAACTGTGAGGGTGATTCTAGTTCGGCTGGAAATAACAGTCGACGATCAGGGCGAGTGCCGTTTGCAAACTCAGGCCTGTAGACAGCAACGGTTTTACCCAGAATTGATGAAAGCTTTGCTCATCCACCATAGAAGCTGTGAAGATGCGGTCGAGAGCTTCCAATCGCCAAGAACGTTCCACCTCTTCATGCGACAATCTCTCGCGAAGCTCCTTCCGAAGCTTTTCGATTTGCCTTTCGCTCAGCGCTGAGAAATCTTCATCTTTCGTTTTGGCCATTTTAAATTTCATTTGAGAATTGCAGAGACGTTCGTGATTCCAAGAGATCTGCGAGGACGTGAGATTTTAGTTGGCATTTGCGATTACCGCGGCTAAATAGCCGTTATCTTGTCGTTGCAGCTTGACCGCTCGTTGACGCAAAGCTAACCTGACCCTTAACCTGGCCCTTAGCGGCCATGCCTAAACCGGCGACGCCGATCAGGGCAATCAAAATGCACAAATACTGCCTTCACGTCATTCGCCTGAACGTTTAGAAACGTGTTTGACCAACCCCAAAAACTGAGCGACTCGCTCGATTAGTGTGCCGTATGTTCCAACGACTCAGAGCCCGCCAGCTATCAATTGGTGCGTCGCGAGAAAATAAATCTGCCTTAGCTCTTCGTACGTGAAATACGTCTCTTTCTGATTCCCGGCGCGCTCCGTGTGGCCGAGTTCCGATTCGCCGGAGATCCGGCTCAATTCCTCTTCCGGAATCCCAAGCAAGAGCGCGGCGCGTTTCTGCGTTACGTATTTCGGTACTTGGTTGTCCATGCGTGTTCGCCTCGCGCCGAAAGCAGGCCCATGGCGTCTTCCTTGGCTGCCAGAACTGATCGCCTTTGTGGATGTTTGCTCTTCAGCTAGCCGCTACGATGCGCTCGGACAATTCATATTGAGCGATTATTGAGTAGAATTCCTCGCGCTGTTGAAGTGCTGTGAGAATCGCCAGTGCTTTGCCGTAAGCTGCTATCGCTCCCGTCAAACTGTGGAACGCCGGCGAGTCTTTAGGTATTTTGCGTCTTGTTATTTGGGCGTCCGCCGACAATTCGAGTACTCGTTCTATAGCTTGATCTGCTTGACCCGAGCTAGACTTTTTCATGGACCGGGCCTCCTTCTTAGAGCGTCATTGTAGATAACTATTGCCTTGAGGCTTTTATTCCGAAAGGGCGGCGCTTAGCACCATCTCATCCCCAAAGCGTGTAGAGATGATGAGACGCGGTTTTCGCTATGAAGAGACAGAAACGAAAGAACGTGCCTCTTGTTCGTCATTTGATTTCGGGATGCAAGTCACAACGGAGAGGGGACCCTTCAGGACAATCCAGTCTGCCTGGAAAACGCTAAAGCCGAACTGTAACAATGCCGCCAGACGGTCGAGGAACTACGGCCGCGGTATCCATTGTCCTTCTTGCAAAGCCGACAGAGACGCGCTTTGCCATGGATTGACAAGAAAGCGTCATGACGAGAGCGCCTGCGGTTTGGAGTTTTCAGCAATTGAAAGGTGACACCGTGCGATGAATAATTAGATCATTTATCAGTTTCAAGAACGAGATAATGGAGACTACCTGCTCGTTCAGCTTGCAATACGATCGCGTCGGCCGTCTTGAGAACGTCGAGTGCTGAGCGCAGAGAATCGACACTGTCCACGGGTGTCCCATTGACGGAATAGATGACGTCTCCCGGGAGCGGCCCCTCGCCCTCGTAAGCTCCGTAGGTTTCTTTACCTGCAACGACAACTCCGAATCGATTGCGCAGCGGAGGAAGCATCCGCACCAGCGTCTCATCGAGAGTGAGTGCCAGAATTCCGAGTTGCGGAATTTTGGCCTGTTCCCTTGTCACGAGGTCAGCAAGCCGCTCCTGTACGTCCTGTTTTTCTCTAACCGGTATTTGATAGGTGATAGTCTGTTTGCCGCGTTGGATTTCCAGCGTGGCCTTTTCGTCCACGGCGAAAGAATAGAGAGCCAGCGCGAATTGACGGATATTTTGAACTTGCTTTGCATTCACCGATAGGACGATGTCACCGGGCATCAAACCAGAGCTCGCCGCTGGACCCCCGGGAATCACATCCTCAACCAGGATACCGTCTTCGCGATCGAGACCTAGTCCCGATGCCAAAGCGGGCGTGATATTACGCGCAGAAACACCGATCTGATGATGATGCACGTGGCCTTCACTTCGAACCTGGTGGTAAACGCTGCGCACTACATTGCTGGGAATAGCCAGACCGATCCCTTCACTGCCGCCCGACTGGGTGAGAATAAGCGTATTAATCCCGACGACGCGACCGCTGGCATCCACCAGCGGTCCGCCACTATTGCCCGGATTAATGGCTGCGTCCGTTTGTACATAGATCGTCGGACTGTCTGGATCTGGTTGTCTCGCGACGGAGCTCACAATCCCCATGCTCACAGAATTATCGAAACCTAAGGGGCTGCCAAAGGCCAATACCAATTGCCCTTGTTTTAGATCGCTCGAATCGGACAATTCCAGTGTTGGCAGATCGGTCGCGTCGATTTTGAGCAGCGCAAGATCCGTTTCACGATCAGCCACAACCAGCTTGGCATCGAATGAAGCGCGGCGTGATCCTCTATTCTGTGGTGCAGATAACGCCGCTTCGGGATTAAGCTGAACCCGAATCCGACGTCCTCCTTGAACGACATGCGCGTTTGTTACGATCCACCCGTCGGAGGCAATTATGATGCCGGATCCGGAGGTCAGGCCGCGCGACAACAGATCCGTGTTTCTATGCTCGCGGTCGCCATCTGGGTTGTAGCCCGCGCTAAAGATCTGTACAACACTGCGACTCACGCGTTTCGACAGCACCTGCAGAGATGCGCTTACTTGTTGAAGCGGATCAAGACTGCCGTCCAAGATTGGGTGTTTGGTTTCGACCGAGGTGGATACCTTGCTGGACTGCGCCTCTAACGGCGAAGAGGTGATAAGTAGTCCCAGGCAAAAGGCTGCTGAGCTAATCAGAGTGAAGTACTTAGAGATTCTTCTTTGAAAGATGGTCAAATCAAAGCCATGTACGCGACCGTGCCGTTCGAAAAGCTGGTAGGCCCGTTTGGCGATTGTCGACAGGATGATCTCCTGGTGTTGTTCGTTTCCGCTTTCGGCCGCAATCACCCAGTTGCTGCGACCCTTTCTGGTCTGTCTCTCCATTGTCGTACCGCCTCCTGACTCCATCCCGGACACCTTTCCTCCCAAGCGTTCTGTTCCACGGTTTCTCGATCGTAGATGCCCCTGCTCGCCTCACGTAAAGCAGACGATGCCGGCCGGTGGGTTGGCCGGCTCAATTGATCCTCCAATATCGCCGGTGCACCGGTCTGTACAACAGAGACGGTTCTTTCGGATGTTCTTGAGTCGCGGGGAGTCTGCATTTTTCGATGATGCGGGTCACGGAGGCGACTACATTTAGAGCCAGCAGGAGTAGTACAAGCCATATCACGATTGTTGGTGTGAGCATTGTTGATCCCTTCCGTACTTCAGCCCTGCTGACACCAGGTTTCGAGAGGAGCCAATTGCCTGCCTCTCTGGATACCTCTGTCACCGATGGCCTCCTCTTTGAATACCTGCGTTACCAATATTCTATTCCATACGATTAGGAGTGCAGCTGTTTGAAACTGAAGGACAAACGGAATGCGTGACTTCTTGATTTTGTGTTTGCGGCGCGCAGAATCGTGCCCGAAATTCGATCCTTGAAATGGAATTGCCTGATATTATTCGCGGTTTGTCTACGCGGAAGAACTGATCAGCTGGTGGAGCTTCTCAAGGTCCACAAGATCTGCGTCAGAGACGGCGCAGAATTCCATTTTCCCCTTTCGCCAATCAACCCATTGAAAGCCTCTCCTGGACCCTGTGCGCGCGGAAGTGTCCGGCTCTCGGGTGCGCCAGATGAATACATTGATGGGATGTCCGTTACGCTCGTAGACCAGCACCGCGACAGAGCGGCCTTCCATGACGTCCAGGCGCCCACCCTTCAAAGCGAAACCTTCGTTCGCGAATTCGCGGACAGGGACAGCAAACTTAAGTTTGGCGTCGAACCATCCGCTGACAATGCGCCCATCGTTGGAGGCGATTCCGGTCAAGGGGCCGGGCTGTAACGAGCGCACATGGGCGTCGACGATTTCTCCGGCAAGTTCGGCTTGATAGTCGTCACCGCTAAGTCCGTGACCCACGCTCCCCAGCAAGATCGCGACGAAAAGCAGTGCGGCCGCAGCTGCCAGCCAGTACCACCATAGAGGCTGCGACGAAGCGGTCGTGGGCGCGAAAGAGCGGAGATCCGCGCGAATTGTCCGCCGTAGCAAGGCGGGCGCACGCTCATAGATATGTGAGCGTTGCAAGGAGTCGCGAACGAAATAGCAGGCATCGAGTTCTGCGACACAGTCGGAGCAATGTTCGAGGTGGCGTTTAAATTCGGCATCACTGGCAGCGCTCAGCTCATTGTCGAAATACGCATGAAGGGTCGAGCAGGTAAGATCACAGTCCACGCAAAAGCTCCTTGCAGCCAGGATTTATGAGTACGGATTGCGACTGACGGCGAGCACGAAAGAGCGAGGACATCACGGTACCAATGGGAATGGATGTAGTCGCGGGAATCTCCTTGTATGAACAGCCTTCGAGCTCGCGAAGCACGAGAACTTCTCGGTGACGAGGTGGCAGAGTCTCGAGGCCACGGGTAAGGCGCTCCCGACCTTCATCGGCGATCGCGATGGATTCGGGAGTGGCAACGGGTTCCAAATCGTTCAAAGACTTCCCCCAATCAGTGATGCTTCATACATCAGAACTGGATGAACGGCGATTTTATTCTCGACGTTGGTTCTCTTGTGACGGAGAAGCGAAGAGAGACAAGAACGCGGATGAATTTGGAATATCAGAGTCGCTGCCACAGTCTGGATGAACGAGAGCACGTTCACTGGCGACTCGGACAACCCCATACAGCCCGCGCCGCCAGTCTCAATGGCGCGAGTTGATCGCCGAGAAGGGTAAGAACGATCGTAAGCAAGGAGCTCAAGCATGTCCGAGGAGAAAAAAGACGAACTTCTGCACGACCACAACCATGACGGAGTTGACCAACAGGGGTTTCTGAAATGCGTGGCCTGGGCAGGCACAGGAGCCCTCTGCGTCGTGCGGGGCGGCGTTCTGAAGGCCTACAACTTAAGCAGAATGTCGAAGTGGGCCCCAAAGCGAAATCAATTCTGATCGAGAGGAAATGATGATGAAGAGGAGAAGTATGTGGATTGCAGGTATGGCGGCGACGGCGATCGTCGCGCTGGGGCTGCTGTTGGGCGGATCAGCGAAGGTCGCGGCAAATACTCAGCAGGCAGCTACGCAAGTGAAAATCGATAATTTCAGCTTCGGACCGGTAGCGCTAACAGTGCCGGTCGGAACCACGGTTACGTGGATCAACCGGGACGATATGCCTCATACGGTAGTCAGCATGGATGATTCGAAGACGTTCAAATCCAAAGTGCTCGACACGGATGAAAAGTTTTCCTTCACCTTCAGCAAAGCGGGAACCTATCCCTACTTCTGCTCGATTCATCCGAAGATGACTGGCAAAGTCATCGTGCAGTGAGTGAGGAGCGACCTTACATCCGTTCGACATAAAGACAGCACTTTTGGCGAAGCATGCGCAACACGTCGTGCTGATTCACTTCCCGAATCGCGCTGTTTATCATCGGCGTCCTCTTTGACTTCCTTGCGCAACCGGCCAAAAAAAGAAAAAGAAAGAAGACATTTGTGGATTACGGATTTACGGCGCAGACGGTGGGTGAGAACGAGGCCGTCATCGAGGCGGCTGGTGGAGTGAGGAGGTTGTAGATCAAGGTTCTCGACCTGAGATCCTCGGGAATCTACGTCTGGGTTGCGGAGCCCGGAGAAAAAGGCGGCCCGGCAAAGACGCAGAGCGTAATCCTTCTGAAGCGGAAGGATCCGAACGCGTTGTTAATGGGGCGCGAATCCTGGCTAGAATTTGCTGCATGCGCGGCGATTGGCGGAAGCGACTCCACGGCAAACTCGTATGGAGGGGACTGAGGAGTTACGTCGAAGCACGGTGTTCCGATCACGTTTGTGGCTTTGGGTGTCGTCGCCTTGACAATCCTGGGTCGTGTTCCTGGGCGACACCGATGTGCGACCTTAGCATCTCCTTCCTAATTGTCAGAATGAATTCTGCCCGCCGTGCCACGTGAGGCTCTTATCTGAACACGAACGGAACGCAGTCGGTAGGCTGCGTGGAGACAATCTGTTGATAGAAGCATTCTTTGAAACGGCGGCTCCGGGCGCCGCCAACGTAGTCCTCGTCCTCGAGATCGCCATGGGGCTAGGTCTGTTGGTCGGCGCTTGGCTTGCTCGCAAGGGGCGCTTTCGGCAACATGCCTGGTGCCAATCCTGCATCGTGCTTTTGAACCTCGCCGTAGTTGTGGTGATGATGATTCCTTCCTTCCGCGTTCATGTGCTTCCCAGGGTTCCTGCCAAGCTGGGGAAGGCTTACTACGCACTGGCGACGACGCACGCAGCCATCGGAACCGTCACCGAACTCGCGGGGCTGTACATCTTGCTGTCTGCGGGCACAAGCGTTTTGCCTGAGAAATTTCGCATCACCAAATACAAGGCGTGGATGCGAAGCGTTCTCGTGCTCTGGTGGGTCGTGCTGCTACTGGGAATGGCAACATACACGCGCTGGTACGTGCCGCATTTGTTTCGGAAATAGATTTGCGTTGTCTTTTCTGAGGAAAGAGATTGAAGATCGTCCCGATTTGCTTGCTTTTCATTTTGAGCTGCCTTGCTCCACTCGGCCGAGCACAATCCGGGACGTCATCCGTGCCAGAGGCTAATCCGGGGCGACTCACGGTATCCACCCCGGCGACACTGACGCCGGTTGGATACCTACAGTTCGAGAATGGCGTGCTCTTCGCAGCTCTTCGTTGTTCTTTGTATTGCCTCTTTGCATCCATGTCACTGGTTTGTGAACTTCAGCGAATGTTGCGACGAAACAAGAGCGGAATAAAGTGTGAGCAATTTGGTCTATGTAGTTGAAATCTCGACGGCGCCCATAAGGGCGTTCGCAAGACTCAGACTGAGGACGACTTATGCCTGAATATCAAATGACGCTGGTGGATAGGCAACGAATTGCCAGGGACACGATGGCTTTCTGGTTCGACACAAATGGCGCCAGCTTCGGATTCCGAGCTGGGCAGCATGCTGACTTTGTCTCCGGAAGCGAAAGTGACAATTCTCGGACCTTTTCACTCGCAAGCTCTCCGCTTGACAAAGAGCCCATCATGATCGCGATGCGCATGCGCGAGACCGCCTTCAAGAGTGGGTTGAAGGCTGCTGCTCTTGGCACCAAGTTCATCGTGAGCCGCCCCCGAGGATCCTTCACGCTGCATAAAGATATCACCCGTCCGGCGGTGTTTCTGGCGGGTGGCATCGGGATCGCGCCCATTCGCAGCATCCTGCAGCAGGCCACTCAGGAACGTCTGCGACACAAACTGTATTTGTTCTATTCGAACCGTGATGCGGACGACGCGGCGTTTTTCGAGGAATTTGAAAGTTTGACCGCGCAAAATCCAAATTTCATCTTCATTCCCACGGTCACTGGACATAGAACCATTGCTTGGCCCTATGAAAAGGGACACATCAATCCTGAGATGCTCACTCGTTATCTCCTCGAGCTCAAAGCACCTATCTACTACATCGCGGGCCCGTCGGGAATGGTCACTGCAATGACAGACCTGCTCAATGCCTCGGGCGTCAGCGATGACGACGTGAAGTCTGAAGAATTCGGAGACTACAAGCTGCATCAAAATCCCGCGCAAAACAATTCAGGAACCGGCATTAATCGCTCAGATTCAGCCTTATGACACTCGGCACGACGGGGATCTTGTGAAAAGTAGTTTGGTGGCGGCTCGTGTCCCTCGTTACACGACGTGAAGCATGACACACCGGGTCAGGTCATTAAGCAAGGCCAGTCCGTCCATATTGATCTGGCGCTTCTAAACGTCGCTATCAGCGGCCCGCATACCCGCCATGTCACCGGCCTTTTGCCGGGAAACTTCCGCGTCTTCGAAAACAACGTCGAGCAGGAGATCCAGTATTTCTCTTCCGAAGACGTCCCTATTTCCTCATTCTCAACGGGCCATCATTCCAGACCGAGGACCGGCTGAAATCTCACGGGGAACCAGTCCCTCCGTTTCCGCGCGTGGGGGGTAAATCGCTTGATGAAGTGGGCCGACTCAGCGAAACGATTCATCCATTATTTCTTTGCGCAGGTGCGATGAGAAAAACGTTCATGACTTGGCGACCAAAATACTCACGATTTTATTCCCGCCTCCGAAACATCCCAGGATCGGGGAATTATCCAAGAGCATACGTGGTCTTATACGTTGAAGACAATGAAATGTCTCGCAATTGAAAACCGCATCGAACAAGGAGATTTAAGATGATTTGGGCTCGACATTTGAAATTACTGACGAAGGCAGGCGTGGCGGCAATTGCACTGGGCGCTTTGGCGACTAGCGGGAACGCGCAGAATGGATACCAAGGCAAGTTTACGCTGCCATTTGAGACACACTGGGGAACCGCCACTCTGCCGGCTGGCGATTACACTTTTGTCATGTCATCCGCAAGCTCTGAGTACAGACTTTACATCCGGGGAGCGCAAGTCAACGCCATCATCATGGCCGCTTCAACCGACGACAAGGCCGTTTCAGACCATGCGCAATTGAACCTGGTGGACGTCGCCGATGTGCAGACCGTCCAGACATTCGATTTCCCGGAGCTAGGGAGGACCTTTGTCTACTTCACGCCCACGCAAAAGCACACGGGACATAAGGAAGCCCATCAAAAGACAGCTTCCCAGACCACGCCTGCGACGAAAGTCAGTGAAAACAAAACTTCCATCGAAGTCCATGCTGCGGGTCGCTAAGAAAAGAAGTCATGCAAGTCACTGCAAACGCCGGGGGCAGAAAGCTAGTAGTTGGATCCCTGGCAAGGCCCGCTGCGGAGAAACGGCGTAGCCTAAGCTGGGATGCGCATTCCAACACGAAATGCAGCCAGAAGAAGGCTGCGCCGCCAGTCTCTCCAATCGCCAGCGGTGAGTTGAGTGAAGGGGAGGCTATCCAGCGAGCGCGCGACGGCGATCGGACCGTGTTTGAATATCTTTATCACTTGCATAGCCGACGTGTGTATGCGGTATGCCTGCGCATGATAGGAAACACGGCCGAAGCGGAAGATCTGACTCAAGAAGCCTTTTTGCTTTTGTTCCGCAAGATTCACACTTTCCGCGGCGAATCGGCCTTCTCTACCTGGCTGCACAGACTGGCGGTTAACCTCGTGCTGATGCGTCTGCGCAAGAAGTCGCCACCAATCGTCCCGATCGAAGCGACTCCTGACCCTGACGATGAAACCGCTCGGCCAAGTGTCGATATTGGCGCGCCTGATTTGTTGCTGGAGGGAGCGATTGACCGAATAAATCTCGAGCGCTGCATCGAACGGCTGCCCGTGGGCTACCGCTCAATATTTGTCTTGCACGATATCCATGGATATGAACACCACGAGATTGCCGAAAAATTGGGGCGCTCGGTAGGCGTTTCGAAGTCGCAATTACACAAGGCTCGCACGCGGCTGCGTGAACTGCTTCACGAAGTTCAGCGAGAAAAAGCCCGCGATGGGCGCCTAGCAGGCTGCAAGCTGGGTTCCCGGTCCAACACGGCCTTGGTCCCGTTGCCGGCCAACAACTCTTGATATTGAAAGAGAAGAGAAAGTGATAGCTCCAAGATTTCTCGTACCCGTTCCCTCGTAACCCCTGCCGTACCCGGTGCACCATCGTTCGATGAGTTCACGAATAGATCGTACTGCGCTCTTCGAGACGGGATTCGTCGTTGAGAGTCCGTCGGTTTGCCAATCGAGCGATCTTTCAGCATATTCATTCGAACCGCTAGGTACGCCCAAGTGTTCAAGAAATACTCACAAATGAAACTGCAGATGAAGCGTGAGGCACTCGGACATCTCAATCGAGAGGCGAACGAGACGCAGGATTCAATTGGCATACTCGTGGCTAACTAGAAGGGGTTTTGGCACAGTTTTGGCACACTTTCGACCTGATATAGAGGATATAGGTAGCTGTGGAGCCGAGAAGTGCTTTAGAATCAGCAGATCTGCACGACGCGCCCGTAGCTCAGTTGGATAGAGCGTCTGCCTTCTAAGCAGAGGGTCGCCAGTTCGAGTCTGGCCGGGCGCGCCATTTTCCCAGCAAAGAAGATCATTTGGATCACGCTGCGTTTGACAGACGGACGATAGGGAGGCGCTCGCGGTCCGCAAAGAGCTCCCTTTGTGATCTGATCAGAGAAACCTCCAGTTCGATTTTGCGGCGCGTCGGCTTTTAGAGTTGCTATCTATCGCTGAAAGATTCCGGAGAACGCAGAGCGAACCGAATGCGCCACCAGTAGCCAGAGGACGGCAACGACAGCCGCCAGGGGCAAGCCGGCAGGGGCCATGAATACGTGAATGCAAACGATATTGAAGATAATCGGACCTAGTATCGTGAGCGCCAGAGGAACGTAGCGGTTGGCCAACAGCAGCAGGGCGGGCACGATCTGAAGAAGGAAGAGGACCACATAAAAGTGCGAAACAAAGATTGCGCCAAAGAATTGAGCGGCGACGCCGGTAGGCCCAGGCATGTGAAGAAAGTTGAAGAACCCATTGAGTCCAAACACCAAAAAGATTAACCCGAGCAAATAGCGAGCAATTTGTGACGCGATTTTCATTTTGTTCTCCTTCGCAAGCGTGGCGTTACGGAGACGCCCAAGAGCCGTACAGCCATGAACACAACTATCTTGGGCCCACTATATATTGATGTCAAGTCTATTGCTATAGATACATTCCTGTAGACATTGGTTACACAAAAGGTTCAAAATAGCCTGGTCATGGTCAAGCACTCGCGAGACCCGGTTCATTGTTGGCTGGTATGGAGCAAGGCCTTCCAAGCGGCCTGGAAATATCTCTATGCGGGAATTGAGGAGACGGGACTCTGCGATACCGACTTCCGCATCCTTGAGGCGCTCCTAAACAAAGGACCTTTGCCAGTGAACACGATCGGGCCGAAAGTAAATCTTACGCCCGGCTCGATCAGCGTGGCGGTCGATCGCCTCTTCGCTAAGGGCCTGGTGAGCCGCGTCGAGAGCGCCGAAGACCGGCGGGTTCGCGTCGTATCGCTGACATCAAAAGGCAAAGCATTGATCACGCCGGTTTTTAGCAAGCATTCCGCCGAAATCGGAAGAGTTTTTGCTGATGCCAGTGCGAAAGAATTGCGAAGTTTTGAGGCCATACTGAAAAAGATTGGTAAGCGCGCCGAGAGCCTCGGGAGTGGAACAAAACCAAGGTTTTGAAGGTGCCGTTCGGAAACCGGCTGCATATATAGAGGATACGGTCAGCGAAGTGCCCAAGGCTTCAGCAATTGCCGAGGGTTCCCACGGCATTTTCAGGAGCGTTTTCGTAGAGTAGGAGAGACGCGGTTAACTAATTTTCGAGGCGCTCGCAGTTTTAAAGCGATACTTGTTGATCTTCAAGGAGGCAATTTTCGATTCCAAGGTGGATCGATGAATCCCCAGCTTGGCAGCGGCTCCGGACGGTCCCGACACTCGCCCTCCGCTTTCGCGCAGGGCAGCCCCGATCATCTCTTTTTCCTGCGCAACCAGCTTTTGCGATAGTTCCAAGTGGCTTTTCGGCTTCCTTGCAAGCGACTGCCGCGAAAGCCAACTCTCATCGACCGAGAAATTCTCTGTTTCGCAGGCGATGACAGATCGCTCGACGACGTTCTGCAATTCGCGAATATTACCGGGCCAGGGATACGATAGAAGAAGGTCCATAATATTTTTGGTTATTCCACGGAAGGTCTTTCCAGCTTTCCTCGCAAAATGGCATTTTCTTCAGATCTCGGCAGCGACTTTAGGAAGAAGGCAGGAGAATGACGACCTTGCGATGCGATTTAATTAAAGGAGCGACAAAATGAGCAGTTCAATGAATGGCGGACGCGGAGTACGAGGAATATCTCAGTCCTTCTGCATCGTATTATTGCTATTGACGTGCGGCGTGCTCTCCGCGCAGAACGAAGAGCGTCGCATTCGGAATATTGTCTTAGTTCACGGCGCGTGGGCAGATGGTTCCGGCTGGAAAGGCGTTTACGACATTCTTGTCAACGATGGCTACAACGTCAGCATTGTCCAGGAGCCAGAAACATCCTTCAAAGAAGACGTGGCTGCCACCAAACGCGTCCTTGCTCTACAAAATGGCCCGTGCATTCTCGTCGGTCATAGCTACGGCGGAGCCGTGATCACGGAAGCCGGCACCGATCCCTCTGTCGCCGGATTAGTGTACATCGCCGCGCACATGCCAGATACCGGAGAGAACGAGGCGGACGAAGGAAAGCGCTTCCCTAGTGACCTCAGCAAATCTACCGCGATCAAGAAGACCGCCGACGGTTTTACTTACCTCGACCCCGCGCAGTTTCATGAGTACTTCGCAGCCGATCTGTCTGCCGAGCAGGCTGCTTTCATGGCCCGCTCGCAGGTACTCAACCTGGCTGACAATTTTAAAGCTGTCATCACCAAGGCTGCGTGGAGAAGCAAACCAACCTGGATGTTGGTAGCAGCCAAAGACAGAGCCATCAACCCTGACCTCGAGCGCTGGTATGCCACACGTGCGAAGAGCCATACGGTCGAAATCGCAGGCGCCAGCCATGCGGTGTACGTCTCCAGGCCAAAGGAAGTCGCCGCTCTGATCGAAGAAGCTGCGACGTACGCTCGGCAGAAAACTTTGTAACTCGCTTCGCGATTCGCCATCACTCGGTGGATCGAAGGAGATTCTATGTCAAAGGTTTGGCTGATTACCGGAGCCTCCCGCGGCCTTGGCCGGGCGTTCACGGAAGAGGCGCTCAAAGCCGGACACCACGTCGTGGCTACAGCCCGCAATTTGCAGCAACTCGTTGAAGTCGCTGGCAAGTTCGGAAAGAGTGTCCGGACGGTTTCACTCGACGTCACCAACGAAGCGCAGGCCAAGCACGCCGTCGACGCGGCGATCGAAACATTCGGCGGCCTCGACGTCCTCGTCAACAATGCCGGCTACGGCAACGTAAGCCCCGTCGAAGATACGCCGCTTGCGGACTTCCGCGCACAGATTGAAACGAATCTATTCGGCGTCATCATCATGACCAAAGCGGTGCTCCCGCACTTCCGTGAACGCGCATCGGGGCACATCATCCAGATATCGTCGATCGGCGGACGCGTTGGCCCGACCGGGCGCGCGGCGTACGCAGCAGCAAAGTTCGGTGTCGAGGGCTTTTCAGAGGCGCTGTCCAAAGAGGTCGCACCGCTCGGCATAAAAGTCACCATCGTGGAACCCGGCGGCTTTCGAACTGACTTTGCAGGCTCCTCCACGGAGCTTCGCGTAGGCCGGCCGGAGTACGACGCGACGGTCGGAGCTACCGTCCGATTTCAGCGTGATTACGACGGCAAGCAACCGGGAGACCCGGCAAAAGCGGCCGCCGCGCTTCTGCAGATCGCATCGCTATCCGAACCGCCGCTGCGGCTCTTGCTGGGAAGTGACGCTTACAACGCCGCCGAGAAACACGCTCTGCAAATTCTTGCCTCCGACAAAGAATGGAAGGATCTCAGCCTCTCGACGGACTATAGCTTCCGGGCTTGATCGCCTCGACCGTTGCTCCCTAAGAAATCTTCCAGAGGCGACCTGAAATAGATCGCATTTTCGCTGTTGCTGCAATCGTCATTCAAGAAAACGTGCTTCCTTAAACCGCTTGACACCTCACAACACGAGATGGACGATGCACTACGCTTCGAAGTGAGTCCGGAAGCAAGGAATCGTGACTCCAGAGAGATCCATCATCCATCCAGCCGTTTCGAGCGCAGCCACCAGTAAGGAACCCGGTTTCATGGCGCTCGTAGGGCTTGCGGCCGAGGCCGCAAGTGCATCGACGTTCATTTGCGGAATCGCCTCCATGCCGTTTCGAACCTGCGTGGATCGCCGAGTTTCCCGCGAATAGGCGCCCGAACACGCTTGGCCGACCCGCTCTGGAACGTCCCAATTCGTCTTAGTTCCTCGGGAGGCCCTGAGCCATGCGATCGTCCAGCCCTTTTTCCTTTCTCTATTCCTGCGTGCAAGCAGTGCTCGGCCGGGCGCCGCAGTCCGGCCGCCACTCACAGGCCATCGGCCTTCGAAAGTGGATCGCGCGTGCCGTGGTTCTCGTGTTGCTCGCAGGCAGCGCTTCGCTGTTTGCGGCGTTGCATAAGTCCGCAGCGGAAAACGGCAAGCCTGATCCGGCGCCGGGAACCGCCGCCGCGGCGACAAAGGGGAAATCCGCCTCGGCCTCGGAGCGCAATAGCAAGCCAGGCGGCGCGCCCGCGTCCAAGTCCAAGGAAGAAAAAAGGTCTGGCGATCCGGCGGAAGCCGCCAACGCCACCAACACTCCGGCCGCGGCGCCTCCGCAGCAGTTAACTCCTTCACTGGTCAGGCCGGAAGCGGAAGAAAACGAACACGAAGACGCGGACCTTATTCGCAGGCGCCAGGAATGGTTTTACAGCCAACGCGCCTACCCTAACGCCAAGATTCCCGCCGGAGCCAGGCAACGCGCGCTCGAGCAGCGCGACCGGATGATGGGTCAGCCGATAGACAATTTGCAGCCCAATTTCCTCGCAGCGCCTCCCGTTGGTCCTGGCGCCCTGCAGTTTGGCATCATTCCTCTTCCGGGAGACGGAACCTGGCATCTGATCGGCCCGCAGCCCAACAATGAACCGTTCGGCGGCAATGGCGGCAGTCCGGTCACCTCCGGCCGTGTGAACGCCATCGCCATCGACCCGACCGACTTAACCGGCAAGACCGCATACCTCGGCGGTGCGGCGGGAGGCGTCTGGAAAACGATCGACGGCGGGGTGACTTGGCTTCCGAAGACGGACACGCAGGCTTCGTTGGCCGTCGGCTCCATCGCCATTGATCCCAACAATCACAACATCGTGTACGTGGGTACCGGCGAAGAGAATTTCAATATCGACGCGTATCAAGGCGCCGGTGTGCTGAAATCCATCGATGGCGGCACAACGTGGACGCAGCAGGCAGCCCCATTCGTCGGCCCTTTTGATCAGTTTACAGGGGCGGCGAGCATCGGCGGCATTGCAGTCGATCCGAACAACAGCCAGATCCTGTTGGCCAGCACCGCCTTCCAATTCGTGGGGCCGCTAGATGGTGTCTACCGCTCGACAAACGGCGGCGCGACCTGGACGATCGTCTCCGGCGCAAATGCTCCGGCCGGTGCGGCAGCTACGTCAGTGGTCTTCGATCCGGTGGCCGCGAACAAGACCGTTTACGCAGCGCTGGGATATTTCTTCGGAGACGCGGCCAACGGCATCTACAAGTCGACCGACGAAGGCGTGACCTGGACGAAGCTGACGGCAGGATTGCCTACGAGCACTAGCATGGGACGCATCACCCTGGCTTTCGCACCCAACACAAACGGCTCGACTGCTGTCATCTACGCGGCGATTGCCGACGCGGCAAGCGTTTCGTCTAATCTGCTTGGGCTCTTTAAAACCACCAATGGTGGAGCGTCATGGGCCCAGCTGAACAACGCCCCGGCGTTCTGCAACAGCCAGTGCTTTTATGACATCGCCATCGGAGTGGACCCCGCCAACTCCAGCTTTGTCGTCGTGGGCGGCGGGGGCTTCACCAACAACAGCTCCACGCTGTTCCGCTCGAACGACGGAGGCACGACCTGGGTGGACATCACGGTAGGCTCGACGAGCGTACGCCCCCACGTAGATACTCACGCCATCGTTTTTGCTCCGAACGGCGCAACTCGCAGACTCTACATCGGTGACGACGGCGGCGTCTGGCGCACCGACGATCCCACACCCGCGGCTCCTCTATGGGTGGAGTTGAACGACACTCTCGCCATCACCCAGTTCTATCCAGGCTTTTCCACCCATCCGGTGGACGAAAACGTTAGCTTGGGAGGCACGCAAGACAACGACACGGAAACCTTCACGGGATCATTGCTCTGGAATTCCACCGGCGCATGCGGAGACGGCGGTTACACCGCCATCGGCATTCCGGTAACGACCACGGTGTACACGGGATGCGCGGTCGGGAGTAGCAGCGCCCTGGTTTTGAGATCACAGACCAACGGCACGATTTTGAATACGGTACTCGGCCCGACTGGATCGTTTGTTAACGCGGATTCCGGAATCAGCCAATCGGATCGTTCCCAGTTCATCCCGCCCCTCGCCGCGGATGATAATTTCACACCGACAACGCTCGAGAACACCGGATACTTTGGCACCTGCCGCGTGTATCAGACCACCGACGGTGCCAATTCCTGGATTCCCATTTCCGGAGATTTGAGCGCCGGCAACGGGGCGACCACTTGCCCAAGCGGAGGAGCCGGCAACGTTACCGCCATCGATGTGAACCACGCCAACGACAACATCGTCCTCGCCGGAACCTCCAACGGCAACGCTTGGCGCACCGCAAACGCGTTATCGGGCGCAGCGGCCATGTGGGCAAACGTGGACCATGGGCTGCTACCCAGCCGCACCATCACGTCCGTGCGCACCAAGCGCGATGACAACACCGGCACCATTTTGTATGCCACATTCTCAGGCTTTCAAAGCGGCCATATCTTCAAGACCATCAACGGCGGCACCTCGTGGTCCGACATCAGCGGCAACCTGCCCGACGCCCCGGTCAACGATCTCGTCGTCGATGTGCAAAACTCCGGCGCTTTCGATGCTCTCTACATCGCCACCGACGTTGGCGTGTTCACTTGCACGAACCCTGATGTCGCGATCCCGTGCGGGACTTGGACGCGCCTCGGCACAGGTCTCCCCGACGCCCCGGTCATCGCCCTTTCGCTCCGCCGGCAAACCCGCAATCTTCGCGCCGTCACTCACGGCCGCAGCGTCTGGAACATTCAGCTCACCGAACTTCCGTTCCCAACCATCCCGTCCATGGCTTCCTTGTCTCCGGCTTCCGTGCAGGCGGGCGCAGCGAACACCACCGTCACGCTGCAAGGCTTCGCCTTCACCTCCAGCACCAAAATGCTCATCAATGGCTCGCAGACTGGAGTCACCACCACATTCACGGACGCGCATAATCTGAGCGTCTTGCTGGACACCAGCCTGCTTCAAACCGGCGTCGTCTACACTGTTTCCATCACCGATCCCGGTGGCGTCGCCTCCGGCCAGAACGTGTTCTTCGTCGTGTTCAACCCGGTGCCTAATCCTAATAATCTCACTCCGGGTAACGGCACCGTCGGGCAACCGGTAGCCTTTCACGTCACTGGCGCAGGGTTCCTCAACACCACCGACCTCATTTTCAACGGCATCGACAATACCGGCGGGGTAGCTAGCGCTGGCGGCACCGTATTCGACATCACCATACCCGGCAACGAACTCAGGGCTGCAACTACGCCTAGTACGCTTGTGCCGGTGGGCTTCTCGAATCCTCTCCCGGGCGGCGGGCTCTCCCCGTTGCAATTCGGTTTCACCATCAGCGGGGCTGGCGGCGGCGCCATCACCATGAATCCCGCCTCGCTCACCTTCGCTAGCCAGAATGTCTCCACCACCAGCACCACCCAGAACGTCACCATCACCAACAACGGCACCGCCAGCGTCACCCTGAACGCCGCTACCACCAAAGTCGGCGCCAATCCAGGTGATTTCGCCGTGGTCGCTCCAACCGCCGGCTCGGCGTGTAATTTCGGCACCAGCGTTCTCGCCATCGGAGCAGCCTGCAACTTCGGCGTGCAATTCACTCCCACCGCCAGCAACGCCCGCGCCGCCACCATCAACGTCCCGAACAACGGCTCCCCCAATCCGCAAACTCTGGGCGTGGCCGGCACCGGCGTCGGAGCCGCTACTCCCGCTTCCATTACAACAACCAGCGGCACTCCGCAAAGCGCCGCGATCAACACGGCATTCGCAGCACCTTTGGTCGCCACAGTAAAGGATGCAGGCAGCAACCCCGTCAGCGGCGTACTCGTAACGTTTACCGCTCCAGTCAGCGGCGCCAGCGGCACATTCGCCGGCGGCTTGAACACCGCCACAACCAACGCCAGTGGTATCGCAACGTCCGCAGTCTTCACCGCCAACTCCACCGCCGGCGGCCCCTACAACGTCGCCGCCACCGTCGCAGGTGTGGCGACTCCGGCCAACTTCTCGCTGACCAACACCACGGGCCCCGCCGCGAAAGTAGCCGCCACCAGCGGTACCCCGCAAAGTGCGCCAATCAACACCGCGTTCGCCGCGCCGCTGGTTGCCACCGTTACGGATGCCGGAAACAATCCCGTCAGCGGAGTAGTGGTTACCTTCACGCCTCCCGCCGCCGGTGCCAGCGGCACGTTTGCCGGTGGAGTGAACGCGGCGACGACCAATGCGAGTGGTGTGGCTACATCGGCGGTATTCACAGCGAATGCGACCTCAGGCGGACCTTACAACGTGGTAGCCAGCGCAACCGGCGCGACATCCGCGAACTTCTCTTTGACTAACAGCGTGGGATCGCCGGCGAAAGTAACCGCCACCAGCGGCACGCCGCAAAACGCCGTGATTAACACCGCGTTCGCGGCGTCTCTGCTAGCAACCGTGACGGATGCCGGAAACAATCCGGTGAGCGGAGTGCTCGTGACGTTCACGCCTCCCGCCTCCGGAGCCAGCGGGGTATTCGCCGGCGGGGTGAACACGGCAACAACCAACGGCAGTGGTGTCGCCACGTCAGCGGTCTTCACCGCAAACTCCACAGCTGGCCCCTACAACGTAGTTGCCAGCGCCGTCGGCGCCACTTCTGCGAACTTCGCTCTCACCAACAAGACCGGCCCCGCCACCAAAGTAGCCGCGACGAGCGGCACGCCGCAAAACGCCGTAATTAACACCGCGTTCGCCGCACCTCTAGTAGCAACCGTAACCGACGCCGGGAACAATCCGGTGAGCGGAGTGCTCGTGACGTTCACGCCTCCCGCCGCTGGAGCCAGCGGCACCTTCGCGGGCGGCGTGAACACCGCAACAACCAACGCCAGTGGTATCGCCACCTCGGCAGTCTTCAGCGCCAACTCGACCGCCGGCGGACCCTACAACGTTGTTGCCAGCGCCACCAGCGCCACCTCCGCCAACTTCGCTCTCACCAACAAGACCGGCCCCGCCGCCAAAGTAGCCGCCACGAGCGGCACGGCGCAGAACGCCGTAATTAACACCGCTTTCGCCGCACCTCTAGTAGCAACCGTGACGGATGCCGGGAACAATCCAGTGAGCGGCGTGCTGGTGACGTTTACGCCTCCCGCCGCCGGAGCGAGCGGCGCATTCGCCGGCGGGGTGAACACCGCAACAACCAACGGCAGTGGTGTCGCCACGTCAGCGGTCTTCACCGCAAACTCCACAGCGGGCCCCTGCAACGTAGTTGCCAGCGCCGTCGGCGCCACCTCTGCGAACTTTGCGCTTACGAACCTGACCGGCCCTGCAGCGAAGGTAGCCGCCACCAACGGCTCCGGCCAGAGCGCGGCGATCAATACGGCGTTTGCGGCTCCCTTGGGGGCTACCGTCACGGACTCTGGAAACAATCCGGTGAGCGGCGTGCTGGTAACCTTCACACCTCCCGCCGCTGGAGCCAGCGGCACCTTCGCGGGCGGCGTGAACACCGCAACAACCAACGGCAGTGGTGTCGCCACGTCAGCGGTCTTCACCGCAAACTCCACAGCTGGCCCCTACAACGTAGTTGCCAGCGCCACCGGCGCCACCTCTGCGCACTTCG
>Ga0209736_1000080_pt1 | contig 31189 bp, 31 predicted proteins | sample BlaSpr_A8_Ref_M3_FD_187992 | JGI IMG/M metagenome (GOLD analysis project Ga0209736, IMG submission 187992) | Forest soil microbial communities from Thunder Bay, Ontario, Canada - Black Spruce, Ontario site 2_A8_Ref_M3 (SPAdes) (version 2) | ecosystem: Environmental > Terrestrial > Soil > Boreal...
GCGGCTCTATCCGCCGGCCTTCCTGATCGCGCGTGCGGCCGCCGCGGCCGATACCATCGCCGGCATGGCGGTCCGGAAGAACGATATCGTGCTGGTCGCGCCATGGTTGTTGCACCGGCATGAAAAACTGTGGCGCGACCCGAACGCGTTCATCCCGGCGCGCTTCATGCCGCCAGCGCCGGCGCCCGACCGCTTCGCCTATCTGCCGTTCGGCGTCGGGGCGCGGGTTTGCATCGGCGCGCATTTCGCGCTGGTGGAAGCCACATTGGCGCTGGCCCGGATGATCGGCGCGTTCCGCATCACACTTCTCGACAAGGAGCCGGTGATGCCGATCGGGGTGGTGACGACACAGCCCGACCGCTCACCGATGTTTATGATCGCCGCCCGCTGACGGGGCATTGCATGGACGCCCCTGCCAACCCATCTAGTCCTCCGGTATGACCGACACCCAGGCCCAGATTTCGGTGCTGAGACAGACTGCCGATCCGGCGGTGGCCGCCGCTATCGGCGAGTTGATCGAAAACGGCGAAGACCACGAGCTCAACCGTATCAATGTACTGGATTTTTCGAAGCGGACCGGGCTCGACGAGGAGCGGGTGATCTCCGGCTTCCTGCATGCGTCGCGGCTCGGGCTGTTCGATCTCACCTGGAACGTGCTGTGCCCCGGTTGCGGCGGCGTGCTCGATGCCCACTCGACCCTGAAGTCGCTGCGCCACGACGACTATCATTGCGGACTATGCGCCTGCGGCTATGAAGCCTCGGTCGACGAGCAGGTCGAGGTCGCCTTCACGGTCAGCCCGCGGGTCAGGCGCATCGCGGCGCATGATCCGAATTCGCTGCCGGTGTGGGAATATTTCAAGCAGGTGTTCTGGAGCTCGGGCGTCGACTTCAACAAGGAATCCTTCGCGTCGCTGACCGACGAGGTGGTGCTGGACACGCTCGAACTGCCGCCGGGCGAAAAGGCAGTGCTGTCGCTGCAGCTGCCTGCGGAATTCATCATCGTGTTCGAGCCGGTGACGCATACCGCGCAGTTCATCGATGTTCAGGGCGAGCCGACCAAGGAACGCCAGCAACTGTCACTGATCTATAACAAGACGAAGACGCCGAGCGGAGGCGCCATCACGATGCGTCCGGGCCCGCTACGGCTGGCGCTCGACAATCAGGCCGGCGTGCGGGTGCTGCCGTCGGTTTTCATCGCCGCCGACGCGCTTCATCATTTGATCGGCAAGCGCAAGCCGTTCCTCACCGCAAAGCGGATGCTGACCAACCAGACGTTTCGCGATGTTTTCAAGGCCGATAATCTCAACATCGATCAGCGCCTCAAGATCACGTCGCTGACGTTCCTGTTCACCGACCTCAAGGGCTCCACCGCGCTGTACGAGCGGGTCGGAGATCTCGCCGCATTCGATCTGGTGCGCGCGCACTTCCACGCCTTGCTGGAGATCATCTCCTCGGAGAAGGGTGCGGTGGTGAAGACGATCGGCGATGCCGTGATGGCGACTTTCATCAGGCCCGAACATGCGATTGTCGCGGGCTTGCGGATGCGCGCCGCCATGGACGCGCTCAATGTCGAGCGCGGCACCAACGATCTGGTGGTCAAGATCGGCATCCATGAAGGGCCATGCCTTGCCGTCATGCTCAACGATCGGCAGGATTATTTCGGCCAGACCGTCAATATCGCAGCCAGGGTCCAGGGCCTGTCGACCTCGCAGGCGATCCACATCACCGGGCCGGTGATCGACGCGCCGGCGGTAGCCGCGATCCTGGACAGGGAATCGATTGTCCCGATTCAAAAACAGGCCGCGCTGCGCGGCATCGCCGACAAGATGGTGGTGTATGAAATACCCTGACGACGAGATTGCTTAAAGGTAATGCAATCGGCCGGATCGGCCTGATTGCGCGGTTGGATTCGCCAACCCATATGTCAGGCTTGATGCTAGCCTTGGCCGCCGATTCACCGGCTGACTGACTCTCATGATCTCGGTAGGAAACGATGCTGGACGGACTACGCCAATTCATTGCCGAAGTTGTTTCTCCCGCCGCGCAGGATCGGGCATTTGACGATAGCGGATATCTGCTGGCGGCGACGGCGCTGTTGATCCACGTCATTTCGCTCGACGGCGAACCGTCCGAAATCGAAAAGCGCAAACTTCACAGCCTGATCGAAAGCCGCTTCGGGCTTGATCCGGGCGCCGCGGATCAATTGATCGCGTCCGCGATGCGGGTCGAGGGCGAGGCGGTCGATCTCTATCATTTCACCAGTGTCATCATGCGCTCGGTGAATGACGAAGGCAGGCTGCGCATCGTCGAAATGATGTGGGAACTGGTGTATGCCGACGGCCCGGTCAGCGAATTCGAGGACAACGTGGTATGGCGCGCCGCCGACCTGTTGGCGGTGTCTTCGCGCGACCGGATCGATCTGAAGCATCGCGTTGCCGCCAGGCAGTCCGCGACAGTCTCCGGCGGCTGAGGTCGCGAGCCGCGGCAATGTGACACGTGGCGGGAGATGCGGCGCCCGATCTCGCGATTTCGGACATGAAGAAATTTTAATGTGCTCGACGACCGGCCACCTGGCCGGCGTTTGGCCTGAAAATATTGCTATTCGATCCTGCAATGCGGGGTGTTTGAACAGCTGGTAGGTCTGCAGGTGGCTTGCATCCTACCTGAGGCGTATGCTCTCGTCGAAATTCGTTAGCTCCTTGTCGGGCAATTCATTTAAGAGCATTCAAATCGTGACTGAGCGCGTAACGCTGATCACCGGGGCCTCGGCGGGAATCGGCGCCGAACTGGCCCGCATTTTTGCATCGCACGGTCATCGGGTGGCTCTGGTGGCGCGGCGCGCGGATCGGCTGGGGAAATTGGCGGACGAAATCGCGGCTGCCGGCGGTGCTGCGCCGATCGTGATTTCGTGCGACCTCGCACAAGTCGATGCCGGTGACAGGATCGCCGCGGCGTTGACCGCCGAAGGGGTAGAGGTCGAGTACCTCGTCAACAATGCCGGCTACGGTCTGTTCGGCAGAGCGATCGACCGCGACCGCGCCGAGCAGCTCGGCATCATCGGCGTCAACATCCGCGCACTGACCGATTTGTCGTTGCGGTTTGCCGATCAATTGGTCCGCCACCGCGGCGGTATCCTCAATGTCGGCTCGATTGCCGGCTTTCTGCCGGGGCCCGGAATGGCGGTGTATTATGCCTCCAAGGCCTATGTGCTGTCGTTCAGCGAAGCGCTGCGCGAAGAACTCGCGCCTCTCGGCGTGCGCGTCACGGCGCTGTGCCCCGGTCCGGTGCCGTCGGAGTTTCAGGCGCGGGCGGGATTTCTGCCGGGATTTGATTCGGCGATCCTCAATGTCAGCGCAGCCGATGTCGCAAAGGCAGGCTATCGCGGGCTGATGGCCAACAAGCGGGCGGTGCTGCCCGGTCTCGGCATCAAGATCGTGCCGTTTCTGCTTCGGCTGTTTCCGCGCGGGTTCATCCTGGCGGCGGTCGGCCGTTTCCAGCTGCGCAAGCGCTGATCCGGCGCATGGCGGGGCCGTTTGGCCCGCGATTTGCTTCCTAATTTGTGTGAACCCAATCAAGATTAAGGACTACTTAAGTAAGATTCGGGCTTGATAGGCCGGATACAAAGAAAAATAGATGTCATTTCAGTCGGGCAAAATTAACCGCGAAACCGTGCTGCACTTCCGCGGCGGAGTACTCGCCGCCCCTGTGGTGCCTTCAACCGCCAAACCGCTGTTGCCGGTGCTGATCGTGCTGCATCAGGAAACCTCGACCTCGGGCCGGGTCGGCAATGCGCTGCGGGCGCTCGGACACCGGCTCGATATCAGGCGTCCGCGTTTTGGCGACCCGCTTCCGGAAACGCTGGAGGGCCACGCCGGCGCGGTTATTTTCGGCGGGCCGATGAGCGCCAACGATCCCGACGATTTCGTCCGCCAGGAGATCGACTGGATCGCGGTTCCGCTGCGGGAGCAACGGCCGTTCCTGGGAATTTGCCTCGGCGCACAGATGCTGGCGATGCAACTCGGCGCCCGCGTGGCGCCGCATCCGGAAGGCCGCGCCGAAATCGGATATTATCCGATCCGCCCCACGCCTGCGGGGCTCGCGATCTGCCCGCACTGGCCTGATCACGTCTACCACTGGCACCGCGAAGGATTCGAATTGGCTGCGGGCGCCGAATTGCTGGCGCAGGGAGGCGACTTCCCGATTCAGGCGTTCCGCTGGGGTCACGCCTTCGGCTTCCAGTTTCACCCCGATGTCACTTACGCCATGATGCACCGCTGGACCACCCGCGGCTGCGAGCGCCTCGATCTGCCGGGTGCCCGGCCGCGCCATCACCATTTCGCCGATCGCGCGATCCATGATGTGGCCGAGCGCGCCTGGCTCAAGGCATTTCTCGATGGCTGGCTCGCCCGCGTGCCGTTGCCGGTGATGTCGGAAGCCGCGGAATAGCGCGCCGCCGTCGCCGCATTCCGAAAACCTTTTCAGATTTGCAGTTGTGATAGGATCGGCCCAAGCAAGCTCGCGGTTTCCAGCAAGCCAATGGGAGGCGACATCTTGACCTATCAGCATATTCTCTACGAGGTGAGCGAGAAGATCGCGACCATCACGCTGCATCGGCCGGACCGCATGAATGCATGGACGCCGATCATGGAGCGCGACGTGCGCCATGCCATGGAGGCTGCGGCCGCGGATGACAATGTCCGCGTCATCGCGCTGACCGGTTCGGGGCGCGCGTTCTGCGCCGGCGCCGACATGGAGGCCTTGAAGGGGCTCGATCCCAACGAGGTCAGGCGCGCGGAGAGCGTACCGCCCTTCGATATGAATCGCAGACCCGACTGGCAAACCCGTTACGCCTATTATCCGTCGATCCCCAAGCCGGTCATCGCCATGCTGAACGGCGCTACCGCCGGCATCGGCCTCGTGCATGCGCTGTATTGCGACCTGCGCTTTGCCGCCGACAACACCGTCTTCACCACCGCGTTTTCGCGGCGCGGGCTGATCGCCGAGCATGGCATCAGCTGGATGCTGCCCCGCATCGTCGGTCACGCCAACGCGCTGGATCTGCTGATGTCGGCGCGGCGGGTTTCGAGCGACGAAGCGCTGCGGATCGGTCTGGTCAACCGGCTCTATCCGCCGGACCAGCTGCGCGAGCAGACCTATGCTTACGCGCGCGATCTTGCCGACTTCGTCTCGCCGAGCGCGATCGCGGTGATCAAGCGGCAGCTCTACGATGTGCCGTTCCAGACCCTGGCCGAAGCCACCATCGACGCCAATCGCGAGATGGGGATCGCCTTGCGCGGCAGCGATTTCCGCGAAGGCGTGGCGAGCTTCATGGAGAAACGGCCGCCGAGGTTTGCCGGAAAGTGAGTTATTGCCGAAGCCCGTCTTCGCCCAAGTGGGCTTCGCGAGGGCTTGCCTGCTGAATGAGCCCGCCTTCGCCGAAGAGGGCTACGGCGAGGCAGCCTTCGCTCACTTCGCTACGATAGGCCACGGCGTGGCCTGCCTAGCCGTAGCTCGCGAAGCGAGCGAAGGCTGGTGGAGCCAGGCGGGATCGAACCGCCGACCTCGTCATTGCGAACGACGCGCTCTCCCAGCTGAGCTATGGCCCCATCGCGGCCGCCTCGCGAACGAAGGCGGTCAGCAATCGGCGCCATTTACAATCCGCGCCAAGGCCAAGTCAAGAACGGCGAAATCGCTGTTTTCCGCGTGTTTCGCCCGGAACTTCCCTTGTTTGCGAGGGGGGGAACCGATATTTAGCAGGAAGTCGAATCCGCGACCGAACCCCCGAGCAAGCCAATCATGCGTGCCGTTCTCGATATCGTTCTTATCGTTCTGGATCTCTATGTCTGGCTCCTGATTGCGTCCGCAATCCTGTCCTGGCTGATCGCTTTCAACGTCGTGAACACGCGCAACCAGTTCGTGGCGGCGGTGGCGGAGTTTCTGTACCGGATCACCGAACCGGTGCTGGCGCCGATCCGCTACCGTATGCCTAACCTCGGCGGGCTCGATATCTCGCCGATCATCCTGATCCTGATCATCATGTTTATCCAGCGGGTGATCACCTATTACATCTATCCGAGCGTATTCTGATCGCAGCATGAAGGTCTGATGGATCCTTGGCGCTATTCTCTCCAGGGCATCAGCGTCGCATTGCGCGTCACGCCGCGCGGCGGCCGTGACGACATCGATGGGCTCGAGACGCTCGCCAATGGCCGCACCGTCGTCAAAGTCCGTGTGCGCGCCATCGCCGACGGCGGCGAGGCGAATCGCGCTGTCACGGAGTTGCTGGCGAAGGTGCTCGGGGTACCCAAAGCGAGCGTGCGGATTCTGTCCGGCACCACATCACGCCTCAAACAGATCGCCGTTGACGGCGATCCGGCAAAACTCGGCGAGAGCCTGCGACGGCTGACTGCCGCCAAGAAGGATTGAGATGACCGCATCGATCATCGACGGAAAACTGATTGCATCAGAGCTTCGCGCCCGTGTCGCCGAGGAGGTCAGGCGGGTGCAGCATGAGCACGGGATCACGCCGGGACTCGCCGTGGTGCTGGTCGGCAGCGACCCCGCCAGCCAGATCTACGTCCGCAGCAAGCACAAGCAGACGCAAGGCGCCGGCATGGCCTCGTTCGAGCACCTCCTGCCGGAATACGTCGCGCAGGATGACGTGCTGGCGTTGATCGCAAAACTCAATCGCGATTCCAGCGTGCACGGCATCCTGGTGCAGCTGCCGCTGCCGAAGTCGCTCGACACAGAAGCCATCATCAACGCCATCGATCCCGCCAAGGACGTCGACGGGCTGCATCCCAACAATGCCGGCCGGCTTGCCGGCGGATTCGCCGCACTGTCGCCGTGCACGCCGCTCGGCTGCATCATTCTTACCAAGAGCGTGCATGCCTCGCTTGAAGGCATGAACGCCATCGTGATCGGCCGTTCCAATCTGGTCGGGCGTCCGCTGGTGCAGTTGCTGCTCAACGAAAACGCCACGGTGACGATTGCGCATTCGCGCTCGCGCGATCTGCCGCAACTCTGCGCCCGGGCCGATCTGGTCTATGCCGCGGTCGGCAAGCCCGAGCTGGTGCGCGGCGACTGGATCAAGCCGGGCGCCACCGTGATCGATGTCGGCATCAGTCGGTTGCCGGCGGCCGACGGCAAGACCAGATTGGTCGGCGACGTCGCCTTCGCCGAGGCGCTGAATGTCGCCGGCGCCATCACGCCGGTGCCCGGCGGCGTTGGCCAGATGACGGTAGCATGCCTGTTGGTCAACACGCTGCGGGCGGCATGCGCGATTCACGGGTTGCCGAAGCCGGCGGTGTGAATCGGCGTCATTCCGGGGCACGAGCGAAGCGAGCGAACCCGGAATCTCGAGATTCCGGGTCTGGTCCGGAGCCTTGTCATCGGGCGGTGCAAAAGCGCCTGGGACCATCCCGGAACGACGACTACGTCGTCACTTCCCCTTTGCCCGGGCGATGCCTTCCTCGATCAGCTTGTGCGCATCTTCGGCGCCGCCCCATCGCAACACCTTCACCCATTTTCCGGGCTCGAGATCCTTGTAGTGCTCGAAGAAGTGCTGGATCTGCGCCAGCGTGATCTGGGGCAGATCGCTGTAGGTCTTAACCTTGTCGTAGCGCTGGGTCAGTTTCGAGGACGGCACCGCGATGATCTTCTCGTCGCCGCCGGCCTCGTCCTCCATCAACAGCACGCCGACCGGGCGCACGCTCATCACCGCGCCCGGGACGATGGCGCGGGTGTTGGCGACCAGTACGTCGCAGGGGTCGCCATCGCCGGAGAGGGTATGCGGAATGAATCCATAATTCCCGGGATAGCGCATGGCGGTATAGAGAAACCGGTCGACCACCAGCGTGCCGGCGTCCTTGTCCATCTCATATTTGATCGGTTCGCCGCCGACCGGCACTTCGATGATGACGTTGACCTCGCGCGGCGGATCAATCCCGATCGAAATGGCGTCAATGCGCATGGCTGGCTCCGCGTGGCTCTTGAGGCCGGCGCATGGTGAAAGGCCGCAGGCACAGGGTCAAGGCGGCCGTGACGCCACGCAAAGCCCGGCGAATTCAAAAGCACGCGATTTGAAAGGACTTCAATGGGTCCAAGCGAAGGCGACCTTGTCGAGCGACTTCGGCCCGAACTTTTCGGAACTGCGCGCGACCATGCGGCCGCCCAGCGCCCGGTAAAACTCGGTGGCGGGATCGTTGTCCGACAGCGCCCAGATCACCATGCTCTTCAGGCCGCTCTGCAACAGGTCACGCCGTGCGGCGGTAAACAGCCGGCGGCCGAAGCCGAGGCCCTGAAATTCCGGGCGCAGATAAAGCTCGTAGATCTCGCCTTCGAAGTGCAGGCTGCGGGCGCGGTTGCGGCCGTAATTGGCGTAGCCCGCGACCTTGTCGCCGAACACCAGCACGCTGACGCGGCTGCCTTTTCGGATCGCGCTATCCCACCATTGCGGGCCGCGGCGGTTGATCAGCTTCTCCAGCTCGGCGCCGGGGATGATGCCCTGATAGGCCGAACGCCAGGCTTCGTCATGGGTGGACGCCACCGCGGCTGCATCCGCAGCTTTGGCCGGCCGAACCTCGATCAGGGTTGTGCTCATGGTTCTAATCAAAGCAAGTCAGCGCGTCGGCTTCAAGGTCTATCGTTAATTATGGGTTAACGTGTGGATTTTGTGCATCAGTTTTGCCGGCCTTCTGTACCGAAAGAGGACATGGAGGCGCCCTTAGCGGCACCTGGGGATCGTCGGCGGGGGAAAACCGGGCGGAGCAGACGCTCGGAGCGAGGCCGTGTTCACAAAAAAATGCGCTGGATTTGATTCGCCGTGGGTATTCTGCTGAAAGCCGGCGGGCCCCGTCTTCCCATCGCGTCAGGCAGTTTTAATGCGGTCGCTCAAGGCGCTTTTCGCTCTGGTTGTATGTGCCACTGTCTGTACCCAGACCGCGACGGCGCTGCGCGGATACGGCCCAACGGCCGCTGAAGCCGAGCCTGACCGCATGCAGCCTTGGCTGGTGCCGTCGTCCGATCCGGAAATCGCGGCGCACGCGATCCTGTTTCGCCCCGCCGGCGACGGGCCGTTTCGGCTGGCGCTGATCGCGCACGCCTCGAGCCAAAACCTGCTGCGTCGCGCGCAAATGCCGCAGCCGGAATATCGCGCGCTGGCGGCCTGGCTGGTCAAGCGGGGTTTTGCGGTGCTGGTGCCGGAACGCCCGGGGCATGGCGCGACCGGAGGAAGCTATCTCGAAGACCAGGGTGGCTGCGACGAGGCCGACTATTCCCGCGCCGGGCGCGCCGCCGCGAACGAGATCGCCGCCGCCATCGGATTTGTGCGCAAGCAATCGTTTATCCGGCAGGACGGCATCGTCATCGTCGGGCATTCGGCCGGCGGCTGGGGGGCTTTGGCGCTGGCCGGCGAGGATCCGAAGGCCGTTTCCGCCATCATCGCCTTCGCACCCGGGCGCGGCGGCCGCGCCAATGACCTCCCCGATCGGGTCTGCGCGCCGCACACGCTGATTTCGTCCGCAGCCGAGTTCGGTAAGGCTGCGCGGGTGCCGGTGACATGGCTGGTCGCGGCCAACGACAGCTACTTCTCGCCCGACCTGTCGCGGCAACTCGCCGACGCCTTTCGCAGCGGCGGCGGCGAGGTCGCGTTTCGTGTGCTGCCGGCGTCCGGCGGCGAGGGGCACTGGCTGGCAGAGACGGAAGCTGGGATAAAAAGTGCTAGCCCGGAACTGGATCGCGCGCTGAAGCTGCCCGCCCCGACCCAAGCCGGAAAGCGATGACGCTGTATTTTCTGATAAAATACCTGCACCTGCTCGGCGCCATCGTGATTCTCGGCACCGGATCCGGCATTGCCTTCTTCATGCTGATGGCGCACCGCAGCCGCGATCCGGCTTTCATCGCAGCCACCGCGGCCACCGTCGTCATCGCCGACATGCTGTTCACGCTTTCGGCGGTGATCCTGCAACCGGTCACCGGCGGGGTGTTGATGGCGCTGTCCGGCACCACGCTCGCCGAGCGGTGGCTGGTCGCGTCGCTCGGGCTTTACGCGGTTGCCGGGCTGTTCTGGATTCCCGTGATCTTCATGCAGATCGAAATGCGCGATCTCGCGCACGTGGCGGCAGCGCAGCGCGCGCCGCTGCCGCCGCGCTACTTTGCGCTGTTTCGCCGCTGGTTCGTGTTCGGCATTCCCGGGTTCGCTTCGGTTATGATCATACTCTGGCTGATGATCGCAAAACCGCTTTAGGTTAGCGGATGATCGCAAAGCATGCCTGGGGTTCGACCCCGGGGATGGCAACCGGTTTTCGGAAAAATCATCCCAATCAATGCGGCCCCCTCGGGCAAGCGTGCCAAACCGTTAATGCCGGTGGCGCTGGATAACAGATAAGGGGTTCGCCGTGACCAACCCATGGCCGGACGACGACGTGATCCTCTACGACGGCGTCTGCGTGTTCTGCTCGCGCTGGATCCGGTTTGTCGCGGCGCGCGACACCAAGCGGCATTTCCGTTTCACCGCGATCCAGTCCGGCTACGGCACGCGGCTGGCGCAGGCGTTCGGGATCGATCCCGATGACCCCGACACCAACGCCGTCATCCGCGGCGGCAACGCATTCTTCAAATCCGACGCCGCGCTGACGGTGCTGGGCGCGCTGCCGGGCTGGGGCTGGGTGCGCGTCTTGCGCTCCGCCCCAAAACCGCTGCGCGATGCCGTCTACAACCTCGTCGCGCGGAATCGCTACCGGATCTTCGGGAAGTATGACGAGTGCTTCGTGCCGGATGCGGGGATGAGGGCGAGGGTGATGGAGTAGGGAAGGGTTTACCCGTTAGGAGAATGACGCCTCATAGCTAAGAGGTGAGAGATGGACGAAGTTCGCTAACGGGGGTGCCAACTCGAACATCCGCGGACGTATTGAGAAATCAAAAACCCGACATAGCCGGAATGCCTCGGGCCGTTCTGAGGAGAGCGAGAGCTCATTCCGCGTAATATAAAATGGTGTGGTATCGGAACCTACCGTGGTCTTTACTTCAAGAAATCGTTCTTTCCCTTTTTCGTCGAAGGACAGGATGTCATACCCTGCTCCGTCGCCATCCTCCTCCGAGATCCATCGAATCTTGTTCGCAAGATCGGACCGATCTCGCTGCTTGAGCCTTTCTCGTTCGAAATGGAGGACTAATTCCTCGCCTTCGCGCCCAAGCTTGCGGTTTCGGAAATCGCGCTCAACTGGGTTAAACTTCCGCACAAGCCGTTCGATATCTTCCCGTCGAGGAGTGACGGGCAGCAGCATGGGAGGCGCCTCAACGAAAAGCCCGGGGCGTTCTGCTAGTAAGCCACCCACCACCGTCTCTGGATGCAGTGCAACTGGATTCTGCGAGAGGTAACGATCGATTGCGGCAATAATCGCTTTTTGATAATTCGCCGCGGGCAGATACCCTCTAATTCTGGGAAGCCCCAGTTGCTGAAGTACTGCGGAAATATTTTGATGTTTGAATTCGATCGACCCTTTGGTCCGATCGATCTCGCTTCTGAGGAGGCGATTATGCTGGGCCTTATTGAAGGAAACGCCAGCGGCCTCGTCGTTGAGCATCAAAAAATAGTCGGCGACGATGAGGTCTAGTTCCTCATCCGTCCAATGCTCGCCCTCGCCAGTCGCCATGAGCGAAAAATGAACCAATCAATCGTGGGCGTCCAGCCCTGGTGTTAGGAAGATCTCAAATCTCCGTACCCACCACCTCCGCCGCCGCCCTCTCTCCCGAGTCCCTTGCCCCATGCGCCGTGGAGAAAAAATTCGGCGAGGTCGCTTCCCCGGCAAAGAACAACCGGCCATCGACGGGCGCGGCCAGCACCGCGCGCTGCCCCGCATGGCCGGGCAGAGCGTGCGAATAGGAGCCGCGGGCGAAGGGGTCGTGGGCCCAGCGCGAATGTGCCAGCGGTCTAAGTTTGCGGCGGAAGTTCGAGCCGAGCAGGGCCACGATCTCGTCGATCGCCTGCGCTGCCAGCGCGCCGTCGCCGGCGTCTTCCAGCGTTCGCGCAAAGCGGCCGCCGAAATAACCTTCGATGCAGGCTTGCCCGAACGGGCGCAGATGGAAGCTGCCCATTTCGGTGCGCATGGTGGCGCCGCGCAGATTGCCGTCCTTGGGCAAGGCCTCCGGCTCATCCAGCGCCAGCATCACCTTGTCGGCGAGGCCGAGCGGCAGGCCGCGGGCGGCCTCCACTTTTGTCGGCAGTGCGGGGTGAAAACGAATGGCCTCGTCGGCGATCAAATTGGTCGGCACCGTCACGATCACTCTGTCGGCCAAAAGCGTGCCGCGCGAGGTCTCGATCCGCACCCGTGTTCCCGAATGATCGATCAGCGTCACCTGCGTGTTCAGCGCGAGCGGGCAGTTCGCGGCATAGGCCGCCATCAGCGCGCCGTAGCCGCGCCGTACCCGCCAATTGGTCTCGGTGTCTTCGTAGGCCGCCGCGTCCCGGACCGAGACGGCATCGAGTTCGCAGCCGTTGATGTAAGTCGAGATCGCATCGATCATCGGATTCCAGCGATTGCCGGGCTCGAGATAATTGCTGGCGGCTTCGTCGCGACCGTTTTTCGCGGCTTCCTCGACGCGCTCGTCGAAGGCGTCCAGCGTCTGGATGAAGTCGATGCGCTCGTCGAGCGGAAAGCCGATATGAGAACCCTGCTCGCGCCACGGCGGGCGGGTCTTGTCGATTTCGAAATGCAGGTGCTGCGCAACTTTGACGAACGAATTCTTGTCCGCCGAATGCAGCCAGCCGCAGCCGACGTCGAAGACGATATCCGGCGCCGGCACAATGGTATGACCGCGGCCGCCGGCGCGGTCGCGCGCTTCCAGCACGATCACCTTCAGGCCGGAGTTTTGCAGCGCCCGCGCAGCACCGAGGCCCGCGGCACCAGCCCCGATCACGGCGATGTCAACTTCGGAGGGGAGAGACATGGGTCAGCGAGCGAACAGTGAGTGGCGAATAGTGGATAGATAAGACGCCCTCAATCCATTCGCCACTCCCTATTCGCTATTCGCGCACTTGCTTAGGCCACCGCTTCCTTGGCCTTTTCCGCGCGCTTGCGCTCGTTGGCGTCGAGGAATTTCTTGCGCAGCCGGATCGATTTGGGCGTCACTTCCACCAGTTCGTCATCCTCGATATAGGCCAGCGCCTTTTCCAGCGTCATCTGGATCGGCGGCGTCAGCCGCACCGCTTCGTCCTTGGAGGTGGTGCGGATGTTGGTGAGCTGCTTGCCCTTGAGGATGTTGATCTCGAGATCGTTATCGCGGGTGTGCTCGCCGACGATCATGCCCTTGTAGACCTTGGCTCCTGGCGTGATCATCATCGGGCCGCGGTCTTCCAGCTTGAACATCGCATAGGCCACGGCCTCGCCCTGGTCGTTGGAGATCAAGACGCCGTTGCGGCGGCCCTGGATGTCGCCCTTGTAGGGCGCGTAATTGTGGAACAGGCGGTTCATGATCGCGGTGCCGCGGGTATCGGTGAGCAGTTCGCCCTGATAGCCGATCAGGCCGCGGGTCGGCGCATAAAACACCAGCCGCAGCCGATGGCCGCCGGAGGGGCGCATCTCGATCATCTCGGCCTTGCGTTCGCTCATCTTCTGCACCACGACGCCGGAATGCTCCTCGTCGACGTCGATCACGACCTCTTCGATCGGCTCCTTCCACTCGCCGGTGACTTCGTCCTTCTGCAGCACGACGCGCGGACGCGACACCGAGAGCTCAAAGCCTTCGCGGCGCATGGTCTCGATCAGGATCGCGAGCTGCAATTCGCCGCGTCCCGAGACTTCCATGGAATCCTTGTCGGCGGCCTCGGTCACCCGCAGCGCGACATTGCCCTCGGCCTCGCGCAGCAACCGGTCGCGGATCATGCGGCTGGTGACCTTGTCGCCCTCGGTGCCGGCGAGCGGTGAATTGTTGACGATGAACGACATCGACACCGTCGGCGGATCGATCGGCTGCGCCTTCAAGGGCGTATCGACGCTGGGATCGCAGAAGGTATCGGCCACCGTGCCCTTGGTGAGGCCGGCAATGGCGACGATGTCGCCGGCTTCGGCTTCATCGAGTGGGGTGCGCTCGATGCCGCGGAACGCGATGATTTTTGTAATGCGCCCGGTCTCGATCAGCTTGCCGTCGCCGCCCAACACTTTTACGGCCTGATTGGGCTTGATGGTGCCGGAAGTGATGCGGCCGGTGATGATGCGGCCGAGATAGGGATTGGCCTCCAGAATGGTGCCGATCATGCGGAACGGGCCGTCTTCGACGGTCGGCGGCGCGACATGGCGCAGGATCAGGTCGAACAGCGGCTGCATGCCGGCGTCTTTTGGGCCTTCCGGGCCTTCCGCCATCCAGCCCTGCTTGGCCGAACCGTACAGAATCGGAAAATCGAGCTGCTCTTCGCTGGCATCCAGCGCTGCGAACAGGTCGAACACTTCGTTGATGACTTCAGTGGGCCGTGCGTCCGGACGGTCGACCTTGTTGATGACGACGATCGGTTTTAAGCCGACCTTCAGCGCCTTGGAGACGACAAATTTGGTTTGCGGCAGCGGGCCTTCGGCGGCGTCCACCAGCACCAAAGCGCCATCCACCATGTTGAGAATGCGCTCGACCTCGCCGCCGAAATCGGCATGGCCCGGGGTGTCGACGATGTTGATGCGGGTGTCCTTCCACTGCACCGAGGCCGCCTTGGCCAGAATGGTGATGCCGCGCTCGCGCTCCAGGTCGTTGGAATCCATCGCGCGCTCCACCACGCGCTGGTTTTCGCGATAGGTGCCGGATTGCTGCAGCAGGCGATCGACCAGCGTGGTCTTGCCGTGGTCGACGTGGGCGATAATGGCGACGTTGCGAAGTTTCATAGCTCTTCTTCTGTCGGACAATGGCTGGAGCGCGATCTCGCCGGAAAACCGGGACCCACTTTTCCGGATCGCACTCAAAAACCTGGAGTTCTGAAGGGCGCTTGGCGCCCAAAAAGGAAGCCCGGCCAAAGGACCGGGCACACTTTGCTCGTTGCGGCGCAATATAGTCAGAAATCGCCGGAAAACAATGCGTTGTTTACGATTTGGTTAGCCGATTTTCGCGGCAAACCGGGCAGGCTCGAGCGGCCGCAGACCGCTTTTGGGGTACTTAGTCACGGCGACCGCGAATAGCCGACCGAATCAGCATGATCCCGCCAAATCCGACCAGCAGGAGAGCGAACCGACGCCAAAAACCACCGCGCAAAGGCCCGGCAACAGCGCTTGGTGACGTCTGGCACGGCTCCGACCGATAATTTTTACTGCACGGCTCAGCCGGTCTGGGTCTCTTCAGTTGGATAGACCCCGCGCAGCACTTCCTCGAAATGGTTTTTCACCGCTTCGTTGCAAAGGCAGGCCCGCGTCCGCAGGGCTTCGCGGTCGCGCACCAGGATCGAACCGCGTCTGGTCTCCAGAACGCCTTCCGCCTTGAAAGTCTGAATCACACGGCTGGTATAGCTGCGGCCGACCCCGAGCAGGGTCGCGAGTTGCTCATGCGTCAGCGGCACGACATCTTCGCCTTCGGTGCGCTCCATCGCCGAGATGATCCATTTGGCGGTGCGCTGCTCGATCGAATGGATCGCGTTGCAGGCAGTCGACTGGAAGATCTGGGCCAGCATGCAGTCGGCATATCGCGCGAACACGTTATTGAGCGTCGCTGATTTGGCTTTCGCCGCATCCAGCCTGGCGACCCGCAGCCGCACGAACGGCCCGCCGAACTTGACCATGATACGGGTATAGGCCGGCAGATATCCCTGGCTGACAATGCCGCCGACCGCGCCTTCACGGCCGACCAGAATGGTTTCGACGTCGCGCCCGTCCTCGTTTGGAACCAGAAAAGAAGCCAGACTTGGTCCGCAGGGAAAATGGACGATCTCGACGTCGTCGCCGGGACTGTAGAGCAACTCGCCGGCATCGGCCTCTTCGGGCGCGAGATGCGGCGCAATCAGCGCAAAATCGCTCGCGCTCAACCGGCGCAACAGGTTGTTGTAGGGCCGCCCCTGCGGGCCGTTGCCGTGTGTTGCCATCCAAAATGTCCCTGCCAGAAGGTCCACTGTCCGCCCGTCACGGCAATAAAGGATGCTCTCAGATTGCTGTGTACACAAGTGCACAGACAGATCGGGCTGCTACGTGTTGGTTTCCTTCTCCGAACCGCGACCCTTCGCAAGGGGGTCACAGCGTTCCGTTTGGGGCGTCTCGGATTTCGATGTTGGAACCGGTGTCAGCGAAAATCATGAAATCCGCCTGTCACGACGGCACGCCCGGCGATGTCTTGATTGTCGAGGATGACCCGATCATCGCCCTCGATTTTGAGGACACGGTTCTGGGTTTCGGCGTGAAATCGGCGCGGACTGCGGGAAGCGTAGCCAAGGCGCTCGATCTGATTGCCGATCGCGCGCCGGATTTCGCCCTGCTCGACGTCGGGCTGGTCCGGGAAAAGAGTTTCGCCATTGCCGAGCGGTTGGATGAATTGAAGATTCCGTTCGTCTTCGTCACCGGATATGGCGCCGACGTCAGGCTTCCCCCGGCGTTTCGCAACGTGCCGAGGCTGACCAAGCCCTATTCGAGCGACGCGCTGCGCGCCTTGCTGAAACGAAGATCCGACGACGGCGACGGGCGCTGACGATTTCGGCCCATTGCGGGATTACCTAGCATCGTCCGGCGGGATGAATTTTTCGCCGCCGGCCCGCTGTCGGTTCTGGCATTCCCGACGCGCTGCTATGTCGGTTTGGGATCCAGTGTCGTCGACCACAGCGCGACGTCGGCGCGATCGCGCAAGGTCACGGTCATCTGTCCGGTGGCGCCGTCTATCTTGACGTGACCGAAGAACTGCATCCCGGCCGACGGCGGCAGGTTCTGCTTGTCCGGTGCGGGCGCCTTGGCGAATTTCACTTCGGGCCCAAAGCTGTTGTCGAGTTCGTTCGGTCCAAAAGTGCCGGCATGCAAGGGGCCCGAGACGAATTCCCAGAACGGATCGAAATCCTGAAACTGCGCCTTGTCCGGGTTGTAGTAGTGCGCGGCGGTGTAGTGCACATCGGCCGTCAGCCACACCGTGTTGGCGACGCCCGAGGTCTTGATGAAGCGCAACAGATCGGCGATTTCGAGTTCGCGGCCGCGCGGCGGACCGTCGCCCTGCGCGAACGCCTCCGAGCCCTTGTTGTGGGCCGCATCGTCATAGACGATCAGGCTGAGCGGCATATCCGAGGCGATCACCTTCCATGTGGCGCGCGAATTCAACAATGCGCGCTTCAGCCATGCCAGCTGATCGGGCCCGAGGAAGTAGCTTTCGGGACCGTAGGCGGTTTGCAGGTTGGGCCCATTGGGGCCGCGATAGCTGCGCTCATCCAGCATGAAGACGTCGAGATGCGGGCCATAGCTCAGGGTGCGATAGACCCGGCCCGGCTCGACGATGCTTTCGCGCATCGGATACATTTCGTGAAACGCGCGCGCCGCGCGCGCGGCGAGCAAGCGGATATCGCGTACCTTGTAGGCTGAGGGAATCTCTTTCGACGCCGACCAGTTGTTCATGACTTCGTGGTCGTCCCACTGCACGAAGATCGGCACCTCGGCGTTGAAGGCGCGCAGATTATCGTCGAGGAAATTGTACTTGTGCGCGGCGCGGAATTCGTCGAGCGTCTCGGCGACTTTTGCCTTTTCGGGAATCGTGACGTTCTTCCAGATTTTTCCGTCAGGCAGTTTCACCTCTGCTGCAATGATGCCGTCGGCATAGATGGTGTCGCCGGAATGCAGCAGGAAATCCGGTTTGTGCTTCTTCATGGTGGCATAGGTGACCATGCCGCCATCGTCGGGATTGATGCCCCAGCCTTGTCCGGCGACATCGCCGCCCCAGACGAAGCTGACGTCGCGGCGGTCACTCGGCGCGGTGCGGAAGCGGCCGACCATCGGCTCGCTCGCGACGTCGGGGTGCGAAAGATCGCTGAACCTGACGCGATAGAAGATGTCCTGCCCGCCGGGGAGATTCTCCAGCAGCATTTTCGCGGTGAAGTCGCTTTCGGGAAGGGCCGCGATCGGCGGCAGAGCCCGTGCGGTGTTGAATGATTCGGTGGTGGCAACCTCGACCATCATCTGTGACGGCCGGTCGGCGCGCGCCCACACCACGCCGCCGTCGGCGCCGACGTCGCCGGACTGCACGCCGTGGGTAATTTGCGGCCGGTCGGCGGCGCGGCTGAGATACGGCATCGCCAGCGCACCGAGTACGCCGGCGCCCGCGGTGGAAAGAAAGCGCCGGCGCGTCAGCGCGCGGACCGTTGTTCGAGCGATTTTGATCGTCATGCGAGCCTCCTTGATCGACCGAAAGGATTCGCTGAAAGCTCTGACAGACCTAGGAAGGTTATGTGACAGCTCAATTACAGAAGCAGCGGTTACATGGTCCCGGTGGCGCGGATCTGGGCGCCCGCCCGTTGCAGGTTTTGCGGCATGCTCGTGAGCAGCGCCTTGCGGTCGGCGACCGCATTGTGGAATTGCTCGAGCGCGATATTGAAGGCGGTCAAGGCGCCTTGCCCGATGGCGCCGTGCTCGAAGCAGTGCAAGGTATCGCGCAGGATATCGTCGGCCTCGGCCTGCATCTGGTCGAGTTCCTCGATGGAATCGCTGTGGCGCGCCGCCGCCAGCATGTCGAGCAGGCGCTCGCGCAATGATGAGTTGCTGCGCTCGTCTTTTTTCAGATAACCCGCGAACCAGGCGCCGGCCGAGCCCATCGCCGACAGCCCCATCAGCCCCCACCAGATGAAATCGCTGTAGCGATCGAGGAAGGTTTTTTCCTCGCCGTCGACAAAAGCCGCGGCCCCCGGATGCACCGGGATCACGGCGTCCTTATCGGTGTCCGGGGTCTCGATTTTCGCAGCCAGCGGGAATTCCGACATCACCTGTTGCCGGATCGCGAACAACTGCCGCGTGAACGCGGCAACGGTGGCTTCCGAAAGGCCTTTGCGCGCCACGATGTGGTGGGAGAAGCTGATCGTCTTCACCTCGTCGTCGGGCTTGTCGGGCGCGCCGCCGAAGGCGCCGGCGGGAATGTCGGAGGCCTCGTACATCGGGTGGTTTTGCGCGATCGCCTCGGCCGAATCGATCGCGAGGAAGGTCGGCGTGCCGCCGTCGCGGGTCGAGGCCGCGATCGCATCGGCGGTGATCTTGCTGTTGACCGGTCCGGCGGCGAGGTAGGCATCCGCCTTCTGATTGCGGACCGCGTCCGCGGCGTCGTTGGCGGGGAACTGCACGATCTCGACCTTGTTCGGATCGACACCGTATTGCTGCAGGATCACCTTGAGTAAATTGACATTGGCCTGGGTGCGGCCGACCACGCCGACGCGGTGTCCGGCCAGTTGCGCAATCTTGGTGATCTTCGGACCGGCTTTCTTGCCCCTGGTTTTGGCCGGCGGAGGCACCCACAACACCGCGACGTTCTTGCGCAGCGTCGCCACGGCCTGGGCGTTTTTCGGCACCTCGAGATCGCCGCGAATGATGGCGAGATCGGCCTTGCCCTCGGCAAGCGCCTCGGCGCTCGCGGCGGCGCCATCGGTCTGCAGCGGCCGCAACCGGACCTGGCTGCGCGACTGGGCAAAGGCCTGGGTCAGCGCCTGCACGATTTTGATGTCATTGGAGTTCGCCGGACCCACCGCGAACCGCAAGGTCTCCGGCCGCATCGCAAAGTAGTAGATGCCGGCGGCCGCACCGACGATGGCGAGCACTCCGGCCAGCGTGACGAACATCAACTTCCGCTTCGCCGATCGGGGCGACGGCGGCAACTGCGGCCCGACCAGGTCGAGGTCGCTGGTGATCGATCTGGCAAATAATTGTTTAAGGTCCAATTTCATATTGCCAATGCGGTTAGGTCGATATTCTAGCAAATTTCCTGCCGGCACGCTGGTTACAACCTTGTCATGGTTACCAGCCGCCCATGACGGCCCCTTGGGCGCTTTGCCGCCTTATATGTGGCGTGGACCCCAGGGCGACGATCGGTGTTGGCTAGGGTAAGCTCAAGTGAAACGGAGGCGATCATGGTGGAACGGCTGTCGGCGGAGGCGCGTAGATCGGCCCTCAAGGGATTGTCCGGCTGGTCGGAGGTGGCTGGCCGCGAAGCGATCACCCGAACCTTCGTCTTCAAGGATTTCAACGAAGCCTTCGGGTTCATGTCCCGCACCGCTTTGGTCGCCGAAAAGCGCGATCATCACCCGGAATGGCGCAACGTTTACAAGACGGTAGAAGTGGTGCTGGCGACCCATGACGCCGGCGGCGTCACCGCGCTCGATATCGATCTGGCCAAGGCCATGAATGCGATCGCCAGCCAGCTCGGCGTCGCCTGACCCGGGGAAAACCCGCGAAGACACCCGGGCCCTCCCCTTAAGCGGGAGAGGGAATACCGATATTATCTTGCACCGCGCGGAAAACATCCCCAACTCTTGGGCGCGTCTCTTGGACGCGTCCAGCACGGCGATCTGCCGCGCGGGATCAGGGAGCCGCAGCCGATGGTGTCGGAACATACCGTGGGATTCGAGCCGGCCGACCGGCTGGCACAGGACCGCGACAGCGTGCGCCGGCGGTTCTGGATCAAGCTGAAGCGGGTGATCGCAAAGCTGCCCTTTGCCGAGGATTTGCTGGCGGCGTATTATTGCGCGTTCGACAAACAGACGCCCCGCCACGTGCAGGCGGCGCTGCTCGGGGCCATCGCCTATTTCATCCTGCCGTTCGATTTCATCCCGGACATGCTGCCGGTGCTCGGCTTCACCGACGATGCCGCCGTGCTCGCCACCGCGCTCCGGATGGTCGCAACCCACATCACGCCCGAGCATCGCGACCTGGCCCGCGCCGCGCTGAAGCGCGGGATCGGTGATGTGGATCCCGATCACCGCGAGGGATAGAGCGTTTTCAAGCGAAAGCCTGCCCGGACTTGATCCGGGGTGGAATCCGGTTCGCGTCAAGAAAACGCGCCAAATCAATGAATCCAGAGCCCCGCTTCGATTCCATCGAAGCGGGGCTCTAGGCCCGCCCCACCGTCCGCGCCGGATCGTCCTAACGTTGCTTTTTCTCGGAGCGGGCTTGCGCTTGCGCACTGGCGTCTTTCTCGGCGGCCCACGCCTGAAATCGCCTGAACAGCGCTTCCTTCTCGGCATCCGGTTGCGCCTTTGCCGTAAGTTCGTCGGCATCGAGCCGTCGTACCGGCGCCGCCGCGGCGGGCGATTGGCGGATTTCGGGCTGGCTTTGAAGGGCGGCTCTAAGGGCTGCCGCAATTTCGTCGCGCGTCGGGGCCGGCTGAGCCGGGCTTGCCGATCGATCCGCGCGCACCGGCGCTGCCGCGGCTTTGGTCGGCACCGGGCCGGCCTGGCCCGCCGCGACGCCGATCAGCGAGGCCTTGGCGTTGGCGAACAGCGCCAGCGGACTTTGCACGGACAGGGCAGCGACAACGATTGCTGCCGCCGCTGCGGACAAGATGCCCGCCCTGAGGAGGCGCGATGAGATGGCCGGCTTGTCCCAGGCATTTTCGATAGAAGCTGGCTGGGGTGCGTCGGCTTGACCCGACAGAAAGAGCGGCATCGGATGGTCTGCAAAGTCGTCTTGTGCCGCCATCGATGGCGTGGAGTGGTAACGCTCGAATTGTGAACCGCCTTCGTCTAGATCAACCGCCTCGGTAAACTGTTCGTCGTATAGGTCGTATGAAGTAAGCCTGTTTTCGTGCACCATAGTGATGCCTCCCGCGCTACAACGCAACAATGGGGCATCCTGGTATCAGCCTTCTTTTTTGTTGACCAAGCGCCCCCGGTACGGGGTCCAAGATCGCATTTCGAATCGGACCAAAAAGCGACGATCGCCGTCACGATTTGGGAGATATCTTGATTTCATTGAGGCGTAACGTAGGTTGCCAACAGGCGTTTTTGCCTCTTGGGAGAATTAGGATGCGGATCGATCGGAAATTTGTACGTAACTTGATATTGATTGCTGGACTGGGATTTTCACCACAAGCCATGGCTCAGACGCCGCTGGTCAACTTCCATATTCAATTCTCGGGGACCGTCGATTGCGATCAGCCGGTTCCGGCCAAGAATATTCCCATCAGCGGGGACGGCAGCGGGGTATTGAACACCGACGGCAGCGCGTCCGCCGACATCACCGAGACCGCGTTCATCTTCTCCAACACCATTCACTTTGACGGCCGCATCGGCGCGGCACCGACGGCGGCGCCCGGCGGTTCGGCGCAGGTCCGCGTCGCCGGCAGAAACAGTCTGAAGCTGATCTGGAATCTGCCGAACAACGCGCTGGTGGTGAATATCGTAACCAGGGGACGCTCCTGCTCGGCGAGCTTCGGCGCCAACCTGTTTCCCGGCAAGCGCCAGTACACCTTGTTCGACGGCTCGACCATTCACTATTGCGGCCGCCCGCGGGTCGCACAAGCCTCGTGCGAGGTGCGGTAGGGGAACGCGCATTGCTTGATCGCCCGGCTTGACCGGGCGATCGAGTACGCCGCGCCTTCTCGGGTGATCAGCAGCGCCTCTGGAATACTGGGTCGTCCGGTCAAGCCGGACGACGACAGTTGTGCCAGACGCCGCCACGCCCCATCACGGATGCAGGATCACCTTGCCCATGGCCTTGCGGCCGGCGAGGACCTTCAGCGCGTCGGCGGTTTGCGCCAAGGGAAAGGTGCGGTCGACGTGCGACGAGATCTTGCCTTCCGCGGTCCACCTCACGAGCTTTTCCAGATTGGCGCGGTTCTTCTCCGGGTTGAGCCGCGCCCAGGCGCCCCAGAACACGCCGCGGATATCGCAGCCCTTCAAGAGCGCCAGATTGAGCGGCATCTTCGGAATATCGCCGGCGGCGAATCCGATCACCAGGAAACGGCCTTCCCAGGCGATCGAACGGAGAGCTGCCTCGGCGTAAGCGCCGCCGACGGGATCGAAAATAATGTCGGCGCCCTTGCCGCCGGTGAGCCGCCGCAGGCCCTCCTTGAGGTCTTCGGTGGCGTAGTTCAGGCCGAGCTCGGCGCCATGCGCCTTGGCGAATTCAAGTTTTTCGTCGGATGAGGCGCAGGCGATCACTTTCAGGCCCATCAGTTTGCCGAGTTCGCAGGCGGCGAGCCCGGTGCCGCCGGCAGCACCCAGCACCGCCATGGTCTCGCCCGGCTTCAGGCCGGCGCGATCTTCCAGTGCGTGCAGCGCGGTGCCGTAGATGATGATGATCCCGGCGGCGCGATCGAAATCCAGATTGTCGGGAATCTTGACAATGGAATTGGCCGGCAGCGCGATCTTTTCGCGGGCGCCGTTATGGCCGCAGGATGCCACCACGCGGTCGCCGACCTTGAGGTCGGTGACCCCGGGGCCGACGCTTTCGATCACGCCCGCGACTTCGGCCGCCGGTGAAAACGGGAACGGCGGCTTGATCTGGTACTTGCCCTGGATCATCAGCAGGTCGAAAAAATTCAGCGCCGCGGATTTGATCGCGATCACGGCCTCATTGGGCCCGGCCACAGGATCGGGCACCTCGGTCAGCACCAGATCGTCGGGGCCGCAATATTGCGAGCAGAGGATGGCTTTCATGGACACACCTGATTTTCGGACGCACAGTTGAGGCTCGACGCTTCTTGCCGGATTTGAAGCCTGGCTACAATAGAAGGCAGTCATTCCGGGGCGCGCGACCGAACTCGGGTTTACCCGAGTTCGGCAATATCATTGTCCAAGTCGGCAACAGCCGACTTGGATGCGCGAACCCGGAATCTCGTGCGGCAAGCTGGATCAATAATCTCGAGATTCCGGATCCAGCGCTCCGCGCTGGTCCGGAATGACGCGGCAAAGTTGAAGCAAGGATTAAAACGATGTTTGAAAAAGGCCTGCTCAAGGGAAAGCGGATCCTGGTCACCGGCGGCGGCTCCGGGCTTGGCGCGGCGATGGGAGGGCGGTTTGTCGGGCTCGGCGCCGAGTTGATCATCTGCGGCCGCCGGCTCGAATTGCTGGAAGCGACCGCAGCTCAGCTCCGCGGGGATGCCGGCGGCAGGGTCAGCGCGATGCAGTGCGACATTCGCGACGGTGCCGCGGTCGAGGCCATGATGGATACGATCTGGCATGATGCGCCGCTCGATGTGCTGGTCAACAATGCCGCCGCCACCTTCATCGCGCAGACCGAACAGCTGTCGTTTCGCGCCGCCGATGCGATCCTGGCGCCGACGCTGCACGGCGCGATGTATTGCACGCTCGCTGCCGGAAAACGCTGGATCGAAGCCAAACACAAGGGCGTGGTGCTGAGCATTCTGTCGACCTCGACCATTACCGGCCGCGCCTTCACGGTGCCCTCGGCGATGGCGAAATCCGCCATTCTGGCGATGACCAAAAGCCTCGCGGTGGAATGGGGACCCAGAGGCATCCGCACCGTGGCGATTGCGCCCGGCGCGTTTCCGACCGCCGGCGCATCCGGTCAGCTTCGCCCCGAAGGCCGCGACGAAGGCTGGGCATCGCGAAACCCGCTCGGCCGCGCCGGCGAGCATGGCGAGCTTGCCGATCTGGCGAGTTTCCTGATCTCCGATTCCGCCGGCTACATCAATGGCGAGATGGTGGTGCAGGACGGCGGTTCGCATTTGCGCAGTTCCGGTGCCGAGGATCTGTTGCAATGGACCGACGCGCAGTGGGAAAAGCAGCGTAACGCGCGCGCGAAAGGCTGAGCATAAAGGCGGCCGAGAAGTGCCACGCGGCGGTCGCGCGGCGCCGGGTCAGGATCGCCCACTGCTTCCCAAAAAGACATTTCCCCGCTATCCATCCTGCGCCCGACCGCGACATCGGGCCATCTTCCAGTCACAATATTGAGGGAACCAGACTTGGTGCGGGGATTGCTGACAGCTCTGACGGCGAGTGTGCTGGTGTGCGGGGTCGCGATCCCGGCGCAGGCGCAGAGCGTGTTGCCGAAAGCCCCGAAGGCCGCGGCCAAGCCCGCTCCCGCCAAGCCGGAAACCAGGCCGGCCGCGGCGGCTGCCGCCGTTACCGGCGGTGCCGAGCCGACGCTGATCGGCCAGTTCGGCACCTGGGGCGCCTATACCGCGACCCCGAACGGCAAGAAGGTGTGCTTCGCGCTGGCAAAACCGTCATCGTCGAAAACCAATCCGCCTAACCGTCCACGCGACCCGGCCTACGCCTTCGTCTCGACGCGGCCGGCCGAAAAAGTCACCAACGAAGTTTCGGTCATGATCGGCTACACGCTGAAGCCGGGTTCGGAATCGACGCTGGAGGTCGGCGGCGCGTCTTACGCGATGTACACCCAGGGCGACGGCCTCTGGATCAAGAACGCGGCCGAAGAAGAGCGGATGGTGGATGCCATGCGCAAGGCAGCGGACGCCACCGTCAAGGGTGTCTCCGCCAAGGGGACCGAGACCACCGACACCTTTTCGCTGAAGGGGCTTGCCCAGGCGCTCGAAAAACTATCGCAGGATTGCAAGCGTTGAACTCGATCTTGCGGCTCGCTTGGTTCACCTCTCCCATCGGGAGAGGTCGGATTGCCAACGGGTCGGCGCAAAGCGCCGCCCGATGCTAAACTCCGCAATCCGGGTGAGGGGTTAAGGCCTAACGATAGACCGTAACCCCTCACCCCAGCCCTCTCCCGATGGGAGAGGGAGCGCACCGCCGCTGTAGCAAAACTGAAGTATTTAACGCCTTTCCAGCGGACCGCGGAAGGCCTATCTGATGTCCCATGAACGAAACCATGACTGACATTTCGATCGAAGCCGGCGCCGTCAGCGCGCCGCTGGAAAAGATTGCGCTCGAGACCTACGTGCCGCCGGCAAAACCGTCGCTGGTCGGATTGTCGCGCGCGGAGATCGCCGAACAGCTCGGCGCCATCGGCGTGGCGCTGGCGCAGCGCAAGATGCGCACACAGCAGCTTTGGCACTGGATCTATGTCCGCGGCGCCAAAAACTTCGGCGAGATGACCAGCATCTCCAAGGAAATGCGCGGGGAACTGGAGGCGCATTTCACCGTCGCCCGCCCCGAAGTCGTCGCCGAGCAGGTTTCCAGCGACGGCACCCGCAAATGGCTGTTGCGATTGCCGAGCGGCGACGCCATCGAGAAGGCGCACGAGGTCGAATGCGTCTACATTCCGGAAACCGACCGCGGCACGCTGTGCGTTTCCTCGCAGGTCGGCTGCACGCTGAATTGCTCGTTCTGCCACACCGGCACCCAGCGGCTGGTGCGCAATCTCACCGCCGGTGAAATCGTCGGCCAGATCATGGTGGCGCGCGACCGCCTCAACGACTGGGCCGACCGCGCGACGCCGTCCGGCGGCCGCCTCGTCACCAATGTGGTGATGATGGGCATGGGCGAGCCGTTGTATAATTTCGAGGCGGTGCGCGGCGCGCTCCTGATCGTTGCCGACAATGAAGGCATCGGCATTTCCCGCCGCCGCATTACGCTGTCGACCTCGGGCGTGGTGCCGAACATCATCCGCACCGGCGATGAAATCGGCGTCATGCTGGCGATCTCGCTGCACGCGGTGCGCGACGAACTGCGCAACGAGCTGGTGCCGCTGAACCGGAAATATCCGATCGCCGAACTGCTGCAGGCCTGCCGCGACTATCCCGGTTCCTCCAACGCGCGCCGCATCACCTTCGAATATGTGATGCTCAAGGGCGTCAACGATTCGCTGGAGGACGCCAAACTGCTGGTCAAAATGCTGAAGGGGATTCCGGCCAAGATCAATCTCATCCCGTTCAATCCGTGGCCGGGCACGCGCTACGAGTGCTCGGACTGGGACCAGATCGAAAAGTTCTCGGAATATATTTTCAACGCCGGCTATTCCTCGCCGGTGCGCACGCCGCGCGGCCGCGACATCCTCGCCGCCTGCGGCCAGTTGAAATCGGAGACCGAAAAATTGTCGGTGCGCGAGCGCCAGGCGTTGCGCGCCATGGCGATGACGGATTAATGGCAGTCCTCATCCTGGGGAGCCGCGCGTTGGCGCGGCGTCTCGAAGGATGGCCGCGGGCTGCTACCATCCTTCGAGACGCGGCCAGGGGCGGCTCCTCAGGATGAGGACTGAGCGAGATGCTCTTGGCATCGTGCCTCAACAAATGAGAAGATTCTAATGGCGCTGATCGGCCGCCTCTTCGTCATCTTCTTCGCCTTTCTCGCTGCATGCCTGGTGGCGGGGATGATCGTGGTCTGCGCGGTGCTATTTCCGGAATTCAGCGACCTCGGGGCGGGTCCGGTCGACCAGGGCGCGCTGAACATCGTGCTCGGCTTCGGCTTCATCTTCATCAGCGGGTTTGCCCTGCTGCCGGCGATGATCGTGGCCGCGATCACCGAGGCGTTTTACATCAGGGGCGCACTGACCTACGCGGTCGGCGGCGGCCTGGTCGGTCTGGCCTGCTATCTCGGCCTGGTTCCGTTCGACCCCGACACGCTGCGCTTCGATGGCATCGTTCGGCGTCATCTCGAAATCATGACCGGCGCCGGCATCGTCGCGGGTTTCGTCTACTGGATGATCGCCGGCCGCAATGCCGGCGCCTGGCGCGAGCCGCCGCGCCCGCTGCCGCAACCGCCGCCGCTGCCCTCGCATTCACCGCCACCGGCGCACTCTCCGCCCTCATCCTGAGGAGCGGCCTCTTGGCCGCGTCTCGAAGGATGGCCACACGTCTCAGTCATCCTTCGAGACGCGCGCAAGGGCGCGCTCCTCAGGATGAGGACTGCCCTTTTCATCCCCAACCTCCTCGGCTAAACCCCGCGCCATGAACCGGACCGGACTTTTCATCGCGCTCGCGTTGGCGCTCGTCGTCGGATTGCTGTTCGGGATCTATCCCGAACTCGACCTGAAATTGGCTGCACTGTTCTACGATGTCGCGACCAAATCCTTCCCGCTGAAACTCAACACGCTGGCCGCGATCGCGCGGGACGGCGCGATGTGGGTGGCGTGGGGCCTTGCGATGCCGGCGATCGTCGCATTGGGGGCAAAGCTGGTGCGGCCCGACCGCCCGCTGCTGATCCCGGGGCGCGCGGTCGTGTTCCTGCTCGTCACCTTGCTGCTGTCCGCCGGCGTACTCACCAATCTCACCTTCAAGAGCTATTGGGGCCGGCCGCGCCCGCTGGCGGTGACGCAATTCAATGGACCGGATCAATTCATGCCGTGGTGGGATCCGCGCGGCGCTTGCGACCGCAACTGTTCGTTTTTCTCCGGCGAAGGCGCCACCGCGTTCTGGACCTATGCGCCCGCGGCGCTGACGCCGCCGGCGTGGCGGCCCTTGGCCTATGCCGCCGCGACGCTGTTCGGCGTGCTGACCAGCGTGCTCAGGATGGCGTTCGGCGGGCATTTCTTCACCGACGTCGCGGCCGCCGGGCTGGTGACGTTTGTGGTGATCTGGCTGGCCTATGGCTACATCTATCGCTGGCCCCGGACCCGGCTATCCGACGACGACATCGACGCCGCGCTGACGCGGCTGGCCTGGCCATGGTACCGTCTGACGAGGCGCTGGCGCCAGCCGGGGTGATCCGATCCCGGCCAACTGCTCGGCTTCATCACGCCGGTCGCTATGCTATTAAGCGCGTGCCGACGGCACCGAAATTTGATATTCGCGCACTTAAAGCCGCAACACGGCATCAGCCATTTCGACCGATTGGAAGTTTAATGAGTGCGATCCTGAAAAACCTGCCCAAGGGCGAAAAAGTCGGCATCGCCTTCTCGGGCGGCCTCGACACCAGCGCGGCGCTGCTGTGGATGAAGCAAAAAGGCGCCCGTATCTTTGCCTATACCGCCAATCTCGGCCAACCTGACGAGGCCGACTACAACGAGATTCCGCGCAAGGCGTTGGAATACGGCGCCGAAAAAGCCCGCCTCGTGGATTGCCGCACGCAATTGGTGCACGAAGGTATTGCCGCCGTCCAAGCCGGTGCCTTCCACGTCTCTACCGGCGGCATCCCGTATTTCAACACCACGCCGCTTGGTCGCGCCGTGACCGGCACGATGCTGGTATCGGCAATGAAGCAGGATAGCGTCAACATCTGGGGCGACGGCTCCACCTACAAAGGCAACGATATCGAGCGCTTCTACCGCTACGGCCTGCTGACCAATCCCAGCTTGCGGATCTACAAGCCCTGGCTCGACCAGCAGTTCATCGACGAACTGGGCGGCCGCGCCGAAATGTCGGCGTTCCTGACCACTCATGGATTCGGCTACAAGATGAGCGCCGAAAAGGCCTATTCGACCGACAGCAATATGCTCGGCGCAACCCACGAGGCCAAGGATCTGGAGCGCCTGGACAGCGGCATCAAGATCGTCAATCCCATCATGGGGGTGCCGTTCTGGCGCGACGACTGTGCCGTCAAGGCCGAAAAGGTCTCGTTGCGTTTTGTCGAGGGCCAGCCCGTCGCGCTGAACGGCCAGACGTTTGCCGATCCGGTCGCGCTGTTCCTTGAGGCCAATGCCATCGGCGGCCGGCATGGCCTTGGCATGAGCGACCAGATCGAGAACCGGATCATCGAGGCAAAGAGCCGCGGCATCTACGAAGCTCCCGGCATGGCGCTGCTGCACATCGCCTATGAACGCCTGGTCACCGGCATCCACAACGAAGATACCATCGAGCAGTACCGGATCAGCGGCATGCGCCTCGGCCGATTGCTCTACCAGGGGCGGTGGTTCGATTCCCAGGCCCTCATGCTGCGCGAAACCGCCCAGCGCTGGGTGGCTCGTGCGGTCACCGGCGAGGTGACGCTCGAGCTGCGCCGCGGCAACGACTACTCGATCCTGAACACCGAGAGCCCCAATCTGACCTATCAGCCGGAGCGGCTGAGCATGGAGAAGGTGGACGATGCGGCGTTCACGCCAGCCGACCGTATCGGCCAGCTGACCATGCGCAACCTCGACATCGCCGATAGCCGCGCCAAGCTCGATCTCTACGCAGAGACAGGCCTGCTATCGATCGGCGAAGGTTCCGACATCTTCAAGCTCGATAGCGACAAGAGCTGAACCGCGCGGGCGCGGCAGGGCGCATGGGCTCTCGTTCGTCATTGCGAGCCAACGGGTCGCGCGAACGCGCGCCCGATGACAGGCTCCGCGAAGCATCCATCTCGCCGCGTAAAAGCCGCGCAAAGGAAGAATGGATCGCCGGTCCCAACTCGCAATGACGACCCAAAACAAAAATGGCCGGGATTGCTCCCGGCCATTTCATTTCGCGAATGCCTCGCCTCAGCGCGGCGGTGCGACGCCGGGAGGCGGGGGCGGCAATGATGCCGTTCCGCCGTTGAGCAGCGGCGTGATGCGGCGGACGGTGACGCGCCGGTTGATCCGGCTCGGCCCGTTGGTCTGTTCCTTCGGATATTGTGAACCATAGCCTTGCGAGGTCAGGTTTTCCGCAGGGACCTGGAACTGCTGGGTCAGCAGGTTCGCAGCTGATTCCGCGCGACGATCCGACAGCGACAGATTGTCGACATCGTTGCCCACCGCATCGGTGTGTCCCTCGATCAGGAACACCTCGCGCGGATTGCGCTGGATCGCCCGATTGAGCCCGTCGGCGATCGCCTGCAGCTTGGCCGCCTGATCGGGCGGAATATCCCACGACCCGGTTTCGAAGGTGATGCTGTTGAGATCGATGCTCGGCATCAGCTGCCGCACCGACGGGCTGTAGCGGATTTCGTCGAGCGAATAACGCCGCTGGATCCGGTCCACCGGCGGCGCCTCCATGGTGTCGTAGATCAGTTCCGGCGGCGCATCCTCGGCCTCGACGATGTAGTGGTCGTAGGGAATGCGGAGCACCGGCGGCGGCAGGTCGACGTAGAAACCGCCGACCGCCTGCGGATCGCGATAGCTGTTGTCGATGATGATGATCTCGCGGCCCTCCCGATCCCGCCGGATCCGGCGCAGCATCTGGCCGTCGCGGCCGCTGACGGTGATGATCTGGCTGCCGTCGGGGCGCATCACGATGGTGCGGGTATCGTTGCCGACCTGCTGGGTCTGGATGTCGCGGGCGCCGTAGCGGAAGCGGTCCTCTTCGTTGTGGCGAATGAAGGACTGGCCGCTGGGATCGACCACGATGACGCGGCCGGGTTCGGTGAAGACCTTGCGGCCGCCCTGATCGCTTTCCTGCCGGGCGCCGCGGAACTCATCCATGCGGCGCGGTCCGGGGGCGGTTGCACCCGGCGCGATCGGCGCCAGCGCCTGGGCGGGCTGCGGCGCGACGGCCGGAATCGGCTGCG
>Ga0209736_1000081_pt1 | contig 31151 bp, 28 predicted proteins | sample BlaSpr_A8_Ref_M3_FD_187992 | JGI IMG/M metagenome (GOLD analysis project Ga0209736, IMG submission 187992) | Forest soil microbial communities from Thunder Bay, Ontario, Canada - Black Spruce, Ontario site 2_A8_Ref_M3 (SPAdes) (version 2) | ecosystem: Environmental > Terrestrial > Soil > Boreal...
CGAAGCGGTTTTTTGTTACGAAATTCTTGAACTGCTCGTAATCCGGGTGACTGTTGGCGCTAACCGCGCAGGCTATGGCCCGGTACACTTCTGCGGGTTACAATTCTCTTGTGAGCCTCTGTTCACCAACCGCGCGCGTAAAGGTCCTTTTCTTCGGCCGCCTCAAGGAAATCGTGGGTCACGCGGAAGACTCCGTCGAGCTGCCCGACGGCGCGCCGATTGAAGCGCTTTTCTCGCACTATGGCGCTAGTCATCCCGAACTCGCGCGTTTCCGCGCTTCGCTGGTCGCTTCGCACAATCAAGAATTTGCTGCGTGGAGCACGCCGCTCCATTCCGGGGATGAAGTGGCTTTTCTCCCGCCTGTCAGCGGCGGCTAGCGCGATTTTCCATGGCCAATTCGTTACAACCCGATCTTCTTGCTCTCGTGCGCGACCCTATCGATCAGGCCGCTTTGATCCAGCATGTTCGCGCCGCCGAAGACGGCGCTGTCGTCACCTTCGACGGCTGCGTGCGCAATCACTCTCATGGGCGGCGCACGCTTTATTTGGACTACGAAGCCTACGAATCCATGGCGCTCGGGAAAATTCGCGAAATCGCAGCGCAAATCCACGAGAAGTTTCCCGTTCATCTCGTGGCCATCGCGCATCGGCTCGGGCGGCTAGAAATCGGCGAGACCAGTGTGTTTATCGCCGTCAGTTCGGCTCACCGGCCGGGTGCCTTCGACGCTTGCCGGTTCGCTATCGACACGCTCAAGCGCACTGTTCCGATCTGGAAGAAGGAGTATTTCGAGGATGGAGCTGTTTGGGCCGACGGCGAGATGCCTCCTGCACCGCTGGAGACGCGAGAGGCAAAACCAGCATCTTAGTAGACCAATGGCCTCGTGAATCAATGATCTCGACACCTCCTCGCGCCCTTGCCGCAGCCGTCGCTTTTCTTGCCGCACTTTTTGTGGCGCGGGTCGCTTTCTCCCAAGAGAAGCCTGACCGTCCGCCGTGGGCGCAGAAGCCCAAGCCGGCCGTCAATCCGCCTTCTACCGATGCAACGGGACCGACGCCCGGCATTGTGCCGACGCCTACGCAGCCGATCAGCCTTCCGGAAGATGCTGATCCGCAGCGCGGCAAAATAAAGGTCAAAGTGGATCTGGTAAATATTTTGGCCAGTGTTCTGGACGACCACAACCGGCCCGCGCCGGATTTGCCCGTTGAGGCATTTCAGGTCTACGAAGAAGGCGCGCTTCAGAAAATCGAAGTATTTGAATCCGAGACGCAGCTGCCTCTGGACCTCGCACTGATGATCGATTCAAGCCTCAGCGCGAACAAGGAAATAGGTTTCGAGAAAGAGGCTGCGGCGCATTTCATTCGCCAAGTGCTGCGGCCCGGCGACCGGCTGTCCGTTTTTGGCTTTGACGAAAATGTTACGCAGGTCGCGGCGTTTTCGGACAATGTCGCAACGCTGCAGGCTGCTGTGCGAAAGATTCCGCCGGGCGCGGGCACTTCGATCTACGACGCCGTGCTTCTTGGAGCGCGCGCGCTGCAGCGCCGGGGAGAAGAACGCCGCCGGGTTATTGTTCTGGTCACGGACGCGGGCGAAACTACCAGCCGGGCCGACTTTGACGCTGCTCGCAAAGAAGCCGTCCGCTCGGACGTGCTGCTCTATACCATTGTGATTCGTCCGGTGAAAACGGAGAGCGGGCGGAACACTGCCGGGGAGCACGCGCTTACGACGATCACGGAAACCACCGGCGGCGACATGTTTTTTCCGGACACGCCTCAGGAGCTTGATGTGATTTTCGACCTCATCGACCGCGAGTTGCGCACTCAATACCGGCTGGTGTACTACCCCACGCCTCGCGGACCTGCCAATACGTATCGCAACGTCGAAGTCAGAGTTCTGAACGGGGATTACCACGTGCGGTCGCGCAAAACTTACCTCACTGGCGCACAGTGAAACTTAATAAGTCCCAAATAGAAGATGCGCTTTTGCGGCAGATTGCGTTCCAACTCCGTGAAGCTTTCTGGGCGGATTAACTACTGCGGTTTCTTGATTTCCGAACCGGCCTGCTCGATACTGCCTTTGACCAGTTCCGTTTTCACTTCGGACTTTTGTCCTACCAGCACGTCGACGTCGGTTTCAAACGTCCGATACCCGGGCAGCTCGACCTTAATCCGGTGTTTGCCAGGGCTGACTTGCAAGGAATGAAACTTTCCGCCCAACTCACTAGCGTGGCCGACGTAGTTGCCATCGAGAAAGACAGCCGCGCGTTTTGGGTGAATCGTAAGCTTCAGCTCGGAAGTAACATCCGGAGTCTTTGCGCCGGGCAGTAATTGCATGGATACTTTGATCGATTGTACTCCTTCGGGTTCCACGATGATATCTCGCGTGAAATCGGTGTAACCTGCTTGCCGGACAACGATCTGGTGCTTGCCCGGCAACAAGAGAACTTTCTTTTTTCCCTTGAGCTCCTTTACATACCCAACATAAGTGCCGTCGACCCACACGCCAGAATCTCTATCCAACTGGGTATCACCTTCAAACTGCACTTCTCCCATGACTTGGCTGCTCTGTGCTGACACGTACGCCGTGCCGAGCGCAAACAAAAACAGCGCAAGCAGACTGGCCACGAACTGGAGCTTACCCATTTTGAACATAATGTGCCTCGTATTCAGGGCGGTAATTTAGTTTAACTCGGATACGAAGGTGATGGCAGCAAAAAACAGCGGCTTCAGGGGAGATCTCTCCAGTCATGAATTTCGTTTGGTGTAGACACCGCTTTAACTCCGGCGCTGGTGGTAGAGTGGAGAGCGCGTCGAGGTGCGGAGTCTCACACTGAGCAGGCGCTCCGTCGCGTAATTTTTCCATGAAAAAAGACTATCTCGAAGCCGCTATAGAAATCGCTCAGGAAGCGGGCAAAATTCTGCGCGAAGAGTTCGACCGGCCAGCGCAAATTACGTACAAGGGCGACGTTGATCTGGTCACGCAAGCAGATAAGCGCTCCGAGCAAGCCATTGTCGCGCGGCTGACAAAATACTTTCCGGAACACTCCATTGCCGCGGAAGAAGGAAGCGGCCACGAAAGCGGCTCGGAATTTCGCTGGCACGTGGATCCGCTGGATGGAACGACCAATTTCGCGCACGGCTATCCTTGTTTTTCCGTATCGATCGCGCTTGCAGAGCGCGGCGCTCTTCTCGCCGGCGTGGTTTACAATCCGTTCTATGACGAGCTATTCGCCGCCGCCCGCGGCGCAGGCGCCACACTGAACGGCAAGAGAATCTTCGTTTCGAAAGTGGATAAGCTCGCGACAAGTCTTCTCTGCACGGGTTTCCCCGTGCACAAACGCCTGGCGAATCCGAACATGCATTACTACTGGGATTTCACGTTGCGCTCACACGGCGTGCGCCGCGACGGCTCCGCTGCGCTGGATCTGGCCAACGTCGCCGCCGGACGCTTCGATGGCTTTTGGGAATTCGGGCTTAAGCCCTGGGACACCGCGGCTGGCGTTCTGCTCATTGAGGAAGCCGGCGGCAAGGTCTGCGACTTCGCCGGGCAACCTTACCAACTGGGCGGGCCCGTCATCCTCGCTACAAACGGCTTGATTCACGAAGAGGCGCGCGGAGTGGCGCTCGAGATTTCTCATCGCGATCCGTCGGCTCCTCTCCGCCGCTAACTCTCTTCCAAAGCTGCAATTCCCCTTACAAAAAGCTATCGGCCCTCTTACGACTTTCTTATGCAGTTTTATCTATCCTTTTTTGGCAACGAGACTCTAATCTTTGTCGGGAACGATTCAGCGTTCTCTTCCTCCCGAAGACGCTCGACATCCGACACCAACAATTCCGTTGCCAAGCGGTGAGTACTGGAGAGGGATATGCACGCGTTGATAAAAAAAAGAATGCCTTTTTTGACTATTGTGACTGCATTGCTTTGTACGCTCACAGCGCCGCCGCTCTTGCTGGCCGACGATGAGAAAGAGAAGAGCACTCCGCCGTCAAAAGCTGCGTCCGCTAAGCCCGAGGCCCCTGCGCCCGGGTTGACCGAGCGCGAGCGGATGCTCCTGGATCGCGTCGAACAGCTTGAGAAGCGCGTCGCGGAACTGGAAACGAAGGGCGCTCCACCAGCTGCTCCCGCAGCTGAGGTTGCGGCCTCGCAGCCCAACGCGGCGGATAGTGCTAGTGTGTCCGCCGCGACGATCAGGCCGGGGGGAACTGCCGCACCGGCAGCGCCGAGCGTTATCAAGAATGTCATTCCGGCAGACAAAGCGATCGCTTCCCTCACCGAGCAAGCCACTGAAAAGGGGAAATCCGGCGCGGCCAAAGTGCCGGCGAGCGAGCCGTTCGCGTTCGCGGACTTTACCTGGCTGAACGGCAACGCCCGTACAAAAGAGTCGCCCATGGACACGAAATTCTTTACGCCGGAAATCCGGGCGGACGTGGATTACATTTACGATTTCAACCACCCGAAAGACGACACCATCGGCGGATCGAGCGAGGTCTTCCGGTCAAGCGAAGTCCAGATTACGCAACTAGGCGTGGGCGGCGACTTCCACTTCGATAATGTGCGCGCCCGCGTAATGACGCAATTCGGTCTTTATTCACAAACGACGCCGCGCAATGACGCCAGTCCGGCCCGCGGCCAATGGAATCTTGCGGACGCCTACCGCTATCTTTCCGAGGCTTACGGCGGGTATCACTTCAACGTGCTGCACGGAGTTAACGTCGACGCAGGAATCTTCATGTCGTACGTCGGCCTGTTCAGCTACTACCAATTCGACAACTGGGCTTATCAGCCGTCGTATGTTTCCTCCAACACGCCGTGGTTTTTCAACGGTGTTCGCGTGCAGATTTTTCCCACGGAGCACCTGAAGATCGAGCCGTGGTTCGTGAACGGATGGCAGTCGTACGGACGATTTAACAACCGGCCTGGTTTCGGACTGCAAATCCTCTGGAGACCGAATGGATGGCTCTCGGTCCTCGGGAATCAGTACGCCCTGGGTGAGGACACGCTGAACACCCCTGGCCGTGTGCGCTATCACACCGACGACAGCATCGAGGTCAAGTACTACGACCGGCCCGCAGAATTTCTGGATAAAATGGCTTTCTCACTCACCGGTGACATGGGATGCGAGCATGGCGGGGGCGTAAGCTGTGCGGGCAATTCCGCGAAGGGCCCTAAGCAGAGCTTTCTGGGTTACATGCTCTACAACCGCTTTTGGTTCCACAATGATCGGTATGGCCTAACACTCGGCGGGGGACAGATCAATAATCCGGGCCGCTATCTCGTGCTTCTACCGCCAATTAACGGCGCGACGGCCATCTCGGGAACGCCTTATTTCACCGAAAATCCCGGCGATCCCTATAAGGCTTGGGATGTATCGGGGACTTTCGACTGGATGCCCAGCCAATACATTACTTTCCGTTGGGAATATAACCATCGAGCGGCGAATGTGCCCTATTTCTCGGGATCGGGCGGCGTCACGCCCCCGGGGGGCAATAATGGCGCGCCCGGCTCCTTCGTCTGCCTTACCGGATTCACGGTCTGCAATGGCTCGCCCGCAAACACCTGGTTCCCGGATCTCCGGAAGACCGAAAACCGGCTCAACATGGCCATCCTCGTCAAGTTTTAGCCATGATCGCTAGTGAGTCGGTTTCTGACTACGCGACTTTACCGGGCACAGCACCACTCGTTGGTGGCTTTTGCTGTAGTTAGCCGTGATGGCGCCGTTACTTTCCGGCGAAACGGCTTGCTGCCAGACTCGACTGCGTTAGTTCCTTGACGTTAAGTTCGCCTTTCTTGTTCTTATCCAATCTTTCGAATTCTGCTTCCATAAACTTCATGAACTCCTGCTTGGAGATCATGCCCTTCTTGTCGGCATCCATAAGAGGCAGCAATTGTTTGACCCCTTCCTCACCGATCGCAAGTTTATTCTGCGGCTTCGGAACGGACGCCTTTTGTGCGGCCGCATTCCCAAGCATGGTCCCGGTCACAACCAAGACCGCGATGACGACGATTACCCCCAGCTTGTTTGTTCGCATCAGCATGGTTGACTCCTTGGCAATCTTGCCTTATACGGCGACGGCGCACGCTGCCATTCCGGATCAGGTCTCTGTTAGCCGGGCTGGCACTTTTGACGTCCCGGATTTGGCGAATGTACACCCACCCGCCTTGAACCTGTCTACGCAAAATATGCATGCACCGAATCCAAATTATTTGACCGCTACTGGCCCCAAGGCTGTCGGAGCTGTTTCTGTTTCCGCCGCGACCACGGCTTCGCGCAAGCAGTCACGATTACATCACATTATTGGCGATCTCCGTCCCGGGCGACGCCCTATCGATATACCTTATAAAGATAACCGCCCCCGAACCTCGCGGTCCTGCTGAGGAGGTTTGTCCGCATGTACAAGATCGCAGCGTTTCTGACATTTTGGCTGGCGCTCTCTCCTTCTTGGAGTCCGCAAAGTGAGTATCTGGCGGAATGCTACAAACGTTGCTCGATGCCGCCGACAGACCCGGAGACGGAGCGACAGGAAATCGTCAACCTGGAGCGAGAAGCGGCGCACGCCATTCAGTTGAGCGATGGGACATTTTTTCGGCGGGTCTACAGCGATGACTTTACGGGTACGCTTTCCCACGGCGAATCTGTAAACAAAACGGGATTTATCAACGCCGTTCAGTCTAGCCTTGTCAGGTACGAAGCCTTCAACGCTTCGGATATCAAGATTCACATTTTTCGGGACACGGCTGTCGCGACGTGCCTGTGGTCCTCCCGCGGCGTCGTGAAGGGTCAGAGCGTGAACAGCCAGATGCGTGTCATGCACATTTATATAAACGGCGGAAACGGGTGGAAGGTGGTTGCAGGCCAGACGAGTCCGCTGCCGCCCTACGTGCCGCAGGCGCTTTAACTTTTCATTCGAATGGTAGAACGGCCTTCGCGAGCGTTCACATCAGGGGCGTTGGGTTAGTTCAAGAAGGAAGAGCCGCGCGTTCCGCGTTGACGGCTGCTCCGATAACTCCCAGTTCGTCATTCGAAGGGATCACTTCAAAGCGGCTGCCTTGCAGCGGGCTCATCTTCACCATTTCATGCACGATTCTGTCCAGCAAGCCGACGTCGATGAATTTCGCGTTCGGTCCCGTGATGTAGAACTGGCCTGGTCCTTCCATGTGGATGCTGGTCGCCGTGGCTGCTGCCAGCGCACGGTGGCATAGCGTCACAAACTCCGCACAACGCGCCTCGCCCGCTTTGGCATTCGCAAAGACCTCTTCGGGTTCCATGTCTAGAAACCGCAGCCTCATTGCGCGATACCCCAGAATGCCCTCCAGGTGTCCGCGCCCACCGCAGCCGCAGAAATTTTCCTTGGGGTCCAGCGTCACTATCGAGTGTCCGCCCTCCCAGACGCCTTCGCTCCAGGGGTAGCGGCCGAACCCAATGCCATTACCCAGGGTCCAGACGCGGTTCAGCTTGTGCAGTTTGCCGCGCGTCGCGGCGATTCCCGCGGCCATGGCGTCCGCGTCATTGAAAACGCGGACCGGAACTTCTTTGCCATCCAAACGCAGAGCGCCTGTGAGCGCTCCTTGCAGGTTGAACCCTTTCACCTGCTGCAGGTTCGGAGAATCCTCGACAATTCCATCCCGAATGACGCCTGGGAATCCCAATCCGATGGCGTGAATCTTCTCTCCCTTTCCAATCGACTGGAGTTGCTGCCGGATGGATTCGGCGATTGTGTCCGCAGGCATGGATTGCAGCGCGTCCACGGAGTCCGCTTTTTCCGGATACACGTGAAGCGACCCGATGACCTTGTCGCCTTCCACCAGCCCAACCGCGATATGTTCCATCACCAGTACACCGGCTGTCCTGTGCATCGTCTACCTGCCTGTCTTCCACTTGGTTATCGTCAGCAGTCTCGCATCTTGCCGCTCGAGTTTGCTGTTCGGACCCATTATGTCTTGCTTAATTTGTTCAGACCGTTGAATGCCGCCGTCTTATAACATTCCGCGAGCGTCGGATAATTGAAAACGCTATCGACGAAATACTCGATGGTCCCTTTCAACGCAAAGACCGCTTGCCCGATGTGGAGCAGCTCCGAGGCGCCTTCTCCGATGATGTGCACGCCAAGCAGCAACTTTGAATCGGGATCAAAGATGAGTTTCAGCCGCCCTGTCGTGTCGCCGCGAATTTGTCCGCGCGGGATCTCCCGGAAATACGCGATCCCCACTTCATAAGGCACGCCCTCGTCGGTGAGTTGCTCTTCCGTTTTGCCGATAAAGGAAATTTCTGGAATGGTGTAGATTCCGTAGGGGTACAACGCCTTATTCGATTTGATGGGCATGCCAAAAGCGTTTGCCGCGGCGATGCGGCCCTGTTCCATGGAAACGCTCCCAAGACTCGGAAACCCGATCACGTCACCTACGGCAAAAATATGGGGCTGCTTGGTGCGGTAATCCGCATCTACGAGAATGCGTCCGCGCGAGTCGGCTTCAAGGCCAGCTGCGGCGAGGTTTAGTTCGTCGACGTTTCCTTGTCTTCCGATGGCGTATAGCAATGCCTCGCCTGAAACTTTCTTTTTGCTCTTCAGGTTCGCAACCACGCCCGCTTCGGGTGTGTCTTCCACGCTTTCTACTTCCTCGTTCAAACGCAGCGTGACGCGCCGGTCGCGTAGGTGATAACAGAGCGCTTCCACCATTTCGGAGTCCGCGAACTCCAAAAGGCGCGGCCGCTTTTCAATCAACGTCACGCGCACGCCCAGCGTGGCAAACATGCAGGTGTACTCGACGCCGATCACTCCGCCGCCCACGACGATCATCGTTTTGGGGATTACCGGCATCTGCAGAATCTGATCGCTGTTAATGATCGTGCGGTTGTTGAAGGGAACGAGTGACGTCGACGCAGGTTTGGTTCCCGTGGCGATGATGACGTTTGCCGCTTCGTAATCGGCTTGCCCGCGCAAGCCCACCACTCGTATGTGATGCGGGTCGACGAAGCTTCCCATGCCGGTGAATATTTCGATCCCGTTCCGCGACAGTTGTGCGCGGATCACATCGATCTCGGTCTTGATCACATGCTGCGCGCGGAATGCCAAGTCCGCCATGGTGATCTGTTCCTTCACGCGGTAATTGACGCCATAAATGCCCTGATAATGAAAGCCGGAGAGATGCAGAACTGCTTCTCGGATAGTTTTGCTGGGGATCGTCCCGGTGTTGATGGCCGTCCCGCCAATCACTTCTAGCTTCTCGACGAGGGCCGCGCGTTTGCCGAACTTCACCGCCTGAATCGCAGCGCGTTGTCCCGCGGGACCGGAGCCGAGGACGATGAGGTCGTAACTTTCCATGGCGGCTATGGCGCGAAGCCTGGGAAACAGCCGCGCAAGTATACCACCGTCAAATTTGGTGTTTTCTGCTCGTTATTTTTTAGATGGGTCGATGGGATCATTCATAGCGCCGCGCGACCATCGGGACTGCGCGCATCGCTAGACGCGCGGGAAAATCTTTTCACACATTTGCTAGCCGCTGATATAGACGTACAATCACTGCCGTTTTTGAAGTCAGAAAGGAGATTCCGGCCTACGCGATATTCGAGGAATCCTTCCGGCGGAAATACACGTCAAACAGGGGGACTGGCCTTCTATGAGCAAAAATCTTATTAGAGGACATTTTGCCCGGCGAGGGGCTCATCATGCTCTATAGCCTCCTGAAAGACATTCGTTACGGAGTCCGCAACCTGGCAAGAACTCCCGGTTTTACCGCGGTTGCCGTGCTTACTCTGGCGCTCGGGATAGGAGCGAACACGGCGATTTTCAGCGTGGTAGAGAATGTACTTCTTCGACCCCTGCCCTACCCTCACCCGGAGAATTTGGTGGAGATCTGGAACACTTATCCGCCACAGGTCCCCCGGGCCGGACTGTCTCCGGGCGATTACGCTGACTGGCATCAGCAAGCCACCAGCTTTTCGGAGATGGGGGCCTATGATGAAATCTCAAGAGGGCTCAATCTGACCGGCGATGGTGAGCCCCAGCGCGTCCGGGTTGGCTATGCCAGCTCTGATCTATTCCCCATGCTCGGGGCACGCGTCGTGGCCGGCCGCTCCTTCGTCCTGGAAGAGAACCACGCAGGTAGCGCACCAATAGTGATTCTGGGCCATCGTCTTTGGCAGAGCCGGTTTGGGGGCGATCCCGCGATTGTCGGCCGCACGGTTACCCTCGACAACAAGCGCTATACCGTTGTAGGCATTCTCCCCGCCGGTTTCCAACTTCTGCGCTGGGCCGATTTATGGATGCCCCTCGGCCAATATGACGACGACCTGACCGAGCATATTCATCACGCATTCATTGCCATCGCCCGGCTCAAACCGGGCGTCAGCCTTTCGCAGGCGCGCGACGAAATCGGACGGCTCAATCAACAAGAAGCAATCGCCTATCCCGATGCTCATAGGGGTTTTGGCGTCCAAGTGCAAAAACTCCAGGATCCCTCAGCGGCCAGCATGCGCAGCACTTTGCTTGTGTTGTTCGGCGCGGTCGGCCTTGTCCTCCTGATTGCCTGCGCAAACATCGTGAACTTGCTCCTGGTGCGCAACGCCGCGCTCGAACGAGAAGTTGCCGTGCGCACCGCCCTGGGGGCCAGCCCCGGGCGATTGATCCGTCAGTTGCTCACCGAAAGCACTTTGCTCTCCCTGCTGGGCGGACTGTTGGGCATGTTTTTCGCGATTGCTGGACTGAGGGCCTTGATGGCGTTAGTGCCTGCCGATCTAGCCATCTTGAATGGGACCGGCCTGAACGGCTGGGTCCTTGGATTCACCATTGCAGTTTGCCTCGCGACGGGGCTCGTTTGCGGTTTGCTGCCCGCGACGCGCACGCTAAAGACAAATCTGGCCGGCGTGCTGAAACAGGGAAGCAAGGGAGCCAGTTCATCCGGCCATCACAAGACCCACAACTTGTTGGTGATCTCTGAAATCGCCATGGCTCTCGTGCCTCTCATCGGTGCAGGCCTGCTGCTCAGGAGTTTTCAGCACCTGCTGGAGGTCGACCCCGGCTTCCGCCCCGACCACATTCTGACAATGGAAATCCAGCAGCCCGCACTCTCTTTTGCGCAAGTCAACCAGCTCTCCCAGGAGGAACAGCTTAAGCTGGGCGAGAAGCAGTCTTCGCAGTTTGAACAAATTGCCGCGCAAATCCGTGCCCTCCCCGGCGTCAAAGAGGCAGGAGGAATCGACGATTTGCCCCTTGGCAATGAGTTTCGCCAAGCGTCAAGATTTGTCATCGAGGGCCAGCCGGTTCCTGCCGCTGGCGCACGCCCGATCGCTCAGACTCGTACCGTGAGTCTCGCGTATTTTTCTTCGCTGGGAATTCCATTGCGCGCAGGCCGCTACTTCAACGAGGACGACTGGAAAGTTCTGAACATAGTCATCAATGAGAACCTGGCGCGACGCTACTGGCCGCAAGGAGATGCGCTCGGCAAGCGCGTAAATTTCTGCTCGCTCGACCCAAAGCCTTGCTGGTTTTCAGTTGTCGGCATCGTTGGCAACGTGCACCAGTTTGGACTCGATGCCGGGCCAACCTTTGACGCCTATTTCGTTGGCGGATGGACACCCTATCTTGTGGTGCACACCGCTTCCGATCCTGTCACAGTTGTGGCCGGCATAACGGACGTCGTCCACAAAGTGGATCCCAATCTGCCGATCACGCACATGACGACCATGGATGGGCTGCTCTCGGATTCCGTTTCGCCACGCCGCTTTTCCGCGGTCTTGGTCGGAATCTTTGCCGCGCTCGCGCTCCTGCTCGCGGCCATCGGAATCTATGGCGTGATGAGCTATACCGTCAGCCAGCGCACGCAAGAAATTGGGCTTCGCATGGCGCTCGGGGCGCAGCTCACCAATGTGCGCGGAATGATTCTCGGGCAAACTCTCAAATTGACCCTCATCGGGGTTGGGCTTGGCCTGGCGGGTGCCTTCGTTCTTGCGCGCTTTCTGGGGAGCCTCCTCTTTGGCATCGGCACCTACGATCCGGTTACATTTCTCGGCGTCGCGTTCTTGCTGATCGGTGTCGCGCTCGCGGCTTCCTACATTCCCGCTCGCCGCGCTATGCGCGTGGACCCGATCGTGGCTCTACGCTGCGAGTAGAAGTCGTCTGGCCCTGTTGACATCCTTGGTATGGCAATGAAAATTCGAGTCTAAATTGCTTCGCGCGTTGACTCGCCTCACCACGCACCCTAAGATGGTCGCCAAGGCGGGTCCCACCCCATGATAGGCCAAACTCTCGGCCACTACCGCATTATCGAAAAGGTCGCTGCCGGAGGGATGGGGGTGGTCTATCGTGCTCATGATGAGCAACTTGAACGAGATGTTGCTCTGAAGGTCCTACCCACGGGCACCCTCAGTAGCGATGCCTCCCGCCGTCAGTTCCGCAAGGAGGCTCTGGCGCTCGCCAAACTAAGTCATCCCAACATTGAAACGGTCTACGAGTTCGATACACAAGATGGTATCGACTTCCTCGTGATGGAATACGTGCCGGGGAACACGCTTGCCGAGCGGCTTGCCGCCGGAGCTCTGCCGGAGAAAGAAGTGGTCTCCCTGGGGATGCAAATCGCTGCGGCAATGGAAGAAGCCCACAGTCGCGGGATCATTCACCGCGATTTGAAACCTCGGAATATCGCCATTACGGAGCGTGGCCAGGCGAAGGTCTTGGACTTTGGTCTGGCGAAGCTTTTACCCAAGGTGGATGACGTGACGTCCGATACTTTGACGGACACGCAAGCTGGTGCGGGCACACTGCCCTATATGCCGCCGGAACAACTGCAGGGCGAGTCCGTCGATGCCCGCGCGGACATCTACACCATCGGCGCAGTACTTTACGAAATGGCCACCGACCGCAGGGCGTTCCCGGAAGAACTGCCTTCGCGTGTCATAGATGCCATTCTTCATCACCCGCCGGTTCCTCCGCGCGCGCTCAATTCCCGGATTTCGCCGGAGCTCGAGCGCATCATCCTCAAATGTCTCGACAAAGATCCTGCGCGGCGCTTTCAATCAGCCAAAGAACTGTCCGTGGATCTGCGTCGGCTCGCTGAACCTGCTAAATCGCCTACCACTGGTTCGCTTAAATCAAGCGGGTCCAAGGCCCGTATGCGAGTCACTGCAGCCGTCGTTCTCGTCCCATTACTATTGGTGATGGTCGCGGGAACGGGATATTGGGCTCGGCAAAAAGAGAAACGCGCACGCGAAATTGCGGCTTTCAAACTCCCGGTCCGATCGATCGCCATCATTCCCTTCCGCAACGCTGGCCCCGAAAAAAGCTATGACTATTTCGGTGTGGGCTTGGCTGATGTGCTCAACGCCAAATTGACCAACGCGCGCTTCCTCGAAGTACGCGCCGTCCCTGCTCCTACAAATCTTGCCGGCTGGAACATCGATCCGCTGCAAATGGGACGAAAACTGCGTGTGGACGCGATCCTCAGCGGAAGTTATCAGATCGAAGAAGGAACTCTAAGTTTGCGCTACACGCTGGTCGACCTTCGGCGCGAAGTGCAAGTTGTCGGCAAGGATTTTCAAATTCCCTTTACCCATTCCATTGGGGCGGAACATGAACTCGCCGCTGAAATCACGAATTCGCTGCAAGCCTCTGCGAGCCGCGAAGATCGCGAGCGGCTAACAGCCGCCTCAACTCAACAGAACGAAGCCTTCCAGGATTATTTGCGCAGTAGCTATGAGATGGAAGTGTTCTGGAGGCAGCCTAGTTCGGCGCAACTTAAACGCGCTGAACAAGACCTGGATGAGGCGTTGCGATCTGACCCCCACTTCACGCTGGCGCTCGTGAGTTTGGCGAAGCTGCACTGGCTTGCGGCCTTTTGGGGTTACGCAGACGATCCGCGAGTCCTTGATGATGCGGAACGACAGGCGAACCAAGCCATCGAGTTGGAACCCAATTCGGGCGAGGCTTATGCCGCGCTAGCCCTGATCGAGTGTCAGAAGGGAAAAATTGATGTAGCACGAAAAAGCTTGCACCAAGCCTTCGCACGATCCCCTAACTCAGCGTTGGCTTATTATGCCGCTGGCCTCTACTACATGTATAAAGGCCTGCCTGGAAAGAGCGTCCAGGCTTACCTGCGGGCACAGGAACTCAACCCAGAGCTTATCCGTCGCGAATTGGGGCTGGCATATCGTTTTCAGGGAGATTTTTTGAAGGCCCGCGACCAGTTGCGGCAAGACTTGGAGTCTCACCCTGCTGATCAAGTGACAGCCGCCGTGTTGGCTGGCGTTCTAGTGGGGTTAGACGACATCGAGGGGGCACGCCAGATCGATCGCTCCTTGCTCCAACATGCCCCCGCCGACCCCACGGTCCAGTACGCCCAGGCCTTGCTTCGCGTCCGTGAGGGAGCATCATTTTCCATCGACAGCTGGCTGCTGCCCTACAAGAAGGTCTATTGGGCCGACGCCGGTTATTGTTTCGACGTGGCTGCCGTCTATGCCACGGCGCGACAGCCCTTGTCCGCACTTCGCTGGCTCCGCAGAGCACGCGAGCTCGGTGTCATAAACTATCCCTTTGTTTCGCAGAACCCGCTCTATGTGAACCTTCGGGAAAATCCTGCGTTTCAGTCCTTTCTGGAATCTATGCGGCGAGAATGGGAAGTTGAAAATAGACAGGAAGAACAGAATCCGCTTATCTCTTGACAGATCATGTACTTGTGCTCGGCCCTCGATTTTTGTACAGGTTGGGTCCAACTCCCGCAGCATACAGCACAGTCTCGGTTGCACCGTTCAAGCCGAGGTCTTTTTCCACTTGTTCATCGACCAATGCTGCCGTACAAAAAGGAGCTAAGCCAAGCCAGGTCGCAACCAAACAAAATGTCTGACAAAAATGTCCGGCTTCGAGCAACACGACACGGTACGCGCGAGAAAAACGATAGCGCCACATCACCCTCGGAAAGACCCCTGTCATGACGAACAAAGCCGAGCAGTGGCGGATCCAATCCTGACCAGCACACATCTCAACCAAGCGCTCCTCACTGGCCTTGCGACTTAGCAGCTCCAATGAATGTCGGTCGGCTCGGTAGTGGTAGACTCCGCGCGGCAGTCCAGCCACGCGCAGAACAAACAAATAGACTTCTAAGGGATGGCGTGCCCCACCCGAAGGACTGGTCTTCAGCAAGAGCCGCCCCAATCCGGGCCATCTGAGATATCCCGTGACGCCCCAAGTCAGACGAAGAATTACGGACACTCGTTCAAGGGGAATGGTTCCTGCCCCGAAATGCCTGTGGGTACGTCGTGCTAAAAGAACGCGCCGGAACTCGCCGTCCAACCCTAACCCCTGGTCGGACAATGAAATTTGAGGAGCACGAGGATAGTGTTTCACCTTAGCAGGCTGTGGAGGACTTTTAGGGTCCGCGCGACTGAAGCTAAGCTCCTTCGAAACCGGAGACGTACGAAAGGCGTGCTTCGTGGCGAAATGAAAAAATCGAGCCTCTTCTCCCCACACCCTCCAGGGTGAGAGCAGAGCTTCCTGCTTCGCCTGAGCTGAGCCTTTATACAGGACCAACGTGTGACGACGTAGTTTTGCCAGTGCGCGCTGAATCGAGGCGGGAGAATAACCGGTAAGGAGACGTTCCACTCTATCGGATTCGCACCAACGTCCGAGCGCGTGCAGGACGGAGACTATGATCGGCGCAGTCGCAACTTCGATACCTGTGAGGTAGTTCTTGCAATGCAGCTTTCCGTCTCGGAAAAAAAAGACAAGACATTCAGAACGCTTGATGAGTGGCAAACGGACAACTCCGTCTTTTCGGACTGGGCACCAACGCGAAAACACCCAGGCACTTCTCGGATGTGCGCGTTATGGGTGCGCAGCTCATTTATCCCAATCTTTTGGCCTTTCCACTGTAACCATCGGTATGCCGAAAGCTCCTCCGAAAGCGGCCAGCTGGATAGATTCCTTGACTTTTTCTAGTGGGACCTCAAGTTTCTTCATCTCCGCATTGGAACTAATGGCCTTTTTCATTTGCTTATAAAAGCTAAAAAACTGTTTGTCTAGAGCTCTCTTGTTTCGAGCGTCCTGCGCGATAGCCTCCGACAGAGGCTGCGGCGCGGTACGTGTTTTCCTCTTTGTTTTCATCAAGCGCCTCCCGAATTTACGTCCATGGCATGAATATGCGGGATTCCAAATCGAGTTCCGCAACGATACTCGCGATGCGACCGTCAGTCAATACGGTTTGACAAGTGACTTACCAAGTTTCTTCCGTAACCAATTGTGCTTGGAGCAGGTCCGCAGGTCAGGGGGGTAAATTGGGATGGACGGGAGCGGATGCAAAGACGTGGAAATGAAACTCCAGCAACGCCGGCAAGTGCTCCGCGAAATAGCTCCAGTTATGGCCGCCGGGATACAAGTGAAACTCATGCGGGATGTGCCGTGAAGTGAGCAGCTTGTCCAAAGCCTCCGCGCCCGCATCAAAGCCGTAATCATCTTCGGAGCCACAATCGAAATAAATCTTCAGCCTGGCGAGATTCGACGTGCGCGCGATTGTCCCAGGATCGTTTTGATTCCAGAACGCGGCATCGAAGGGGGAGCCAAACGCATCGCCGAGAACTCGCAGCCGACTCAATTGCCGCGAATTTTGCTCGCTGATGCTCGGCAACTTCTCGATCAGCGCAGCGCTGTGCGCTCCTACGGCTGCGAAAAGCTGCGGATAGCGGAAGGCAATGTGCAGCGCGCCGTATCCTCCCATCGAAATCCCCGCGATTCCGCGCGTACCGCGTCCCGCTTGTGCGCGATACCGCTTCTCGACGCCGGGCATAAACTCCTGCAGGAAAAAATCCTCATACCGCCGCTTTCCATCGCGCGAGTTGATGTAAAAACTCGCACCCCCAGCCGGCGTCACAATCAGGAATTCGCCCAACTCATGCTGCTCCCACAAGTCTTCGACGAGATTCATTCCGCCCGAATGCACGAGCATCTGCTCGTTATCGCCCAAGCCATGCAGTAAATAGAGGATGGGATAGCGCCGCATCTTCTCGGTGTCATAGCTGGGAGGCAGAAGCACGCAGTAAGGGATAGCGCGTTCCAGAATTTTGCTCGGAATGGAAACGCATTCGGCGCGACCTGTGGCCCGCGCCGCGGGCGTCACGAGAACGCATCCCACACAGCCCGTCAGCAGCGCCGCCCACCCGGCGCGCCAAATTTTATTCATACCGCAGGGCCTCGACGGGGTTCAGCCGCGCTGCTCGCGTCGCCGGATATAGCCCTGCAGCAAGACTCACTAGTACGGCAAGCACGATCGCCAGCAACACCAACCACCACGGCACAGAAAAAACGTCCGTCGGGGGCAAACTCTGCCGCTTCAAATACAAGTTTATTCCGAACGTTACAGCTCTGCCTACGAGCCAGCCAAATCCCACGCCAAGAAGGCCACCCAATAAGCCCATGGCGCTCGCTTCCACAAAAAAGAGCTGTTTTACATCGCGATCCGCTGCCCCCAACGCTTTCAAAATGCCAATCTCGCGCCGCCGCTCCAGAATGGCCATGACCAGTGTGTTGATGATTCCAAGCGTTGCCACCGCCAGCGCCAGGCTGCCGAAAATGAAGAGCAACATGTCGAAAATTCTGAAGAACACCTCCAAACTCCTCGTTGCATCCTGCAGAGAAAACGTTCCGAACCCCATATTCTTGATAGCCGTTTCAATCCCTTGAACCAGTGACGCGCTTTTCGCACGCACCGTCAGGCTTGTGTATACGGGCTTTCCATTTGTGGCTCGGACCGCGTCGCGCAGGTCATTCACTTGCGCCGCGCGCAGTGAAGATGCCACGTCGAGCGGAATCAGCAGCCGCCCGCTTCCGAAGCCTCCAAATCCTGCCGCGGCTTCCGTTTCGATGATTCCTACGATGCGCAGTTTCTTTTCGCGCGGGACTATAGAGAATCCTCCCGCGCCCGCATCCATTGCAGTGGCGCCGCTGCCATTGCCCGTCCCACTCTGTGGCGGGAGGGCCTGGCGCTCCGCGTAGCGCACGACCAGCTCCTTGCCGATCAAGTTGGAGGATTGAGTCGATAAGTCCTTTGCAAGCTCAATCTGCAAAATCGCTTCGTCCGCACTCGGACCCGAAAAAAAGCTGCCTTGTATTCCGTCGAACGACCCATTTCCCCGTGCCGACGTGGGTATTCCCGCGACGATTGTCGAGTAAGGATTTCCGTCGTACCGAACCTCGGTTGGAAAGCGGACCTGCGAATAAACTTCCATGACATTCGGTAGCCGTTCAAACTCCTTTTTGGCATCGTCATCCAGCGGTCGAGCATTTTTTGCCGGAGAGCTCTCGGCCGGGGGCCGCCGCATCGATTGTGGATTTCTTCGCTGCGTCACGATTACTGTGTCGAATAATCCCGAATTCGAAAGACGTTTCGTAGCCAGTGCCTGCAATCCAATACCTAACGAAAGCCACGCAACCAAAGAGGCCACTCCCACCGCTACGCCAAGCGTCGTCAGAGAACTTCGCAGCAGGGCCTCGCGCAAATTGCGCAGCGCGAGTTCGCCGAGGTCCCCGGCCTTCATGATTTCACCCCGTCGGTCAATAGTTTTCCGTCTGCAAGCGCGGCGATGCGATCCGCGAATCGCTCCGCCAGCGGACGTTCGTGCGTCACCATCACGATCGTCATGCCCAGCTTTTGCTGAATTTCTTTCAGCAGTAGCATGATGGATTCTCCGGTCGCACTGTCTAAATTTCCCGTCGGCTCGTCCGCAAACAAAAGCGTCGGCCGGTTCACGAGAGCCCGCGCCAGTGCTGCTCGCTGCTGCTCCCCTCCCGAGAGTTCACTCGGCCGGTGCGTCAGCCGCTTTTCCAGCCGTACACGTTCCAGCGCTTCCTGCACTCGCGCACCGCGCTCCCTACGGTCCACCTCCGCCAGCCGCAGCGGCAGCTCCACGTTTTCTTCCAGCGTCATGCGGGGCAGCAAATTGAACGACTGAAAAACCATTCCCACGGTCCGGCTCCGATAACGCGCCAGTTCGAGCGAGCTCAACTCCGAAAGATTCCGGCCGTTCGCGAAAATTGCGCCCCCGGTCGGGCGATCCAGCCCCGCCATCAAATTAAGCAGCGTCGATTTTCCCGACCCAGAACTCCCGAGCAGCGCCACAAATTCTCCCGAGCGGATCTCGATCGTGAGGTCATCCACGGCCCGAATCACCGCGGTCCCCATCTCATAGTGCCGCGAAACCCGTTCCGCGCGCACAGCCACACCATTACCGGTTGTCATAATAGTCCCTCGATGTTACTACGCATCCCGCGCGCCTTGAGTTACCAACTATATCTGCGACGCGACGACGGGCTTCTGCGGCGTGGTGCGCGCTGCTGAAACGGTCCGAAAAAAGCATTTAGAAAAATTCTCTTGACACGAAAACGCCGGCCTGCTAGTTTTCTAGCATACGTGCTAGAAAAATAGCATATGACACGAAAACCCAAACCAAACGCCCTTTCCCGCCGCGAACGCCAGATCATGGACATCCTCTACAAACTCGAACGCGCCTCAGTCGGCCAGGTTCTCGCCCAGCTTGCGGACAAGCCCAGCTATTCCACCGTCCGCGCCCAGCTCCGCGTCCTCGAAGAAAAAGGCCACGTGCGCCACGAAGAACACGGCCTCCGCTACGTCTACGCTCCCGCCGTGCCGCGCGATGTCGCCCGCCGCTCGGCTCTTCGCCACCTCGTCGAAACATTTTTCGATGGCTCGACGGAAAAAGTCGTGGCCGCGCTGCTCGGCGGCGAAGTCGCCCGCATCTCTCCCGAAGAACTCGATCGCCTGGCCCGCCTCATTTCGAAAGGCCGAAAGGACAGCTCATCATGAACACTCTCGCCGGCTCCGAACTTGCGCTTGCATTCCTGATCTCATGCTGGGCCAAGGCCACCCTGGTTCTCTCCGGTGCATGGTTCATCGTGATCGCCCTGCGCCGGCGTTCTTCCGCAGCCCAACGCCACCACATCTGGGCAGCTGCCATTCTCGCCTCGCTCGCGCTTCCTTTCTTCTCGCTGCTCCTCCCTACGTGGCATTCCGCCACGCTCGGCAGCGCCGCCGCTCTCTGGATGCCCACGCGCGCGAATGCAACGACCCCCACCTCTCACACAATTCCGTCCGTCATTGTGGATGCCGTAGCGGCTTCCCCAGTCTTCAACAAACTTGCCATCGTCGCTCTTCTCGGGTGGGCACTCGGATTCTCGTTCGTCCTGCTGAGACTTCTCTCGGGTCTCGCGCGCCTCGCCTGGGTCTCCGCGCATTCGAAGCCGCTCTTTGACGAGTCCTGGATGGGTACCGTCTTAGAACTCTCCAGTGTTCATAAAATCACTCGTTCCGTTCGTCTCTTGCAGTGCGTCAGTCCGATCGCTATGCCCCTGACGTGGGGACTTTTTCGCCCGGTTATCGTACTGCCTTCGAGCGCCGCGCAGTGGCCCGAAGACCGGCGGCGTATCGTTCTTTCTCACGAACTCGCCCACATCGCCCGTCACGATTGGCTCCTGCAAATTTGCGCCGAGCTAGTTCGTGCCGTCTACTGGTTCTATCCCCTCGCGTGGCTGGCCGCCGCTCGCCTGCGCCAGGAAAGCGAACGCGCCTGCGATGATGCGGTCCTGCTCTCCGGAATCACCCCATCGCACTACGCCAGCCAACTACTCGATCTCGCAAGGACCCTCGAAAACTCTGGCCGCGCCTGGTCGACTGCTCTCGCCATAGCGCGTCCCTCAAATCTTGAAAGGAGATTTGCCGCTATGCTGAACCCGTCCATCAACCGAACCCGCTTATCCCTAGCAACAAAGCTGCTCATTCCGTTTTTCGCTTTGTGCTTCGCACTGCCGCTTGCTGCTTTTCGCCTCCCTGGGCAAGATCTTTCCGGCAAGGTCGCTGGCACGATCCACGATGTCACCGGCGCCGGTGTTTCCAATGCCACCATTATCATCACCAATCGCGCAGCCGACACGACGGAAATGACCGCCTCCGACCGCGAAGGCAATTTCAGCTTCAAGGCGGTGCCGGGCGGCGAATACGAGCTGAAAGTGCTAAAACGCGGATTCGAAACGTACCACGCCTCGCACGTCACGCTAACGCCGGGCCACGATTTCTCTCAAGACATCATTCTGCAAGTTGCCGCAGTCCTGGATGAAGTCGATGTCGTCCCACAAGGAACGACAAAACCGTTGCCTTCCACGGGAGTATCCGGCAAGCCATCGCGCCTTCGCGTCCGCGGGGACCTCGAAGCTTCCAAACTCATCACCAAAGTGCAACCGGTCTATCCCGAAGGCGCCAAAGCAGCTGGCATCGAAGGCAAAGTCGTACTCCACGCTGTCATTGGCATGAACGGAAAGCCGCTTTCCCTTCGCGTCATGAACACCGAAGTCGATCCTGAACTCGCCCGCTCCGCGCTGGAAGCTGTTAGCCAATGGCGCTACACCCCCACGCTCCTCAACGGAGAAGCCATTGAAGTCGACACCACGGTCATGGTGAACTTCAGCCTTCAGCCTTAACTGAATCCCGCGAGGCCCGAGGCTAGTAATTTCCGCTTCGGGCATCGCAACCAATCCGTTTTTTCCCTGCTCCGTTCCGCATCGTCTGCGAATCACAATCGTCGTTTCGCACCAACTTCCTCAACGAATGTTCAACGAATATGCTATAAGCGCACGTAAAGCTTTACTGTTCGTGGCGCCGGGCCGACTGCGGATTCCGCGAAGCAGCCGCGCTATTCGGTCGCCGTATGCCCGTCGCTCAGGCATTTCATTTGGAGGAACCCAATGGCCACTGTCCCCCCCGGCGCGGTAGCGCCACTTCCAGCCGCTTCGCAGGTCGCGAATACAACTCCACCCTTTCAACCTGGTCCACCGGAACCTGCCTCCAAAATCTGGATCAACTTTTTTGGGTTCTACCTCATCCTGCTGAACGTCATCTTGTTCTACCTGCTCTTCAGGCTCTGGCCCGGAACCGTTCCCGTTCCCGACGTTGTTCCGGGTCAAGTAACCATCATTCCCCTTTACCTCCGCCTGCAGCTGTGGCCGGAAACTCGCTATTTGTGCTTAGTTGCTATTGCTGGAGCGCTCGGCGGCTACATCCATTTGGCCACTTCTTTTGCTGATTACCTTGGCAACCGCCGCTTTTACGCAAGCTGGAAGTGGTGGTACGGCTTGCGGCCTTTCGTCGGTTCTTCCCTCGCCATAATCGTTTATTTTGCCGCCCGCGGCGGCCTCGTCGCTGGAACGAATGGAGCCGCAACGCTTAGCCCTTATGGCGTCGCCGCTCTGGCCGCTCTGGCAGGTTTGTTCTCCAAACAAGCTACCGACAAGCTGCGAGAAGTGTTCGATACTCTCTTCAAGCCAACCGATCCCACCAAGCGCGCCGAACCGCTCGACCCGAGCAAACATTCCTAGATCTGGAATCCGCCGCGCGATCGGTTGCGACGTTCTGTATCCCTCGTGGTGAACGTTGGGTATCTTGTTCAGCCCTCGCGTTGACGCCACATTCCTGCAATGTTACGCTCGCGCCGCAGTTTCCAATGACGCATGCGCGCCGTCGACCTGATCCGCAAAAAACGCGATTCCGGTGAACACTCCCGCGAGGAGATTGACTTCCTCATCTCTGGCTACACGCGCGGCGAAATTCCCGATTACCAGATGGCGGCCTGGCTCATGGCCACGTGGCTCCGTGGCCTCAATCGTTCTGAGATCGCCGCGCTCACCGAAGCCATGCTCTATTCCGGCGAAGTCGTCAATCTCGCCGATCTTCCCGGCAAAAAAGTCGACAAACATTCCACTGGCGGCGTCGGTGATAAGACTTCTCTCATCCTCGCTCCCATTGTCGCCGCGGGCGGACTCACTGTTCCCATGATCAGCGGACGCGGTCTCGGCCACACTGGCGGCACGCTCGATAAACTCGAATCCATTCCTGGCTTTAACGTGAATCTCTCCCTCGGAGAATTCTTCAGCGTTCTCCGCGAATGCGGTATGGGCCTCATTGGCCAGACTGCGGAAATCGCGCCTGCTGACAAAAAAATCTACGCGCTCCGCGATGCCACCTCCACCGTGGAAAATATCGGCCTCATCTGCGCCTCCATCATGAGCAAAAAACTCGCCGAAGGCATCGACGCTCTTGTCCTCGACGTCAAAACCGGTTCCGGCGCCTTTATGAAGCGCGAAGAAGATTCCGTGCAACTGGCGGAACTCATGGTCGAAACTGGCCGGCGCATGAGCAAAAAAGTTGTCGCTCTCATCACCGACATGAACCAGCCTCTCGGCCGCATGGCCGGACACTCCAATGAAGTCGCCGAATGCATCGACGTACTCAGCGGCCGCGGCCCAGCTGATCTCGTCGAATTGAGCATCGAACTTTCCGCCTGGATGTTTTTTCTTGGCGACCGCACAAAGTCCCTCGACGACGGCCGCCTCCTCGCCGAAACCATGATCGCCACCGGACAGGCCAAAGAAAAATTCAAGCAGGGCATTCGCCTGCAGGGTGGCGACGAGCGCGTTATTGACAACCCGCAACTTCTTCCTCGAGCCCGTTCCCACGCGGATATCCCTAGCCCTTCCGCGGGATTCATCACCGCAACGAATTGCGAGCAACTTGGTACTGCGCTCGCAACCCTCGGCGGCGGCCGCGAAAAAAAGGAAGACACCATTGACCACGCCGTCGGCCTCGAATTCCACAAACGCATCGGCGACCGCGTAGAAAAAGGCGAGTCTCTCGTCACAATTCATTACAATAGCGGCGCAAAGCTGGCCGAGGCGCGGAGTCTCATCACTGCCAGCTACGAAATCGGCGAAGTCGCGCCCAGGAAAAGCCTCCCGCTCATTCGGCGCATTATCGGGGCCTAGCATGGGCGTCAACGATTTCGGCTTGACTTGTTCGGAATAGACCTGTTTGGCAGAAAGAGGTCCACGCATGGGACGTTTCAACGGGGTGCTCGGCCTGCTCACGATGCTCGGCCTTGCGTATCTCTTTTCGACCGATCGCAAAGCCATCAAGCTCAAAACCGTTCTCTGGGGCCTCGGTCTGCAACTATCCTTTGCCATTTTCGTGCTACGGTTTCCAATCGGCCGCTACCTTTTTGAGAAGGCGGGCTACTACGTCAATCTGCTCCTCAGCTATGCCTTTTACGGCTCTCAATTTGTCTTTGGCGAGCTCGGCCTGCCAGCCGCCCCCACTCCCGGCTTTGCCGCTTCTCCCGAACACTTTCTCTTTGCCTTCCAGGTTTTGCCCACAATTGTTTTCATCGCCGCTTTTTTTGCGCTTCTTTATCACGTTGGGGTCATGCAGTTCGTCATTCGCATCGCCGCCTGGCTCATGACCCGCATCATGGGTGCAAGCGGCGCGGAATCTCTCAACGTCGCCGCCAGCATCTTCATGGGCCAAACTGAAGCACCGCTCACCATCCGTCCCTTTCTAAATAAGCTCACAAAATCCGAACTCATGGTGGTGATGACTAGCGGCATGGCCCACGTTTCCGGCGGCATCATGGCCGCTTACATCGCCTTCGGCATAAAAGCCGAGCATCTTCTCACCGCCGTCATCATGACCGCCCCAGGCACGCTGCTCATGGCCAAAATGCTCGTGCCGGAAACCGAGCAACCTCTCACCGCAGGCCGCGTCGAAATGCCGGAAATGGAAAAAGAAGCAAATTTTCTTGGCGCCATTTCGCGCGGCACGGTCGATGGCCTTCATCTCGCCTTAAATGTCGCCGCCATGCTCATCTCTTTCATCGCGCTGCTCTATCTCGTCAACGGCGTCATGGGTGGTATTCACAACTGGCTCGGCGCGCATCCCCACCTGCACATGACCTGGTTTCCCTCCAGCCTCTCGCAGATTTTTGGTTGGATCTTCGCTCCCGTAGCGTGGCTCATCGGTATTCCCTGGCGGGATTGCGCACAAATGGGCAATCTCCTCGGCACCCGCATGGTCATCAATGAGGTCGTCGCCTTCCAGCATCTCGGCGAAATAAAAGACACCCTCGACCCACGCACCTTCACCATCGCCACCTTCGCCCTCTGCGGCTTTGCAAATTTCAGCTCCATCGGCATCCAAATCGGCGGCATCGGCGCGCTAGCGCCTGAGCAGCGCGGCCAACTCGCCAAGTTCGGCATCCGCGCTATGCTAGCTGGCACCATGGCCAACCTGATGTCCGCCTCCATCGTCGGCATCCTTTCATGACTCAGCGGTGGCACAGCCAATCTTGGCTGTGCTCTGCAGTTAGTGCTACGGGGCCATCTCACGGTAAAATTCCAATAACAGCATGAGCCCACAAAAAAAAACCGCACCTGATTCCGAATTCGAACGCGCCGAATCCGCTGCGCATTTCATTTTCTCCAAAACCCAACTCCGCCCGAAAATCGCCCTAGTCCTGGGCTCCGGCCTGGGCGCCTTCGCCGACGAGTTCGAGACTCCAACGAAAATCCCCTACGCTGAAATCCCGTATTTCCCCCGCTCCACCGCCATCGGCCACGCAGGCCAACTGGTCGTCGGCATGGTCGGAGAAATCCACGTAGCCGGAATGCAAGGCCGCGTCCACTTGTACGAAGGGTATTCCGCCAAAGACGTCGCCTTTCCCATCCGCGTCTTCGCGCGCATGGGCGTCAAAACCGTAATCCTCACCAACGCCGCCGGCGGCATCAAACGCGAATTTGTGCAAGGCCAGCTGGTCGTGATCAAAGATCACATCAACCTTCAGGGCGTAAGCCCCCTTACCGGTCCCAACGACGAGCGCTTCGGCCCGCGTTTTCCGGACATGACGGTGGCCTATGACCGAAGATTTCGCGAAATGGCAGTCGGCGAAGGAAACCGCAACCACATTGGCCTCTACGAAGGGGTGTACGCCGCGCTGCCAGGCCCAAGCTACGAAACTCCCGCTGAGATACGATACCTACGTTCCATCGGCGCGGATCTTGTCGGCATGTCCACGGTTCCGGAAGTCATTGCCGCGCGCCACTCCGGCATCCGCGTGCTCGGCATCTCTTGCGTGACCAACGCTGCCGCGGGCATTCTCGATCAGCCGCTCGACCACAAAGAAGTTCTCGAGACCGCGGAACGAGTGAAAGGCCAGTTCATCGCGCTGTTGAAAATCGTGATCCCGCGGATCGCGGCGGAGCTTGACTGATAGGATAGATTTTTTTGGAGGGCCGCAGCGTGACAGAACATGACGCACTCGTGGAAGCTGCGCAGCAGGCGCGCGAAAATGCACACGCGCCGTACTCGAATTTTCGCGTCGGCGCCGCGCTGCGCGCCACTTCGGGCAGAGTTTTCGGCGGCTGTAACGTGGAAAATGCTACCTACGGTCTCACGGTTTGCGCCGAGCGCATCGCGATCTTCAAAGGCATGAGCGAGGGCGAGCGCAACTTTGACGCCATCGCTGTCGTCACCGATACAGACACGCTCACGGCCCCTTGCGGAGCATGCCGCCAGTTGATCTGGGAATTTTGCGGCGATGTCCCCGTGATTCTGGCGAATTTGAAAGGCAAAACGGAAACGCTCCAGATGCGCGATCTCTTTCCGAAACCATTCGATTCTTCCAACCTTTGAAAGTCGGGGAAAGAACATGAATCCAAAGCGAATATCAAAAAGGAGAATGGCGATCGCGTCGATTTGCTTGGCGATTGTCATTGCAGGCGCGCCTAAAAGTTTTGCGCAGGAGCAGGCGCAACCCAAGCCGGCCAATTTCGTGGATCTGCTAATAACCGGCGGCACCGTTGTCACCATGGACGCGGACCGCCGCATCATCGAGAACGGATACGTGATCGTCAAGGGCGACGCCATAGTGGCCGTCGGCGAAGGTCTTCCCCGCATGCCAAATGGTCCGATCTTCACGAAGCAAACCATTGAAGCCAAGGGCGCTCTCGTGCTTCCTGGCTTTATCAACGGGCATACTCATGTTCCCATGACGCTGCTTCGCGGCCTCCATGACGACGTCACGCTCGATGACTGGCTGCGAAAATACATTTTTCCCGCAGAAGCGAAAAACGTGACCGAAGATTTCGTACGCTGGGGCACGCGCCTCGCCGCTGCCGAACAAATCCGCTCCGGGGTAACGACTTTCGCGGATATGTATTACTTCGAAGACGCCGTCGCCGAGGAAACCAAAGCCGCAGGAATGCGCGGCGTGCTTGGCGAAACGTTTCTCGATTTTCCCGCGCCCGACAACAAAACCAATGCGGCCATGCTCGAATACACGGAAACATTTCTGAAGCGCTGGCAGAATGATCCGCTGATTCACGCCGCGGTCGCTCCGCATTCCATTTACACATGTTCGCTAAAAACTCTCCAGGATTCTGCCACCCTCGCCCGCAAATACCACGCGCCGATCCTCATCCACGTCGCGGAAATGAAAAAAGAATTGGACGACAGTCTAAAACAAAACGGTCTGACGCCCGTTCAGTATCTCGAAAAGCTCGGTATTCTTGGTCCGGATGTGCTCGCGGCGCACTGCATATTCGTCGACGAAAAAGACCGAAAAATTCTTGCCGATCGCCAGGTCGGCTGCGTCCACAATCCTTCGAGCAACATGATGCTCGCAAGCGGCGTAGCTCCGGTGATCGAGGAGCGTGCGGCAGGCATCGCTGTGGGTCTCGGAACTGACGGCCCCGCCGGCAGCAACAATGACCTCGACTTGATGGAAGAAATGGACCTTGCAGCGAAGCTTCAAAAAATCACCAAGATGGACCCGCGCGCGCTAGGCGCCAAGTCCGTCGTCGAGATGGCCACCATCGAAGGCGCGAAGGCGCTGCACATGGAAAAACAAATCGGCTCGCTCGAAGCCGGGAAAAAGGCCGACATCATTCTGATCGGCCTCGATGAGCCCAACGCCGTTCCCATGTACGACGTCTATGCTCAACTTGCCTACGCGCTAAAAAGCAGCGACGTCGAAACCGTCGTAATCGGCGGCCGCGTCGTCATGCGCAACAAAAAACTTCTGACACTGAACGAGCCCGAGATTATCGCCAAAGCCCGCGAATACGGCAAAAAAATCGAAGCGTCCTTGAAGTAATCGGTGACCGCCGTCTCCAAGGGGCCGCGCCGAATGTTGTCGAACAATGACATCGCGCCTCGATATGGGCGCGACAAACGAAGCGAGGATGCGTAAATGGATCGGGCGTACTATTTGATGTTGCTCGAAACGGCGATGGAAGAAGCGAGGCGCGGACTCGCCGAAGGCGGAATCCCGATCGGCGCGGCACTCTTTGACAATGCTGGAAAACTTTTGGGGAGTGGTCACAACCGAAGAGTACAGGACGGCGACCCATCGGCGCACGGAGAGACCGACGCGTTTCGCAAAGCGGGGCGCCAGAGAAGCTACCGCGACAAGATTATGGTGACGACTCTCGCGCCGTGCTGGTATTGCAGCGGGCTGATTCGTCAATTCGGGATCGGAGTTGTGGTCGTGGGAGAATCCGCAAACTTTCGTGGCGGCATCGACTGGCTGCAAGAAAACAGAATCAAAGTGATCGATCTTGCGTCTAAAGAATGTGAGCAGATACTTGCGAAATTCATCGCCGAGAATCCGGCTCTCTGGCTCGAAGACATCGGCGAAGAGTGAGCCGTGCTCTGCCAAACCGCGACGAATATCCGGGAATGAGTGAAATTTCCATGAACCGAAAAGTCAGCAGGAAAATATGGTTTCTGTTTGGACTGAGTTGCGTAGCAATGGCGACTCTTGTGTTCGCGCTGCATGCAAAGGCTTCGGCCGCGGATGAAATCCCGAAGCTCGCGGCGCTTATGGAGTGGAAGTCGGGAACGGTTGTCGCGGACATTGGGGCGGGAGATGGAAGCTACGCATTCGCTGCCGTGGAGCAAGTCGGGGCAACGGGAAAATTGTTTGCGACGGAGATTGACGAAGAGAAAATCAAGGCGTTGAGAGCCGAAGTCAAAAAACGGGATTTGCAAAACTTGGTCGTGGTAGAGAGCGGGGAGGTGGAAACGAATCTGCCCGCGTCGTGTTGCGATGCGATTTTCTTGCGGCGCGTCTACCATCATTTGACGAAGCCTTTGGAGTTTGACGCGAGCCTGATTCGCTCGCTGAAGCCGGGCGGAAAACTGGCGATCATCGATTTTCCGCCTCATCCGGAGTACGGTAAGGTGAAAGGCGTGCCGAAGGATCGCGAGGATCACGGCATCCAGCAAAAAATCCTGATTGACGAAGTAACGAAAGCCGGTTTTCAGCTCGAGAAAGTTGTTGATGACTGGCCGGCGAACAATTATTGCGTTTTGTTTGTGAAAAAGTGACATGGCCGCGGCGCGCGAGGATGGCGCGCGCTGAGAAAAAGAGCGGGTCTAAAGACCCGCACGTGCAGAATCGATGAAAATCCTGTTTTGAGACTTCGCTTGCGCGCGCGATCAGGTTCGCGTAAGAGAGACGAAATTCAGGCGGTTTCATTGTAGGTGTCGTATTTGACGGCGATGTCGCGGACTTCCTGGAGGGTCATGTCGCGGAGTATTTTGCCGTCTTCGAGGATGGTTTCGAGAGCGTTGGTGCCTAGCGCGGAGCTGTCTGGATTGGGAGCGTCATTAAGGACTTCGACGGTGGCGAATTCTTTTCCATTGTGAATTAGGTTGAAGCGGCCGCCTTTGCTGGCTTTCGATGGATCGGTTTTGGGATTTTTGTAGACGTTGTGCCATTTGCCGCCGCGGTCGATGGCGGAACATTTCAGAGCGAACTTCAGGGTGTCGCGATTTACTTGTTGGAGCAGCGCGCCGCCCATGCCGTAGCTCCAGATATCCTGGGACCAGCCTTTTCGTGTGAGCTGCGCCGTAATGTTCTGGATGGTGTAGTAGTTCACGCCGTCGCCCTGAATAAAACGCACGTTGGGAACGGTGGTCTTCCACCCCTTTTTATTTACTTCGTAGCCGAAGATTTCTGCGACGATTTTGAAGAGTTCTTCGAGGACGGCGACGGCATCGCCGGAGTCGGGGCGAATGACGAGCGTTCCTTTGCGCTGGAGGATTTTGTCGCGAAGCGCGCCGCCCCACAAGTTGCGGACAGCATTGTAGATATCGTAGGAGTCGCTCACGCAGGCGACCACGCCTTCCGGACAATTTTCGAGCATGTTGGCATAGGCCTGTCCTTCGTTGGCTTCGCCCCAAGCGGTGATGGTGGAATGCTCGGAGGCGGGGATGGCGTAACCGGCACAGTTGAGCGGATTTTTTGCGGTGAGGTCTGCTGAATAGAACTGGTTGAGAAGCTGAATAGCGGCGATGGTGTCCGTACCCAGGAAATTGATCAGATGAGCGGCGCCTCCGATGGCGGCTGATTCTTTGGAGGAAACGCCACGGAAGCCAAAATCAATGAGCTTGAAGGGCAGCAGCGAGGGATCGCCGGTACGGACAAGGGCTTTGCCGATGACTTGTTTGATGGCGCGGGAAAGCGTCGCCACGGTGATGGGATACCAGACCTGCAGGAGAACTGTTTCCGCCCAGTTGGTGAGCCAATAAAATTCGGGGTCGGTGTTTTCGATCGTGATCAGGGCATTGAGACTTTTGACGACGGTGCCTTCCTTGACGGCGCGGATGCGCAGCGGAAGGCGACCGCCGTGTTTTGCGTAAAGCGATTTAAAGCCCTCGTAATTGAATGTCTTGGGATGGCCACCGAAATGGGCGTGAGCGAAGCGGCGGGCTTCCTCGACGTCGTCGAGCGTGAAAACTTGTCCGGCGAAGTTGGATTTGACGATGTACTGGAGCATGGCCAGCATGGTTTCGTCGAACATGCCGCCACGGGATTCGACGTAGGAATAGATGTGTCGCGTATCCGGCGGGTATTGCCACCAGTGCGTAAGCTTGTAAGAGTCGGTGTTGAGAATCGGATTCAGCCGCAGCGACTGCATGGGGCTCCTTTGGATCTGGGACGAGTGCGGGATTGGTTGTTGTTCAGGGGCATAAGGATAGCAGAAGAAAAAAGTGAGTAGTGGGTGGTGAGTAGGGAATAGTCTCGGAGACTCAGGCGCGAAGGTTTGGCCGCGGGCCGTGTACACCCCCAGGTGTTTTGCAAGAGAGTGGGGAAGGTTATGATTGCAAAGGGTTTGGCGGAACGGTCTTTTTTGTAGAGTGCGCAAGAGTATGTCATTCGAACCGCGAGGGGCGATTGACAGGGATAGCGTGGAAGTAGAAGGGATGGAAGGAGATATTGCTGAGGCAGCTTGAGGAAATCCTGTGGATAAGCGCCATGAGAAGAGTCGGAGAATCCC
>Ga0209736_1000082_pt1 | contig 30965 bp, 34 predicted proteins | sample BlaSpr_A8_Ref_M3_FD_187992 | JGI IMG/M metagenome (GOLD analysis project Ga0209736, IMG submission 187992) | Forest soil microbial communities from Thunder Bay, Ontario, Canada - Black Spruce, Ontario site 2_A8_Ref_M3 (SPAdes) (version 2) | ecosystem: Environmental > Terrestrial > Soil > Boreal...
GCTGTCCTCGCCACCGCGGCCTCCTCAACTGGCCGCAGTCTAGGGGACATTTCTAATGTGCACGCAAGGGGACATTTTCAACGAGGCACAACAGGGAAATCTTGCAGGCCGGATTGGACTGGCGCTGCTAGCAGCGCCACTACAGGGAGGGAGACAGCTTGGTAAGGTGGAAGAGCGGCCCGCCTCAGAACGCGGGCCCTACGAGGATTGCGGGCAAGCACGGGAGGTTATGCCGATGATGTGGTTAGTGGCCGGAAGAAAGCGGCGTCGGGCCGCCGCAGTCCAAAGTTAGCGGAGGTTGCCGATTAGGTTGGGTTGCAGGATGAATTTGAGGATTTGGTTGGGGGCCAGGCCGAAGTAGAGGGTGGCGATGGCGGTGATGGCGAGGACGATGTTGACGGTGATGGGGAAGCGGAGGGTGGCGGCGGATTCGGGTTCGGATTGCGGGTCGCGCATGTACATGACGACGATGACGCGGAGGTAGTAATAAGAGGCGATGACGCTGTTGATGGCCATGAGGACGGCGAGCCAGATGAGATTGGAATTGACGGCGGCTTTGAAGATGTAGAACTTGCCGAAAAAGCCGGCGGTGACGGGCAAGCCGAGCAGCGAAAGGAGATAGAGGCTGAGGGCGGCGGCGGCTACGGGATGGCGCTGCGAGAGGCCGGCGTAGTCGTCGAGCGAGAGGTGCTTTTCGCCAGCGCCGCCGAGCTGCGAAACGACGGTGAAGGCGCCGACTTTTACGACCGCGTAGCTCAACAGATAGAAAAGGATGGCGGCGTACGCGGGCCCGGCGTTTGCGGCTCCGCCTTCGGACATGGCGGTGATGGCGGCGAAGGCCACGAGAATGTAGCCGGCGTGGGCGATGGAGCTATAGGCGAGCAGGCGCTTGACGTTGGTCTGGACCAGGGCGCCGAGGTTGCCGGCAAACATGGTGAGGATGGCAAGCAGCCAGAAGGCCCAGAACCAGAAATGGGTGGCGGCGGGAACGGTGGCAAAGATGCGGAGGAGCAGGGCGAAGGTTGCGGCTTTGGGGCCGGCAGAGAAAAGGGCGGTGACTGGAGTGGGAGCGCCTTCGTAGACGTCGGGGGTCCAGATCTGGAAGGGAGCGAGGGCGACCTTGAAGCCGAGGCCGATGAGAATGAGCGAGAGGCCGAGCTTGAGCATGTTGCTGCCGGGATCCGCGGAGAACATGTGGTCGACGCGGGTTGTTCCGGTGGCGCCGTAGACGAGCGCTATGCCGTAGAGGAAAAAGGCTGTTGCGAAGGAGCCGAGGAGGAAATACTTCATCGACGATTCGCTGGACTTGAGGGATTCGCGGCGGTAGCCGGCGAGGATGTAGCTGGAGATGGAACTGAGCTCGAGGCCGATAAAGGCGGTGAGGAGTTCCTGGGCACCGGCTAGGACGCCCATTCCCGCGGTGGCGAAGAGGAGTAGCGCGTAGAATTCGGCGGATTCGAGGCGTTCGCGCGCGAGATAGGGGCCGGCGGCTAGAACGACGAGGAAGGCGACTCCGCCTACGAGGAGGTGGAAGAATTCGCTGAAGGCGTCCATTTCGATGAGGCCGTTAAAGCCGGCGCCGTAAAAGGTGCTGGCGATGACGGAGAAGGCGGCGCCTAGCGAAGTGCCGAGCAGCGCGAGGAAGCTGAGGAAGGGGCGGTTCTTGGTGAACGGCTGAACGAGCATCAGAATGACGCCGAAGCCGCACCAGATCATCTCTGGCAGGACGCGGTAGAGGTCGACGGTGGTGGGGAACGCTCCGTTCATTTAGCGTGTGCCAGGCCTTTCAGAAATGTGCTGTAGGGGCGGGTTTATCCCGCCTTCGATGGGCGCGGCGGCGGATGGCGCGGACGGCACACAGCCTGCCGCCGCAGATCCAGGCGGGGTAAAGCCGCCCCTACAAGGAGGGTTCGCGGCTTCGTAGGGGCGGTTGCGCTTCATTTGGTCGAGGACGGTGGCGACGGCGGCATCGGTGCGGCGGGTGATGTAGGCGGAGCCGATGCCCATCCAGAGGATGACGACCGCCATGGAGACGAGGATCCAGCGCTCGCGCGCGGAAGTGTCGGGCAGCTCTTTATTTTTCGGGCGGGTGATTTCGCCGAAGAAGACGCGCTGGTAGGACCACAGGAGATAGCAGGCGGAGAGAATCACGCCGGAGGCGGCCCAAGTGGCCCATTGCCAGTGGGTTACGTAGGTGCCGAGAAGGATTAAGTATTCGCCGATGAAGCCGTTGAGCATGGGCAGGCCCATGGAAGAGAGCGCGGCGAAAAGGAAGAACGCGGCGAGGTGGGGCATCGGGGTGGCCAGGCCGCCGTATTCGGAGATTTCGAAAGTGTGGCGGCGGTCGTAGAGCATACCGACTAGCAAGAATAAGGCGCCGGTGGAAATGCCGTGGGCGAGCATCTGGTAGACCGCGCCCTGCATGCTGATGTTCTGGAAGGCGAAAATACCGAGGACGACGAAGCCGAGGTGGCTGACGGAAGAATAGGCCACGAGTTTTTTGAGGTTGGGCTGGACGAGGGCGACGAGCGCGCCGTAGATGATGCCGATGATGGCCAGCACCGCGATGGGGCGCGCGAAATGGTGCGAAGCGTCCGGGAAAAGCGGCAAGCAGAAGCGGATCATGCCGTAGGTGCCCATTTTGAGCAGGACGCCGGCGAGGATGACGGAGCCGGCGGTGGGCGCTTCGACGTGGGCGTCTGGCAGCCAGGTGTGCAGCGGGAAGAGCGGGACTTTGATGGCGAAAGCGACGAAGAAGGCGAGGAAGAGCAAACGCTCGGTGGTCTGCGAGCCGAGCAGCAGCGGATTCTCTTGCAACGCCTGCTGAATACGCGGGAGATCGAAGGTGCCGGTGACGTTGTAGAGCCAGATGATGCCCACCAGCATGAGAATCGAACCGGCCATGGTGTAGAGCACGAATTTGACGGCGGCGTAGATGCGGCGGTCGTGGCCCCAGATGCCGATGAGGAAGGCCATGGGAATGAGCATGACTTCCCAGAAGAGAAAGAAGAGGAAGAGATCCAGGGAGAGGAAGACGCCGATGACGCCGACCTGCAGCATCAGCAGCACGACGAAGAATTCTTTTACGCGCTTCTGGATGCTGACCCAGGAGGCAAGCACGGAAATCGCGGTGAGGAAGGTGGTGAGGATGACCAGGAAGAGGCTGATGCCGTCGACGCCGACGTGGTAGTTGATCGGGGGATTGTTGATCCAGCGGCCGAATTCTTCGAGCTGATAGCCTTTTACGCCGACGGCAACTTTGGGGAGCATCAGCAACGAGAAGGCGAATTCAGCTACGGAGATTACGAGAGCGAGGCGGCGAATCCAGACGTGGTCGTCGGCGCGGAGGAAGAGCAGCGTGAGCGCGCCGAGGGCCGGGAAGAAGATGACGACGCTGAGGAGGTGGCCGCCGGGAATCATGGGCGCACCATTTTAGTCAGGGTTTGCAAATGCAAATCGTAAAGCCCGCCGATCACGGTTTTGGCGCCGGGCCAGAAGAAGATTACGGCGATGACTACGATGGCGCCGACTACGACCCAGACGGCGTAGCTGCGGGTGTTGCCGGATTGCGTGTGGCGGACGCCGTCGCCGACGCCGGTGAGGGTGTGCGCGACGCCGTTGACGGTGCCGTCGATGACAGTGACGTCGACGGCTTGCCAGAGAACTTGCCGGGAAATCCAGACCAGGGGCTTGACGATGACAGCGGCGTAAAGCTCATCGACGTAGTATTTGTTGAGCAGCGTGGTGTAGATGGGCTTGAGCGATTTTGCCAATTGTTCCGGTTTGCCGGGCTGCTTTAGATAAAGCCAGAAGGCCACCGCAAGGCCGAGAAGCGCCGAGACCACGGCGACACCCGCGAGGATCAGCTCGATCTGGTGCGCTGCCACTTCGCTGATGGCTGTGGCCGCTTCCGGCGCGCCGAAGACTGGCGCCAGGAAATTGCTGAAATAGTCCGGGCCGCCCCAGAGCGCGGGGGCTGCGAGCCATCCGCCAATGATGGAAAGCAGGGCGAGGGTGACGAGCGGGCCGAGCATGGTCCACGGCGATTCGTGGACATGAACGTGATGCTCGTCGTAGCGCGGCTGGCCGTTAAAGGTGAGGAAGATCAGGCGGAACATATAAAAGGAAGTGAGCAGCGCCGTCAGCAGGCCAAATACGTAGAGTAAATGCTGGCCGCCGCTGTTTTGGAAGGCGCTGAAGAGGATGGCGTCTTTGCTGAAGAATCCGGCGAGGGGCGGGATTCCTGTAATCGCCAGAGTGGCGATGAGCATGGTGGCGTAGGTGTATTTGATTTTTTTGCTGAGACCGCCCATTTTGCGCATGTCTTGCTCTCCGCCTATGGCGTGAATGACGGACCCGGCCGCGAGGAAGAGCAGGGCTTTGAAAAAGGCGTGGGTCATCAAGTGGAAGATGCCGGCGGAGAATGCGCCTACGCCGCAAGCCAGGAACATGTAGCCGAGCTGGCTGACGGTGGAATAGGCGAGGACGCGCTTGATGTCGGTTTGCACCAGGCCGATGGTGGCGGCGAAGAAGGCGGTGGCGCAGCCGACCACGGCGACGACTACCATGGCGGTTTTAGAGTGGGTGAAAAGGATATTCGAGCGCGCGACGACGTAGACGCCCGCCGTGACCATGGTGGCCGCGTGAATCAGCGCGCTGACTGGCGTGGGGCCTTCCATGGCGTCGGGAAGCCAAACGTAGAGAGGAAGCTGCGCCGATTTTCCGCAGGCGCCCATGAACAGGAGCAGGCAGGCGACGGTGAACGTGCCGAACTGTCCCCAGCTTTCATGACCCCAGGCGGGATTTGCTGCCGCGCTGAACAGCGTGTTGAAATCCAGCGTTTGGAAGGTGCGGAAGAGCAGGAACATGCCGAGCATGAAGCCGAAATCGCCGATGCGATTGACGATGAAGGCTTTCTTGCCCGCGTCTGATGCAGATTTCTTGAGGAAATAGAAACCGATGAGCAAATAGCTGGAGAGGCCGACGCCTTCCCATCCGACGAAGAGGAGCACGTAGTTCGCGGCGAGCACCAGAATCAGCATGAAAAACATGAACAGATTCAGATAGGAGAAGAATCGGTAGTAGCCGCCTTCGTGGGCCATGTATCCGGTGGAATAAATGTGAATGAGCCAGCCGACGCCGGTGACGACGAGGAGCATGACCACGGTGAGTTGATCCATTTGCAGATCGAAGCCCGCGCGGAAATCCCCGGCGAGGATCCAGTCGAAATATTCTTTGCGCACCAATTGCTGGCCCTGGGCAAAAAACTCGCGTACGGCTTCGAGCGCGACCAGAAAGGAGAGCCCAGTGGAACCGACGGCGACGGTATTGACGATTTTGTTCGGCCAGTTCTTGCCGAAAAGGCCGTTGATCGCGCTGCCGAGGAGCGGCAGCAGCGGAATGATCCAGAGGTAGTCGAGTATGGGCGTGTGCATCAGAGTTTGAGAAGGTCGACGCGCTCGACGTTGAGGGACTGCCGGTTGCGCGCAATCAGAATAATAATGCCCAGGCCTACGGCAGCTTCCGCCGCGGCCACGATAATCACGAAGAGCACAAAGATTTGGCCGTCGAGATTGCCTTGCGACTGGCTGAAAGCCACAAAGGCGAGATTCACGGCGTTGAGCATGAGCTCGATGGACATGAAAATCGAAATGATATTGCGCTTGAAAATGAACGCGATTACGCCCAGGCCAAAGAGGATCGCGCTCAATATTACGTAGTAGTTTGCCGGGACCATGTTCATTTCTCCCGCTGCGCCAGGACCAGCGCGCCCATAATCGCTACCAGAATCAAAAACGAAGTCAGCTCGAAGGGATACACGAATTCCTTGAAGAGCATGCGGGAAATGTCGCCAGTGGATGCGATGTTCGCGCCCGGCGCGGACGCTTGCACGCTAACGGTCGAGCGGGCAATCGCCGCGGCGATGAAGCCGGTGAGCGCGATGCCCAGCGGCACTCCGGCATAGCCCGCGAGCTTCGAAAAATTGGTGTGCTCTTCGACGCCAGCGTTCAGGAGCATGATCACGAGGACGAACAGGACCATGATCGCGCCACCGTAAACGATAATCTGCACCGCGGCAACAAACTCTGCGCCCATCAGGAGATACAATCCGGCGAGCGCGACCATAACAACGATGAGCGAAAGGGCGCTGTGAATGGGATGTTTTTGCAGGATGAGGCTGAGCGAGCCGATCACTGCGAGGGCCGCGAGCACGAAGAAGATGAGCAGTTGCGGGGTCATTTCGGGCTCCGCAGCAAAATGATGAAGCTGGTTACGATTACGTTGGCAATGGAAAGCGGCAGGAGCAGTTTCCAGCCGAAGGACATCAGCTGGTCATAGCGCAGACGCGGAAGCGTTCCGCGCATCCAGACGTACACAAAGAGGAAGACGAAGACTTTGGCCAGAAACCAGAAGGGCGCCTGGATGTAAGCGTTCACTTGTGGAAAGGCCAGCAGCGCAATACCCATCAGGGCAATGGCTGTGCCGATTCCCGGGAGAATGAGGCGGCCCCAAATCGTTTCGTAGCGGATGCCGTCCCAGATGACCCACAGGCCGAAGGGAATCAGGATCAGCGACGGGAGATAAAAAGTGAAGTGCCAGGACGCGGGGAACGGAGAGAGCCAGCCGCCGAAGAACATGATGGTGCACAGGCAAGACACGGTGATCATGCTGGTGTATTCGGCGATGAAAAACATGGCGAACTTGAAGCTGGCGTATTCGGTGTGAAAGCCCGCGACGAGTTCGGATTCCGCTTCGGGCAAATCGAAGGGCACGCGATTGGTTTCCGCAACGGCGGCGGTGAAAAAGCAGAAGAAGCCGATCAGTTGCGGCCAGATGTTCCAGCCGAAGATGCCGCGTTCGGGATGCGCCGCCTGAGCCATGATAATTTTGCTGAGGTTGAAACTGTTGGCCATGAGGAGGACGCCGACGACGGAAAGAGTCATGGATAGTTCGTAGCTGATCATCTGCGCGGAACTGCGCAGGCCACCGAGCAATGGATACTTGCTGTTGGAGGACCAGCCGGCCAGCGCCACGCCGTAAACGCTGAGCGCGGTGATAGCGAAGAGCACCAGCAGGCCGATATTCAGGTCCGGCGGAGTGATGCTGAGATAAATGTCGTGCCCGAAGACGCGGATGGGGTCCGGGCCGAAGGGAATTACGGCGAGCGAAGTGAGCGCCAGCGTGAGCGCGAGCAAGGGCGCGAGGTAGTACACGAATTTGTCGACGCCGGCGGGCGTCGGATCTTCTTTCAGTAGAAATTTCGCGCCATCGGCGAGCGGCTGCAGCAAGCCGTGCGGGCCGACGCGGTGCGGTCCCCAGCGCGATTGAATGTGCGCCACCATTTTGCGCTCGAACCAGGTGAGATATGCGTTCACGGTGAGCACGATGAAGAGCAGCAGCGCGATCTTCACGATGGTGATCACCAGGAAGGCGTGCGCGTTCAGGAAATTGGCGAGGGAATCGATCACGGCTTGGCTTTCGCCTCCGGAACGGTGCGCATCATGGTGCAGAAGCGGCCGAGCGTGCCGCTGGTGAAGAGCGTGTCTTGCGCGGAGCGAATCAGGCCCGCGGGAACATCGTAGGGTACGTGGCCGTTGCGGGTGACGCGCGCGTGCGTGGCTTCCGCGGTGCCCAGCAGGAGGCCGGCGGATTGCACATCGTAGCCGGGGACGGCTTTGCGAATTTCTTCGAAGACCGCGGCGGGGGTTTTGTAATGAAAGGCTTTGCCGAGGCCGAGCTTTTCGAGTTGATGCGAGAGGATGCGCAGCAAATCGAAATCGCTGCGCGGGCCCATTTGTTCCGCGCCTTTGCGGAGGAGCTGGACTTCGCCGGAAGTGTTGGTGACGGTGCCGTCTTTTTCGTAAGACGCGGCGGCGGGGAAGACCACGTCGGCGACTTTTGCCGTTTCGGTCAAAAACATTTCGTGCACGATCAGCAAGCTGAGTTTGTTGCGGCCGTAGCCGAGGGTTCCGAAATGATCGAAGGGATTCGCGCCCATGACGTACAGCGCTTTCAGCTTGCCGTCTTGCGCTGCGGCGACCATTTGCGGGGCGGTCATCCCAGGTTTCGAAGGCAGCGGGCCGGTGCTCCAGACTTTTTCGAAGGCTTCGCGCGTTCGCGCGCTATCCACGTGGCCGTAGCCGGGAAAGCGATCGGGGAGCACGCCCATGTCGGAGGCGCCGCGGGAATTGGCGTAATCGCCTAGCGCCATGTAGCGCGTTTTGCCGGGGAGCTTCGAGCCGAGGGCCGCGAGCGTGGCGATGGCTGCGCCGGCAATTTCCGCGCCAAAGACGATGGCGATATCCGATTCGGCTTCGAGTGCGGCCTTTAGCTGCACCAGCTCTTCGACGAGACTTGGCTGGAGGTCGCCTTTTTCGTGGGCCATCCATTCGAGGGCGCCGGCTTCTTTTCCGGCGCTCACTTTCACAAATTGCTTGGCCAGATGCGCGAGCTTGATGTCTTTGGCGTTCAGGACGAAAAGCTTGGTGCCGTGATGGCGGATGCCGGAGCGAATCTGCCAGGCCACCAGCGGGTTCTGATCGGTCGGATCGTTGCCGATGAGGAGCACGGCGCGCGATTGGTAGAGCTGCTCCATGGTGAGCAGGGAATCGGCGGCTTGCTCGCCTAGAGCGGTGATGAGGCCGGCGTAGTCCGCGGTGCGGTGGTGATCGATGTTGTTGGTGCCAAAGGTGGCGCGGGCCAGGCGCTGGAACAAATAATTCTCTTCGTTCGAAGTGCGATTCGAGCCGATGAATCCGATGGCGTCGCCGCCGCTTGATTCATGCACCGCTTTCAGCTTGGCCGCGGCTGTCTGCGCCGCTTCTTCCCACGATGCGGGATAGAGCTTGTCGCCTTTGCGCACCATGGGCTGCTTGATGCGCTCGGGATGCTGGGTGAAGTCGTAGCCGAAGCGGCCTTTGACGCAGAGAAAATCCTTGTTGATGCCGGACATATCGCGGTTATTGGCGCGCAGGATTTCGTGGTTTCGGACGCTCAGTGTGGTTTTGCAGCCGTTCGAGCAATGCGCGCACACCGTGGGCACGTATTGCATTTCCCAGGGCCGCGTCTTGTAACGATACGTGCCGCTGGTCAGCGCGCCCACCGGGCAAATATCGATGCACATGCCGCACTCTTCGCATTCGAGATGATCTTCGCGGTTGGGGATGATGATGGAGTTGGCGCCGCGCATGCCTACACCGAGCGCTTTCACGTCCATGCCTTCGTCGCAGACGCGGACGCACCGGAAGCACAGGATGCAGCGCGGGGCATCGTAATAAACCAGATTCGACCACTTTTCTTCCGGGCGGTGGATTTTTTCTTCGACGAAGCGCGAAGTGTCCGCGCCGTAGCGGAAGACCATGTCTTGCAGTTCGCACTCGCCGCCTTTATCGCACACCGGGCAATCCAGCGGATGGTTGGTCAGCAAGAATTCGAGCATGTATTTGCGCGCGTTGCGCACTTGCTCGCTGTCTGTCTTTACTACCATGCCGTCCGTGGCCACCAGCGTGCACGCAGTCTGCAGCTTGGGCATTTTTTCCACTTCCACCAGGCACATCCGGCACGCCGCTTGCAGCGACAGCCCAGGGTAGTAGCAGAACGACGGCACTTCCGTCGCGATAGTCTTGGCCGCTTCAATCACCAGTGTTCCCACCGGTGCCTGCACTTCGCGGTCGTTAATCTTGAACGTGACGAGCTTCTGTTCAGCCATATTCCTTCGCTATCGCGAACCCACCATCGCCGCCGCCGGTTTGAAAGGGCAGCGCCCGTTCAAATGCGCTTCGAATTCGTTGCGCCATTTCTGCACGATGCTGATGGTCGGCAGCGCTGCTGCATCGCCCAGCGGACAGAACGTGCGGCCGAGCATGTTTTTTGCCAGGTCGCCCACCAGCGTGATGTCTTCCGGCTGGCCGTGCCCGGCGTGGAAGCGATCCAGCATTTTCTTCAGCCACGAAGTTCCTTCGCGGCAGGGAATGCACCATCCGCATGATTCATGGGCGTAGAAATGCATGATGCGCCGGGCCATATCAACCATGCAGGTATCTTCGTCCATCACCACCATGCCGCCCGAGCCGAGCATGGACCCGGCTTTGGCCACCGAATCGTAGTCCATCGGAATATCGATCTCATCGGCGGTGAGCAGTGGGCACGAACTGCCGCCCGGAATCACCGCTTTCAGTTTTTTCCCATTCGGAATGCCGCCGGCCATTTCGTAGATGAACTTCTTCATGTTCATGCCCAGCGGAATTTCGTAAATGCCCGGCTTGTTGATATGTCCGGCCACGCACAGCAGACGCGTTCCGCCGTTTTTCGGCGTGCCGCGGTTCGCGTACGCTTCGCCGCCTTCTAGCAGAATTGCCGGAACCGCGCTCAGCGTCTCGACGTTGTTGATGATGGTGGGGCAGCCGTACAAGCCGACCACGGCAGGGAAGGGAGGCTTGATGCGCGGGTAGCCGCGCTTGCCCTCGAGCGATTCCATCAACGCCGATTCTTCGCCGCACTCATACGCGCCCGCGCCGGTATGAATGAGCAAGTCGTAATCGAAACCCGAACCCAGGATATTTTTTCCAAGATATCCGGCTGCGTAGGCTTCCTCAATAGCTTTCTCGACGATTTCCATCACGTAGCGGTATTCGCCGCGAATATAAATAAAGCCCAGGTGCGCCCCGATCGCGCGTCCGGCAATGACCATGCCTTCGATCATCTGATGCGGGTCCATCTCCATCAGCGGGCGGTCTTTGCAGGTGCCTGGCTCGGATTCGTCAGCATTACAGATAACGTAGCGCGCTTTCGGCGAATCCTTGGGCACAAACGACCACTTCATCCCGGTGGGAAATCCTGCGCCGCCGCGCCCGCGCAAACCGCTTTTCTTTACTTCGTCGATGATCGATTCGGGCGTCATCTCTTTCAGGGCTTTTTCCAGCGCCTGATAGCCCTGATGGTTCTTGTAGACCTCGATCTTGTGCGCGTCTTTAATGCCCCAGCGTTTGCTGATCAGCGGAGTTTCGCCCGGTCGCCGCTCGTGCAGGGCTCCAGAGATGACCGGTTCGGGCGCCGGATGCTTGCCGGCGTCGAGATCCTCGATGATGCGGTCGAAACGCAGCGGCGTCACGTTCTCGTAGAAGTCATAATTGACCTGGATGGCCGGAGCGCCGGTGCAAGCTCCGATGCATTCGACTTCTTCCAGCGAAAACACACCGTCCTGGGTGACTTCTTTGTGGCCGATTTCCAGGCGCTTTTTGGCGCGCTCCAGCAATTCGGTGCCGCCCTTGAGCATGCACGCGACGTTCGTGCACACCTGCACGTGATGCTTGCCCCACGGCTTACGGTGCAGCATCGAGTAGTACGCCAGGGTCTCTTCGACTTCCACGGTGCGCAGCTCGAGGCGCTTGGCAATTTCCGCGATCATGGGATCGCTGATTTGGCCGTGCTCATCCTGTGCGAAGAGCAGCATGGGAATCAGCGCGCTGCGCTTTTTCGGATAGGCGTTCTGCAGCTTCTCGAATTTAGCCGCAAGTTGTGGCGAAAGATCCATAGTCCTTTATCGGTTTCTTTCCGACATCACCGCTCCACACGACGCTAGCCTCATCTTTGGGCTGGCGCAGTATGCTGCGCCAGTCCAAAGGCAGGGGTTCAACGGTCGACTTCTCCCAGCACGATGTCGATCGTTCCGATGCACGCTATCACGTCGGAAATCAATTGCCCTTCGATCAGTTTCGGCAGCGCCTGCAGATTGATATAGCTGGGCGCGCGGAAATGCACGCGCAGAGGCTTCGGCGAGCCGTCGCTGGCTACAAAACAGCCCAGCTCTCCGCGCGGCGATTCGACGGCCACAAAGGCCTCGCCCGGCGCCGGCGAAAACCCTTCGGTATAAATCTTGAAGTGGTAGATGAGCGCTTCCATCTCCGTTTTCATTTTTTCGCGTTCTGGCGGCACGATTCCCGGCGCATCCGTGCGGACGGCGCCTTCATTCGGAATTTTGTCGTAGGCCTGCTTCACGATTTTCAGGCTTTCGCGCATCTCCGCCACGCGGATCATGTACCGCCCGAAGCAATCGGAATCCGTGCGCGTGGGCACGGCGAAATCGAATTCCTCGTAGCTCGAGTATGGGAACAGCTTGCGGTTGTCGTAGTTGATTCCCGCGGCGCGCAGTGTCGGGCCGGTCATGCTTAGCGCCACGGCATCTTCCGCCGAAATGTAGCCGATGCCTTGGGTGCGCCCCATCCAAATTCGATTTTCAGTGAGCAGCAATTCGTACTCGTCCACGCGGCTGGGCATCATCTTGAGAAACCGGTCGACGGCCTGCCGCCAGCCCGCCGGAGGCTCGAGAGCCAGCCCGCCGATGCGGAAATAGCTGGTCATCATGCGCTGTCCGGCAAAGAGCTCGAAGATTTTGAGGATTTCTTCGCGCTCGCGGAAGCAGTACAAGAAAACGGACATCGCGCCCAGGTCGATCGCATGCGTCCCCAGCCACACCAGGTGCGAAGAAATGCGCTGCAGCTCGGTCAGCATCACGCGTACATATTGCGCGCGCTTCGGAATTTCCAGCCCCAGCAGCTTTTCCACCGCCAGGCAGTAGACCAGGTTGTTTCCCAGCGGATTCAGATAGTCGATGCGGTCGGTCAGCGTAATGGCTTGCGAATAGGTCTTGTCTTCGCAGGATTTCTCGATACCAGTGTGCAGGTAGCCGCAATCGGGGATCGCTTTCACCACGGTTTCGCCGTCCAGCTCGAGAAGAATGCGCAGCACTCCATGCGTCGAAGGGTGCTGCGGCCCCATGTTGAGGACCATGGTCTTGGACTGGCCGAGGGCTGTTTCCACGGTGGTCATCAGAGGTTCTTCCTGATCCCGAAAGATGCCGCGGGAACATCGCGATAGCCGTGCACAGGAAAGTCTCTCCGCAGCGGGTGCCCTTCGAAATCATCGGGCAGCAGAATACGCCGCAGGTCCGGATGCCCGGTGAAGCGAATGCCGAATAAATCGAAAATTTCGCGTTCCAGCCAGTTCGCTCCCGGCCACACCGGAACCAGCGAATCCACGACTGGATCGGAACCGGGCACACGGACGCGCAGCGTGATGCGCCTGCGGTGCGGAATCGAAACCAACTGATAGTTCAATTCGAACCGCGGTTCGGTGGGAAAGCGGTCCACGCACGTGGCGTCCGAAAGCAAATTGAATTGCAGCTCGCCATCAGTGCGCGCCTGCTCGCAGAGGCCGCGCAGGTATTCGCGCGGCACCACGATGGTCGTGTCCCCGCGGAATTCGATTACTTCCGCCACGGCTTGCGCTTTCCATGCACGAAGCCTCGCGACGACAACTTCAGCATTCTGGCTGGCGTTCCCGGTCACTTTTTCCTTTTGCGCGAACTGGGCCTATTTGTGCCAGTCGAGCGCGCCCTTTTTCCAGAGATAAATGTATCCGACCAGCAGAATGGCGATGTACAGCATCATCTCCACGAAGCCGTACATCTTCAATTCGCGAAACACGAACGCCCAGGGATACAGGAAGATGGCTTCTACGTCGAACAGAATGAAAACCATGGCCACCAGGTAAAACTTCACGGAAAACGGCTCGCGCGCGTCCCCGGTCGGCTCCATCCCGCATTCATAGGCCTGCTGCTTCGCCCGGTTGGGCCTCCGCCACCCCACCAGCGCGGAAAGGCTGACCAAAAGCGTGGCGAGTACCCCTGCGATCAGCAGTTGTAGAACTAGCGGAGCGTATGCTTGTAAGCCAGAACCACTCATAGGCGAAGCGGTATAATAACGATTCGAATGCGAGCGGTCAAATCGAGCGCGGCAAATTCTTTTTGGCCCAGCGCCGGTTTGCGCCATCCGGGAGCGGACGCAATGCTGTTCGGACACAACACCAACGTTACCGTCGGCGAAATCACCTACCACGTGCAGACCGAAGACCGCGGCGACGGCCCCGCGCTGATCGATACCACGGTGTACTGCCGCGGCCGCGTGATGCACCGCCGCACGAATAATTACATAGACCTGCTCCCGCTCGACACCGACCGCGAGCAGGCGCTGAAACTCCGGCTCAGCGAGCAGCACCGCGTGGTGATCGAAGAGATCCGCTCCGGCAGCCTGCACCTGCCGCCGCTGCCGCCGGAACCAAAGCCGCGCCAAGCCGCGGCCGCTGCGCCTGCGGCAAGCGCTGCCCCGCCGCAGCCAGCGCCGCTCAAACTCGAGCTGCTTAACGCCAAGACCTGGCTTGCCGGCAAGCACGCGGTTCTGCAGGTTCTCGTGCAGGATGCGTCCAGGAGTCCGCTGGCGGGCGCGCGGGTGGTCGCTCGTGTCGAAGGCGCTGCTTCTCCTGCAGAATTCATCGCGCATACCGGCTCGCACGGCCAAACCCAACTCGAATTCGAGATGCCCAAACTGGCGGGTGGCGATGTTGCGCTAGTGATCGAGGCGGCTTACGGCGCGGTGCGCGGACAACTGCGTTTTTCGCTGCGCGCCAAGGCCAAAGTTCCAGCGGGGAGCTGAACCATGCTAAACGAACCCCGGCCAAGCGAAACTCGCAGTAACGAAGCGCACGCGAACGAGATACAAATCGTGGTGAACGGCGAGAGCCGCAGCATGGCGGGCGGCGCTACCGTGGCCGACCTGCTGGTTGCGCTGGCGCTGCCGCCAGGACGCGTGGCGATCGAGCGCAACCTGGAAATTCTGCCGCGTCCGCAATGGGCGGAGACCCGCATTCAGCCCCAGGACCGCTACGAAATCGTGCAATTCGTCGGCGGTGGCTAAGCCCGGCCACCTGATAGTCGCGTCAAAGAACCCAGAACGAACTCCTCAAAAAACACGAATCGTACCCCGCAGGGCAGTGCGGGCGGCAGCCGAGCCTCGCCTACGGTGGTCTGTCGGGCTAGGGGTGTGTTGGCGGTGACGAACCCGGCGCTGCGTGGAAGGGGATGGATTTTTGCTGCAGGAGAGTTATTGCATGGCTGATGGGAATAGCGGCGCCGGGGATGACGGCGGCACTAGAGGCGGTGGCTGAAAGGTGGGCGGAGGTGGTAAGGGCGAGGGCGGAGGTGCGGAGCCAGCGGCCTTCGATCAGGCCTACTACGCCGGAAGGTGTGGCGTGGGTGTCGAGGGCCAGGACTGGGGAGCCGCTTTGGCCGCGGGTGACAGAATGGCTCAGTAGGAAGATGTCGGTGGCTGGGGCGGACTTGTCGAGTTGCGTGGATTCGTAGGAGAGGACTTCGCCTTCGGAGCGGTCTTCGAGAGGAAGGTCGAAGGTGTGAGCGTTTTGGAGCTTGGGAGGGTGGAGGGATAGAGCGACGACGGACTGGCCGGGGACGACTCGATCGGAGGCGAGGGGCAGGAAAGCGACTTGATAGTTGGAGGCGAATGGGTTGGGCGTGGCGCGGAGGACGGCTACGTCGTGAGCGGAGTCGGTGGCGATTACGGTGACTTGCAGGAGGCGGGGCGGGCTATTGGGGCGGTTCACGAGGATAAAGGGCTGGCCGCCGTCGCGGAAGGTTTCAAGGACGTGGGCGGCGGTGAGCAGGTAGCCTTGCTCGTTGATAAAAAAGGCGTTACCGAAGAAGACGTAGTGGTAGCCATGGGCGGAGGGGGACTCATCGAGACGGTACACGATGGGGCAGACGGCGGAAATGGGGTCGGGCTCCGAAACGGTGACGGTGGCCGAGGCTGCGACCAGGAGGCACAGGGTTATCGCGATGCGGGCGACGGCCATGGGGGACAGGTAACGCGGGGCGAGGCGCGAGGGAAGGGCGGAAAAGGTACAGGTGTGACGGTTCGAGCCGCGGGGCTTCCGGGTCCGCGCCCTAATACAGGTTCCCTTAGGTTCGGGCGGCCTTAGCGGCTGGGCTGGCCGTCTTGGTTTCCCAGGTTTTGCGCAACGCTTCTCGCTGCGCGAGGACATAATTCTTGGCTTCGTCGAAGCTGGCGTAGACGCGTTTGCCCTTGATCATGTTGCAGGGGCGGCAGCACGCTACCAGATTGTTCGGGTCCTTCTTGCCCTTACGGGCTCGCGGCATCACGAAATCCACGGACATCACGAGGGCGTTTTCAAAGCTGGCGCGACCGTCCAAGCCGCAATAGCGGCATCGATAGTCGTCGCGGTCGAGGATGCTGATGCCTTCTTGCAGGGTGACGGGGGCGGCTACGAAGTGCAGCGTGGTGGGGAGCAGCGGCATGAGTACCTCCGGAGCGGAAATCTTCACGAGCGGGAGGGGTTGCGACTTCCACTTCGTCGGGCAGGACGATAGGGCAGAGGATGGTGAGTGTCAAGGGGTGAAGGGCGAGGGTGGGAGTGCATCAGGGCGGCTTGACAGTCCGCTGTGCTTATGGTATTTTCTGAATAGACAGAAAATACCGACACAACCGGCATGACGGGAAAATTGGTCGAGAGCATAAATGTCTGAAGGACCTGAGCGGCTGGCGAAATCCGGGAACAGCGGGCACGGAGCAGCAGAGAGTCCGGGAAAAGGAGCGATGGCGGCGATGAGCGAGATCACTGGAAAAGAGGCGAAGAAGGCGGAGAGCGGGCTTAGCGCGGTGGCGCAGAAGTTTATTTTGCATTGGGGAGAGATGGGGACGCGGTGGGGGATCAACCGGACGGTGGCGCAGGTGCACGCGTTGCTGTTTCTGTCGCCGGGGCCGGTTCCGGCGGATGAGATTTCGACGACTTTGGCTGTGGCGCGGTCGAATGTGAGCACGAGTCTGCGGGAGTTGCAGGGGTGGGGCATCGTGCGGATGGTGCATGTGTTGGGGGATCGGCGCGAACATTTTGAGTCGATCAAGGATGTTTGGGAGATTTTCCGGATTGTGAGCGAAGAGCGGAAGCGGCGGGAGATTGATCCGACGTTGCGCGTGATCGGGGAGTGCGTGGCGGAGTTGAAAGGGAATCCGCAGGGGGATGCTTATACGCGGGAGCGGCTGGAATCGATGCTGGAGTTTTTGACGGTGATGAGCGGGTTGTTTGAGGAAGTGATGCGCATGCCCGCGCCGGCGTTGAAGGGCATGGGGAAGTTGCGGGGGAAGGTGATTACGTTGTTTGGGAGCGAGAAGAAGAAGGTGGGATAGAACGAAGTAACGAAGCAGGGACGTAACGACGCAAAGACAGAGCGGAAGAGGCCAGGACATGATTTCGCTGGTTAGTGAATATACGGATGGGAAGGGGCGGCATGCGCGGGGATGGCTGTTTTTTGATGCGGAGTGCGGGTTTTGTACGCGGATTGCGCGGTGGGTGGCTCCGGCGCTGGAGAAGCGGGGATTTGCGTTGGCGCCGTTGCAGGATCCGAGAGTTGGGGCGTTGTTGGGATTGTCGCGCATTGAATTGATGCGGGAGATGCGGTTTTTGCTTACGGATGGGACGCAGGTTGGCGGGGCGGATGCTTGCGTGGCGCTGGGGCGGGAGATTTGGTGGGGGCGGCCGGTGGTTTGGTTGGCGCGGGTGCCGGGGATGATGGAGCTTTTGCGGAGGGGGTATCGGTGGGTGGCTGGGCGGAGGAGTTGTGCGGCGGAGGGGTGCGAGGTTCGAGGAAGCAAACAGGTAGGGAAGTAAAGAGGTAGGGACCAGGAGAAAACCAAAGAAAAGAATTAACACAGAGGGCACCGAGGTCGGAGCACAGAGGACACGGAGAGAGGCGATCCAATGACGACGGGATTTGCGGATCTTTGGTATTGGCGGGGGACAATTTCGCGTGGGAGGTATGCGGCAGTTGGCATCAGCGCGCTGGTGGTGAAGTTTTTGGTGGATTGGTCGGTGGCGCTGGGAGTGTTTCACCGGGCTTGGATGCCTTGGAGTTATTGGTTGTTTCCTATGCGGTCGCAGATGGCGGCGATGGCGCCTAGGGCTGTGGGCGACAGCGACGCAGTGTTTGCGGTGACGATGCTGGCGATTGCGATTCCGTTTATCTGGCTGGGGGTGACGCTTACGGTGCAGCGGCTGCGCGATGCGGGGCAGCCGTTGTGGTTGGTGGTGCTGTTCTTTGTGCCGATTATCAATACGTTGTTTTTCCTGCTTTTGTGCGTGGTGGAGGCGCATCCGCGAGCGGAGGTAGCGCAGGCGGCGCCTTGGCCGGAGACGCGGGCGCTGGATAGCTGGATTCCTCGGAGCAAGCTGGGAGCGGGGTTGGTGGCGATTTTGGTGACGGCGGCGGTGGGGCTGGTGTTTACGCTGCTGAGCACGCAGGCGCTGAAGACGTATGGGGCTGGGTTGTTTGTGGCGCTGCCGTTTTGTTTGGGATTGTTTTCGGTGCTGGTGTACAGCTATCACGAGCCGCGGAGTTATTTCAGTTGCTTGACGGTGTCGCTGGTACCGGTGGCGGTGGTGGGCGCTTTGCTGCTGGTGGTGGCGATCGAAGGGCTGATCTGTATTTTGATGGCGGCGCCGTTTGCGACGGCGCTATCGGCATTGGGCGGGGCGCTGGGATACGCGATTCAGGTGGGATATTGGCGGGCGCGGCAGGCTCCGGCGATGCTCTCGATTGTGCTGTTGTTTGCGCCGGGGTTTAGCGGCGTGGAACGCGTGGCGCATTTGCAGCCGCAGACGTTTGTGGTGAAGTCGGCTATTGAGGTGAACGCGGCGCCGGAAAAAGTGTGGAAGGAGGTGGTGTCGTTCGGGGAGATTGCGCCGCCGAAGGAGATGATTTTTCGGGCGGGGATTGCGTATCCGATTCGCGCCGAAATGATTGGAAGCGGGGCCGGAGCGGTGCGGCATTGCGTATTCTCGACGGGACAGTTTGTCGAGCCGATCTACGTGTGGGATGCGCCGCGGCTATTGAAATTCGGCGTGAGCGAGAATCCTCCGCCGATGCGGGAGATTACGCCGTACGCGAGCATCGAGCCGGCGCATTTGCATGGATATTTTGTGTCCCACCAGGGGCAGTTTTTGTTGACAGCGCTGCCGGGAGGGCGGACGCGGCTAGAAGGGACGACATGGTATAGCCACACGATTTGGCCGGAGGCGTATTGGCATTTGTGGTCGGATTACATTGTGCATCGGATTCATATGAGAGTGCTGGAGCATATAAAGAGCGAAGTAGAGAGGTGACTAGTGATTGGTGACTGGCACTCTCTATGTATCTTGACATATCATGATGTGTCAAGATATGATAGCCGGGCTGGAGGAGCTTTTTTATGGCCCAGACGCGGGAGAAATTCGCAACGCAGGTGAATTCCAAGATTTTGCGGAATGTGCGTGCGCTGGCGGACGAGGAAGGCCGGCAACTGCAGGCGCTGGTGGACGAGGCGCTGGCTGACCTGATCGAAAAGCACAAGAATGCGAAACCGCGGCCGCACGTGATCGGCGCTTATCTGGCGAGCAACGAAAAATACGGGCCGCTGTATAAGAAACTCGCGCAATGACCGACTATCTGACGGTGGCTGAAGTGCTGGCCATCCACGCGGATCAGATCGGACGCTATGGCGGGGCGCACGGTGTGCGGGATCAGGGGTTGTTGGAAGCGGCGCTGTATCGCCCGCAGACCGGATACTATGCCGACTTGCTCGAGGAAGCTGCTGCGTTGTGGGAGAGCCTGGCGCAGAATCACTGCTTTATCGACGGAAACAAGCGGACGGCTTTCGCGGCGATGTATACGTTCCTGGCGATCAACGGGCTGAGTTTGAAGGCGGATGCCGAAGAGACCTACGAATTTATTGCCGAGCTTTACAGGGCCAACCAGTTTCGATTCGAGAAGCTTGTTGCGTGGTTGCAGGGGCAGGTGGGGAAGACGAGTTAGTTGCGGGTGACTGGTGAAACCCCCACACGCAAGGCCAGCGTGTTGGGCACCCCGTGTTCTAACGGCAGCGGAAGATGGCCCACAGATGACAGTCTGCGTGAATTTCGTCGGGGTACTGCCGGCGTAAGTCAGCTTGAACTTGTCGTCCGCGATCGTGCGACACCAAGAGACCATTTGGTGACAGCTCGTCATTGGAAAAGGCGCCCGGGAAGCCGCCGCAATTGGTGAGAGCGCTCGCCGTCGACTTAACATCCACGAGGTCGTAGCCGACGAACTCAAATTCACTCGGAACTCCCGCGACGGGATGCGCTGAAGGGTTGCGGAAGACGCAGAGAAGGTTAATTCGAGGAATGTTTGCTATCTCGGTGCGCAAGTAATCCAGGTTCATGAAGTACTGCAACATAAAATCTTCGTTTACAATTCGACTCCAATAGTCAGGCTTGATCGTTGGGAGAACGGTTGGACAAAGGCTCCCATCCAGCGAAACTACTTCATCGAGTTGCTCGAGTTTGGACCACGCGATGTACTTTGCCCAGCCGCGGTGCAATTTATCAAATTTCTCGGTGGCGATAAACCAAGGGGTCATCGCGGCTTTCGATCTGCGGACACGAATTTAAGCGTAAGTCGCAAGAAACATATCACATTCAACCGAAGGACCGCCTCAGAAGGCGGTCCCTACAACGGCGGGAACCGCGTCAGGATTCGGCGAGGATGCGGCGGTAGTAGGATTCGTAGGCGGGGATGACGTCTTTGGCGCAATAGTCGCGTTTGGCGTGGATGCGGGCGAGTTGGCCGACGGAGCGGCCGCGGTCGGCGCGGGAGAGCAGGTCGATGGCGTAGTTGGCGGCGGCTTTTACGTCGCCGGGTTCGACGAGAAATCCATCCACATTGTGTTCGATGACTTCGGGAACGCCGCCAACGTTGGTGGCGATGACTGGAACTTCGCAGGCCATGGCTTCAAGTGCGGCCAGGCCGAAAGATTCGAGTTGTGAGGGAAGCAGGAAAAGATCAGCGCAGGAGAGGAATTTGTAGACTTGGTCCTGCTTGCCGAGGAAGAAGACGTCTTTCTGAAGTTTTTTCTTGCGGACGAGGTATTCGGCGGCGCCGCGGTCTGGCCCGTCGCCGATTAACACGAGCTTGGCGGGCATCTTGGCGCGGACCAGGGCGAAGATTTCGATGGCGTCGGTGATGCGCTTGACGGGGCGGAAATTGGAGAGATGCATGAGGATCGGCTCGCTATTGGGAGCCCACTGAGCGCGGAGAGCTGGGTCGGGTGTGCGGGTGTAGAGATCGCAGTTGACGAAATTGGGGATGACTTCGATGGGGCGCTTGATGTCGAACTCTTTGAGCGTTTGGTTGAGGAGATAGGTGGAGATGGCGGTGACGCCGTCGCTTTGCTCGATGGAAAAGCGCGTGATGGGGAGGAAGCTGCGGTTGCTGCCGACGAGCGTGATGTCCGTCCCGTGGAGCGTGGTGATGAACGGGAGGCGGCGAGGAGCGGCCATGGAGCGAGCGAGATGCGCGCTGACAGAATGCGGAATGGCGTAGTGGACATGCAGAAGATCGAGAGCTTCGGATTCGAAGACTTCGAGCATTTTGGTCGCTAGGGTCAGGGTGTAAGGGGAATGGTCGAAGAGGGGGTAGGAGGATACATCGACTTCATGGAAGTGGATGTGCGGGTCGTTCTGGTTCATGCGGATGGGCGGTGCGTAGCTGATGAAGTGAATGTCGTGGCCGCGAGCGGCTAGTTCCTGGCCGAGCTCGGTGGCCACGACGCCGGAGCCGCCGTAAGTGGGGTAGCAGGTGATGCCGATGCGCATTGAGTGGCCTGGGTCTCCGGAGCGGTAGAGAAATCCCCCCGAGAAGCTTACCTCGGTTGGTCGAGCATCGCAGTACTGCGGCACTTTGCCGGGGCCGACGCGGCACAGGCAGGAGTGCCTGTGCTACTGTACCGCAGGCTTTCGGTTAGACGCGGGAAGGGCGGATATCGTGACACGGCTGGCGGGGACAAGACTGGCGGGCAAAGTCGCGTTGGTTACCGGAGGCGGAAGCGGGATCGGGAAGGCCGTTGCCCTGGCCTTTGCGGCGGAGGGTGCGAAGGTAGCGGTCATGGGACGCCGCCTCGAGAAAGTGCAAGAAGTGGCGGCGGAAGTGAAGAAACGCGGGGGCGATGCCGTCGCGATAGCCGGCGACGTGGCCAAAGCGGCGGATGCCGAGCGGGCGGTGCGCGAAACGGTCGAGAAGCTGGGCGGGCTGAATGTGCTGGTGAACAATGCGGGGATGCTCAGCGTGGCGACGGTGGAGACGGTTCCGGAAGAGGAATGGGACCGGGTGATGACGGTGAATGTGAAAGGACCATTTTTGATGTCGCGAGCGGCGCTGCCGGCGCTGCGTAAGGCCGGCGGGGGCGCGATTGTGAATATCGGGTCGATTGTCGGGCTGATTGCCATCAAGAATCGCGCGGCGTACAGCACGTCGAAAGGTGCGGTGACGATGCTGACGAAGGCAATGGCGCTGGATCATGCGCACGAAAACATTCGGGTAAATTGTATTTGTCCAGCGCTGGTGGAGACCGAGTTGGTGCAGCGATTGTTCGCCTCGGCGGACGGAGAAGCGGTGAAGCGCGAGCGTATTGCCGGATTTCCGGTGGGGAGAATGGGGCAGCCGCAGGATGTGGCGGGAATGGCGGTGTTTTTGGCATCGGAGGAGTCGTCTTGGGTGACTGGGACGGCTATTCCGCTGGATGGCGGGCTATCGGCGTATTGAGGGGATGCGAGTGACGGACAGGAAAAGCAAGGCAGCGGCGAAGATGACCAGTGTGGCGGAGATGGTGCGCGCGCGCTTGCAGGAGAGCGAGGCCACTGCGCATTTGGGAATTCAAGTGCAGAGCGTGAGCGCGGGGCGAGCGGTTTTCGTCATGGACGTGAAAGCCAAGCACAAGCAGATGCATGGCGTGGTGCACGGCGGGATTTTGGCGATGCTGGCGGACACGACGGCAGCTATCGCGGCGTATTCGACGGTGCCCAAGGGCACGGCGATCGCGACGGTGGAGCTGAAAATCAATTTCCTGGAGCCGGTGCCGGGCGGACGGATCAAAGCGGATGCACGGGTGCTGCGAACCGGGCGAAATTTCGTGGTTACGGAATGCGAGATATATAACCAGCGCGGCGTGATGGCCGCGAAAGCGCTGCTAACCTTTGGAGCGACCGCAGGGCACTCCATCGAGAAATAGAACTACTCGTCGCCGCCGTGCGAGGATTCCTCGCCATCCTTGTAGACGTACTTGATGACGCGCTTGAAGAGCATCAGATTCGGCTCGCCCGTACGGGTGAGCTTGATGCAATCGCGGTCGTACCACTCGATGATGCCACGCAGCGACTCGCCGCTTTCCAGCACCACGACCATGGCCGTGCGAGACTGCATCTGCTTGACCCAATAGAAATTCTCGGCGTGCGTGACTTCCGGAGGAGCGGGCTTCTTGCTGGGAGCTGGTCCGTTATGCTGAGGCGGGCGGGAACTGTTCGGCTCTTTTAGATCCGGAAACGCCGGGCGAAACATGCGGCGATTGACCATGACTGCTCCTTTGGCAGATTGCAAGGATGGTACCAACGTGTTGGATGCGCTGTTGGAGCGCTGGGTTACAGTAGCGGCGGATTTTTTCGTCTGGGCGGGCCGAAGCAGCTTTAGCTCGAGGCTTGGCAGACCGAGCTGGCCGCCAGCGACGCGGCCAGCGCATCAAGACCGAGCTGACGATTGAGATTGCGGCGCGCCCCGGCGGAGAGCTCGTCGAATCCGGCGATAGCGCGCATGACCCAGGCAGTGTCGACGGACTTGCTGAGCGCTTCGAGTTCCTTGGTGAGAGGGACGTTACGAAGGGAAACGGCTTGGGAGCCGCTGGTGAGTTCGAAAAGGTCCGTCAAAAGACTATAAAAAATCGATAATTGTTCTTCAAATGATGAATCGCGATCCTTAGCGATGGCATTGGTGTCCGCGAAGAGTTGCGCGAAGCCCTGGCCGCGGGCGGCGCGCTCGAGGATGCGCAGTGCTTCGCGGCGGCGCTGTTGCGCGGCATCGACGTCGAGTTCCAGGGCCAGGCCGGGCCGGCCTTCGGAAAGCTGCGCGGCGAGCTTGATTTCGGCGGGCTTGCGGCTGGATTTCTCGCGCAGGATTTGCTCGACGTCGGCGAGCGGCAGCGGCGCAAAGTGAAATTGCATGCAGCGGGAGACGATCGTCGGCAGGAGGGCAAAAGGCGACGGCGCCGTGAGAATCAAAGTGGCAGAGCCAGGAGGCTCTTCGAGAAGCTTCAGAAAGACATTGGCGACGTCCCAGCGCATGGTTTCGGCGCCATCGAGAATAAAAACGCGGCGGCGGCCCATGGGCTGAAAGTACGCGGCACGCTGGACCGCGCGGAGCTGGCCGACGCGCAGCATCGGACGCGCGACGGGAGTTTTGAGGCGCACGGGATCAGGGACGAGAGCCCACACGTCCGGGTGAGTTTGCAGGATGAGCGGGATGCGCTCGACCGTAGCGGCGTCAGCGCTTTCGCCGCGCTCGGCGAGACCCTGCTCGATTAGCGTTTGCGGATCGGCGAGAGCGCTGATGCGTTTGCAGGTGTCGCATTCGCCGCAGAAATCATCGGTGAGCCGTTCGCAATTGGCGGCTTGCGCGAACATCCGCGCCAGAGTGAACTTGCCAACACCCTTCGGCCCGCTGAAGAGCAGAGCGTGCGGCACGCGTCCGGAGCGCAGCGCGCCACTAAGCGCCGCGACGATGCGCTGGTTGCCGAGAAATTCAGAGAAGCTCATAGCGCGAATTCTCCGGAAGCAGCCTGCGGTAGCAGGACCGGCTCGACAGCCGCAAAAACCTCGGCGGCGATTTCATCGGCGGGGCGCATGGCGTTCGCGGTGCTGTCGAAGCATCGGATAGTGGCCCAGGGGGCGCGCCGGGCGAGTTCATCGTACATTTCGGAGGCGTCTTCGAGATGGCGCAGACTGGCTTCCTGCAAATCTTGTTTCGCGGAAGTGTAGGAGCGCGAGGATTTTTGTTGCACGAGAGTTTGCGCGCGCATCGGCGGCACCCGAAGATACAGGATGAGAGCCTCGCGCGGGAGGCCGTAGATGTTGTACTCGAGATGTTCGATCCAGGAAAGGAATTCGGCGCGGCGGTCGGCCGGGGCGCGAGCGGTTTGATGCGCGAGATTCGAAGCAATGTAACGGTCGGCGAGCACGATTTGGCCCGCCTCCAGCGCGGCTTCGAGCTTAGGCTTGGCTTCGAAGCGATCCCCGGCGTAGAGCAGGGCAGTGAAGTGCGGATCGACGCTTTCGAGCGGGCCGAGTTCGCCATTGAGGAAGCGGCCGACCATGCCCCCGAACCACGAGTCGTATTGCGGGAAACCGGTGGAGTAAACGGAATAGCCGCGCAGCGCGAGAGACTTGGCGAGCAGGTCGACCTGCGTGCGCTTGCCGCTGCCGTCGATGCCTTCGATGGCGATGAGTTTTCCGCGAGTGGGCATGGATCGCAAGCCAGTCTAACCGGAGACGCCCGGCACTGCAAAGAGACGCGTGTTAGGATTTTGGTGCGGGTGCGCGGGGCCGCGGGTCTTCGATGAATTGGGATCACGTTAGAGAGAATCTCGGAGTAGTACAGGAGCGCATCGCGGCGGCGGCGCGGCGGGCAGGACGCCGCGCGGAAGAAATCACCCTGATCGCGGTGTCGAAGACGCACCCGGCGGAAGCCATTCGCGCCGCGTATGAAGCGGGGGCGCGGCATTTTGGCGAGAATCGCGTGCAGGAGTGGGAAGGAAAGCTCGGCGGAGTGGCGGAGATTGGCGCGACGTGGCACTTGATTGGACACTTGCAGAGCAACAAGGCCACCCGCGCGGCGAAAGCATTTGCTTGCGTGGATTCGGTGGACGATTTCGGCTTGGCGGAGCGCCTGGACCGCGCCCGGGCGGAATTGGGAGCGGCTCAGAAATTGCGCGTACTGCTCGAAGTGCGCGTGGCGCAGGAGGAGACGAAGAACGGTGTCGAGCCGGACGGGCTTCCGCGCCTCATCGAGGAAATCGGGACTCTGCCGCATTTGGAACTGGCTGGTCTAATGTGCATTCCGCCATTCTTCGAAAATCCCGAGCAGGTGCGGCCGTATTTCCGAAGACTTCACGAATTGCGTGAAGACTTGCGGAGCCGGACGGGCTATGGATTACCTGTGCTGTCGATGGGAATGTCCCACGATTTCGAAGTGGCCATCGAGGAAGGCGCAAGTGAAATCCGGCTAGGGACGGTGTTGTTCGGAGCGCGACCCAGGTAGACGGCGGTGAACGGATGCTGCAGATTACCGAGCGAGAGGGTGCGATCGTCTTTGCCGTGCGCGTGCAACCGCGAGCCAGCCGCGATGAGGTCGCCGGCGAAATGGATGGTGCGCTGAAGGTGCGGCTGCAAGCCCCGGCAATCGAAGGGCGCGCCAATGAAGCGCTCATCGAATTCCTGTCCAGCGTTTTGAAAAGGCCGAAGGCGGCTGTTAGAATTTCCAGCGGCGAACGAAGCCGGGTGAAGCGCGTCGAAGTAACCGGCGTGACCAAGAACGACATTCTGGGCTTGTTGACGCAGGAAGCGTGATTCCGATCTCGCGTCCGCGCGGCGGCCCGGCAGGTGAAACCGCATGGCGGCAGACATTGCAGCAATTCAAAGCGACTTGAAAGCATCCAAGCTGGACGGCTGGCTGTTCTACGATTTTCGCGGCCGTGATCCGATCGCACAGCGGATTCTACAATTGCCGCCCGGAATGCGGACGCGGCGCTGGTATTACTTTGTTCCCGCGAAAGGCACGCCGAAGAAGCTGGTGCACAGGATTGAGACGGAGTCTCTTGCAGCGCTGCCGGGCGATACGCTCTATTACGCCGGCCAGGAAGAGATGAGAAAGAACCTGAGCAGGATGCTCGGACGCGCCAAGAAAGTGGCCATGCAGTATTCGCCGAAGAATGAAATTCCTTACGTGGCCATGGTGGATGCGGGAACCATCGAGCTTGTGCGCGCAGCCGGAGCGAAGGTGCTCAGTTCCGCGGACCTGGTCCAGAAATATGAAGCCTGCTGGACCGCCGAGCAGCTGGAGTCGCATCGGCAAGCGGGCGCGGCCATCGATCGCATCGTGCGCGAGGCTTTCGAGCATGTGGCGAATAGCGTGCGCCAGAAAAAGGCGATCACCGAATACGATCTGCAGCAATGGATTCGCCGCGAATTTGAAGAAGCCGGCATCGGCACCGATCAGGGGCCCGACGTGGCGGTAGGTCCGCACGCCAGCGACCCGCATTACGGTCCGAAGGCGGAAGGCTCATCGCCCATTCGTGAGGACCATCTGTTGCTACTGGACGTGTGGGGCAAGACCAAGGCCAAAGGCAGCGTGTATTACGACATAACGTGGGTCGGCTTCCTGGGCGCGAAGGTGCCGGACAAAATGGCAAAAGTTTTTGGCATCGTCCGGGAAGCACGTGACAAAGCCGTTGAGTTGATTCGCTCGAACATCGCCGCCGGGAAGCCGCTGCAGGGCTGGCAAGTCGACCACGCCGCCCGCGCGGTGATCGACAAGGCAGGCTACGGCAGATTCTTCTTTCACCGCACCGGTCACAACATCGGAGAGTCCGTGCATGGCAATGGTGCGAACATGGATGGGCTCGAGACGCGCGACGTCCGCCACTTGATTCCGCGGACCTGCACCTCCATCGAGCCGGGAATCTACCTGCCGGAGTTTGGCATTCGCAGCGAAGTAAACGTGTACATCGACGAGCACGAAGCACGCGTAACGGGAGCAGTACAGCAGGAGATTCTGGCGCTGCTGGCATAGAAATCTTTCCCGGAGAGGCTGAATCGGTGACGGAAGAAGCCATCGCCAAGACCGAAGCGCCGCCGCGGCCGCAAGCTGCGCCTTGGGCTGTGGTCGTGGCGATCGCGGGCCTGCTGGTGCCCGGCCTGGGGCATGCTCTGCTGCGCATGTGGGGACGCGCCCTGGCGTGCTTTCTCAGCGTGGGCGCGCTGGTCTACGCCGGAGCGGCCATGCGCGGAAACATCTTCAGTTGGGAAGGCGCCGATGCCTTCTCGCGCCTCGGCTTTGTGGCCGACGCGGCTTCGGGAGTATTTTACTTAATCGCGAGATCGCTGGAGGCACTTGGTCCCGATGTATCGCATTCCTACGGCGACTATGGCACGCGATTCCTGGCCACGGCCGGCGTTCTGAACCTGCTGGCAGCGCTGCACGCCTACGAAGCAGCAAGAGGGCGCAAGGCGTGAGTGCAGGACTTCATCTGAGCCACTTCCAGGCGCTGCTGCTCTTTGCGCTAGTGGTGTCCGTTGCCCTGGGTTTCTTGAGCCGCCGCGCGCCCATTGAGCGATTCAAGTACATGGCCCGCTCGCTGTTTTGGTTTCTGCTCATTGGCGTGGGCATCGGCTGGGCGCTGTATCCGTTCTCGCGGTGAAACCCGCCCCCGCGGTTCAATTGACGAGAATTTTCGCCGGATGCTATTCTGCTGAAGTCGCGCCGAGGTAGCTCAGTGGTAGAGCAGCCGATTCGTAATCGGCAGGTCGCGAGTTCAACTCTCGCCCTCGGCTCCATCTTTTCAGCAAGTTACGCATTTATTGAATCCTTCCCGTTGCACTCTCATTGCACTTTGGCGTTGCATAGGTTGAATTTTTCAGACAGCGAATCGAGCGCGGTCGTCTGCGATTCGCTCACGCTCTTAACGTAGATATTCATGGTCAGCGCGAGCGTGCTGTGCCGCAAAATGGCTTGAATCGTTTTCCCGTCAACACCCAGGGTATACAGGTTCGTTGCGAGGCCACGGCGGAAGGCGTGCCATCCATGCCAGAGCGGTAACGATTTGTCACGCTCGAACAGATGCGCTTCCGGTTTGTGTTCGTCCTCTCGTTTTTTGCAGACTGCGCAAGGGGAAAGCGCGGGAGTGATAACCCTGCGAGCAAGGTTGTCGAGGTTCAACGGCTGCCCATTCCCCGCTTGAAAGATCGGCAAATCCGACTGCGCGAGTTTATCGGCGCGGCGCTTGTACGCATCGAGCGCATCGGCCAATTGCTTGACTATCGGAATCGGCGAACGGCTACGGCGCGTCTTAGGCTCGGCAACGGTGCTATTCCACACGGACCTTCGGACGGTCAACGTCTCGCCGTCAAAATCTCCCCAGGTCAAACCGCGAAGCTCAGACTTGCGCAACCCAGTAAATGCCGCCGTGAGTACAACCGTGTGGGCTGGCTCAGGCAGCACAGCCAACATGGATTTAATTTCCGCGAGGCCGTAAGCGTAGGTGTCTTGCTCTGCCTCTGGAACGCGGGGAATGCTCACGTCTTGAATAGGGTTGATACCGTCGAGGATGCCCAGGCGCTTCGCTTGTTTGAAACAGCCAGAGAGGAACGCCTTGCAATGACGGAGAGAAGATCGGCCTAGCTTCGCTTGCTCGGCAATCTTCGCGAGCATCGTTTCGCCGTGGACGGTGCGGAAGGCGCGAAGGGTGAGCCTGCCCATGCGCGGCTTTAGATGATTGTTCCACACGTCGCGATATTGCTTGAGACTCGCGGCCCGCAGATTCTTTTCGACGTACTCAGGCAGGTAGATTTTTTCGACAAACTCAACCACGGTTTGCGTGCTCTCCGGGTTGAGCGTCCCGCTATTGATGGGGCGGAGAATTTTTTCGACGAAATCTTTGACGCTCGCTCGCGTGCGGTATTCTCCGCCATATTCCACGTCGAGTTTTTTGCACACTTGGACGCGCTTATACGTTCCGTCCGGTTGCTTCACATTGTCGCGGAATTGCACAAACCAGCTAGGACCCTTGTGGAACGTTCGCCCCTTTTGTTCTCGCATTTGAGCCTCCTATCTGATACATACCTATATCGCATTAAAGAGGGCGCGTCAACCATTATTTTTTGAGCGCAGCCAGGCGCAAACATCCGGCCAGCTAAACCGCAAGAATCCGTCACAGCGAAGTACGGGCAAGCGGTTGGCGCGGCTATTGTCGGTATGCTTATAGACCCACGAGACGGGGACTTGCAGGCGGTTCGCTAGCTGCTTGGGGGTGAGAATGTCCCCAGGCTCCAGTCTTGAGCTGATCGGCACGCTTGCGAGTTTTGGAGCGGTTGCCATTTCTAGGCCGTTGCCTCTTTCCGAATAGCGATAACCTGCCCAGGCTGTTCCTTTGGCGGGTACTTCCGTTGCATCTCTTCACTTTGCCTTAAAAGGAGCCTTCGCCTTTCGTCTAAACTGGCTTGGCTCATCCGTCGAGGGGGTTGCAGTTTTCTTGCGGTTTTTCTCAGAAGGGAAGACACGCTCGCTTGTGTGTTGTAATTAAGAAGATGTTTAGGAGTAAGAGTATTACTGGTTGGCGTATCTATTTGATTCTCAATGCAGTTATTGGCGTAGGTCCGTCCATTCTTGGGCGGTACCCCGTCCAAGTTTGGGCGGACTTGCTCGCCAGGTCCGTCCAAGTTTGGGCGGACTTGCGAGGCCGTAACTTTGTCTGTCATCTTGGCGGACATTCGCCTGTAATCTCCGTTTGGCTGTAGTTCTGCGGGGAAGTACCGCGTGTGCGGTTTGGGATTCTTGGCCTTGGACTTGGCCTTGTGAATGAAGAAGATCAGCCCCAGATTGCCGACTCTTTGTGTGTGTATGTAGCCTGTCCGTCCCAACCTATCGGACCACTTGCGTAGCGTGCTGATCGGAAATCCGGTATCGTCGGCAATCTCCGCGAACGTCAGCGGGTTTCCGTAGTGCGGGAGTCCTTCGCCGGATTCGTTGATTTGACTCTGCCTCATGCACAGCCAGCCGAACAGCCAGACCGCTTCCCCCATCGCCTTACGGTGCTTTGCCTCAAATAGTCCGCCCTTTAGCCCGCTCCAAAATATTTCCTTGGGCTTCATGGCACCACCAGGTCGGTGGGGCGTGGTTTGGCAAATTGACCCTCATACCGAGACATCGCCTGCCACCAGGAACGAAGATCGGGCATCGCAGAACGCTCTAGCGGGCGGCTGCGCTGCGAATGGGCATAACGGGCGGGCTCGCCGTATTTCGTGCGGCACGGTTTGCCGGGTTGCGCGTGGCAGGCCGGACAAGGACGGGAATAGGTGGCGGACGCGTACCTCATAGCGAACTCGCAGGTGTCAGGTTGAACGGTTCGGCTAGCTTGGCGTCGCGCTCGCGCACGATTTCATCCCAAGTCTTGAGAGGCTTAGAGTTGGCTGGCGTGATGCCGAGAACG
>Ga0209736_1000083_pt1 | contig 30961 bp, 30 predicted proteins | sample BlaSpr_A8_Ref_M3_FD_187992 | JGI IMG/M metagenome (GOLD analysis project Ga0209736, IMG submission 187992) | Forest soil microbial communities from Thunder Bay, Ontario, Canada - Black Spruce, Ontario site 2_A8_Ref_M3 (SPAdes) (version 2) | ecosystem: Environmental > Terrestrial > Soil > Boreal...
TCCTCAACCACTCTGTGACCACGCGATGCTTCACAGCAGCGTAGCGGAAAAGTGTTGCTTGACAACGCCTTCTCTCTTATCGAGGGGCACCCTCCGTGTGCTGAAATGAATTTGCTTGCGTGTAACGGTCGTTTCATGTAACAGTCGTTTCATGGCGGAAGCGGCCCGGATAGTCGAACGGCGAACGGAACTGCTGGAGAAGATCGTCGACGTGCTGCTGGCCGACGGGATCTCGGCACTGTCGCTGCGGCCCTTGGCGAAAGCGGTGGGTACGAGCGCGCGGCTATTGATCTACCACTTCGGTTCCAAGGAAAAACTGCTGACGGACGCGCTGGAAGAAGTGCGGCAAAGAATTGAAGGCTCGCTGCGCGAACTGGCTGAGAAAGAGGGGCCAATGTCGCTGGCAGAGTTCCTGCCGATGTTCTGGAACTGGGCGATACGGGAGCCAAATCAAAAGTATTTCCGGCTGCTTTTCGAGATTGATGGACTGGCGATGCAAAACCGGGCGCGGTTTCCGGAGCATTTCTGGGGAGCGGGATTCGCACGATGGCGGCGGGTGTTTGAAACGGAATTTGGCGAGCCCGCGGATAAGAACGGCGCGGCGACCTCGACGTTTCAGTTAGCGGCAGTGAACGGATTGCTGCACGACTATTTATGCACCGGCGACCGCAAGCGGACGACTGACGCTTTGCACCGTTTGATCGAAAGCATTGCAGGGCAACCTGCGGCGCGCGGAAAGCGAAAGAAATGAGGGCCCGGCCATGAAGAACCCGGTGACTCCAGAGACGGCGCATTCCGCCAATCGCGCGGCGGCGTTGCGAGGTCTGGCGCGGAGCGTTTTCATCAACGTGATTTGCACGTATGGCGTTTACCGTTTGCTGGAGCCACATTTCGATTCCCGGAGCCTGATGCCACTCGCCGTCTCCGGATTACTGCCGTTATTCGGTCTGGCCTATGGGGTGGCGCGGCAGAGATCGATTGACATCATTGGATTGTTCGCTGCCGAAGACATTGCCGTTTCGCTAGCGGCGCTCTCGCTGGCGCACAGCGCGATGGGCGCGCTGGTCGGGCGGTCGCTGCAAAATGCGGTGCTGGGTGTGTTGTTTGCCGGCTCGGTGCTGATCAAACGCCCGATCATGCTGTATGTCGCGCGGCAGTTTGTGACCGGGAACGAAGCTGCGGGCAAGGAGCGTTTCGACAAAATGGCCGGACGCTCCGACGCGAAGAGCACGTATCAGACGATGACGTGGATCTGGGCGGCGGTGCTGTTTACAAAGAGTGTGGTGAGCGTGGTGCTCGCGCTGACATTTTCAACGAAGCAGTATCTGATTCTGTCGCCGTTATGGGCTTATAGCAGCGACGTCGTGCTGATCTGGTGGAGCTTCTATTACGGGTATGCCAAGCTCGGGCACTATGCCAAGGATGCTGAGACCGAGCCGAAGGAAATCACCGGGCCGGCATTGGAGAACGGGACGTAGTTTTCTTAACGCCAGATTGCCGGAGCAAACGATGTTCGATGATGAAATCGAAAGTCTGAGTCTGCAAGACTTGCTAAGGCCGGATATTCTCGCCAATCCTTATCCAGTCTTCCGGCGACTGCGTCTGGAGGATCCGATTCATGCGGACCCGAGCGGACAGGGGTGGGTGATCTCCCGTTACGACGACGTAGCTACGGCGCTCACGGACCGGCGGTTCTCCGCGGAGCGCGCGGCGCCGAGAAACGGCGAGAAGAGCCAGGCAAATCCTGTGCAAGCGGCGCTGGCGCTGCAAATGCTGTTCCAGGATCCACCGAACCATACGCGGCTGCGCGCGCTGTTCAGCAAAGCGTTTACTCCGCATCGAGTGGAAGGTCTTAGACCGCAGATTCTGGAAATGACCACGGATTTGCTAGATGCAGGGGAGGAAGCCGGCGGGCAAATCGACTTCATCCACGACTTTGCCATCCCGCTGCCGGTGACGGTAATCGCGCAGATGCTGGGAGTGCCGGTAAGAGACCGCGACCGGCTGCGCGCCTGGTCGGTGGCATTCGGGCAATTAATCAACGGGCGCGTTCTGAGCCCGGAAGAATCGAAGAGAGCGCAGCAGGGAATTCTGGAGTTCATTCAGTATTTCGGCGCGCTGATCGAGCAACGAAGGCGCGAGCCACAAAATGACATGCTCAGCGAGCTGGTTGCGGTGGAAGAACAGGGAGACCGGCTGAGCACGGAAGAATTGATCGTCAACCTGATTCTGCTGCTGGCCGCAGGACACGGCACGACGACACACCTGTTGGGAAATGGACTGCTGGCGCTGAGCCAAAATCCTGAGCAGTGGCAGTTATTGGTGAGCGATCCGGGAATCGCGGGAGCGGCGGTCAGCGAACTGCTGCGTTTTGACGGACCAGTGCAGGGCACGGCGCGCGCGACGATCGAAGAGGTGCAGATTGGCGGGAAGACCATTCCGAAAGGGCAAGTGGTTACCATGCTTCTGGGATCCACGAATCACGATGAGGCGCACTTTCCGGAGCCCGACAAGCTGGATCTTCGGCGTTCTGGAACACGGACACTGGCGTTTGGGCATGGGATTCATGCCTGCCTGGGAGCGGCGCTGGCACGGATTGAAGCGCAAGTGGCGTTCGGCGAACTGGCGCGCCGATTTCCGGCGCTGAGGGTCGATAGCGAAAAGCTGGATAGGGCGCCGAGTGTTAATTTTCGGGGGCTGCAGAGCTTGCCGGTGGTGTTGAGGCGGGACGCGCTGAGGCCTGTGAATGCCGGTCGTTCTTAGAGGGATGGTTAGCGGAGACGCGACGCAAAGTCGGGTAAAAGACGAAGAAGGTGTAAAGCCGCCCTACAAGGGGAGGGGGGAGCACATGGCGAAGAGGGCACGGCGGTGCCGTGCCCCCTACAACGGGTTTGCGCGACCGCGGCGGATTTGTGCCGCCGCAACGGATCTGCCCACGGCGAAAGATTTGGGTGCTACGACGGATTAGGGTGGGCGCTTGCGGAGGATGCTTAGGACTTGGGCGATTTGGCCGGAGTGGTAGATGGTGTGTTGCACGATGCCGGGGAGGAGTTTCTCGTAAGCGTAGGTGCGGCCAGGGACTTGTTTCGGAAGATCCTGGACTGGGAAATTGCGGATGTGGTTTTCCAGTAGATCGCGGCTGCGGTTCCAGCGGGCGACGAGTTCGTTCCAGGGGATGGGTGGCTCGGCCCATTCTTTTTCGGCTTGCCATGGGGGCATGGGATTGGTGTCGGAGGTGAGGCGGATTCTTTTGTTCCAGAGGAGGAGATGCTGGAGGATGGCGGAGATGGAATTGGCGCCGGGAGTGGGTGGGGTGGTAGCAAGTTCGGGGGTGATTTGAGTGAGGAGTTCGGCTAGTGAGGGTCCGTACCAGGCGCCTTGGATGGTGGCGGCGCGGTAGGAGTCGGCGATTTGTTGGGTTTGGGTCATGGGTGGGATTTTACAATAGGAGGTGGCGCGGCGGAGCGAGGCGGTTGGGGTGATCGGCCCTGTGCCGCACCTCGGTGCTGTTTTGTGCTGGCGGGGGGAACCCCAGCCCTTGCGGGCTGGGCTAACTTCTTTTGCACCTACGGTGCTTCTGAGTCAGCATCACGGATCAATCACGCTGAAGTGGGGCGCAGCAGTGCTGCGCCCCTACCAAGACTAGGAGCGTAAAAGCCAGGAGGCGATTACGAGGCGCTGGATTTCGGAGGTGCCTTCGTAGATTTCGGTGATACGGGCGTCGCGGTAGTGGCGCTCGACGGGATATTCGCGGCTGTAGCCGTTGCCGCCGTGGATTTGGATGGCTTTGTGGGTGACGCGAGTGGCCATTTCGCTGGCGAAGAGTTTTGCGGAGGCGGCGTCCATGCTGAAGCGCGCGCCGGTGTCTTGCTTCCAGGCAGCTTTGCGGATGAGCAGGCGGGCGGCGTCGATTTCGGTGGCCATATCGGCGAGCATGAATTGGATGGCCTGGAATTGCGCGATGGGATGGCCGAAGGCGAGGCGTTCTTTCGAATAGGCCAGGGCGGCTTCGAAAGCGCCTTGGGCGATGCCTGCGGCTTGCGCCGCGATGCCGATGCGGCCGCCGTCGAGCGTGGAGAGCGCGACTTTGTAGCCTTCGCCTTCGTTGGCGATGCGATTCGTGGCGGGGACTTGGCAATCGGTGAAGACTAATTCGCTGCAGGCAGTGGCGCTGATGCCGAGTTTCTTCTCTTCCTTGCCGACTTTGAAGCCGGGCGTGCCTTTTTCGACGACGATGGCGGTGATGCCTTTTTCGCCTTTGGCGGGATCGGTGTTGACGAAGACGATGGCGGCATCGGCGGCGCCGCCGTTGGTGATCCATGCTTTGGTGCCGTTGAGGATGTAGGTGTCGCCCTTTTTTATGGCTTTGGTTTGCAGGGCGGCGGCGTTGGAGCCGGCTTGCGGTTCGGTGAGGGCGAAGCAGCCGATTTTTTCGCCGCGGGCGAAGGGGACGAGCAGGCGCTGCTTTTGTTCGGCGGTGCCGTAGCGATGAATGGGATCGCAGTAGAGGGAGTTTTGCGCGGAGAGAATTACGCCGGTGGAAGCGCAGCAGCGGGAAATTTCTTCGATGACGATGCTGTAGGAAATGTGGTCGAAGCCGGCGCCGCCTTCGGAGTCTGGAAAGGCGACGCCGGTGAGGCCGAGGTCGGCGGCTTTCTTGAAGAGATCGCGGGGGAAGCGGCCGGTTTCGTCGAGTTCCTTGGCGAGAGGCTTTACTTCGGACTCGGCGAATTCGCGGACGGATTTTTGCAGCAGCTTTTGTTCTTCGGTTAGTTCGAGGTTCAATCGCTTCTCCAGCACGCGGGCGACAAGTTCTCCATTCTAGCGTATTCGCGAGCGTTCGCAGTGCCGAGGCGTTTGCGGGAACCGTGCCGAAGCGGGCAAAATGGACGGCGTACCTTCCGGAACAGGAGATGGCGATGAGTGGAGCGAAGATTGTTGTGTTGTATCCGCAGCCGAAGGACGAGGCGGCGTTCGAGAAGGCTTACGTGGGACACCACATCCCGATGGCGGTGGCCAAGCTGGAAGGCAAGACGAAAATGGTAGCGAGCAAAATGATGCGCGAGCCAGACGGAAGCAAAGCGCCATTTTATAGGATCGCGGAGATTCATTTTCCTTCGCTGAAGGCGCTGCAGGATTGCCTGGCTTCTCCTGGCGGTCAGGAGACGGCTGCTGATGCGATTGCGATTTCTTCGGGCGGCGCGCCGATTTTCATGATTGCGGAGGAGAGCAGCCAAGCGTTTTGAAAAATTAGAACGAGAGCGGAGACGAAAACGGTTGATTTGGTTGCCAAGCAGGGGCGCAGCAGTGCTGCGCCCCTACGACTGGCGCGCGCTATGTGCTTAGGGCGTTCTTCAGGCGTTTGTAGGTTTGGTCGAGGGCTTCGGGGAGGACGCGCGTCTCGCCTACGACGGTCATGAAGTTGGAATCGCCGAACCAGCGGGGCAGGGCGTGAAGATGAAGATGACCGGCGACGCCGGCGCCTGCGGCGAGGCCGAGATTCATACCGAGATTCATTCCGGCCGGCTTGTAAACCGCTTGGAAGGCTTTCTCCACGCGCTGGGCCAGCTGCATCATTTCTTCGAGTGCCGGCGCACCGCAGGACGCCAGATCGGCTACGTGTGCGTAAGGAACGAGCATGACATGGCCGGAAGTGTACGGGTAGCGATTGAGGATGATGAAACAGAGCTGCCCGCGATGAACGATTAGCGCCTGTTCGTCATTGTTGCGGGAAAGTGCGTCGCAGAAAATGCATTCGGGTTGCGGGCCGCCCGCGACTTGTTCCATGTACGTGTAGCGCCAGGGAGTCCAGAGGTGATCCATGGGTTGGCAGGATAGCGCAAAAAAGGAGTTGGGAGCGATTCGGAGGAATGGGTAAGAGAGTCAAGGTGAGAAAGAAAGGCTAGTGGAAGGTTGGCGGTTTGCCGAGAAGAGCGCAGCAGTGCTGCGCCCCTACAAATACCGGGAAGTGGCGCTACGCGTCGGCGGAGATTTCGGCGGTGGAGTTGTTGACGAAATCTTTTAGTTCTTTGCTGGGCTTGAAGAAGGGGATTTTCTTGGCGGGGACTTCGACTTTTTCGCCGGTCTTGGGATTGCGGCCGACGCGGCCGCGGCGGTCGCGGGTGCGGAAGCTGCCGAAGCCGCGGATTTCGATTTTGTCGCCTTTTTGCAGGGATTCGATGATGGAATCGAAAATAGTTTCGACAATGGTTTCGGATTCCTTGCGGGGAAGCTCGGTGATGCGGAGAACCTCTTCGATGAGGTCTGCCTTGGTCAACGTCGGTTGCTTGGTCATCGTTCCCATGCCTCGTCGCGCGGAATACAAGAATGGAGCGCCGCCGCTTTCACCGGCGAAGTATATGTCATCTAAACCCAAGACCTGAAACGGTTTGCGCAGGGCAGGCGCATCCCCTAAACCTGCCCTTTCCTATCATTAAAACGGCCCGCAGGTAAACGAATTTATCTAGCGACTTGCGGGCCATTACGGACTTGACCTAGAAACCGTTAGCGAGCCGAAAGCTTGGACTTCATGGCGTCGCCGATGGTGGCAGTCGACGACGACTTGGTGGCTGATTTGTAATGATCGATTTCGCGGCGCTCCTGCTGCTTGATGGCGGCGCGATAGCTTAGGCCGATGCGGCGAGTCTCGGGGCTGATCTTGATGATTTTGAAATCGTATTCCTTGCCGGGCTCGAGCGGACCGGCGCTCTTGAGCGGACCGGTGGTGGGGCGGAAGCTCGAAGGGCCTTCGTCGCGGCGCTTTCGTTCTTCGATTTCAGTGTTGTGGCAAAGGGCTTCGATATCGTTGCCGAGGTCGACGAAGGCGCCAAAGGTGGCGATGCGCGAGACTTTGCCTTTGACGACCTCGCCGACGCGGTGGGCTTTGAACCAATCGCCCCAGATGTCGTTAACCTGCTTGATGCCGAGAGAAACGCGGCGATTTTCCGGATCGATCTTCAGAACTTTGGCGGTAACCGGCTCGCCCTTCTTGAACACTTCGTGAGGATTCTTGACGCGGCCGGTCCAACTGACGTCGGCGACGTGGACCAGGCCGTCGAAACCGTCTTCGATTTCGACGAAAGCGCCGAATTCAGCGATGTTGCGGATTTTGCCGGTGATGACGGTGCCGACAGGATACTTTTCGGCGGTGAGGAGCCAGGGATCGGCCTGGGCTTGCTTGATGCCGAGAGAGACGCGGCGATCGCTGGGCTTGATGTCCAGGACGACGACGTCAACCTCTTCGCCGACTTTGGAGACTTTTGAAGGATGCTGAACTTTTTTGGACCAGCTGAGTTCGCTGATGTGGACCAGACCTTCGATGCCTTGCTCGAGTTCGACGAAGACGCCGTAATCGACCACGCCAACGACTTTGCCTTTGTACTTGCCGCCAGCGAGATATTTCTCCGAGGCATGGACCCAGGGATCGGGAATCAATTGCTTGAGGCCGAGGGAAACGCGCTGCTTTTCTTTATCGAACTTGAGAATGATGACGTCGAGTTCCTGCTCGGGCTTGACGACGTCGGAAGGATGCTTGACGCGGCCCCAACTGAGGTCGGTGAGATGCAGCAGGCCATCGATGCCGCCGAGGTCGACGAAAGCGCCGTACTCGGTGACGTTCTTTACGTGGCCGTGAACGATCTGGCCTTCGGTGATGGTTTCCATAAGCGCGGCGCGCTTGGCGTGCAGCTCTTCTTCCATGATGGCGCGGCGGCTGACCACGATATTGCCGCGGCGGCGATTCAGCTTGGTGATGCGAACCTGGATTTGCTGGCCGAGAAGGGCATCGAGATTCTGCACCGGCTTGAGGTCGTACTGCGAGCCGGGGAGGAAAGCGCGCACGCCGACGTCGACGACGAGGCCGCCCTTGATGCGGTCGACGACTTTGCCGTTGAGAGTTTCCTTGGCTTTGAAGGCGGCGTCCATCTTTTCCCAGGCGCGGCGGCGGAGAACCTTGAGATAAGAGACGACGGCGTAGCCTTCTTTGTGTTCGCCGGTGTGCTGGACTTCGATGGTGCTGTTAGGCTCGGGGCGCGGGACGTCCGCGTCCGAAAACTCGGCTGCGGGGATCAGCCCTTCGGTCTTGCCCCCTAAATCGACAACGACGCCTTGTTCGGTGTAGGCGACGACTTTGACTTCGACGACTTCTTTCTGCGAGGCAGCTTCGTGCTGCTCGTCGTACTGCTGCATCAGCTTGCTCATCTCCTCGGAGCCGGCTTCTTCGTCGGCAGCGGTGGAGTCTTCGCCGCTGGCGGATGCAGGCGCGGCGGCGGGAGCGGAATCTTTGGCTGGAGCTTCGGGCTTGGCTTCGGCGTGCTCGGGCGGAGCGGTGGCGCCGGAGTCGCCGTCGCCTTGCGCCACGGGAGCGGCGTTGGCTTCCTGGGTAGCGGTGTTGACCTGCGCCGCTGTTTCGGTGGCGTCAGGTTCGACGGACTTGGGGACTTCACCTTCGTGGGATGGCGGAGTCGCGCTGCTGGAAGTGGAAGAAGAATTCGCTTCGGGTGCAGGCGCGGCCGCTGCCGCGGTCAGGTTATCGTGGTCGGGAAACATGGTTGGTGGCCTCCGGGATAAAAATCCCTGTTTTAGTCGAAAGTATTCCTTGCGAATTACCCAAAGGGTTTACAGCAAGGAGGTTGACCGACGAGCGGTCGCTAAGGGACACAGATGCCGCGGGCGGTGTAAACGCTGCAGCCTAAGAAGGATACCCGCCGGGTCGCGGTCGTGTCAATGAAACGCGGGCGTGGGCAGGTTGGCAGGGCGGGCCCGTGTTGATTGCGGAGGGGCGCCCGAATCGTTTGAAGGTTTCCAGCGAAGGTTAGGAATGCTAGTGTGAATTTGGACGGCGGCCGCAGCGAAAGTGAGGCTCCTTGAGTTTGAAATACGTATCTCTTCTGATCGCTTGTCTTGTCTTGGCCGGACCAGCCTGGTGTCGTCACACGTTGAATGCTCAAGAAAAGCAGTTGCTTAAGAACTGGCTCGCGCGACATTCCGAATACCGCCAGGCAACCGACGAAGACTGCGGCTGCGCGGACGATATCAAGCAGATGAGGGTGGGGACGGGCGGTGAATGGGGACCCGTGCCTGACTATCATCCGTACGTTGCGACCGGCGATTTCAACGGAGATGGCGTGGAGGATTTTGCCGTTGTCCTTCTCGACCGCACGAAGCAAGAGAAGAATTTCGCTCTCGTCGTGTTCAACGGACCCTTTAAGAAAGAGAGTCGGTCACCGGCTTTTGTGCAATCCGGGATGGAGCTGACATATTGCGGGCTGTTCTACGGCCCGCCAGGGCCAAAGCCTTATCGCCTCCTGGTGGGTCGCTTTGAAAGCGACTCGGGTGGGCTGTTGATTCCGCACGGTCGCGGGTATCAATGGGATGATTCCGAAGGGGAGTGAACCCCGATAAAGAGAAGCCTGCCTTAGCGTCCAGTCACTCGGTGCGTGCCAGCACTCTAATTAGGCGCGGGCGCGGCCGGCTTGGGTTCTTTCGCGGCGGAAGTCGGCGGAGACGATTTCGACGGTGCGGCACATTTCGAAGAGGCGGGAGCGCATGCGGGCGCCGATTCTTTCGTCGAGCGAATCTTCGCGGGTGGGCTGCACGAGTTTGCCGCTGGGGAGCCGTGTGGTTTCGCCTTGCGTGGCGGGATTGTCGTAATAGTTGGTGGTTATGATGGTGGTGCGCTTTTCGTTGTAGCGGGCGTTGAGGACGATGCCGACGATGTCGCGGACCCAATCGGAAGGCTTGCTGGCGCCGAGATCATCGAGGACCAGGACTTCGATGGTGCGGATGGGTTCGAGGATTTTCATTTCAGTAGATTCGCTGGCCGGGTTGTAGCTGGCCTGAATTTCCTTGAGAAGTTCACGATAGTCGCAGAAGAGACCCTGGTGTCCGCGGCGGAGCAAATCTTTCAGAGCGGCTACGGCGAGATGCGTCTTGCCGACGCCGGAAGGGCCCATGAGCAGCACGCCTTTTTCCGTGGCGACGGGAAAGTCGCGGACGAAGGCTTGCACGCTGAGCTTGGCTTGCTTGAGTGATTCCACGTGCTGCGCGGTCCAGGTTTTGCCGTCGGTGAGATCGGGCACGTAGCTTTCGAAGTCGCAATGTTCGTAGCGCTTGGGGATGTGCGCGCGCTCCATGACGCGGGTGGCGCGGTCTTCCATGCCGCAATCGCAGGCCGCGGCCATGAGGCCGGCGCCGTCCGGGCGGGGGACCATCTTCCATCCGGTGCCGCGGCAGAGGGAGCAATTTTCGAGAGGCATGTGGGACAGGATACGAGTGCGCGAGGCGCGCGGCAAGTCGTGGCTGGTTGAAATCGTGTGGAAGGGATTGTGCCGGGGGTGCGAGGTATTTCTTAACGGAGCCAGATACTGGTGCAAATTATTACGCGGCGATCGAAGTGTCGTTCGGCGCTGCGTGCTTTTGACTGACGGGTCTAAAGACCCGCCACTACAGATTCGCGCGAGTTAGCCGCGGGTGATGCGTGGGTTGGCGCGGACTATGGCGTGGTTCGAGGTTTCCTGCGGCGAGCGTGAGGCGATGCGCGAGAGTTCTTGTTGCACGACGGTGGCGAATTCGGCCATCTGGCGTTCCATCTCGACCATTTTTTCGCGCATGTTCAAGATGATTTCGATGCCGGCGAGATTGACACCCATGTCGCGGGCCAGCGTGAGGATGACGTCGAGGCGCTCGAGGTCGGAATCGGTGTAGAGGCGCGTGTTGCCCTGGGAGCGCGAGGGCTTGAGCAATCCGACGCGCTCGTAAAGGCGAAGCGTTTGCGGGTGCAGCTTGTAGAGCTCGGCCACGGCGCTGATCATGTAGCCGGCTTTGGCGCGCGTTTTTCGTCGTGGCGACATCGTTGCCTTCACTAACTTCGGGGCGTCCACCAACTTCGGCTGCGAAACTTTATCCGCCCAACTTGCTGAACAAATCTTTCCGGGGATCGCCCGGGGCTACGGCTTCCAGTTCTTTCATGAGGTTGCGAACGCGTTCGTCGGTCGGCGGCGGCACGACGACTTGAACCTCGACGTACTGGTCGCCGCGCGAACCGGTGCGCGCGTTGGGCACGCCTTTTTCGCGGAGGCGAAGGGTCTTGCCGGAATTTGTGCCGGGCGGAATGCGCACGAGCGAGCGCCCGTCCATAGTGGGGACTTCGATTTTGGCGCCGAGAGTAGCTTCACTGACGGTGACGGGAACTTTGGTATATAGGTCATCGCCGCGGCGTTCGAAGACTTCGTGCGGACGCACGACGATGCGCAAATACAAATCGCCGGCGGGGGCGCTCATGGTTCCAGCGTTGCCTTTGCCGGGGACACGGACTTTCGCGCCGTTGGCCACGCCTGCCGGAATACGCACGTCGATTGTCTCGGTACGGCGGAGGCGTCCTTCGCCATGGCAGGTGGGGCACATGGTGCGGGTCTTGCCGGTGCCGCCGCAGCGGGTGCACGGAACATTGAACTTCATTTTGCCGGCGGTCTGCTGGATGGTGCCGCTGCCGCCGCAGACGGTGCAAGTTTGCGGGGTGCCGGTCGCGCCGGTGCCGTGGCAGGTTTCGCAGGTGTCCAGGCGCGTGATCTGAAGCTTCTTGACGGCGCCGCGCACGGCGTCCCAAAAATCGATTTCGAGTTGATACTCGAGGTCGCTGCCTGGCTCGCTTTCCGGCTCGGCATGGCGGCCGCGGGCTCCGCCGCTGAAGAACTGGCCGAAGAGATCGCGGAAGCTCGAGCCGCCGCTGGAGGAGTTTTCGCCGCCGAAATCGAATCCGCCGAAATCGAAATTCACGCCGCCGTCGTCTGCAGTTCCGGCGCCGCCGCGGCCCGCGGGGCCGCCTTGCGGCAGGTGGTCGCTGTAAAAGCCGTGCTGATCGTACATGGCACGCTTTTTCGTGTCCGAGAGTACGTCGTAGGCTTCCTGCAACTGCTTGAACTTTTCTTCGGAGGATTTATCGCCGGGATTCAAATCCGGATGATATTTGCGGGCGAGCTTGCGAAAAGCGGTGCGAATTTCCTTCGCGGTGGCTTTTCGCGCCACGCCGAGCAGTTCGTAGAAGTCCTGTTTGGTCGATGTCGCCATAAAAAATGAAGTTAACAGTTGACAGTCAACAGTCGATAGCAAAAAAGTAACTCGCAGGGGCACGTAGCAATCCTCGTGCCCCCATGAGCTTCAGTCGTTAGTTGGGCCGCTTGGTTTCATCGACGTCGACATACTCGGCGTCGATTACGTCGCCGGGCTTGTGGCCCGCAGGTCCGCCGCCGCTGGGGCCGCCTTCAGATGCAGGTCCAGCACCAGTTCCTGCGTTGCCGCCGGCTCCGGCCGCAGCACCCGCTGCCTGATTAGCCTTGTAGAGCACTTCGGCGAGCTTGTGCACGGAGCGCTCGAGGTTTTCCGTTGCGGCGCGAAGCCGCGCGGTGCCGCCTTCGTTGATGGCTTTCTTCGCGTCTTCAATGGCTTCCTCGGCCGATTTGATATCGGACTCCGCGATCTTCTCGCGGTTTTCGCGAATCATCTTCTCGCTTTGATAGAGGATGCCGTCGAGACGGTTGCGCGACTCGACTTCTTCCATGCGCCGGCGGTCATCTTCGCCGTGCGATTCCGCTTCGACGCGCATCTTTTCGGCTTCTTCTTTGGTCAGGCCGCTGGATGCGGTGATGGTGATAGTCTGCTCCTTGCTCGTAGCTTTGTCCTTCGCGCTTACGTTGAGAATGCCGTTGGCATCGATGTCAAAGGTGACGTCGATTTGCGGCGTTCCGCGGGGAGCGGGAGGAATGCCATCGAGCTTGAACCTGCCGAGCGAGCGATTGTCGTTGGCGAACTTGCGCTCGCCTTGCAGCACGTGGATCTCGACACCGGGCTGGTTGTCCGCCGCCGTCGAATAGGTTTCCACCTTTTTCGTCGGGATGGTGGTGTTGCGCGGGATCTGCACGGTCATCACGCCGCCGAGAGTTTCCACGCCCAGGGAGAGCGGAGTGACGTCCAGCAGCAGGATGTCTTTCACGTCGCCTGCCAGCACAGCGCCTTGAATTGCCGCGCCGACGGCCACGACTTCGTCCGGGTTGACCCCCTTGTGCGGCTCTTTGCCGCCGAAGAAGGTGCGCACCAGCGACTGCACTTTCGGAATACGCGTCGATCCGCCAACCAGCACAACTTCCTGGATTTCCGTTGGCGAAAGCTTGGCGTCTTCGAGAGCTTGCTGCACTGGCTTCATGCTGCGTTCGAGCAGATCGTTGGTGAGCTGTTCGAGGCGCGTGCGCGTGAGCTTTTCCTGCAAGTGAATCGGTCCGCTGGCGCCCGCGGTGATGAACGGGAGGTTGATCTCCGTCTCCATCATTTGCGAGAGCTCGATCTTGGCTTTTTCCGCGGCTTCCTTCAGGCGCTGCAGAGCCATGCGATCCTTGCTGAGATCGATGTTGTTGGCTTTCTTGAACGAGTCGATGAGCCAATCGACGATGCGCTGATCGATATCGTCGCCGCCGAGATGCGTGTCGCCGTTGGTCGATTTCACTTCGACTACGCCGCTGCCGACTTCGAGGACGGAGATGTCGAAGGTGCCGCCGCCCAGGTCATAGACGGCGATCACTTCGTCGCTTTTCTTGTCCAGTCCGTAGGCCAGCGCCGCCGCCGTCGGCTCGTTGATGATGCGGACCACTTCCAGGCCGGCGATTTCGCCTGCTTGCTTGGTGGCTTGGCGCTGCGCGTCGTTGAAGTACGCGGGCACGGTGATGACCGCCTTGGCTACTTTTTCGCCGAGGAAGTCTTCGGCGGCAGACTTCAGCTTGCTCAAAATCATCGCGGAGATTTGCGGCGGGCTGTACATCTTGCCCTGGATTTCGATGCGCGCGTCGTCATGCTCGCCTTTGACGACTTTGTACGGGACGCGCCGCATTTCCTCGCCGACTTCATCAAAGCGGCGGCCCATAAAGCGCTTGATCGAATACACGGTGTTCTCGGGATTCGTCACCGCTTGCCGCTTGGCTACTTGCCCGACAAGGCGTTCGCCGCCCTTGGTGATAGCGACCACTGAGGGAGTGGTGCGACCACCTTCTTGGTTGGGGATTACCACGGGCTCGCCGCCTTGCATAACCGCTACGACGGAGTTCGTGGTTCCCAGGTCAATACCGATAATCTTACTCATGACTGCTATTCCTCCTAAGCCGTTGCGCCCTAGCTGGTTTCCTGTAAACTGTTGAAAACAGGAGACAACAGGATCAGTGTCCGGGTGATTGCCGGAACACAAAGGGGAGTATACATGTTGAGTGTAGGCTTGTCAAGTTTTCTTATGGCGTTGATAAGGGGCCTGTTTTCTGCGGGTTAAGACTTGAGCCCCAAGCCCCTTGGCGGCGATCCGTTCGAGTAGCCCCGCTTTCTTGCGGCGGCATCTTAATTCTATAGCAATCGTAGAGATAGCCGGGGGCTGCGCTGCGCGGTTTTCGGGGTAGAATCAATTTTTCTTGTTGGATGTTGGCACCATCTGAGACCTCGGAGGCTTGCGTGAATCGTCGCGCCATTGTTTGCGGTAGTGTGGCAGTCGTTGTGGGGATGGCTTTGATCTGGTTCGGGACGCCGCAGATTTTGGCGGCGCAGTCGGCTGGAGCTGCGACTCCGGCTCCCGCTCCCGCTAAAGTGACCATAGGCGCGAAGCCAGTCAAATCTTCGACGGCGGCTAGCTCCAATCGCGCTGCGGCTCCATCGGCACCGCAACTCATCAGCGTTGGACCGGTCACCGATGTCGATGTGCACAAGGCGTTTGGGTCGAAGACTGCGCCGGTGATTATGGAAGTGTTTAGCGATTTTCAGTGTCCGGCTTGCAAGACTCTTTACTTGGCCACCAATCGCCAGACCATGGACAATTACGTGAGCACCGGCAAGGTGTACCTGATTCACCGGGATTTTCCGCTGCCGATGCACGCACACTCCAAAGTGGCGGCGTCTTACGCGCGGGCTGCGGCGCACATCGGCAAAGTGGAGCCGGTCGAGCAGGCGCTGTTTGAGAATCAGGAAAAATGGGAAGCGACGGGCGATGTGGACGGGACGGTGGCGGCGGTGCTTTCCGCGGCGGAAATGAAGAAAGTGCGCGATCTGGTGAAAGCCGGAACGCTCGAGCCGTTGATCGAGAAGGATGTTGTGCTGGGGAAGATTCACAACGTGAACCAGACGCCGACGACGGTTTTCTATGCCAAGGGGCAGACCTATCCGTATGCCGGGCAGATCAGCTACGAGTTTCTGAAGCAATTTCTGGATCAGTTGCTGGCGCAGAAGTAGATTCGAGTTTGCCTGTGACGAATCTGAAGGACCAAGGACATGATGCAATCCAGCCCCATGAATTTTCGGCGCGTGGTGATTTGGATCGGGCGGCTGGTGCTCGCCGGGATTTTCATCTACGCGGGGTACGCGAAATTGACCATGGGGATGCATCCGCGGCCGCCCATCGGCGTGGCGCTGACGTTTTTCCAGCTTTCGGTCGATTCCTATCAGATTCTGCCGCCCTGGGGCGTTCAGTTCGTCGCCAAGACTCTGCCCTTTGCGGAAATCGCTCTCGGCGTGCTTTTGCTGATTGGCTTTGGCCTGCGCATTTGGGCCACGTTGATCACTTTGCTGATCGTGGGATTCTTTGCAGCGGTTTTGCGCGCTTATCTTTTGCACATGCAGATTAATTGCGGATGCTTCGCAACTCCCGAGCCGGTCACGCTGCAAAAAGTGTTTGAAGATGGCGCTCTCGCCGCGCTCGCGATCCTGATGACCGTGTTCGCGTTCATCGAGGCTCGCAAACCCCACCCTTGGTCCAGCGAATCCGGCGCAGAAAAAGCTTCCGCATGAAATCGCTCGCCGAATATCTGGAGCTTGCCGCAGTCGCGCACGGACATCTTTGTGCCGGACAAGTCTTGGGCGTGCGGCTGGCGATGCTGGGTTTGTGCGAACTTGGCATCGAAGATCCGATCGCAGAGCGCAAGAGAATCGTTACTTACGTCGAGATCGACCGGTGCGTAACGGATGCGGTGGCGCTGGTGGCGAATTGCCGCTTGGGCAAGCGCGCATTGAAATTTCGCGATTGGGGCAAAGTTGCGGCCACATTTGTCGATCTGAAAACGGGCCGCGCGGTGCGCATCGCCGCGAAAGAGTCCTCGAAGCAAGCGGCGCGCGAAATGTTTCCAGAACTGGCCAAAGATACGGGCCAGCAAAAAGCGTACGCCGAACTCGCCGACGAGATTCTATTCGACAAACAATGGGTAAAAATCGAAGTGCAACCGGAAGACTTGCCGGGATTCAAGGGGCCGCGCGTTGTCTGCGCGGAATGCGGCGAAGGCATCAACTTCAAGCGCGAAGTGATCGCCAGCGGTCGCACGCTTTGCCGTGGCTGCGCCGGCGAGCGCTACTACGAAGCGATCTGAGCGGCATAGGGTTAAGCGGCGATAGGGTTCGTTTGGAGTCGCGAAACAAAGTTCCGATCCGCCGAGCAGATCCGGTCAGCCTGCGATAAAATCACTTTCCCATGTTGAGCTTGCCACCGATCACGTTGCGGCTGCGCGGATTCAAACTGATTGACCGCGTGGCGCTGGCGTTTCTGCTGTTGTGCGCGATCGTGCTGGGCGCGGCGTGCGGGCTGCTCTTCGTGTATGCCAGCGACCTGCCGGAAATCCGCGCGCTGGAGACGTACCGGCCGACGGTAGTGACGGAGATTTACGCGGATGACGGGCAACTGGTCGGAAGTTTTGCGCTGCAACGGCGCATCCTGATGACCTACGAGCAGTGCCCCAAAGTTTTGTACCACGCGGTGACCGCGATTGAAGACCAGCACTTCGAAGAGCACTGGGGCATCGATTTCCCCCGCGTGGCGGGCGCCGCCTACCGCAACATTTTGAAGCACCGGCGAGCGGAAGGCGCGAGCACTATCACCATGCAGCTGGCCGGCAATCTTTTTCTGGACCGCAGCGACCGCAGCTTTCGCCGAAAGATGCAGGAAATGCTGCTGGCGCTGCAGATCGAGCGCGGCTATACCAAGCCGCAGATTTTCACCATGTATGCGAACCAGGTGTACCTGGCGCACGGGAATTACGGCTTTGCGGCGGCGGCGCAATTTTATTTTGGCAAATCCGTGAGCGACTTGAAACTTCCGGAAGCGGCGCTGCTCGCGGGAATGGTGCGCGGGCCGATCTATTCGCCGCTGAACGATCCGCAGCGAGCACTGGCGCGGCGCAATCTGGTGCTGCACCGCATGGAAGAGGAAGGAAAAATCTCGGCGGCGGATGAAGAAGCCGCGAAACGCACGCCGCTGGGGCTGCACATCCAATATCCGCGCAACGACCTGGCGCCGTATTTCTTCGAGGAGATTCGCAAGTACCTCGAGTCGACTTACGGAACGGAAGCGGTGCACGAACGCGGCTTGCGCGTTTACACCACGCTGAACATTCATATGCAGAAGGCGGCGAATCAAGCGGTGCGCGACGGCTTGCACGCTTACGAGCGCCGCCACGGCTGGAAAGGCAACCTGCCGAACATTTTGCGGGACAATCTGGGAGGGTTGGACAGTTACGAGGATGAGGATTGGCGGCATGCGATCGAGAAGGGAAGTTACGTCACCGGTTTGGTGCAGTCCGTGGACGAAAAAAGCGCGGTGATCAAGATCGGCACGCTTCGTGCGATTCTTTCGCCGGCGGATTTCGCGTGGACCGGCCGCAAAAAGGCCAGCGAGCTGCTGAAGAACGGAGATCTGGCGCAGTTTTTTGTGCAGGAGCTGCACGATAGCACTGCGCGTGTGCAGCTCGAGCAGCAATGCGGTCCGCAAGGCGCGATGGTGTCGATCGACAATTCGACAGGCGAGATCAAGGCGCTCGTAGGCGGCTACAGCTTCGAGGATTCCAAATTCAACCGCGCCACGCAGGCGGTGCGGCAGGTAGGGAGCTCGTTCAAGATTTATGTGTACGCGGATGCCATTGAAAAAGGGGCCACGCCGTTCGACACCGTGGTGGATACGCCATTCACGGTGCTCAGCGGCGGCAAACCGTACTCGCCGCATAACTACGACGAAAAATTCGAGGGCACCATCACGCTGCGCCGGGCGCTGGCCGGATCGCGCAACGTTCCAGCAGTGAAGCTGGCGGAAAAAATTGGCATCAATTCGGTGGTGGATATGACGCGGCGCTTTGGAATCACTACGCCGCTGCCGCCTTACCTGCCGCTGGCGCTGGGCGCCGCGGACATGCAACTGCTCGAGCATGTCTCGGCCTTCACGGTGTTTCCGAACGACGGGATTCGCATCGATCCGCACATGATCCGCCGGGTGACCAGCTACGACGGCGCCTTGCTCGAGGAATCGCATCCGGAAGTGCATGACGTGGTCTCGCCCGACGTGGCGCGCACGATGACCGCGATGCTCGAAGAAGTGATTCAGTTCGGCACCGGAATTCAGGCCAAGGCTCTGAATCGCCCAGCGGCGGGTAAGACCGGGACCACGCAAGACTACACGGACGCCTGGTTCATCGGATTCACGCCGCAGATTACGACAGGTGTGTGGGTCGGCTTCGACGACAAGCAGATTTCGCTGGGTAAAAAGGAAACAGGCGCGCGAGCGGCGTTACCAGTCTGGCTGGAATTCATGCAAAGCGCGCTCGGCGGAATGCCAGCGCTAGATTTCGCCAATGTCGTCCCCCTCGAGAAGCAAGCCGGCGAACACCGCGTCACAGTGGACACGCCAGACACGGCGCCAACCGAAGACGAGCCCGGTGCGCCGAAAGAAAAACCGCCGGCGCCGCAAGTCCAACAGGGTAAATCGAACTAAGACGTCTAAATTATTTGTGTATTTAGTTCGGGTATCTGTAGATGCATTAGGCTATGTATGTTTATCGGTAGTCAAAGCCCGCTTCCCAGTCTCAAGCAATCCCTGCGATTCATTAAGTCCATATTTATTAGCTACTTCCAACATGACTGTTTTCTGAGCTGTTGCGGCTTGAGAATTGCTACAGACTGGGCAACCAAGACTGTGGTGTTCGGGCGCAATGTGGAATGCCCGAGGACAAATCCTCGGGTTTGGCTGCCCTAAGAGCGAGTGGTCGGTGGTAACTAGCGAAGTGGATTAGATCGGTAGAGGTTCCCCTCAGCATAGAGGAGTCAAAAGACTCCGTCGCTGCGGTCGTTGGGGGTGTGTTCGTACACGACAGGAGACACGTCGCATGCGCTGGTTGGCTCTTGCTCAGCGTAGGGTGCGTGATCGGGGCGCATTAATAACACAATTTATGAGGAGGTTGTAGATGCGAAAGGTGTTTTCAAGATTCTTGCTCATAGTTGCCGTATTTTCCATGGTCTCGCTTCCGGTTCTCGCAGACCTTACCGGAGACGTGCAGGGCACGGTCACGGACGGAACTGGCGCGGGCATTGCCGACGCGAAAATCACGCTAAAGAACCTTGATACCGGCACAACGCGTCAGGTTACGACCGGTCAGAACGGCGAGTTCTCAATCGCTCAGTTGAGCATTGGCAGCTACACGATAACGGTAGAAAAAGCCGGCTTCAAAGCCTACACCCAGGCGATCCTGGTGCGCAGCGGAGAGAAGACTCGCATCGACGCACCGTTGCAACTCGGCAATGTTAATGAAACGGTGGTAGTCGAATCCGGCGCACTGCCCACCTTTGACGTCGCCACCGCGCAAGTGAGCGATTCGATTAGCGCTCAAGAAGTCTTGGCGCTGCCGAATCAGGGCCGCGATCCTATTATCTTCGCCACCCTTTCGCCCGGCACCGTGCCAGTCACGAAGGACAACCCGTTTCTAGGAGCCGGCAGCTTCAACTCCAACGGTTCTCGCGGACGCGCCAACAACATCACTTTGGACGGCGTCACGGCCACTGACATCGCCACCACGGGTGAGGGCGGCGGGCTGGTGTTGAGCCAGGACGCCGTGCAGGAAGTAAAAGTCATCACCAACAATTTTGACGCTGAGTTCGGCCGAAATTCGGGTTCGCAAGTGCAAGTCATCAGCAAGGGCGGCACCAACGATTTTCACGGATCCGGCTACTGGTATTTCCAGAACAACGACCTTGGAAACGCCCGTGATTTCTTCGATCAGACCGGTAAGCCGACACCGATTATTCAAAACCAGGGCGGTGGTACTTTCGGCGGACCGATCTACAAGAACCATACGTTCTTTTTCGGTAGCGGAGAGGTTGACCGGACTCGTGGTGCAGGTTCTTCCACTACCGCGAGTGTCCTCACGACCGCCGATGCGGCCGGAATCACAGATCCCACGACCCTAGCCCTCTTTAAGTCGAACGGGTCGCCCAGTTCCGCGAACGGAAAGATCACAAATAGCTCTGCCAACAGCCTGGATGCCGACTTGTGGACTCTGCGCATTGACCAAGTTCTCCGCGGCGGGAAGGATCTGTTGTCGGTGAAGTATGGTCAGAACCCTGTTCTACAGATCGCACCCGGGTTGACCTTTGTTCTCACGAACTTGGCCGGTTTCGGTGCCAGCGTCACATCTACGGCACGAACTTTAACGTTCGGCTACACATCGACGTTCAACAGCAATCTGACGAATCAGTTCCGCTTTGCGTTCGGCCGGAGCAATCCTGATTTTCCTCCGAATTCACCATTCCCGCTCGGACCGACGATTTCCATTGCTGGCAAGGATAACTTCGGCGAGACCTTCATCGTTCCCCAAGGCCGAACCCAAAATACCTTCCAGTACTTGGATACCGTTTCCTATGTCCACGGACGCCACACCTTCAAGGTCGGAATTGATGCCAACCGTTACCAGTCTCCGAGCACTTCCGATTTCTTCACTAGAGGCTTCATCATCTTCGGCAGCGTTGCTGACTTCCAGCAGGGTCTCCCGACGTTTTATACGCAAAACGTGGGTAATTTCACCCGTCACAACTTTGCGCTCGATGTCTTTGGCTTCGTGCAAGACGATTACCGATTGACCGACACCGTAACCTTGAATCTTGGGTTCCGGCTGGAATCTTCCGGCGGAGTTTCTGAGGGGCAAGGCCTTATCTCCAATCTGAATCCCAACAATCACACTCCCATCGGAGCCATCGGTACCGGTCCGCTAGGTGGCATAGACGTCGGCGGCAACGCGTTCCACCGCAACTGGAACCCGGCTCCCCGTGTGGGCTTCGCTTGGAATCCTGGCCACGGCAAATTCGTCTATCGCGGTGGCTACGGTATAGCGTACGACTTCATCTATCAGAATCCCATTTCCAACGTGCAGTTTTCCGCTCCGTTCATCAACAGCGTTAACGTCGGCGACTTCAGCGGTGGCAACAGTCTGGCCGCGTTAGTCGCTGGCACAGCGCCAGCGCAAGCAGCCGCGATTGCGGCTCTGGGCAAATTCGATCCCAACCAGAGCGATTTCGGGAGTCTCAGTCCGGTGGATCAGAATCTGAAGAATCCTCGGAATCAGCAATGGGATGCCAGCATAGAGTACCAGGCTCCCTTTGACATGGTCCTGAAGGCTACCTATATCGGTACCCGGAATGATCGCCTGCAAGTAAGCGTGCCGATCAACCTCGTTGCTCCTGCAAATCAGGTCGCCCCGGCCACGAGCCTCGCCGATCAAAATGCCAGGGCCGCCCAGTTCTTGAAGGTCTTTCGAAACGAGACCCCGAATGCGGGCAGCGCCCTCAATAACTTAATCGATCCGCGTTTCGACGGCGTCACTCAAGTCCAGAGCGTGGGCCACTCCAACTATAATGCTTTTGAATTTGAGGCCATTCGGCGCTTTAAGAACGGCCTCAGTTTCAACGCCAACTACACTTGGGCTCACAGCCTGGACGACGTTTCTGACGCGCTCGCAGTTCTAGTTAACGATAGCCCCGCTCTCTTGAACGCGGCGAAGCCACTATCGTTCAATCGAGGCAACTCCCAGTTCGACATCCGCAACCGCTTCGTCTTGAGCTACAACTACGAAATCCCGTTCGCCAAGGGCTTTCACGGTTGGAAAAAATATGCTCTTGACGGATGGAGCAACGGAGCTATCTTCTCAACCCAGTCTGGCCTCCCAGCCACCGTCTACGCGGCGCCGGAGCAGTTTTGCTCTATTGCACTGCCGATTGGCGGGTGTCCCAAGGCCGACGTGCTCGTCCCCGGGGCTATTACCGACACGCTGCTGAACGGCACGTCAGCGCCTGCCAATGGCGCGATAACTACCGCGCTCAATGGTGACGCCACGAAGATTGTCCCGGGAGCCGGAGCGGCAGGGGCAAGTGCGGTCAGCGAACCCTTCATTGGCAACGACGGAACCAGCGGCCGGAACCACCTGCGCCTGGCTGGACTCACCGACCTTGATCTCTCCTTCAGCAAGCTTTTTAAGATCAACGAGCGTATGCACTTCCAACTCCGGTGGGAGATATTCAATACTCTTAACCATCCGAATCTTTCCGGTTATCGGAACCTCTTTTCGGACACGCAATTCAACACCTACACAACGACTGCAACCAACATGCGGCAGATGCAGCTGTCCGCGAAATTTATCTTCTAACTGGCCAACAACTGCTCAACGCAACTCAACGCAAAAAAAGAGGGAGGGTCCTCGCGGATCCTCCCTCTTTTTACGTTCTGGATTTCAGGTTCGGCTACAACTTTTGCACGACGACGTTGAGGGAGGAGCTTTGCACCGCGCCGAGGTTTACGCCGGCGGGGTTCATGCCCAGGTTGATCTGCCAGAGCTGATTGCCTGCGGTGTCGGCGAGGCTAAGGGTTACGGTGAATTGCGCGCTGATGCCCAGCGCGCTGGGATTGGAAAAGAGCACGCACTGCGCCTGGCCGTTGGAGAGCGCGGCGGCGCCGTTAAAATTGAGGAGAGCGGAGGTGATGGCGTAGTTCAGATTGCCGGAGACCGGGGTGCCGTCCGGATACTTGAAATTCAAGGTCAACGTGGGCGGAGCGAAGCCCGGAACGATTTCGATGGCGCTGATATTGGGATTCATGCCGAATACGTGAGCAAATCCGACCGCCATTGTGCCATTCGCGACGGTGACGTTGGCGGTTTTGATCAGCGCAGCGTTGGCGCCGGCCTCGGCAAAAATGTCCTCGTTGGCAAACACCGTGGCGCCCTGCAGGCTCACGTTGAAGATACGCCCGCCCACGACTTCCGCTTTGGCGGTCACTTCAGCGAAGTAAAGATTCACATGATATTGGCCATTCGCGATCGGAAACGAGTAACCCGTTGGATTCCGGCGATACTCCGCGAAGAGAAGGGGATCCGGAGTTCCCGTAACGGGGACACTGTTGATTGTAGCGTAGCCTCCAGTGAAGCCGCTGTCTGCCTGCCAGACCTGGCCTTTCGAGTCGGTGTAGCTTGGGCCGCCGCAGTTGACGCGAATGGTTGTTTGTTGCGCCAGCGCCGCCGCGGGCAATAGCCCGAGAATAGAAAAAGCCATCAGTCTGAGGATCTTCCGCACAAGCGCACCTCCATAGTGGGCCGTCAATTTTTTGCCAAGGGTCAAGTCAGGAGGGGCCGAGTAGGGTGGGGGTCCCGCTTGCGATTACCAACGAACTGTAGCTCGCGGGCTGTGCGCGAAACAACTGTCCGAAGGGCTGGAAACGGTGCTACGCGATAGAGAGGTACAAACCTGTTCGGAAGGCTGCACCGTTTTGGGGCACTGATCGAAGGCCGGGAAACGGCTACAGGCGGGCTCACCAACTGCCACGCGATTCAGATGTTTCCTTCGCGGAAAGAGTCCCAGCCGCCCTCTACCAGCGTTCGGGCAGAGCCGCCGGCATGAATGAGTTGCAGAGTGCGCTGGCGGGTAATTTCCCCGATTTGCGTCAGCCTGACTCTTGCAAAGTTCTTAGGGATCTGGCGCCGGCTGGCAGGGGACACGGTGAAGAGCAGTTCGTAGTCGTCGCCGCCGTGCAGAGCCAAGTTCAGGACTTCCCTGCGCTGGGCGCGGCCCGCGGACGGTAGCGGCAGGCGGCTCGCTTCGATGCGCGCCCCAACATTGCTTGCAGTGCAAAGCCTGGCGAGATCGGTCGACAAGCCGTCGGAAAGATCCATCATGGCCGTGGCGAACCTGTTTTTAGCGAGCCACGACCCGAGACGCAGGCGGGGCTCGGGATACAGGTGCTTTCGCAAAGCGGGGTCGGAGCGGGCGATGCGCTTCTGAGCCAGAAGGCGTCGAAGCCCGGATTCCGCCTCACCGAGCCGCCCGCTTACATATATAAGGTCGTCGGGCTTGGCGCCGGAGCGCAGAACCGCCGCGCCGGAGCGAACTTCTCCGACTACGGTGACTTGAATCAGGACACGATTCGACCTGGTGGTGTCTCCCCCGGCCAAGAAGCAACCCAGCCGGCGCTGGGCACGCCGCAGGCCCACGAGGAAGGCGTCGAGCCAGGCGCCTGTGAGCGCTGGCGGAATCGCCAGGCTCAGGAGGAAGCAGCGTGGCGTGCCACCCATAGCTGCGACATCGCTGACGGCTCGAGCCAGGCACTTCCAGCCGATGGAGTCCGCAGGGTGTTTGCCGCGAAGGAAGTGCGTGTCCTCGAGAAACCAATCGCAGGTCAGAATCGTCTCGAAGCCGCTGCGCGGCGAAAAAAGGGCAGCGTCGTCGCCAATGCCCAGGCGCAGACCGCGGGAAGGATCACCGAATGAACCGAAACGTTGGAGCTTCTTGATGATTTGCCCTTCGCTCTGCGCGGGGCGAACCAAGCGATCTGATTGGGCCTTCGACCGTCGTTTCATGGCCTTGAGAGTTTATCTCGTTTACCGCAAAGCGATGGAGCCAGGTCACTGCTAACCGGAGAAACCGGCAAAGCTTGAATGCGCTGCTGTACTGTGCTCGACCGCTCGACCGCCGTACCTGTACCTAAGGACAGAGGACAGGTTTGCACAGCCTGTCCAAAATCCCCGAAAATACAGGATTGACGGGTCAACCCTACAGAAACTAGTATGTACGGGCGTCGCGAACCAAGGCTCACGGTTCAGATTGGTACGTCAGCTGTTCTGCGGCGGGCATCAGGATTAGCGTTAAAGCCCGCATTCGACAATTTTGGGTAGTTAAGGCCTGAGGGGCCCGGCTCGTTTATGAAGGGTAAGAGCTATACATTCTTTATCGCTTCGACGCCTGGAAAGATGCGTAAGCTGATCGTGCCAGCGTACCTGCTGCACGGGCTCGCGGTGTTGGCGGTGATTGGCGGGATCACGGTGACGGCGGCCGTTGGGTCCTATTCGCGGATGCTGTGGAAGGTCGGCAACTACAACGCGCTGCGTCACGACCAGGAAACGCTGAAGAAGCAATACCAGGCGTTGCAGAGCAACGTCAAGGACACGAACCAGCGGCTCGATTCCCTGCAATCGCTGGCCACCGAAGTGGCGATGACTTACGGCGTGTTGCGCTACCACCCTGTAGCTTTCGATACCGGCGACAACCCGGCTTCTCCCGAAGAATCCTTCGACCGTTCCGTGGAGCAATACACCTTCCTGAAGCGGAATGCGGCGGCCATCGCGGTTTCCTCCAGCGGCTTGCGGTTGATCCCGGCGATCAGCTTTGCGGACTCGACCTACACTCCGTCAATGTGGCCGGTGCTGGGGCACATTACGGATGGCTTTGGCGAACGCCTCGATCCGTTTTCGGGCGAAGGCGCGTTCCATACGGGGGTTGACGTAGCAACCGATTACGGAGCGCCGGTACATGCGACGGCGGATGGAATCGTGACCATCGCGGAGAATCATGCCGGCTATGGCCGGTTAGTGGTGATCGACCACGGATTTGGCATTTCCACTTGGTACGCGCATTTGTCTTCGTTCTCGGCGGTGTCCGGGTCGCGGATCAAGCGTGGCGAAGTGGTGGGATATACCGGGATCAGCGGCCGGTCGACTGGACCGCATGTGCATTACGAAGTGCGCGTGAACAATGCGCCGATTAACCCCTGGCGTTATATGAAGACGACGCCGGCGGGCGACTAAGCTTTCCTCCTGACACAGTATTGGAACGTGCCTGTTGCTGCCCCCTCCCATCGATTTTGGATATGTGTTTATTCTCGAAAGCTAGGTGCCGGATTTTCGCGGGGCGGCGGCGGGAGCCTTGCGGGTATCTGGTTGGGCAGGGGGCGGGGGTGGCGCAAGCGGCGCGTACGTGCGAGCCGCCTGCAGGAATTTCGGCGTGACGGAAACGACTAGGCGGACCGCCTTGGTATCGCCGCGATCCAGCTTCGAGATGTCCGCACCCTTCAGCAGTTCCAAGTAGGCTTCGCGCACGGCGGGGTCCAGTTGCTGGCGCACTTTCGGATCGTTGAGGCCCGCTTGGGCAAGAATTACAACACCATTCAGCAAGTCGGCCAATTGGCGTGTCGTGGCGTCGGACGCGGACTCGCCCTCGGCGATGATGCGCAGCTGGTCGCCGTCCGGCTTTGCGGCGACAGTGATCCACTGCAATTGGTTGAGCAGAGTTGAGAGTTGCGGCGAGCGAAATCCGCCGGGCGCGCGGTCGGCCAGCGCCGCGGCGGTGTCGTGGCGAATGACGGCGAACACCGGCGAACCGGCCAGCCGCACGAACCGCTCGCGCCAGTCGTCGCCGATGGATCTCTTTGGCGCCGCGGCGAGCACATCAGTCGGGATCGGCGTTGCGCCCGGGTTCATGGCAACGAGCCGGTCCGACAGAAAGGCTATCTGAGTTCCGGCGACGTCGATGCCACCGGGCCGGGAGATAACTTCGTGGCCGCTGACGATGAATCTGGTGCCTTTGCGTAGTGCATACGCGGTGATTTTCTGACGGTCAAATTTTCCCTCGCCAATGAAGACGGCGCCGTCTGGCCAGTGATCACTCTGCGGCGTGTCCCAGAACTTGACGTAGGCGATAGCGAGATGGTCGAGGTCGCGCTCAAAGTTGAAGCCGGTGTCGGCGACGAATTGCGCGTAGTCGGGATCTTTCTGCGGTTGCGGTGCCCAGGCAGCGAGTTGCGCGAGGAACGGCGATTTCCGCAGCGCAGCGACATCGATGCAAATGACAGCGGCGGGATCGCGCGGCAGAAAAGAAAGGACACTCGAATTCTGTTGGCGCGCGCCAGTCCACCAGTAAGCGGATGCACAAGCGGCGAGAGCAGCAACGATTAGAGTTATCGCGAGCCAATGTTGTTTTCGCATTTAGTGGAACGCCCGCCTTGATTCGCGAGGAGGCCATGGTGCATCCAATGGGTTAAGCTGACAATGCGAATTTGGCAGGGCCAACGGTGGGAAGGCGCTGTGCGGGATAACTAAAACAAAAGAAAAGGGATATGCATTGGCTACGCCGGTCGCAAGATTTTGGGGTTTTCCACAGAGCTGGTCATCCACGTGCTCCATTTCCTGCACCCTCCTCTTGCAATTTCCGTGCCCACTCTGCTATTCTTGCACGGTTTGGGTAGCGCTGGCGTAGCTCAGCTGGTAGAGCATCTGATTTGTAATCAGAGGGTCGGGGGTTCAATTCCCTCCGCCAGCTCCACCAGATTTTGCAGGGGAGTGAGGGCGGAGCGAATCCTTGCAGCGAAAATCGACGGGCTGGTGTCTCTTGACACGAGTCCGTTTTGTGTTTTCTCTGCGCCCCTCGAACGATCCAGTGCTGTGTTGTAGTTAGTGGCTTGCGTTCCCATGAATTTTCACGGGACGGGTGGGTGAGTGGCTAAAACCAGCAGACTGTAAATCTGCCGCTCCTTGCGGGCTACGAAGGTTCGAATCCTTCCCCGTCCACCAGGCTCTCGTAGCATGCAGCGCGAAGATTTCGGCGTGGCGCGCTGGGCAAGTAAAGTTACCGCAGGGCAATCGCAGGAAGCGATGTTCTTGAGCGGACTAAATCGCGGCGAGCGGGCTGCCAGCTAAAGGTGCGTCGCGAGGAAGGAATTTGGGAAGGAACGGTTCGGGCCTGGGTAGCTCAGTTGGTAGAGCGCGTCCTTGGTAAGGACGAGGTCACCGGTTCAATCCCGGTCCCAGGCTCCAGAGTTTCAGGGCGGTTTGGGGAGATTGGATTTTGTTGGGCGGGGGTAACTCAACGGTAGAGTCTCACTCTTCCAAGGTGATGGTTGCGGGTTCAAATCCCGTCCCCCGCTCCAGAATTTGTTTGGTGGAAGTGGAAGAAGATTCAAGCAGCAGAGGATAGACGAACATGGCCAAGGAGAAATTCGAGCGCACCAAACCGCACGTGAACATTGGAACCATCGGTCACATCGATCATGGCAAGACCACGTTGACGGCGGCGATTACCAAGGTGCTGTCGAAGCACAACCCGAAGGTGGCGTTCCGCGCGTTTGACACCATTGACAACGCGCCGGAAGAGCGCGAGCGTGGCATTACCATTGCCGTTTCGCACGTCGAGTACGAAACGCCGAACCGGCACTACGCTCACATGGATTGCCCGGGACATGCGGACTACATCAAGAACATGATCACCGGCGCGGCGCAGATGGATGGCGCGATTCTGGTGGTGGCGGCGACGGATGGTCCAATGCCGCAAACCCGCGAGCACATTTTGCTGGCCCGCCAGGTCGGCGTTCCCGCCGTCGTGGTGTTCCTGAACAAGTGCGACATGGTGGAAGACGCCGAGTTGCTTGAGCTGGTCGAACTCGAAGTTCGCGAACTGCTGAAGACGTACCAGTTTCCGGGCGACACGGTTCCGGTCATTCGCGGTTCCGCGTTGCAGGCGCTGAATGGCGATGAGAAGTGGGAAAAAAAGATCGACGAGCTCATGGCCGCGGTGGACGAGAAAGTGCCGTTGCCGGTGCGCGATGTCGATAAGCCGTTCGCCATGCCGATTGAAGACATTTTCTCGATTTCCGGCCGCGGCACGGTAGTAACCGGAAGGATCGAACGCGGCAAGGTAAAAACTGCTGAAGAAATCGAAATCGTGGGCTTCCGTCCCACCCAGAAGAAAGTCGTGACCGGCGTCGAGATGTTCAAGAAGCTTTTGGACGAAGGCATCGCCGGAGACAACGTCGGTTTGCTGTTGCGCGGCACGGAAAAAGAAGATGTCGAACGCGGACAAGTGGTCTGCAAGCCGGGATCGATCACGCCACACACCAAGTTCAAGGCGGAAGCGTACGTATTGACCAAGGAAGAAGGCGGGCGGCATACGCCGTTCTTTACCGGCTATCGTCCGCAGTTTTATTTCCGCACCACGGACGTCACTGGCGATGTGAAGCTGCCGACCGGCGTGGAAATGGTCATGCCGGGCGACAACGTCAGCTGCGAAGTGACCTTGATTACGCCGGTAGCGCTCGAGAAGGGGTTGCGTTTCGCGATTCGCGAAGGCGGCCACACCGTCGGCGCCGGCGCGGTCACCGAAATCATCGAGTAGTTTTGGCATCTCTAACAGAAAAGATTTTGCGGAAGAAAAGGGTCTAGATCATGCGAGAAATCATTACGTTGCAGTGCGGCGATTGCAAGAACCGCAACTACACGACGACGAAGAACAAAAAGAAGCATTCGGAACGCCTGGAAACGAAGAAGTTTTGCAATACGTGCCGGAAGCAGACGGCGCACAAGGAAGTGAAGTAAGTTTTGGGTTTGCGGAGGAACGCTGCAGATCGGTTTTGGTCTTAGGGGAGTCGTCCAACGGCTAGGACTCCGGTCTCCAAAACCGGGTATGGGGGTTCGAGTCCCTCCTCCCCTGCCAGAGTTTTGTGGTCGCGGAAAGTAGAAACGGTTGCTGAGGGATCGAGGGCGGGATTCATGGCCACGCAGGCGGTGAAAGTGAAGAACGGCGAATCAACAGGGAACGCCATTACCGGAGCCGCCGCAGGCGTCGGCGAAAAGGTCACCGGAACGATCGCCAACACGCGCGAGTTTTTGCACGATGTGCGCGTAGAGATGAAGCAAGTGACCTGGCCGAGCCGCGAAGATGTGATCGCCACGACTGGCGTGGTGATTGCCACGGTTTTCTTCTTCGGCGTGTTTTTGTGGATCGTCGATCTGGGCGTGCAAAAGGGTGTCAGCTACATCTTGAAAGCGTTTGGCTCGTAAAGGTAGTCAGGGTAAAGGGGAATCGAGATTCATGAGCATGCAGTGGTACATCATTCACACGTACTCGGGCTTTGAGAAGAAGGTCAAGGAAAGCCTGGAGAGCCGTGTGGCCGCTTACAGCTTGCAGGACAAGATTGGCCGCGTGCTGATTCCGATGGAAGAGGTTATGGAAGTGCGCGGCGGCAAGAAAGTGATTTCGAACCGAATGTCGTATCCGGGCTATGTGCTGGTGGAAATGGATCTGGACGAAAACACCTGGCATGTGGTGCGGTCGACGCCGCGCGTGACCGGCTTTGTAGGTTCGGCGACGGCGCCGCCGCCGCTTTCGGATGCGGAAGTGGACGCCATCATCAATCGCGTGCACACGCCGCAAGACCGGCCGAAGCCGAAAGTGGTTTTCGAGCGCAACGAGCAGGTGCGCATTGTGGACGGCCCGTTTGCGAATTTCAACGGCAACGTGGAAGAGATCGACAACGATCACAGCCGATTGAAAGTTTCTGTGACGATTTTTGGGCGCTCGACGCCGGTGGAACTGGATTTTGCGAGCGTCGAGAAATTGGGGTAAGGCTCGGGGCTGACTGCCCGGGCTATTAAACGAGTTTAGGTAGGGGAAAATGCCGCCAAAGAAAATACAAACGACCATCAAATTGCAGTTGCCCGCGGGCAAAGCTACGCCGGCGCCGCCTGTTGGCACCGCGCTCGGTCCTCACGGGCTGAACATCATGGATTTCTGCAAGCAGTTCAATGCCAAGACCGCGAAAGAAGCGGACGGCATGATTTTTCCGGTGCTCGTGACGGTCTACACCGACCGCACTTTCACGTTCATCCTGAAGACGCCGCCGGCTTCGATTCTTTTACTGCGTGCGGCCGGCATCGCCAAGGGCTCTCCTGAGCCGAACCGCAATAAAGTCGGCAAAGTGACCAAGAAGCAAGTCGAGGAAATCGCGAAGATCAAGCTTGTCGATCTCAACACCACCAATCTGGACTCCGCGGTGCGCACCGTGATGGGTACGGCGCGCAACATGGGTCTGGACGTCGTGGAAGCCTAG
>Ga0209736_1000084_pt1 | contig 30870 bp, 22 predicted proteins | sample BlaSpr_A8_Ref_M3_FD_187992 | JGI IMG/M metagenome (GOLD analysis project Ga0209736, IMG submission 187992) | Forest soil microbial communities from Thunder Bay, Ontario, Canada - Black Spruce, Ontario site 2_A8_Ref_M3 (SPAdes) (version 2) | ecosystem: Environmental > Terrestrial > Soil > Boreal...
CAGCCCAAGGTCCGGCCACCCGGCACAAAGCCTGGCCCCTTTGCGGTATTCACGCAATATGCGCCGCAACATTTTACTGCTGATCGGGCGGAGTGCCGAATTTATAGGCGGGATCGCCACTGTATTTGGAGCGCACGAAGACCAATATTTTCCAAAGATCATCCGCATTCTTGATGATGGTGCCGAATGGCGGCATCGGCCCGACGACATTTTCCCGGCCTATACGGGTATAGCCCAGCTTTTGCAGTTCGTCGCTGCCGAGGACGACGAGCCGAAACAGCGTGTCGTCATCACCGCCGTAGACCCAGATATCGTTGGTCAGCGCGGGGCACATGCCGCCGCCGCCGCCGCCGCCGTGGCAACCGCTGCAAGAATAGCTCAGCAAGAACTTTCCACCTTCGGCGACAGCGTCGGCTTGAGTGTCCTTGTAGGGATTCGAGAGCTTGCCCTTAGGCGTGTTCTTGACGAGGTCAGCCGGCAAGATCTTGGTGTAGTCGACCGCTGGCGCCTCGTCGGCCCATACCAGCCCAAGGCTGCAAAGCGCCGTCACGCCGGCGAACATCGTGACCAATCCGACAATCAGAACACCTCGTCTCACTGAGTCTCTCCTTTCACATTCTACTTTGGCGAAGCGACCCCGGCCGCGCCCGCCATCAGCCTGGCTTGGAGCCGCTCTCTGCGGCCTCCTGCAAAATCTTTATGACGGCCTCGCTGTTGTTAGCCTGCGCGATGCTGAGTGCGGTACGGCCGTCCTCACTGTGGGCATTGACATCGGCACCCGATTTGAGCAGCAGCCCGACAATGGACGAACGGTTGCCGGCGGCAGCGATCATCAGAGCGGTCACGCCTCCCGCGTTGGCGGCATTCACTTTCGCACCCCGTTCGATCAGGGACGTCACAACTTCGGTTGAGCCTGACATCGATGCAAGCATCAGGGGGGTGTATCCGCCCTTTGCGACCGCGGCGTTGACATCGGCGCCGGCGTCCAGCAACGTCCGCGCCGCATTAACCTTGGCGTTTTGCACGGCGATGGCGAGCGGCGTCAGGCCGTCATTATCGGTTGAATCGAGTTTTGCGCCGGCGCGGAGCAGCATAGCGGCCAGCGACGGGTCGTCGCCCCACGCGGCATACATGAGCGGCGTCCAGCCGCTTGGATCGGACAGATTCGGGTTCGCTTTGTGCTCGACGAGAAAAGTCGCCACGGACTTAAATCCGTAGCGCGACGCGTTGACCAAGGCCGGGTGACCTTCGCCGTCGACCGCATCGATGTGCGCCCCGTGGCTCACCAGATAGCGTACGCGGTCGATGTCGTTGGCGACGATGGCGTTGCTCAACTCGTCGTCGGGGTTTGCGCCTTGTGCCAGCCATTTTTTCAGATCGGCCATTCTCGCCGCCCGCGCCTTGACGTCGACTGCCGCCGTTTGCACCTCGGGTTTGGGGGGCTGATATGGACCGTGCGCGGGCAGATCTCCCGAAACAGAGCATTCATCGCACTTCACCAGGGGCACGCCGAAGTCCACCAGAATTTGATGTATTTCGCTCTTGTGCTGCTCGACCGCGTGTTCAATGGCAGCTTTGACATCCGGCCGGCCCCTCGGCACCGCAAGCGCCATATCGAACTCCATCTGTTCCCTGTCTTCCATCAAATTTACAGGTTGGATGATCAAAGGAGCGTGCGCGATCGCCTTGTAGTAGCCGGCCATCGGGCCCCACGCAGCCGCGATATCAAGGCCGCCGTCAATGACTTGCTGGACCTGGTACGAGGGTTGGTTGTTCGCCACGATATCGGCGTTGTGGCTCAGGTAATGAATCACGGTATTGGAGACCACGTGATGATCGGCAAGCGCCTGGCGAATCGCGGAGACTTGAAACACCCCGACGCGCAATTTCTTCAAAGCCGGATCATCCAGGCTTTTGATGTCGATGCCCTTATCGCTGCGGTAAGCCAGGACGAAAGTGGAACGGTACAGAGGGGCAAGCACTACCGCGCCTTCCGTGTCCGTCGCCATATCCATCCATAGATCGCAGTTGCCCTCGGCCAACGTCGTGCGCATGAGTCCCCGCTCGATCGAGGGCCGCCAGTAGTACTGCACGCCCGTCCCAAGGGCCGCACCGATCACTTGCGCGATCTTGTTCTCGAATCCCTCACCCTTCTGATTGGACAGCGGCATGTTTCCGGGATCGGCGCATACGGTCAGCGACTTGAGCTCACTGCCGATGGCTGCACCGCTTGCCGCCAGCAACCCCGCAGCCAGCGCAATTTGCCGGGCAATCCCTGTAGTTTTCTTGTTCAATGCTGATCTCCTTGGATTGGCCAAAAGCTACGGCGGCCTTTCATTATGGACTTGGTGCTTGAACGAAGGTTGCACGTGCGTCTTAAAGAAAAGCCCGGTGACTCACGTCACCGGGCTTATTTCCTAATGCCAAAATGAATCAATTTCGAGTTCAGTCGCCCAGCCTGAAGGTGTACAGGGTGCCGCCCTGCGGAACCGAGGCTAGATTGGCCGACTTGGTCATTGCGGTAGCGCCAATGGCACCAAATTTATCGTTGAGATCCAAACCCGCCGTAACCGGCAGGCCGATCCAACCGCCGATGCCCGACCATATGGACACATACTGCTTGCCCTTCACGGAATACGTGATGGGGTTGCCGATGATGCCGGAGCCCAGCTTGCGCGACCACAGCACCTTGCCGGTGGCGCGATCCACGGCACGGAAGTCGCCGCCCAAGCTGCCATAGAAGGCCAAACCGCCGCCCGTCACCAGCGCGCCGCCCCAGTTCGGGAACGAATCCGGAATCTCCCACTCGGTCTTGCCGGTTACCACGTTGAACTTCTTGAACTTACCGGTCACCCCGGGTTTCTCGGGATACATGAACACGTTCGCAAACACGTAGACCGTTCCCTGCGTGGTATGCGAACGCTGCTGCGGTTCGAGTTCCATGCACCAGTTGTTGGTCGGCACATAGAAGTTCTGCGCGTCGTTCGGATCCACCGCGACCGGCTGCTGGTCTTTGCCGCCCATGGCGGAAGGACAGGCCTGCGTATTTTCACCCACTTTGAGCGGAGAATGCTCCGCGACTTTGACAGGCCGGCCGGTCTTCATGTCGACCTTTTCGGCCCAGTTTGTCGTGACGTACTTGTTGGCGCGCAACAGCGTGCCGTCCGTGCGGTCGAACACGTAGGCGAAACCGTTGCGGTCGAAGTGCACCAGAGTCTTGCGCGCCTTGCCGTCCACATCCATGTCGACCAGAACGACTTCATTGATGCCGTCATAGTCCCACTGGTCGAACGGGGTCATCTGATACACCCATTCGGCCTCGCCGGTATCGACATTGCGTGCGAAGATGCTCATGGACCATTTGTTGTCGAACTTTCCGCTGTTGCAATTGGCTTGCGTCAGCGGCTCGGCGCAGCGGAACTGCGGCGACCACAAACCGGGGTTGCCGGTGCCGTAGTAAACCAGGTGCAGCGCCGGATCGTAGGCATACCAGCCCCATGCCGCTCCGCCGCCGCGTTTCCACTCGTCGCCCACGTACGTCGAGATGCCCAAGTCCTTGCCGGCCGTGCCGTACTCAGGATGTTTCTTGTTGGTGTTCTTCGTCAGGCACACATCGGCGTCGCTGCCCGTGGAATGACACTCCCACACTTTCTTGCCGTCGGCCAGGTTGTAGGCCGTCATCCTTCCGCGAGCGGCGAACTCGTCGCCGCCGAAGCCGATGATGACTTTGTCATTTGCAATGATCGGCGCCGGCGTGATGGTCTCGCCCTTGTCCGGGTGTGCGTGCTTGACGACCCAGAGTTCCTTGCCGGTCGTCGCATCCAGCGCAATGACATAGCCATCCAAAGTGCCGAACACGAGCTTATTGTCCGCAAACGACATGCCGCGGTTGACCGTATCGCAACAGGCCCGAGGCACTGCGGACTCGTCGCGGCCGCTGGTCTTGGTGTAGTGCCACACCTGCACCGGATGATCCGGATCGCTCAAGTCGAGTGCTTGAAGAATGTTCGGCCATCCGCTCTCGATGAACATCATCGGCTTGCCGGCGACATTTTCGATAACCAACGGCTGACCTTCGTGACCGCGCAAGGTGCCGCTGGATTGCGCCCACACCATGTTGAGGCCCTTGACGTTGCCGGTGTTGATGTCTTTCAGCGAACTGTAGCGGGTCTGATTCAAATCACCCGCCGGTGCGCCCCACTGATTGGGGTCCTTGAAGCGTTGGAACTGTTCGGTATCCGAGGCGGCCATCGCGGCACCACAGGTCGTTACCAGCGCTGCGACGGCGTACCATATCTTGACCTGACGTTTTGACGTAAGCCATTTCATCTCAATTCTCCTGCTGCGTGGGGTCTTAAGCTGTTCGCCGCTGCTGTCGCAGACGGCGTGCACACAGTCCTTAACCTTAAGTGCCGTGCGGAAATGCGAATCGTTGTTAATCGTTGCTGCCAAAACTCCCTCCTTCTCGATGCTTACCTTTGTTTATATTCATCCGGCCGCGAACCAACCGCGGCCAGTCTGATCCCAACGAGACGGAAAGTCAGCGATAGGCACCACCGCCTTGGGCCGCCATCATGGAATAGCAATGCCTATGCCATCTGCGGCAAATACGAAAAGAAAATAGCGCGCGATTAGAAATCGTTCCAAATCAGTTATTTACAATTTACCAGCGGAGGGTTTGCAGGGCGCCGCGGCGCGAACTGTGTCATGGGCGTGACAGTGGAGCAGTTGCGATTGCGTCGTAAGTGAGGCGCACCGCCGCATATAATAGGGAACATGCGTCACAAGCAAAACAAACACGCGCAGCAGCGTCTTGGCGTCGGGTTCATCGGCAGCGGCTTCAACGCGCGCTTTCACATGCAGGCATTCTGCGCCGTCCGCGACGCGGACGTGCGCGGCGTATGGAGCCCGAACAAGGAGCACGCCGCCACCGCCGCCGCGCTCGCGCGGAAATTGAATATCGGAGAAGCAAAACCCTTCGCTTCGATCAGCGATCTCGTCGCGGATCCGAATATCGACGCCCTCTGGCTGACCGGTCCCAATCATACGCGGGTTGAAAACATCGAGGAGATCGTCCACGCGCTCGAATCCGGCAGGGGCACTCTACGCGGCATTGCGTGCGAGAAGCCTCTCGCGCGCACCGTCGCCGAGGCTGCGCACGTTGTCCGTCTGATAAAGCGTTTGGGGCTCGCGCATGGGTACCTGGAGAATCAGGTGTTCGCGCCGCAGGTGCAAACCGGCCATGCGTTGTTGTGGGCAAGGGGAGCGGCATCCGCCGGCCGCCCGTACCTTGCCCGCGCCGCCGAGGAACACAGCGGACCGCATATGCCGTGGTTCTGGCGCGGCGAACTGCAGGGCGGTGGGGTGCTCAACGATATGATGTGCCATTCTGTTTTGCTCGTGCGGCATCTCCTCACCCGTCCCGGCGCCGCGCTGTCCACCGTGCGGCCGGTGCGCGTCACAGCGCACATCGCAAGCCTCAAGTGGACGCGCCCCTACTACAAGAGGGAGCTCGCACGGACATTCGGGCGGGGCGTCGATTACGGCAAGCATCCGTCCGAGGATTTCGCGAGTACGACAATCGAGTTCGCCACCGATGACGGCCACACCGTGATCGGCGAAGCATCCACCTCGTGGAGCTTCGTCGGGGCCGGGCTGCGCCTGTCTGCCGAGCTATTGGGACCTGAGTACTCGATGTCATGGAACACGCTCGACAGCGGCCTAAAGCTCTTTTTTTCGCGCGCGGTGCGGGGCAAACCCGGCGAAGATCTCCTCGAGAAACAAAACGCGGAAACCGGATTGATGCCGGTCATCGCGAATGAAGCCGCGGCATACGGCTATGAGAACGAGGATCGGCATTTCGTGCGCGTGTTCCTCGGCAGGGAAAAGCCGCTGCTGACCTTCGATGACGGCCTGGACGTCGTGAAGCTTTTGATGGCAGCCTATCAAAGCGCCGAGCAGCGCAAGACGCTCACGTTCCCGCCACGCGGCCTGGAAGGATTCGTTCCGGCGGTTGCACAAGGCAAATGGAAACCTCCAAAGGAGCGTTGAGATGCCGGACACGAAAGATCTGACGCGCCGCGAGTTCGTGGCCGATGCAGGCAGTGCCGCACTCGGCGCAGCGGCGGCCATTACCGCGCCACTGATCGTCCCGAGCCGCGTACTTGGGCGCGGCCGGCGCGCCCCCAGCGATACGGTGAGTGTCGCGGTCGTGGGCTTCGGTGGAATCGGACGTCAAAATGCGCTCGCGATCGCTCAAACCGACCACATTGGCGCCGTGTGCGATGTCGACTTCGCGTATTGCGAACATTCGTTGGCGAGTAATTTGACCGATGAGCAGGGCAGCCCGCGGCCCGATGGCCTGAAACTCCAGGAGCAGTTCAGAAAAGCGAAGCGCTATGGCGACTTTCGCGAGATGCTGGCAAAAGAGAAGAGCGTCGACGGGGTGGTGATTGCAACCCCCGACCATTCGCATGCGGTGATCGCGAAGGCAGCCATGGACCTGGGAAAGCACGTCTATGTGCAAAAGCCGCTCACGGCCACCGTGCATGAGGCCCGCGTTCTGCGCCAAAGCGCGCTCGCCAATCCGAAGCTCGTTACCCAGATGGGAAATCAGGGGCATTCAAGCGAAGAGGCCCGTCTCGTCAACGAGTGGATCCACGCCGGCCTCATCGGACCCGTGCACGAGGTTCACGTCTGGACCGATCGACCGGTCGTTTACTGGCCGCAAGGGCTGCCGCGCCCGACCGGCGTCCCGCCGCCGGCAGCATCGGGTTTCGGCAATCCCTGGACGTTCCGCCATGTGCAGGATGTGCTCGCCGGCGCAATGGGCGGCGGCGGTGCACCGCCTGCGGGACTTGACTGGGATCTTTTTCTCGGGCCGATTGCGGAAAACGTTCCCTATCATCCCGTCTATCATCCCTTCAATTGGCGCGGCTGGCTCGATTTTGGCTCGGGCGCGCTGGGTGATATGGGGGCTCATCTCATCGATCATCCCTATTGGGCATTGGGTCTCACATATCCCGTGAGCATCGAGGCAACCTCCACCCCCTGGGGCACTGACTCCCAGCGCAAACCGGTGTCGTTCCCCCTGTCAACTTGCGTGCACTATCAATTCGCCGCGCGCGGCACGCAGCCGCCCGTGAAACTATCTTGGTTCGACGGCGGGATTTATCCGCCGCGCCCGGACATCCTGCCGGATGACGTTGAGCTTGCGAACGAAGGCGGCGTCATTTTCATCGGCGAGAAGGGCATTCTTTTGCACGACACCTACGGCGCCAAACCGCGCCTGTATCCGCAGGCGCTTACCGAGGCGGCGGCGGCTGTACCCAAGAGCATCCCGCGGATCATGGGGAGCCACGAGCTCAATTGGACCAAGGCGATCCGAGGCGAGGCAAAGGCGAGTTCCCCGATCGAGTATGCGGCGCCGCTCACAGAGACAATGCTGCTCGGTCTTGTCGCGCTGCGTGCGGGGCCGGGAAGGAAGATTCTGTATGACGGCGAGCGCGGACAAATCGCCAACATTGCCGACGCGAACCAATACCTGACCCGGGAATATCGGGCCGGATGGGGGATATGACAGACCGCCACGGCCGGCGCTTAACTATCGATGGATCGGTACCTTGCGGTGCCAATTGTCGAGTCTGCGCGCGCCGCTATGAGGCCGCATCGCCCACTCGATCCCATTGCCGATAATCTTGTGGACCATGGGATCGTGATAGATCGGAAATGTCTCGTGACCCGGCGAGAAATAGAAAATGCGCCCCAGGCCGCGGTAAAATGTCAGTCCGCTGCGGAACACTTCCCCGCCTTTGTACCAAGAAAGAGTGATGATTTCGTCAGCCGCCGGAATGTCGAAAGGTTCGCCATACATCTCCGACTGGGGAATCTCGAAATAGGGGGGGAGGCCCTCTGCGATCGGATGGGCGGGATTGATCACCCAAACTCGTTCCAGGTCGCCCTGCGGCAACTCGCGCCAAGCCAGATTGCAATTCGTCCCCATCATGCGGCGAAACATCTTCGAGTGATGGCCTGAATGGAGCACTACCAGCCCCATCCCAGCGAGAATCCGCTGCTGCACCCGATCGATCACGGCATCCGCGACCTCCTCGTGGGCGACGTGTCCCCACCATAGGAGCACGTCGGTACGGTCGAGCAATTCCTGAGGCAGGCCCTGCGCGGGGTCATCGAGAGTGGCGCGCACGATTTCAAAATCACGGCCGGCAAGGCCGGCGGCCAGCGCGCCGTCGATCCTGTCCGGATAGATTGCCCGGACGGGCGCATCGGTCTTTTCGTGCCGGCCTTCGTTCCAGATGGTTACTCGAATAGTCAAAATTGCCTCCAGGGATAAGCCCAAACCAAAATTTAAGCCGGAAAAACTTGATCCGCCTGATCGAAAAGATGAAAGCCCGCAGGGTCGAGCGCCAAATGCACCGTATCACCAGAGCGCAGCGCAATGTCGCCCTGCACCCGCACCAGAAGCGTCTCAGCACCCTTGACTACGTGTAAGTAGGTCTCCGCGCCGAGCCGCTCGACAATGGCGACCTTGCCGGAAAGATTGGCCTCGGCGTTCGCACCGACGAGCCGGATGTCTTCTGGCCGAATTCCAAGCCACACGGACTGCAGGTCCGTAGTCGCGAGATCCCTGCCTGCAAGCGGAACTGCCCAGCCTTCCGCTGCGGCAAAGGTCGGCGTCGCCTCTTTAAAGTCGATAATACCCTTGATCAAGTTCATTCGGGGCGATCCGATGAAAGTCGCAACGAAGGTGCTCCTTGGATGGCGGTAAAGCTCAATCGGATGGGCCCACTGCGCCACGTTCCCCTGATTGAGGACCACGATCGTGTCGGCCATCGTCATCGCCTCGACCTGGTCGTGAGTCACGTAGACGATCGTGGGTTTGAGTTCCTGATGAAGGCGCTGCAACTCGGCGCGCATCTGAACACGCAGCGAGGCATCGAGATTGCTCAAGGGCTCGTCAAAAAGGATGACCCGCGGCTGCTTGATGATTGCCCTGCCGATCGCCACTCGCTGCCGCTGGCCGCCCGACAGCGCCGAAGGCCGGCGGTCCAGCAATTCCGAGAGCTGCAGTAATTCGGCCACCTGCCCGACTTGCTGGCGGATTTTCGCCTTGGGAACTTTTTTGAGATCGAGGGAAAAGCCGATATTTTCGGCCACGGTCATGTGCGGGTAGAGGGCGTAGGATTGAAAGACCATTGCGATCCCCCGCTGGTGCGGGGGCACATCGTTGATCCGCTTGCCGTCGATTTTGATGTCGCCTTCGGTTACGCATTCCAATCCCGCAATCATGCGCAGGAGCGTCGATTTCCCGCATCCGCTGGGACCGACCAGAACGGAAAATTGCCCATCCGCAACCTCGAAGCTCACGCCCTTGATGACTTCGACCGCGCCAAAATTCTTGCGCACGTTCTCGATTGAGATGGTGGCCATTTCTATCCTTTGATTCCGCCGGTGAAGGTCTGAATGAGGAAGCGGCGGGCAAGTCCAAAAGCGACCACTGCCGGCAGCATATACAGCAGCGCGAGCGCGCTCAGATAGCCGTAGTCGATCGTGTTCGCTCGCTGGAAGGCCCGGAACAGTCCGATCGGCAGCAATTGCAGCTCGGCTGACGAAATAAACGTCAACGGCATCAGGAAATCACCCCAGGCGCCGATGAAGGTCAGCAATCCTGCCGCACCCAGGCCGGGCAGCGCCAAGGGCACCAGAATGCGATGCATGCGCTGAAAGCCGTTGGCCCCGTCCATCAGCGCCGCTTCCTCATAGTCCTTCGGCGTAAGATCGAAATAGGTCTTGATGATCCAAAGCGCCAGCGGCAGCTGCATGGCGGACAACACCAGGATGAGGCCAAGATAGCCGTCGACGAAGCCGCAGATCTGCATCGCCGAACGAGCACTGTCAGGCGGCACGACGCTCCGCACCACGGCGCCCATCAAGCCGTTGGCGAACAGCATGAACTTGTACAACGGAACGATGAGCGCCGTGGGCGGGAGGACTCGGACCAGGATGATGGCGTACAAAAACGGGCTCTTCCACCAGGCGTTGGTGCGCGACAGCGCATACCCTCCCATGCCCCCGACGACGACCACTACTGCCGTCGTGGCACCCACCGTCACCAGCGAATTGAAGAACCAGCGCCGCCCGTTGTTCGCCGTAAATACCTTGACGAAGTGATCGGCGGTGATTCCCTTGGGCAGCGACAGGAACAGGGAGGCATTCGGATCGACCGAGGCCAGCACCACCCAGATAAAGGGAAGCAGGCAAAAAAGCAGCGTGACCGCGAGGAAGCCGTAGGCGGTCGCCTCCGCTCGCGTGAATTTGCGCAGGGTCATACCTGCACCTTCAGCACGCGCGCATAAATGGCTCCGATTGCGACCGATACTCCGAGCACGATGACGGCAACCGCCGATCCATAGCCGAGCTGGTAGGCGGTGAAGGACTGGTTGTAGATGTAGATGCCGATAATTTCAGTCGCGCCGCCGGGACCGCCCCGGGTAAGCGTGTAGATCAACCCGAAAATGGCGATCGTCCCTGCCGTCGAAACCAGCATGTAGAGAAAGATCGTGGGCCGCAGCAGCGGCAGGGTGATCCGCCAGAATATCTGACTCGGCGTTGCGCCATCCATCCGGGCAGCCTCATACACTTCCGCCGGCACGGCGCTCAAGCCCGAGGTCATCAATATCATCGCGAAGGCGATGCCGCGCCAGGTATTCACCACGATGATCATCAGTAGCGGCACGGACTCCAGCCAGTTCTGGGGCGCAATACCGAAGAGCCCGACGATTCGACTTAACGTGGAATACTTGCCTCCCCCCAGCATCGATATCCAGATGAAGCCTGCGACGACCTCGGGGACGGCGTTGGGTAAGAGGATGGCGGCATTGAACACGGGCTTGAAGGCAATCGGGCGGCTTAACGCAATCGCTGAAGCCAATCCGAGCACAAACTGACCAACGATCGAGGAGCCGAAGACAAAATAGAAAGTGACGATGAGCGAGTTCCAGAATCCTTCGTCCGAGAACAACCGAACATAGTTCTTGAGCCCCACAAATTGGGGATGGGATGCTGCAAAACCGTTCAATGCGGCATTGGTGAAGCTGATATAAATCGCTGCCGCGGCCGGGATCAGGATGAAGCACCCGAGCAGCACCATCGCCGGCACCAGCAACATCCGATTCTGCCAGGCCATTCGCGTTTCATAAGTCATGGCCATGGCGAACGTTGCGTCTATTTGACGGCGTTGTCGCCGAGCAGATCCTTGACATACTTGACGAGGATCGCCTGTGCCCCGGCCGCGTCGGTTTGCTTGCGCAACAAGGCTTCCGTGGCGCGCGCGACCCCCTCCGATACGACTGAGAAGCCCGGCGCGGATTTCAAGTAGGTTCCGTTATCGACGTTCTTGAGCACCGGCACGAGTTCAGTCATGGCCTGGAAATCCTTATTATCGGCGGCATCCCGACGCGCCGGAATATTGCCGAGCAGCTGGGCGTAGGCCACCGTGGAGTCGACTGAGCAGAGAGCAAGGAGCACTTTCTTGGTCAAGTTAAGATGCGCTGAATTTGCGTTGACCGCCCATATGTTGCTGCCGCTGATCTTGACGCTCGAACCGCCGTCCATGCCGGGCACAGCCCAGGTTCCAACGTTTTTGGTAACGTCAGGCACGGGATTCTTGCTGTCCTTGCCCCAGTCATAGATGTAGCACCAGGTGCCGCACGTGGTGGCCATCAAGTCCCCGGCCGGGAACATCGTATATTTGGGTATTACCCACGGTTCCGGCCCGAGCAGCGGTTTGATCGGCATCAGGTCCTCGTCGATAAGGGACTTGTAGAGGCCAAAGATGTCCCTCACCCCCTCCCCGTTCAAATTCAGCGTGCCGTCGTCATTGGCGATCTGAGGCGTTTTGGATCCCGCCACGAACAAGGCGAAACCTTCGGTGAATCCCCCTGCGCCCCAGCCGATCCCCGCGGGCAGCAGCAGGCCGTACTTGCCGGTCTTGGCCTTTATCTCCCGGGCGCGATCGAGCAGGTCTTTCCAGTTCGCCGGCTGGGCGGTGGAAATCCCCGCCTTATCGAGCAAATCACGGCGGAAGTAGATCTGCTCCACGAGAAGCATCGAATCCAGCGCATAGATCTGTCCGTCCGCGCCGATAGAAAGCTTCTTTGCCACCTCGAATAGCTTCTCGTAGCCTTCCCACGCCTTGACCTCGGCCGTAATGACGGCAAGATACCCGGCGGATACCATATCGGGCACGTCGGCATCAAAATTGGCCGTGAAAAGGTCGGGCGCATTGCCGGCGCCGAGTTCGGTCAGCAGTTTGCTCAGGTAGTCTTTTTCAGGGGCAGGATATTCGACTACTTCGATGACGACCCCAAGCTGCTTCTCGATCCGCGGAATCGACTTGTTCAGCGCGTCGATGCGCGGTTGGCGATGCTCGGCAATGCGAATGGTCGGGGCGGATACGCCCGAAATGGCGCCCTCGCGCGAACCAAACCTCGCGCGCGAAATCACGACCGCGGCCGCGATGGCGCCCGCAATCAGGCCTACGACCACACCCGCGCGAAGCACGGTTGCTTTCATTGACTCCCCCGTGCCTGCAGCCGAAAGTCTAATGCGGTGCGGGCATTGCAGCTCAGTTTTTTTCACCTCATAGTGTATACGTGCGCGCAATTGGACGCGCAATTGGAGAGGTCTCTTGATGTTGCGGCTAGGGATTATCGGTGCGGGACTGAAAGCGGCAGAGTACGCTCGCGGCTGGACGGCTCTGCCGGACGTAGAGATCACCGCGCTTGCCGAGATCGATCCGGCCTCTCGGAAGCGCTTGAGCGATATTTGCGCCGCGGCCGCGCGGCCGCGCCCGGCCGAATACGACTCCGACAAGGCCATGCTGGAAGGTGAGGCCGGTCGACTGGATGCCGTGTACATATCGACGCCCCACGTCTTCCATGCTGCCAATGCCCTGGCGGTGATTGACGCCGGTGTAGACCTGTTGCTCGAAAAGCCCATGGTGACCACGGTCGCGGAAGCACTGGCGTTGGCCGCAGCAGAAAAGCGCAGCGCGCGAACCATCGTCATCGCCTATCAGGGCGGCCTGTCTCCTCTGATCCACGACACCATCGCGCGAGCCCGGCGCGGCGAATTCGGCGACCTGGTCAGCGTTTCTGCTTCGATCTGGGAAGGCTGGGCAAAGAGCTACGCGGGACACTGGAAACAGAAACCGTCCATTTCAGCCGGCGGCTTCATGTTCGATACCGGCGCGCACATGATGAACACGGTATGCCTATTGGCGGATGCCGAGTTCGTGCGGCTATCCGCCTTTACCAACAATCGCGGGCTCGAGGTGGACCTCGTGTGTGCGGTGGCCGCGCGTCTCTCCAACGGCGCTTTGGTGACCTTCAATGCCGCCGGCGACGGACCGCCCGGCTGTGCGTCGAATATCACCTTGTTTTATACCAACGCGCTGGTGCGTATCGACGCCTGGGGCGCCTGGCGCGAGATTGCCGTCGGCGGCGGCGCCGCGATCCGGGAAGTCAACGAAATCGTCGATACGCCGATGCACACCTTCAAGGCCGTGCGGGAGGGCAGGATGTCCAATCCCTCGACGGTGACGAACGGAGTGCGATTTGCCCGGCTCTGGGATGCGATCAAGGCTTCGGCGGCCGGCGACGGCAAATCGATTGCAATTGAAGCGGGCGCAAATTAATTCGAGATCGGCGGCGGGACTGCAAGCAACTTCGACTGTTCACTAACGTTTCTTCCTCGATCGTCGGCGATTCCGGATAGATTCCAAAAATAATGATTGATGTATACGCGCCAAATGCTCGCCTGGGCTCTCTGCGCCTGCAGATTTCCGAGCACGTCATTGAAACTCACCCTGCTCATTTTTCGGTTGAGCGAAAGCCACCGCTCGATCATGCCCTGCACCTCTGCTTCACCATCGAAATGCGTGTCGTATATCCACTGGATGACGGTCTTTCCGGGAAAAACATCGTAGGTATACGGCACATGGTGGAACCACAACAGTAACTCCGGCGGCGTCGTGGCGCGATCGTTATACATATCCGACACCGCTGCCGAATATTGATCGACAAAGTCGCTGCCGGCGCGGGTACGTTCGTACCCTACCCCGCTCCCGTCCGCCATGCTGTTCCCCTGATTGGCGACCATGTCCGGGTCGAAATGATTGGCATGCGATCTGACTTCCCCCGTCGAACCGACCAGCGAATACTTTTCATAGGTAGACCACGAACCGGTCAGGATGGATTTGATGCCGGCGATCAGCAGCGGATCGGTCCCGTAGGTGATCTTGATCCATTCATCCGCAAGCGCGTCAGCGGATAAACCTGGGTTCCAGGCCAGACGGCCGAAACCGTACTGGTTGGCCTGCGCCATGGTCTGCCCCGTCCAATTGGTGCTGTCGCCCATGTTTGATACACCGGCGAACAAACTGTTGTCGTAGCCGAAGGTGGTTCCTGCAACGACGTCTTTCACTCTTGCATTCAAAGCCGTTGCCTTGGTATCAAAATCGAGATACGACTTCCACTGAGGTACCAGCCAGACGAGATGCGTCGCCTGACCGGTATATTCCTGTGTGATCTGAAGTTCGAGACCGGTCCTGGTTTTCGGCATGCCGCCAATCAGCGGATGGTTCGGTTCGCGATGCTGAAAATCCAACGGGCCACTTTTCACCTGCAGAATGACGTTATCTGCGAACTGGCCGTCCAGCGGTTTGTAAAACTTGTATGATCGCTTGGCGCGGTCGGCATCGATAGTAGGGTCATAAACAAAGGCGCGCCACATGACGATACCGGCATGTGACTTGAGCGCGCCGGCAAGCATGTTGGCGCCTTGCGCATGCGTGCGGCCATATTCGGACGGGCCATGCTGCCCCTCCGAATCCGCCTTGATCAAGAAACCGCCGAAATCGGGGATCTCCCGGTAAATTTCTGCTGCCTTTTCCGTCCACCAGCCGATGACATCGGCATCGAGCGGATCCGCACTAGGCAAGCCTCCGATCGCAACCGGCGAATCGAAACGCACCGCCAAATAGACCTTGACGCCATAGTCGCGATACACATTCGCGATTGCCCGCACCTTTGGCAGATTGGCTGCCATGATCCAGTCCGCTTGTGCATTGACGTTGTTGAGCGTGATGCCGTTGATGCCGAGTGCAGCGAGCGCTCGGGCATGGAGCTTGATGCGGGGATTGACCTTGTTCGGCAATTGATCGAGCTGCAATATTGAGGGGCCTGCGTAGCCGCGCTCTATGGAGCCATCCCAGTTCGTCCAGTCCTGAATTTGCCGCAGCTTGTTGATGGGCTTGTCGGAAATATTCAGTCTTGCCAGGCTCGAGCGGCTTTGCAGCAGCCGCAGGAAGGCGAACGATCCGTAGAGGGCGCCGCGTGGCGTTTTGCTCGCGATCGCGATGGTATTTTTTCGCGCTATGACGGTCGCACGGATGATGAAACCTTCATCGCCGAGAGCCTTCAGTTCGGCGTCCCAGCCGAGTTCTGCAATGATCGGCGAGGTTGCCGGCTCGCCCACGACAATTGTCCCGCTTTGCGTTACCGCGGTTACAAGGTGAATATTCTTGGCAAGCAGATTCGATAAAGCATGATTCAACTCATCGCGTGCTGAAATACCCAGCGGCGACGCGTCCTGAACGATGAGCTGCGTAATTCTGGACCGGTAATCGGCGAGCAGCCTTGCGTCGCCGACGGCGTGATATTTGAGCCAGAGGTTGGAGCCATCGTCGTCGGTATGGCCCGGAAGTGCCGCTTGCGAACCGGTCATAGCCAACACGATGGCAATGCCCGAAAGCAGGCGGCGAGTGCGTCGCATCCGTCCACCTTACCATGGCTGCTATGTATACTTGCGGCATGAGCGGAACCCTTCGACTGACCATGGCGCAGGCGTTGGTGCGTCATCTCGCCGCACAAAAGGTGCGCGACGAAGGCGGCGGCGAACTTAAGCCGCTGTTCGGCGGCGTGTTCGCGATCTTCGGCCATGGCAACGTGGCCGCGCTGGGTGAGGCGCTGTACGCCGAGCGCGGCCGGCTGCCGACCTACCGCGCGCACAACGAGCAGGCAATGGCCAATGCCGCAATTGCCTACGCCAAGGCGCACATGCGCCGCCGCATGATGGCGGTGACCAGTTCGATCGGGCCCGGCGCAACCAATCTCGTCACCTCGGCTGCACTGGCTCACGTGAACCGATTGCCGTTGCTGTTGCTGCCGGGCGATATCTTCGTCTCGCGCGCGCCCGATCCCGTTCTGCAGCAGCTCGAAGACTTCGCCGATGGCACGGTGAGCGTCAACGACTGCCTGCGTCCGGTCTCGCGCTATTTCGACCGCATCGTCAAGCCCGAACAACTGCTCACCGCACTGCCGCGCGCGCTGCACATGCTGACCGACCCGGCGTTATGCGGCCCGGTCACGCTGGCCCTGCCGCAAGACGTGCAAGCGGAAGCCTGGGATTGGCCGCAGAGTTTTTTCGCCGAACGCGAGCATCATTACCGCCGGCGGGCGCCGGCCGCCGGCGAGATTGCGGCCGCCGCGCAGGTGCTGCGCAATGCGAGGCGGCCGGTGCTGATCGCCGGCGGCGGCGCGCTGTATGCCGGCGCCGGCGCTGCGCTGCGCAGCTTCGTCGACGCACATGGCGTGCCGGTTGCCGAAACCCAGAGCGGTAAGGGCGTATTGACTTGGGAGCATCCGCTGCTCCTGGGAGCGGCCGGTGTGTCGGGCTCGAGCGCTGCAAACAGCTTGTTGGCCGAAGCTGACGTCGTGCTCGCCGTCGGCACGCGATTGCAGGATTTCACCACCGGATCGAATGCATTGTATCGCGACGCACACATCCTGGCGCTCAACGTCAACGGCTACGACGCGCGTAAATCCGGCGGCCCCGAGATCCTCGCCGATGCGCGGCTCGGCCTCGAAGCGTTGTCCGCCGCGCTGGGCGACTGGCGTGCTGATACGGTCTGGCGCGAGCGTGCCGAACTTGAGGCCGGCGACTGGCGCAAAATCGTCGATGCGATCACGGGCCGGCGTGAACTGCCCTTGGGCACCTTGCCCTACGATGGCGAAGTGATCGGCGCCGTGCAGCGCTCGCATCCGGATTCCGCCCGCGACGACATCGTCGTGTGCGCCGCCGGCACGCTGCCGGCCGAGCTTGAAAAACTGTGGCGCACGGCTGCGCCCGGCGGCTACCACATGGAATACGGCTACTCGTGCATGGGCTATGAGATTGCCGGTGGCCTGGGCGTGAAAATGGCAAAACCCGGGCACGAAGTGATCGTGATGCTCGGCGACGGCAGTTATCTGATGCTCAACTCGGAGATTGCCACGTCGGTGATGCTGGGTCTCAAGCTGATCATCATCCTGCTCGACAATCGCGGCTTCGGCTGCATCAACCGCCTGCAGCAAGCGTGCGGCGGCGCGCCGTTCAATAATATGTGGGACGACTGCGTGCACGGCCCGGACGGCGCTCCGGCGGTCGACTTCGCCGCGCATGCTCGCGCGCTGGGCGCCGAGGCCGAACACGTGAGCAGCATCGCCGAATTCGAACAGGCGCTGGCGCGCGCGCGCGCCGCCAAACGCACGTACCTGATCGCCATCGACACCGACCATCGCCGAACCACCGAAGCAGGAGGCTGCTGGTGGGAGGTGGCGGTGCCCGAAGTTTCCGCGCGCGATTCGGTGCGTCAGGCACGCCGCGCGTACGAGATCGCGAAACAACAACAGCGGCCCACTGCCGCCACGGGTAAAACCGCATGAGCCTGTTGGTGAAAGCAAAGCCCGAGGGGCGCGAAATCGTCAAAGTCACACCGCAGTCGGCCGGCTGGACTCATGTTGGATTCGAGGCGCTCCGGCTTGATGCAGGCGAATCGATCGACATCGTCCTGCCCCGCGGCCGCGAGGGCTGCTTGGTGGTGCTGACCGGCCGCGTCGAAATTGACGTCGACGCGCGGCACTTCGGAACGCTGGGCGGTCGCGCCAGCGTGTTCGCGGAACGCTCGCCGGACGCGGTCTATGCACCGCCGGGTTCACGCTGTGCAATCCGGGCGTTGGACGCAGCTGAACTTGCGCTGGCTTCGGCACCGGCACAAGGACAGCATGCGGCACGACTCATCGCAAGCGCCTCGATGAAGCGCTCCGTGCGCGGTCAGGGTGCCAATACGCGCTACGTCTGCGACATCCTGCCCCAAACCGAACCGGCAGAATCCCTGCTCGTGGTGGAAGTCGTAACTCCGGCAGCGCATTCCTCCAGCTATCCGCCGCACAAGCACGACACCGACAATCTGCCGCTCGAAAGTTCGCTGGAGGAAACCTACTACCACCGCATCGACCCGCCGCAGGGCTTTGCTTTCCAGCGTGTCTACACCGATGCACGCGACCTCGACGAATCGATGGCGGCGAGCGATCACGACGTGGTGATGGTGCCGCGCGGCTATCACCCTGTGGTGATGCCGCATGGCTATCGCGGCTACTATCTCAACGTGATGGCCGGCCCGCGCCGCGAATGGCGCTTCAAGAACGACCCCGCACACGACTGGCTGATGGTGCGTTAGGTCGCGGCCACACGGAATACTTAAGCCCGGGCTCCCAGCGTTGCTAGCTCAGCTCACGCACCCAGATATTTCGAAAGCTGATGGGCGCGCTGGGATCGTGATGGGACTGCAGCTCGATGGCTGCGCGATCGTATTTCCGGTAGGCCGGCTTCCCGATATAGACGGTCTCACCCAGTAAACCGAAATGATTCTGGACCAGCACGCCGTCGTGGAACAAGGTGACAAACGCCGGCCTCTCCAGCGATCCGTCGGCGTGAAACACCGGCGCCGTCCATACCACATCATAGCTCTGCCACTCTCCCGGTTTGCGCGACGCGTTGACCAATGGAGGGCTCTGCTTGTAAATGCTGGCCGCCTGACCGTTCACATAGGTCTTGTTTTCCCAAGAGTCGAGAATTTGAATCTCGTATCCGTGGTCATCGGGACCCGTTGAAGCGAGGAAAAGCCCGCTGTTGCCGCGCGCCTGACCTTCGCCGGTCACATCTGCAGGAATTCGCCACTCAAGGTGCAGCTGATAGTTTTTGAACAGGCGCTTCGTTTCAATGTTTCCAACTGTCTTGTCGACTACCATCGCACCCTTCTCGACTCGCCAGCGAGCCGGCGAGCGATCCTTGGTCATGACCCATTCATCGAGGTTTCGGCCGTCGAATAGAACGATTGCGTCGGACGGAGCCGCGCCGCAATCTGCACCGGGCAATACCTTGGGCGGCACGGGCTCCCATTGCTCGGTGTCCTCGGGCTTGGCGACCGCGGCGGTCTCCTTGGCAGCGTTCTGACTATAGGCAACGCCCCCGCCTGCGAACATCAGCAGACTGCACACGTAGAGCATCGGTTTAATCATAGGTTTTCTCCAGATTTGCGGCATCAGGCATGCGTTGCCCAGGCAGGCTCACCCGGTGCGTACGGAATACAAGGATCGAAGCGGCCCGGCGACTCGACGTAGCGCATTACCTTGGTGCAGCCGAGCTCGGACGTGAAGTAGCCGAGCAGCGCGAGCTCCTTCATCATGCGGAAGTAGTGCTGCACCGGACGGTCGACAGTCGCCGCCGCTTCGAGCGCGTCGATCACGCCCTTCTGCGCGTCCATCACGCGCTTCTGCTCGCGGTCGAGCGCGGTGAGCACGGCGGTCCGCTGCACCGGCGTCGCCGCCATGAACGAGCGGCCATTCGCCTTCCTCGCCGCATCATCCACTTTGCGCATACCTTCGCGGAAGACCTTCTGCTCGGCAGGACTGTAACAGTCGGTGACCATGAGCGCCATAAAGGCGCCGGTCTTCGCCGCTTTCGCACCCGGAGTTTTCGTTGCCGGCAGAATCGTTTCGGCGATCTCATCAAGAAATGCAATGTCTACGGCCGTGAAATCTCCGAGCGTCGCCTCCTCAAGGGGAAAGCTTGCGCGCTCGCATGCGGCCAGCAGGTCTGTCCCGCCGACGAATGCGGCTCCTCCCAGCAAGGCGCTTACGCGACGAATTGCCTCGCGGCGATTGATCGGCGGGACAGGCTCAGTATCGGATGACATGTTCATTTGATTGGGTCAAAGGTTGCGGCGATTGAGCTCGTCCACGGCGAAGTCTACCGCGCGGGCGGTGATCGCCATGTAGGTGAGCGACGGGTTCTGACACGCCGAGGACGTCATGCAGGCGCCATCGGTGACAAAGACATTCGGAGCGTCCCACACCTGATTGCGCGCATTGAGCACCGAGGTCCTCGGCTCGCGCCCCATGCGCGCCGTGCCCATCTCGTGAATGGCGCTCCCCGGGAAGTACCCATGGTCGAAGGTCTCCACCATTTTCGCGCCGGTCCGCTCCAGCATCTCCGCCATGTCGGCCATCATGTCTTTGCGCATCAAGCGCTCGTTCTCGCCGGTGGCGCAATCGATCTTGAGCACCGGCAGTCCCCACTTGTCCTTTTTGTCGAGATCGAGCCCGATGCGGTTGGTGTGATTGGGGAGCATCTCGCCGAACGCGGTGGCGCCGAATTTCCAAGGGCCGGGCGTTGCCATCTCGTCCTTGAAGGCTGCACCTACACCTAACTCTTTCACTGCGCGCGACCAGTCCTCCCGGCTTGCGCTACCCTGGTAACCGAAACCGCGCAGGTAGTCGCGTTTGTCGCCGAACAGGTTGCGATACCGCGGGATATAGATGCCGTTGGGACGGCGGCCGAAGTAGTACTTGTCGTCCAATCCCACGAGCTGCCCTTCAGCGCCGCAGCGAAAGTGATGATCCATGAGGTTAAACCCAAGTTCACCTGAGCTGCTGCCGAGCCCTCCCGGCCAGACGTCGGTCGCCGAGCGCATGAGCAGCCAGGTCGAGTTGAGCGTGGACGCGCAGATGAAAACGATCTTCGCCGTGTAGTCGGTCGTCTGTTCGGAGACGGCGTCAAGCACTCGGACGCCGGTGGCGCGCCTGCGATCCTTGTCGAGGAGAACCTCGGTCACGATCGACCATGGCTTCAGCGTGAGCTTGCCGGTTTTCGCTGCCGCCGGCAGCGTCGAGGACTGTGTACTGAAGTAGGCGCCGTAGGGACAGCCTAACCAACATGCTCCCCGGTATTGGCAGGGCGCACGTCCCTCGAGCGCCCTGGTCGCGTTCGCGGTGCGCCCAATGATAATTTGGCGCCTGCCGTCAAATGCCTTCTTCAGCCGGGCGGCAATCAATTCTTCGCCGCAGTTGAGCGGCATCGCCGGTTGGAATTCTCCGTCGGGAAGCTGCGGCAGACCTTCGCGCGAGCCGGAGATTCCCGCATGCTTTTCCACGTGGTCGTACCACGGCGCGAGATCCTGGTAGCGAATCGGCCAGTCGATTGCGATACCGTCCTTGGCGTTGGCGCCGAAGTCGAAGTCGCTCCAGCGGTAGCTCTGCCGCCCCCACGTCAGCGAGCGGCCGCCGACCTGATAGCCGCGATACCAGTCGAACCGCTTCACCTCCGTATAGGGCGATTCCTTCTCATTGGCCCAGAAGGCGAGGTTTTTCTCGTTGAGCAGGTCCCGCCTGAGCACCTGGTACGCCTCTCCCATGGCTCTCGTTGATCCGCCCCGGTGCAGGTATTCCCAGGGCGCCTTCGTGGCGTTGACGTAATCCTTGACGTGCTCGACGTTGCGGCCTCGCTCCAGGAGCAAGACGCGCAGACCCTTCTCCGTGAGCTCCTTTGCCGCCCATCCGCCCGATATGCCGGAGCCGACCACAATCGCGTCGTAGCTTGCAGACTGCATCGCCGCCTCCTATCCCATACCGTTATAATAACGGCTTTTCCGACATTTGCGGACGGCTGTCGCGGGGTTTGCCTGATCGACGCCATGTTGCGCAGCCACGCCGAAGGGGGCGACGAGCATGATTACCGCGATGAAGTCGCGTTTGGGTCTGATGATGCTCCTCCAATATTTCATCTGGGGTTCCTGGTACGTAACCCTCGGGACATGGTTGGCGGCGCTGCATTTTTCCGGCCGGCAGATCGGGTGGGTCGCAGGTACTACGGCCATCGGCGCGATCGTCTCGCCGTTCTTCGTCGGCCTCATCGCGGATCGCGCATTCGCCACGCAACGGTTGCTGGGCGTCTTGCACGCGCTCGGTGCGGCCATACTGTTGCTGACGTCGTGGCAATCGACCTTTGTGCCGATTTACACCGCGGTGTTGTTCTACTCGCTGTGTTACATGCCTACCCTCGCCCTGACCACGTCCTTGGCCATGCGTCAGATCAAGGATCCCAAGCAGGAATTCGGTATGGTCCGCGTTTTCGGCACGTTGGGGTGGATCATTGCGGGGTTGGCGATCGGCGCCTCGGGTCTGGAAGCCACTGCGGTTCCGATGCGCGTCGCCGCGGCGGCGTCATTGCTGATGTCGTTATATTGTTTCACTCTTCCCGATACGCCGCCGCTTGCCCGTGGTACGGATTTCAAGTGGCAGCACGTCATTCCGCTGGATTCGTTGCGGCTGCTGCGCCGCCGGTCGATGGCCGTATTCGCCCTTGCGTCGCTGCTCATTTGCATACCCCTGCAATTCTATTACGCATTCACGAACCTCTACCTCAACGAAATCGGAATCCACAATGCAGCGGGGAAAATGACCGGCGGACAAATGTCGGAACTGTTCTGCATGCTCCTCATCCCCTGGTTCTTTCGCCGATTGGGCGTGAAATACATGCTGGGCCTAGGGATGCTGGCATGGGCCGCAAGGTACGCATTCTTCGCTTTCGGCAACGGCGATACGCTGCTGTGGATGCTGTGGCTGGGAATACTTCTGCACGGCATCTGCTTCGACTTCTTTTTTGTCGTGGGCCAGATCTACATCGACCGCGAAGCGCCGGCAACGCTGCGCGCTGCGACTCAAGGGCTGATCACATTCATCACGTACGGCGCGGGCATGTTTATCGGCGCCTGGCTTTCCGGCCGCGTCGTCGACGCCTTTGCGCTCGTTGGTGCGGGCGGTTCGGTAGCGCACGACTGGAAGTCTATTTGGATGTTTGCCGGAATCTGCGCGGCGATCGTATTGGTGCTGTTCTTGCTGACGTTTTCCGACAAGGAAAATGCAGCAGCCGAAAGCGCCGGCGCGAAAGATCCGCAAATGGCCTAGCGGAGGGGGAAAACCGATGAGCGCAGAGTCTCGCAGACGATTTCTTATTCAATCGAGCCGGTTCGGCGCGGCAGCGCTCGCCCCCACATGGTTGTCGCGCCGCGCGTTCGCCAATCCCCTCGGCCGGCCCGTCGGCATTCAGCTCTATACGGTGAACGTACCGATGCGGGAGGATCCTGCCGGTACGCTCAAGAAGCTTCGAGAAATCGGCTTCGGTGAAGTCGAGTCCGCGGGTTTCGGCAAGCTCTCAGCCAGGCAATTCCGTGGGCTTCTGGACGACGCGGGCCTCGCGTGCCCGAGCGCTCACCTGCAGTTCGACATCAACAACCTGGGTGCAACTTTCGAGGATGCACACGCATTGGGAGCAGCCTATGCGGTCAGTGGATCGCTGCCCGCGGCCCCGTCGTCAAAGCGGTCGATGAGTCTGGATGAGGCGAAACGGACCGCGGAGATTGCCAATCGCATCGGCGAAGCAGCCAAGCGGGCCGGTCTGCAATACGTTTATCACAATCACGACTTCGAATTCGTCGATCAGGGCGGCGGAGCCGTTGGTTACGACGTGCTGTTGCGGGATAGCGATCCGGAACTCGTCAAGTTCGAGATCGACTGCGGCTGGATGGTCTTTGCCGGTCACAATCCCATCGATTACTTCAAGAAGTATACGAATCGATTCCCGATGATTCACGTCAAAGACTTCTTGCCGCCTCATGACAAGAAAACGGCCGCGGGCCACGCGGCAGAAATGTTGGGGGCGGAACTCGGACGCGGTGTGGTCGACTACAAGCGAATCTTCGCCGCAGCGAAGAGCGCCGGCCTGCAGCACTACTTTGTGGAGCAGGAGGGGCCGTTCTCGCGCATGGATCAGCTGCAGGCGGCGCGGGTGGACTATGAGTATTTGCACTCCATGGGGTGACTGGAGCGTTGCATGCCCGACAAACCGCACGGTGTGAGCCGACGCGCCGTGCTTGGCGGGCTGGCCGCCGCAGGCGCTTTTGCATCCAAAGACCTTCGAGCGGCGTTGGCGTCGCCGGCCGTTGCGGCGGCAAGTCCCGCTCCCTCTGCCGGCCGGCTCAAACAATCGGTCTGCCGGTGGCCCTATAAACACACTCCCCTGCCCGAATTCTGCCGCCGCGCGAAACAGATCGGCCTCGCAGCGATTGATCTGCTTCAGATGGACGAATGGTCCGTCGCGCAGGATGCCGGGCTGGGTGTTTCCATGGGTTATGCCAGCCGGCGCGAGAAGTTCATCGAGACAGGCTTCAACGATCCGGCCAACCACCCTGTGTTGATCAAAGAGCTCGAAATCGCCATCCCGATCGCCGGGCGCGCGCGTGTGCCGAATGTCATCGCGATGTTTGGCAACCGCAACCCGCAAATCGAGGAGTCCGCCGCGGTTGCGAACTGCATCGCCGGGCTCTCCAAGATTGCGCCGCTTGCAGCAGAGCAGCGGGTCACGATCTGTGTGGAACTCCTCAATAGCAAAGTCGACCATGCCGGATACCAGGGAGATCACACCGCCTTCGGCATCGCGGTCGTGGAAGGCGTCAACTCACCGCACGTGAAATTGCTGTACGACATTTATCACATGCAGATCATGGAAGGAGATGTGATCCGGACGATTCGCGACAATATCAAGTGGATTGGGCACTTTCATACCGGCGGCGTCCCAGGCCGCCATGAAATCAACGCCGGCCAGGAATTGAACTACCGCGCCATTGCTGCGGCCATCGCGGATCTGAACTACCAGGGCTATGTTGCGCACGAATTCGTGCCGACCCGCCCGGATCCGTTCGCATCGCTCGCGGAAGCATTGCGAATATGCGCGGTATGAGCATTACTTTTGCTGCGGTCACAGCGCCTTGCGCGTCAGTCTCACCTTGCCGCCCGCATCGCGATCGATGGTGATGTCGTAGCGTCGTCCGCGGAACTCAATATTCTTGAGCCTCATGGCTTTCCACTCCGGCGGGAGCACGGGCGTGTAGGCCCCGATCAGGCCTTTCTCCTCGATCCGCAGCCCGCCGAATCCATAGAGGAGAGTCTGCAGGAACCCGCCGGACGCAGTGATGAAATAGCCCGTGTTGTTGCCCGGAGTTTCCGTACGCACATTGAACGGCGGCTTGATCAGATTGCTGGTGAAGTTGCTTTGCAGCCAGGCCACCGCCAAGGGCGCATCGCCCACCGCGGCAGCGGCAATCGACGCCGGCGCCATGCCCATGCCATGCGGTTCGCGGTGCCCTTCCCTCACCGAGATCATCGTGTAGTCGAAGTCATTGCGGCGGATTTGGGCAGTCATCGGCAAGTCGAGCGACGGATACATCAGTAGCCCTAAGGTACTGCCTTCCAGGGGCTCGCGCGGCACGCTGGCATCGAAGTCCAGGTGGCGCTGCTCGGCTTCCGAGAACGGGATGTACAGCTTGGCTGCGACCTCGGCCCAATGCGGGTCGGCCCGTTCCCCGACGAGGGCCGCCGCTTTGGCGGCAACGTTCAATACCTTCTGCGCGGAGACATTGGTGAAGGTGTCGTTCGGCACGTCGTTGTAGCTTTCGGCGACCGACGTGACGTGCACGATCTCGTATCGTTTTTTATCCGCATTCCAGGATGCGCGGCTGGCCCAGAAGTCGGCCGCGTTGCGGATCACCGGCCAGCCGTATTTTTTCAGCCAGTCGCGATCGTGCGTCGCGAGCCAGAATTGCCATTGCGCGATGGCGATATCGGCGTTGACATGGATCTCGCGCTCGCCGAGCACGTAGGCGAAATGCGGCGTCTGCTCGCTGCCGTTTTCCGGGTCGGCCTCCCAGGGATACATCGCGCCTTTGAGTCCGCGCGCCTGCGCCCGCGCCTGCGCGGCGGGGAGTGTGTGAGCGCGGAACACCACCAGTGATTTCGCGCGCTCGGGATGCAGCAGCAGCAGGGCGGGGAAGATCCACGTATCGCTGTCCCAGAACGCGTGCCCGGTGTAACCGGGGGTCAGACCGCAGGCACCCATCGGCCAGTGCGTATCGGCAGTCGATGTCGCGAGGAGATAGTAGAGATCCGAATGCACGGCAGTCTGCGCCCTCGCATCGCCATCGATCACGATATCGGATCGCCATAAATCGCGCCAGGCGGCCTGGTGCTTGTCGAGAAGCGCGTCGAAGCCGGCGCTGCGCGCCTCCGTCGCCAGCTTAAGATCGGCCTGCGCATCACCGCCCCAGTCCTCGCGCGAGGCGGCGATGAACTTGGTGAATGTATAGGTCTTGTCTTTCTGTACCTTTACGTTCAGATTCAAAGCGAGGCGATACTGACTTTTGTAGAGCGCGATATCGGCCGCTTGTACGCCGTCGGGCAGGCGGAGCGCCGCCGCTTCGGCCATACTCAAGCCCTGTTCGGCGCGGCCGTCGAGCCACAGGGTCAACTCCTTGGTATCGCCGTCCGCCGCCAGCACGTGGGTATCGCCGTGATACCACACGGCGGCGCGGTCGGGCGTCGCCGGCGGAATGGCAATCAGTTTCATATTGTGCGCGGCGACCGCTTCCTGCATTTCGTCGCCGGTCATCTTGGCAATCGGCAGCCGAGGCTGATACGGCGCCCATAGATTGAGGGCAAACGACAACTGCACGGTGCCGTCGAAGTCCGGCGTCAGCGAAATCTGCGTCGCGGCCAGATGTGTCGCTGCTTGGCTTACAAAGGTGGTGACTTTGATCTGGGTGGATCGTCGGTGGTCGACGTAGCGGTAGCGGGTGGTCAGGGTCGCGTCCTGCATGTCTAAGACCTGGCTGTAGTCCTTAAACAGGGCCGGAATCAGCGGCACTTGATTCATCCAGAAGTGACCCGCGGCGGAGTCGCCGGTCGAGTAGTCGATTTCGCTCCAGCCCGGAATCGCGGCGGGACGCGATTCATCGTCCTTGGCGTAGTCCATGAACGCCACCATGTAGGCGAGATTGCCCTCGGTGCCGCGCGGCGCCGTCATGGTGGAGAAATAGCCGTTGGCGAGATAGCTCGGAAAGTAGCTGTCGAAATCCTTGGCGGTCGCGGTGAGAGTAAAGCTGGAATCGGGGGCGGCCAAAACGGGGCCGGCCGCAAACGCCAGGCAGGGTAGAACGAAAATTAATGACTTCATGCCCAATTCTAGACCGTTTCCTTCGGTTCCGTGGCGGTTCGTTAGCCATACAGGACGCAACGAAAATTGGCTAACGAGGGGCGCCGATGTATAAATTCAACTCCGTGCGTGCGAAATATAAGATTGGTCGCCTACTCGTCCTGCTGACGGTGCTGGCCGGCGTTGCCTTCTCGCCCGCTGCGCTCGCGCGCGCCCGCTGGTCGGAGCAGGCTGCGCAAGCTTGGTACGGCAATCAGCCTTGGGTTGTGGGCAGCAACTATATTCCCGCGAGCGCGATCAACCAATTGGAGATGTGGCAGGCGGATACCTTCGATCCGCAGCGCATCGATCTTGAACTCGGGTGGGCGGAATCACTCGGGATGAACACCATGCGGGTCTTCCTGCACGACCTCTTATGGCAGCAGGACTCTCGCGGGCTTACGCAGCGCATCGATGCGTATCTGACCATTTCCGACCGCCATCACATCAAGACCCTGTTCGTCCTGTTCGATTCGGTCTGGGATCCGAGCCCGCACTTAGGACTACAGCACGCGCCGGTGCCCGGCATCCATAACTCGGGTTGGGTCCAGAGCCCCGGTGCCGTGACCTTTGCTGACCCGGGCGAATATCCGCGGCTCAAGGCCTACGTAACGGGCGTCGTCGGTGCGTTCGCGCACGATGCGCGGATTCTGGGTTGGGATGTTTGGAATGAACCGACGGTGGAAGGATCGAGCGACACACATTTTGCAGGGGCAGAAGCTCCGCACAAGGCTCAACGGGTGGCGACGCTGTTGCCGCAGGTCTTCGAGTGGGCGCGATCGATGAATCCAATTCAGCCGCTGACCAGCGGAGTGTGGAAGTTTGAGCCGTCAACGGCGGTGAGTTGGCCGGGGATCGCCCGGATTCAGATCGCCGAGTCGGACATCTTGTCGTTCCATACCTATGACAGTCCGGATGAAGTGAGGCGGAGAATTTTGTCCCTTCAGGGTCTGCACCGTCCTATTCTATGCACGGAATACATGGCACGCAGCAACGGTAGTACCTTTCAAAACACGATGCCAATCCTCAAGGAATACCACGTCGGTGCCATCAACTGGGGGTTGGTCGCAGGCAAGACGCAGACTTATTTTCCGTGGGATTCCTGGGACCGGCCCTACCTTGCCGGCGAACCGACGCCTTGGTTTCACGACGTGTTCCGCGCTGACGGCCGACCTTATGATCCTGAGGAGATAAGGTTCATTCGCGAGATCCTTAATACAGACACAGCCCCTGGCCAACCCGCACCGACGGTACGAGCGGCAGATCAATCCTCGCCAGCCACGTCGAATGTGCCCGGTGCGCCGACCCCCGGCATTCACCCGGACCTAAGTATCACATTCACGCTCAAGGCACCGGACGCTCGCACCGTCCAGGTCGCCGGCGGTGACGGACTAGGAACGGGCCCGTTTCCGATGACGAAAGATGCCGAGGGCATCTGGAGCGTGACAACTCCACCCGCCGTTCCGGGATTCCATTACTACTGGTTCGTTCTCGACGGCGTCTCGGTCAGTGATCCTTCGAGCCAAAGCTACCTCGGATACAGCAAAGAGATCAGTGGCGTCGAAGTACCGGAGCCCGGTGCGGATTACTACGCAATCACCGATGTTCCGCATGGCGAGGTGCGCGCGAAGTGGTACCTGTCAAAGACAACCGGCGAGTGGCGCCGCGCGCTTGTCTACACTCCTCCCGGTTACGATAGAGACCCGCAGACCCGCTATCCGGTGCTCATCCTGCAGCATGGCGCCGGTGAGGACGAAACGGGCTGGACGCGGCAAGGCAGGGCTCAATTCATACTCGATAATCTGATCGCCGCGGGAAAGGCACGACCAATGATCGTCGTCATGGACCGCGGCTACACCACCCGGGTGGGGATGCCGGCGGTGCCGGTCGGGCCGGGCGCTGCGCCGGAGAAATTCAAACCTGCCTTCAGCGCGTTCGAAGACGTGATCATCCATGATCTCATCCCCACGATCGATGCCTCTTACCGGACTATTCCCGACCGGGAGCATAGGGCGATGGCGGGCCTGTCCGTGGGCGGCATGGAGACGCTTTTCATCACACTGCGCCATCTGGACACGTTCGCCTACATCGGCTCGATGAGCGGCCCCATCGTTCCCGACCTCAACTCGAAACAGCCTTTGGGAACGCAACAAGGTCCCTTCGATACCAAGACCGCGTACGAAGGGGCCTTCTCGAATCCGTCCGCATTCAACAGCCGAGTGAAACTGCTGTGGCTCGGTGTCGGGACGGCGGAGCCGGAGCTGTTTCGCTCCGGTATCGGTGGGGCCGTGCTGGCCCTCAAGGCAGCGGGTATGCGGCTCGTGTACTTCGAGTCGAATGGGACGGCGCACGAGTGGCAAACATGGCGCCGTGATCTCAACGATTTCGCGCCGCGACTGTTCCGCTGACGGCGTGCCGGGTGGCGCGGGGGGATTGCCTTACCGCATCGATCGTCGCACTCTGCCGGAATGTCAGACAACATCAACCTCGGGCGGCGCAGTCTTCTAGCTTTCGGCCTGCTCGCGGCAGGCGGGTGGCGCCGTGCAGCGGCCTCCGCGAGCCAAGGCGTTGCGACTACCCCTCCCCTCTCGGAACTTGAGTTTGGTCAGGTGCAGTTTGGCGCCGGGCCGCTCTACAACCAAGCGCGCGAGAATCACCGCTTGGTCCTGGATCTGGATGAGGATGCGCTGCTGCGGCCCTTCCGTGTGCGCGCCGGACAGCGCGCGCCCGGCCGCGACTTGGGCGGTTGGTACGACACTTACGCCTTTGCGCCGGGCGCAACCTTTGGACAGTGGATGAGTGCGCTGTCGCGCTATTACGCGATCACCGGCGATGCCCCGACACGCGCCAAGGTCCGGCGCCTGGTGCGCGGGTATGCAGCGACGATCGATGCGGACGGCAGTTTCTACCGCAAGAACCGCTTCCCCGCCTATACCTACGACAAGCTCGCCGGTGGATTGCTGGACGCCCGGCGGTTAAGCGGTGACGAGGCGGCGCTCCCGACACTCGCCCGCGCCACGCAGGCCGCCGCGCCGTTCCTGCCGGCACGGGCCATCCCGCGCAACGAGCATGCCCGGCCGGGAGAGGACTTCAGCCGGCACGCCTGGGATGAGAGTTACACCGTGCCGGAAAATCAATTCCAGGCGTGGGCGCTGACCGGTGACCGGCGTCATATCGAGCTTGCCCGCCGGTTTCTCTATGACCAGTTCTTCGCGGCGCTCGCACGCGGCGAAAATGTCCTTCCGGGCAAGCATGCCTACAGCCACGTCAACGCGTTGAGTTCGGCAGCGCAGGCCTATCTGTCGCTGGGCACCCCGATGTATTTGGCGGCAGCGCAGAACGGCTTCGAGATGATCGCTGCACAAAGCTTCGCCACGGGCGGCTGGGGCCCCGACGAGCACTTCGTCATTCCCGACAGCGGCGCGCTTGGGCAGAGCCTTGCCGACCAGAACAAGAGTTTCGAAACGCCCTGCGGCGCCTATGCGCACTTCAAGCTCACGCGCTACCTGCTGCGCATAACCCGCGACGCCCGCTACGGCGACAGCATGGAACGCGTGCTTTACAACACGGTGCTCGGCGCGACACCGATCCAACCGGACGGACACGCCT
>Ga0209736_1000085_pt1 | contig 30378 bp, 18 predicted proteins | sample BlaSpr_A8_Ref_M3_FD_187992 | JGI IMG/M metagenome (GOLD analysis project Ga0209736, IMG submission 187992) | Forest soil microbial communities from Thunder Bay, Ontario, Canada - Black Spruce, Ontario site 2_A8_Ref_M3 (SPAdes) (version 2) | ecosystem: Environmental > Terrestrial > Soil > Boreal...
GGGGGCGGGGCAGGGGGACTCGGCCCGATTACGACGGAATCTGCGGCTCCGGGAAAATGGCTGACGGCGTCGGCGCTCCTGCGCAGTGGGGCACCAGGTGCAGGTGGTGGCGTTGGCGTTGCGGGTGCCGGCGGCGTAGCGGGTGGAGCTGGCGGTGGCGTTTACACCGTTGCCGAGGAGGACGTGCGCTCGATGCTCGGACTCTTTGCGCAGTTGGGACGCTCGCGCAAAGATCCCGATGTGAAAATGGACATGCCGACGTTTCAATCGCGCCTGAGTGCGATGCCCGTTCGCGCGCAATACACCTTGCAACAAGCGTTGGCGGGCCTGGCGGCGCAAGCGCCCACGGAAAAACCGGACAAGCCCATGCTGCTGAAGCTTGCCGAGCACGTGGCCATTCGCTTTGCGCTGGACAGTTACGAGCGCGGAGAGCTGCGCGTCAACGCCGTGAAGCAACTGCTCGACCGCATGAACAGCGAGATTGAAGCATTGCGCAAGATTCTGGGTTCCCAGGAAGAGCTGATGGCCAGCGCGGGAATTCAGGTGCAGTCCTACACCGAACTTCTGGACCAGGAATTCTGGGAACAGGTTCCGGAAGAAAACAAAAAAGAAGTGCTGACTTCGGACGAAGCGTGGTGCGTGCCTCCGCGCAACGTGCGCGTGTTTATAGAAGACATGCTGCGCCGCGGCGAGCTGAAGACCTGCAACGAAATCTTGATGAAGTATGCCGCTTGCATCGAGCTCCAAGCTCCGGAGGCGCGGCGCACCACCGCGATCGGGCTCTCCGATCTCGCGGAACTTTACGGCAGCGGCGACGGCAGCGCGCTGATGGACGCGATTCGGCGGCTTGGCAACCAGTTGTCCATCGAGCGCGAACCGGAGCTGCAAACTCTGGTGGGCGCAGCTTTCGTGCGCCTGAGCCAGGAAGCCGCGTCCAAGCGTTGCTATCCCGCGATGCAGCAAGCGCTGGCTTCTCTCGATAGCGTGGAAACGCAGCGTCCGGGCTCGACGCAGAGCTTGCGCCCGCGCATCGGCGCGGAAGAGCGGCTTCCCGAGTTCATTGAGGAAGCGCTGCGCAGCGGCCATACGGCGGATGGCATGACGGAAATCCTGGGACTCATGCCCAAAGCCACGCTGCAGTACGCCACCAACCGTTTCGGGCATTGCGGCTTCCGCGAAGACTGCGAGCTGCTTGGAAATATCGTACGGGGACTTGGCGAAGACGCCGTGCAGCGGCTGGTCGAGACGCTGCAGACCGCCCCGGCCAACGAAGCCGCGGAAGTGGTCGGGCTGCTGACGCAGCTTGCTCCCGAGTTCGTCGAAAAGATCCTGCCGGTGCGCCTCTCGCAGTGGCCGCGCTCGGCTCACGACCGCACCGTGCGCCAGCTTTCCTACGCGCCGGTGGAGAATCGTGCCCGGCTGCTGGTTGCGCTTTACGATTCGCTGGACGTGCTCATTCGTCCGTTGGCGATCGACGAGATGGGCATGAGCGGCGAGCCAGAGTGCATCGCGAAGCTGCTGAGCCTGGTGCAAAATGACGCGACGACGGGCTTTATCCGCGTCAAGGCTGTCGAGTCTCTGGGCCGCCTGCGCGCCTCGGGCGCCAGCGCGGAGCTGCAGCGCATCCTGGACGCGCGCCAGATGTGGCGCTGGAGCTATCCTGCGGAGTTGCGCATTGCCGCGGCCCAGGCGCTCATGCGCGTCGATCCCAGCGTTGGCATTGAGAAAATCGCCGCCATCGGCATCGATCGCAAGGATCTCGCGCTCGAGCCCACCGATCCGGAACCAAACGCTTCGGTGATCCGCCAGCGCCGCTACGCGCGGCTCAAACTCTCCCGCAACCTCATTGGTACGACCACGAATCTCCGCGAAAATTTCCGGCTTACTATTCCGGAGCTGAATCTTTCCGGCGGTATTGGCGCAGGCGAGCGCCATCTGGCCCCCGGGTCGCTCCTCTCGCTGAAGCTGTCGCACGGCGTGCGTAACATCAAGGCGCAAGCTTTGGTTCGCGGCGCCCGCCCGCAAGCCATGGCTTTCGAATTTGTCGATATGGATCTGGAAGAACGCTCCCGGCTCCGCAAACTGCTGCTTGAACTGGGCGGCCTGCCTATGCCGGCGCAGGTAACCAACCGCACCCGCCGCCGTGGCCGCGTCGCGTTCACCAAGTCTTGAGCGATTGCGAAGCGGCGTGCTGCCGCAACTTCCCCCGCGGCTAGATTCTGGGAGTTCTGCTGGGAATTCAGCCGCCAGCCGGAGCGTTTGGGCAGGGCCCTCCTGGCTGGCCGCTGGTTACTGACCACTGGCCTGTCCCTCTCCTTGCGGTCCCCGTCCCACAGTGCAGGTTTTCTGCCCGTCCCATTGGTGCCCTTGGGTGATTGACCAGCGGAGCACATTCTCAATACATGGAACTTCTGTACCATTGCCCGGTACGGGCGCCAAACCTAACGTACTAGAGGGGAAGTTCCATTGAGTAAGCCGGGGAAGCAAGCCTAGGAAATGAAGACGGACGTCAAAGTCGCCGCGGGCCGGGCTTTCGTACGAAGCCTCAACATCTTGTTGAAGTTCGCACGGCTCTATAGCTTCGAGCACGTGCGCACCTCCGAGAAGCTGGGTATCGCTTTCAACGAATTGCGAACCGCCGTGCCGCTCGGATCAGAATCCGCTTTGATTCTGGGCGCCACCGGAACGCAGCTCTTGCTGGACGGCGTGCCGCTCGAAGGCTCGCCCGCGGAAAAGCAATTCGCGCAGTTGCTGTCCACCGCCGGGCTGGCCAGCGTGCAGTTCTTTCCCTCGGTGACGGAAGAGGAACTGGGACGGTTTGTTCGCGCCTTCCCGACCGGCAAGGCCAAGCCTTCCGAGCTGGCGCAGCAGTTGAAATTGACTTTAGCCGGCGCCACAGGCATTCGCGTCAACGAAGTCTGTTTCGTGGCCACGGATTCCCGCCACAAAGAAGCCAGCATGGCTGCGCAGTTGGCGTCGGCGTCGCTCGGCGACGATCAAAGTGACTTCAAGAAGTGGCTCAACGATCCGCAGAAGCTGTTGGAAATGATCGCGGCGGCGCAAGGCTCGCAAGGCGGCGGCGCGATTGGCTCGGGTCCTGGCGGCGGTAGCGGCAGCGGCGGTGGGAGCGGGAGTGGAGGTTCCGGAGTTGATGGAGGCTCGGGAACTGCTGGAGCGTATGGCTCCGGTTCTGGTTTAGGTTCTGGATCGGGTGGGAGCCCAGCCAGCGGCGGTGATAGTGTTAACGCATCGAACGGCAGCAGTGCTGGCGTTCCGGGAATTGCCTCCGGCGGCAACGCGACGGGCTCAGGAAACTCCGGCCCAATTGCTTCGTTCGTTCCATCCGGAAGCGCAGCCTCGACAACGTCGCCAGTAGTGGCCGCACTCGGTGGCGCCGGACAAGGACCGGGTCGCGGCGGAGGCCGCTCCGAGCCGACCGAAGACGAAATTCTCGGGATCCTCAGCGCGCTCACGAGCTTCAGCAATGTGGGAGCTGGGCAGGGTGGTCCCGCAGCGGCCGTCGCGTTCCAGCAGCAGATGTCGCAGCTTCCCGGCCGTGCGCAAGACACTCTCAAGGCGGCGATTGCCGGCCTGGCCGCGCAAGCTCCGCAAGGCAAACCGGATGAAGCGGTGCTCGTGCAACTCGCCGAGCATCTGGCCATAAAATTCGCCATGGAGCGCTTCGAGCGCGGCGAAGTGAAAGTCAATGCCGTTCGCCAGATGCTCGATCGCATGAATAACGAGATCGAGAACCTGCGCAAGATCCTCGGCGCGCACGAAGACAAGATGACCGATGCGGGAATTATGGTCGAGACACATCGCGAAATTCTCGACCGCCAGTTTTGGGCCGCGGTTCCGGAAAGCGGGAAGCGCGCCGTGTTGCTTTCCGATGAAGCCTGGTGTATTCCGCCGCGTAACGTGCAGTCCTACGTTGCCGAATTGATCGAGCAAGGCAACGTCGCCGAAGCCATCAGCATTCTGCAGAACTACGCCGCTTGCTCGGAAAGCGACGAAGCCGACGCACGCAAGAAAACCGCCGTCGGCCTTTCCGAACTCGCCGAACTTTACGCCAAGGCCGATCCGAAGCTTCTGGGCGAAGCGCTTCGCCACCTCGGGCTGCGTCTTAACCTCGAGCAGGATGCCGAAGTGCAAGGCCTGGTTGGCGCGGCTTTTGTCCGCCTATCACAGGAAGCGGCCACCAGCCGCTGCTACTCCGCGATGGAACAGGCCCTCGATCTCGTCAGCGGCGTTGAGAACCAGCGCCCCGGCATCGCGCGCAGTCTGCGCGCCAAAATGGGCATCGAAGAACGCGTGCCCGAGTTTGTCGAAGAAGCGCTGCGCGCACGCCAGGTCGCGGCAGGCTTGACCAACGTCCTGAAACTGCTGCCGCAAACCACCATGGAGCAGCTCGCACTGCGCTTCAACCGCTGCGGCCTGCGCAACGATGCGGAGCACGTCGCCAATCTGGCTACCGATCTTGGCGAAGAAGGCGTGCAGTATCTGCGCAGCACCGTTCGCGGCGGGCCCGCTGTTGAGGCTGCCGACATGGTTGGCCTGCTTTGCAAAATCGATCCGCAATCCGTCCAGGTGTTTTTGCCGGGGCGCATGAAGGATTTTCCGCGCACCGCGCAGGACCGTATCATTCGTCAGGTTTCCTCGAGCGGCGCTCCGGCGCGCTGCCGCATCCTGCTCGATCTGTTGGACCACGTCGATCCGATGGTCATGCCGCTGGTCATCGACGAAATTGGTGTCACTTCGGATCGCGAAGCGCTCCCGCGCTTGCTCACTATCGTCGATGGCGATCTTCCCGAAGGCGGCGGACAGTATCTGCGAGTGAAAGCTATCGAAGCGCTCGGCCGCATTAACGCGCCCGAATCCATTAGTTCGCTCAAGCGCATTGCGGAAGCCAAGAAAATGTTTGGCTGGGTCCATCCGCAGGAGTTGCGCATTGCCGCGGTGCAAGCCCTCGAACAATTGGACGTGCATTGGGCCATCGATTTTCTCCCGCACAGCGGCATCGAGCGCGAAGACCTCGCGCTGGCTCCGCTGCAAGTCGTTTCCAACTCGAAGTTCGTGCGCCAACGCCGGCACACTCGCGTGCGCTTGCAAAAGAGCGTGAAAGCCGTCAGCACCAATTTGAAAGAAGCGTGCATGCTGGAAATCAAGACCGCCAGTTTGTCCGGCGGCATGGCCACCGCCAGCCGTCACTTGCAGCCCGGCACTCAGGTGCAGCTCAAATTCCAGCTTGGCATGCGCAACGTGCAGGCCACCGCACTCATGCGCGACTATCGCGCTCAGGACATCGCTTTCGAAATCGTGGACATGAACCTCGACGAGCGCAGCAAATACCGCCGCCTCCTCGCCGGCCACCTCCCGCACGGTTCGTCGTCCGCCGCATCCGACGCGGAAGCCTCCGCTCCCGTCGCTACCGTTTCCCGCTAACGACGCTGTTTGGCTCTATCGCTGGCAACCAGTTACAATATAGTGTTCGCGCTGGCGTGTGCGCTTGCTCTGCGCGCCCAGCGATTCCACTACCGTCAGGAAACGGCTAAACCTTCATGGATGTAACGAAATTTGTCGATCAGCTCATCGCCAAGTTCATCGGCACCAAGCATGAGCGCGACGTCAAAAAAATTCAGCCGCTCGTCGCCGCCATCAACGCGCGCGAAGCGGAAACCAAAGCGCTCTCCGACGAAGAGCTGAAAACGCGCTTTGCGAAGCTGAAAACGCAGGTTCAGGAAGAGCTCAAGGACGCCGATCCTTCCGAAAAGGACCCCTACAAAGAGCAGCTTCGCCGCGCGCTCGAGCCTGCCATCGCGCCCGCTTTCGCGCTGGTTCGCGAAGCTGGCCGCCGCTTTCTGAACATGCGTCATTTCGATGTGCAGCTCATCGGCGGCATGGTGCTCCACGAAGGCAAAATCGCGGAAATGAAAACGGGTGAAGGCAAGACGCTCGTCGCCACACTTCCCGCTTGCCTCAATGCGCTCGCCGGACGCGGCGTGCACATCGTCACTGTGAACGATTATCTCGCCCGCCGCGACGCCGAATGGATGAGCGCGCTCTATAGTGGCCTCGGCCTCAGCGTTGGCGTTATCGTCCACGACCTCGACGACGAACAGCGCCGCGCGGCTTACGGCGCGGACATCACTTACGGCACCAATAACGAATTCGGCTTCGACTATCTCCGCGACAACATGAAGTACGACCTGGCGCACTGCGTCCAGCGCCCGCATCACTTCGCCATCGTCGATGAAGTGGACTCGATTTTGATCGACGAAGCGCGCACCCCGCTGATCATTTCCGGTCCCGCCGAAGAATCGACCGACAAATACTACAAAATCGACAAAATCGTTCCCAAGCTGATCAAGGAAATCGACTACACGATTGACGAAAAGCACCGTCAGGCCACACTGACCGAAGAAGGCTTCAGCAAGTGCGAACGCCTGCTTAACCTCACCAATCTTTCCGATCCCGCAAACATCGAGTTGATGCACCACGTTTACCAGGCGCTGCGCGCGCACACGCTGTACAAAAATGATGTCGATTACGTGGTCAAGGACGGCCAGGTTGTCATCGTCGATGAATTTACCGGACGCCAGATGCCCGGTCGCCGCTGGTCTGACGGCCTGCACCAGGCCGTCGAAGCAAAAGAAGGCGTGAAGATCGAACGCGAGAACCAGACCCTCGCCACCATCACCTTCCAGAATTATTTCCGCATGTACAAAAAGCTTTCCGGCATGACCGGTACCGCGGAAACCGAAGCCGCCGAGTTCGGGAAGATTTACAACCTCGACGTCGTCGTAATTCCCACGAATCGCTCGCTCATCCGCAAAGAGTATCCCGATGTTGTCTATCGCACCGAGCGCGAAAAATTCGTGGCGGTCGTTGCCGGCATCCTGCAGGAAGACGATTCCTACGCGAACGGCATTCGCCAGTATCACGAGCGCGGCCAGCCGGTGCTGGTCGGCACTATCTCCATCGAAAAATCCGAAGCCATCGCGGACCTGCTGAAGAAAGCCGGCGTCCCGCACCAAGTGCTCAACGCCAAGCAGCACGAACGCGAATCCCGCGTCGTAGCGCAGGCTGGACGCAAAGGCGCTGTCACCGTGGCCACCAACATGGCCGGCCGCGGCACGGACATTTTGCTTGGCGGCAATCCCGAGCAGATGACCCGCGATCATTTCCTCAAGAACAAGCTGGCCATGCCCTACGCGTCAGCTCCCGCGGTGATTCCCGCCGATGGCGCGGGCGCGGAAGGCGCGCAGCCCGCCGTCACCATGGTGCTCTTTCAACACGAAGGCAGAATTTTTCAAGTGCCCGCCGATCAGTGGAAGCCGGTCTTCGAAGATTTCGCCGCGCAATGCAAGACCGAGCACGATGAAGTCGTAGCGCTCGGCGGCTTGCACATTCTCGGCACCGAACGCCACGAAGCCCGCCGCATCGACAATCAGCTTCGCGGACGCGCCGGCCGCCAGGGCGATCCTGGCTCCTCGCGTTTCTTTCTTTCGCTGGAAGACGATCTCATGCGCATCTTCGGCGGCGAGCGCGTCAAGCAGCTGATGTTCCGCCTCGGCATGACCGAAGGCGTGCCCATCGAATCGAAAATGATCTCGAACCGTATCGAGCGCGCGCAGAAATCCGTGGAAGCGCAGAACTTTGACGCGCGCAAACATTTGCTCGAATACGACGACGTGATGAACAAGCAGCGCGAAACCATTTACGCCATTCGCCGCTCCGCGCTCGAAGGCAAGGATCAGCGCGACTACGTTCTCGGCATCGCCGAAGACGTTGCTCGCGAGCTGGTCGACACTTACTGCCCGCGCGACCAGCATCCCGATCAGTGGAACACCGCGCAATTCCTCGCTGAATCGCACGCGCAATTCGGCACCGATCTAAAGTCCGCCGGCGCTGATCCCACGCAGCTCGCTCACGATCAACTTGCGGAAGCTGCCGCCGAAGCAGTAGTCAAGCGTTACGAGGAAAAAGAGAAACAGTTCACTCCGGAGCTGATGCGGTGGCTCGAACGCCGCATCATCCTCGATGTCGTCGATGCGCAGTGGAAAGACCACTTGCTTTCGCTCGACCACTTGAAGGAAGGCATCGGCCTGCGCGGCTACGCACAAAAAGATCCGCTCGTCGAATTCAAGAAGGAAGCTTTCGTCCTCTTCGAAGACATGATGGCGCGCATCGACAACGAAACCATCCGCTATCTCTACCACATCCAGATTCAGCAAGCCGAGCGCCCGCCCGACGAAATGGATACTCGCCCTCAGGGGCCGCCACCCGGTTCTCCTCGTTCCGGTGGAGCGCAGGTCGCTGTGGCCAGCGCCGCTGCTCGCGCCGCCGAACCCAGCGCACCCGCGCGCCTACCTGCTTTCGCGCGCGACATGGAGCGCAAACAGCAGCGCCAGGAAAAAGATTTGCAGTATCAGACCGGCGCAGGCCAAGCCGAAGCTCCCAAGCCCGTGCGCGCCGGCGCCAAGGTCGGCCGCAACGATCCCTGCCCCTGCGGCTCCGGCAAAAAATACAAGAAATGCCACGGTGCCAACGCATGATCTCCTCATCCCACGCGCGCGAACGCAATTTTTTTCGTAGGGGCGCAGCACTGCTGCGCCCCTACCAGCAAACAATCCCCCATGAGACTCCCTTCGATTGCTGCATCGAGAAAGCGTAGCCAATGCCCCCAGGTCCAACACAGCAACAAATGCCCGCCCCGCAATCCATCCCCGGGATAAAAAACCTCGTCGCCGTAGCCAGCGGCAAAGGCGGCGTCGGCAAAACCACGGTCGCGGTAAATCTTTCGCTAGCCCTCGCCAAGCTGGGCCACAAAGTCGGCCTGCTCGACGCCGATGTCTACGGTCCCAACGTCCCGATCATGCTGGGCACCACCGCCGAGCCGCTGGCCACCATGGACAAGCGCATCATCCCCGTCGACATCCAAGGCGTGAAAATGATTTCGATGGGCCTGCTCAATCCTGGTGATAAGCCGATGATCTGGCGCGGCCCGATGCTGCACAGCGTCATCACGCAATTTCTGCGCAGCGTCGAGTGGGGCCAGCTCGATTACCTGATCATCGACCTCCCGCCCGGCACCGGCGATGTCCAGCTCACGCTGATCCAAACGGTAGCGGTCACGGGCGCCGTCGTCGTTACCACGCCGTCCACCGTTGCGCTAGCCGACGTCCGCAAAGCCATCGAAATGTTTCGCCAGGTCAACGTAGAAGTCCTCGGCGTGGTAGAAAACATGAGCAGCTTCTTCTGCCCGCACTGCCACCAACCCATCGACATCTTCGGCCACGGCGAAGGCGCAAAAACCGCCGCAGCCTACGGCGTCCCCGTGCTCGGTGAAATCGAAATCGATCCGCGCATCCGCATCGGCGGCGACACCGGCCAACCCGTAGCCGCGCAAGGCGAATCCAGCCCCGCCGCAGCCAGCCTCTTCGCCATGGCCCGCGCCATCACCGCGCGGCTCGACCAGCTCGGCTCGAGCACCTCCGCTCCATCCTTCACCGTCGACTGACCTTCTGGTGGCGCCGGCATCTTGCCCCTCGAGCCCTGAGGCACACCTGCAGGCCTGCGTTCCGAAATGGGAATTGCGCCTCTGACGTCACTCCCGCGGTTTTTGCAAAGAGCGCGCAACCCCTTGAAAAGGGAGGAGATGCGCTTCGCTCTTTTGCACGGCAGTGCAAGAGAGTGCAGAAGAGAGTTGTCGGGGAGGGGAATTAGAAGGACCGCCGGGCGGCAAAGCATGACGTAAAAGGGCACTCCTAGAATCTAGTGCCGACTAATAACCACATTATAACACATTTTTGGGATTTGTCAAGGATAAACTGGGGCTGGGATTGCGACTGGTGAGATGTGCACAGGCAGGAGTGCCTGTGCTACTAGCTACGCGTTGGGGTTCCTTGTCACTGCGGAAGGGTGGGTGCTATCTTCATTTGTTCGCGGGAGGCGGTATTTTTCGTACCGGCTCTTTCGAGGGACTGCTGAAACCATGACTCGCCAAGCCGACATCCGATCTTATCAGGGCAAGCGCCCGCAAATCGCCGCTTCCGCATACATCGACCCCGCTTGCGTGATTATCGGCGACGTGGTCATCGGCGAAGACTCGAGCGTTTGGCCGCTCTGCGTGATTCGCGGCGACGTCAATCACATCCGCATCGGGGCGCGCACCAATATTCAGGACGGATCGATCATTCACGTGATGAAAGACGAATACCCGACGCTGCTGGCCGACGACATCACCATCGGCCACGCCGTCACTCTGCACGGCTGCACCATCGAGTCGCGCTGCCTGATCGGCATGCGCGCCACGATCCTCAACGGCGCGGTCATCGGCAAAGGCAGCATCATCGCCGCTGGGACACTGGTCCTCGAGCGCACCATCATTCCGCCAGCCAGCCTGGTAGTAGGCAGCCCCGGCAAAGTAAAGCGCACCCTAAACCCCATCGACCAAGCTGCTATCGACCGCTACGCCGAACGCTACGTGCAGTACAAGAATATTTATATGCAAGAAGTGGAGAGAAGTGGCGAGTGGCGAGTGGCGAGTGGCGAGCAAAAAAAAGATGAGTGATCAGCCGAAGCCGAAACATTACAAGGACTTGCTGGTTTGGCAGAAAGGAATGAAACTGGCAAAATTGGTGTACAAACTCACCATGCGCTTCCCGGCCGAAGAGCGTTACGGTCTGACTTCCCAGCTTCGTAGAGCCGCAGTTTCTGTTCCATCCAATATCGCAGAAGGCCAAGCGAGGCAGGGAACCAAGGAATTCTTGCTCTTCCTTTCTCATGCTGAAGGCTCGCTTGCCGAACTCGAAACGCAACTTCTCCTCAGCGTCGAACTGAGTTTCGCTCAGCAGGCGGACGTACAACCTGCATTGCAGGAAATCGACGAGCTGCAAAAAATGCTTGTTGCACTTCGCCGTAAGCTTTCTCTTAACTCGCCACTCGCCACTCGCCACTCGCCACTATCTCCAGGGAGCCACTAACGATGGCTTCAAAGGCAAAATTCCAAGCGATTCGCGGAACGCGCGATCTTCTGCCGCCAGAAACGGCGTTGTGGAGTCGCGTCGAACAGACCGCTCACGAAGTCTTCCGCACCTTCGGCTTCGGCGAAATCCGCCCGCCCATCTTCGAGCCCACTGAACTCTTCGCCCGCGCCGTCGGCGGCGAAACCGACATCGTTTCGAAGGAAATGTACACCTTTGTCGTCGGCGATTTTGCGCGTCTGGTCGCTTGGCGAGACTTTGTTTCCAGGACCAGGAAAATTCGAGACTTGGAAGAGCTAGACGTCTTTGAGCGCTCTTTGTCCTATCTACATCGTGCGGCCAGTGAGTCCGTGAAACAGGGACAACTTCCAAATGACGCCGGAATTCAGGCTTCACTAACGACAATTCAGAAGGCGATGGCGATTGTCGGGACTTCGCTGACTGAGCGGCGCAGATCGAACGATCTCAAGAACATCGAGGAGCTGGACAAAGACGTCGAGGATGCTGCGATTGCGGCTGCGATGCTTGGTGCGGTAGATGAAATTTCACTAAGGCCCGAAGCGACCGCCTCCGTCTGCCGCGCTTACATCGAACACAATATGCAGCAACTTCCGCAGCCGGTGAAGCTGTATTACATGGGGCCGATGTTTCGGCGGGAGCGTCCGCAAAAGGGCCGCTACCGGCAGTTCTACCAAATCGGCGCAGAAGTCCTCGGCGGCTCGGACGCTCCGGCCATCGACGCCGAAGTCATCGAAATGCTGATGACCTTTTTTGACAAGGCCGGCCTGCAAGGAACCACGCTACACATCAATTCTATTGGCTGCCACGAATGCCGCCCTAAATATGTCGCGGCACTTCGCGCGAAGCTCCTCGAATTCAGAGATCGACTGGGCGAGGACAGCAAGCGCCGAATCGAGACTAACCCGCTGCGCGTTCTGGATTCCAAACTAGCGAGCGAACAGGAAATCATCGCGCTGCTACCCAAGATAGCTGACTATCTCTGCGAGGATTGCAGAGCGCATTACGCGGAAGTAAAGCGCCAACTCGAAGTCCGCGGCGTCCTGTACCAGGAAAACTGGCGCCTGGTCCGCGGCCTGGACTACTACATGCGCACCACTTTCGAAATCACCGCTCCCGGCCTGGGCTCGCAAAACGCCGTCTGCGGCGGCGGCCGGTACGACGGCTTGGTAGAGCTTCTCGGCGGCCCGCCTACCAAGGGTATTGGCTTTGCGATCGGCGAAGACCGCCTAATCCTTTCGTTACAAGACGCGAAGTCCCAGTCACCAGTCACCGGTCACCAGTCACTAAGCGTCTACATCGCTTGGATGGGCCAAAACGCCCACGCCACCGCCATCCGCGCCGCAAAAAATCTCCGCGCCGCCGGTATTAGCGTCGAACTCCCGCCCCTCGAGCAAAAATTCGGCAAAGCGCTCGAGCGCGCCAGCAAATTGGGCGCGAGGTTTGCGCTCATTCTCGGCGATAATGAAATATCCAGCGGCGAATGGGCTCTGAAGACTCTCGCTACCGGCGAACAGATCAAGATTGCCGAATCGGATTTGCTGGCACATCTGAAGCGGGACGAGTAGCACAGACTTCAGTCTGTGCCAGCGTTGGCGCTGGCTGGATTGCAACCGTTTACAGCAGATCAGCCAAGCCTGAGTAGCTGTGGGCACAGACTGAAGTCCGTGCTACCTGAAGAGAGGAACTCTTGCTCGATTTTCTCGGCAGCCTAAAACGCACGCACTACTGCGGGCATCTGCGCGCCAAAGATGCCAACCGCGACGCCATCGTCATGGGCTGGGTCGCCAAACGGCGCGACCTCGGCAATCTTCTTTTCCTCGACATCCGCGACCGTTCCGGAATCGTGCAGGTCGTCTTCAACAAAGAAACGAACCCCGAAGCGCACGGCAAAGCCGAACAGGCGCGCGGCGAATTCGTAGTCGCCGTCGAGGGCAAAGTCGTCGCACGCCAAAGGCCCAATCCAGAAATCGGCACCGGCGAAGTCGAAATCATCGCCGCAAAACTCCACATCCTCAACAACGCCAAAACTCCGCCTTTCCCCATCGAAGACGAAATCACCGCCGCGGAAGAAACGCGTCTCCGGTACCGCTATCTCGATCTGCGCCGCAACAAGCCGCACCGCAACATCGTGATGCGCCACAAAATCGTCCTCGAAATCCGCAGAGCTATGGACGAGATGGGCTTTATCGAAGTCGAAACTCCTATGCTCACCCGTTCGACGCCGGAAGGCGCGCGCGACTATCTCGTGCCCAGCCGCGTGCATCACGGCCAGTTCTACGCGCTGCCGCAATCGCCGCAAATCTTCAAGCAAATTCTGATGATTGCCGGCCTCGACCGCTACTTCCAGATCGTCAAATGTTTTCGCGACGAAGATCTGCGCGCCGACCGCCAGCCGGAATTTACGCAGCTCGATCTGGAAATGTCGTTCCCGCGCCAGGAAGATATTTTTGGGGTCATCGAAAACGTGATGGTCCGCGCCTGCGGCGTAGCCAACGTCACCGCCACCGCGCCGTTCCCGCACATGCTCTATAGGGATGCCGTCCGCAAATACGGCAGCGACAAGCCGGACCTGCGCTTCGGCATGGAGCTGCACGAAGTCACCGACTGCTTCCCTGAAGAAGCGCGCCAAAAGCTACAAATCGAAGGCAGTGTCTTCGCCTTCGCCGCTCCCGGCGCAGCCAGCTATTCGCGCAAGCAACTCGACGAGCTCAGCGAAAAGGCCAAGTCCGCGGGCGCTCGCGGCGCTTATTTCGTCAAACTCGCGCCCGAAGGCACCACTTCCACGGTCGAAAAACTAATCGGTACTGAAAATGTAAAAAAGCTCGCCGAAGCAGCCGGAGCTAAGCCCGGTGACCTGGTCGTAGCCGTTTCCGCCAAGCAACAAATCAAAGGCACAGAAGCCGCCGCGCTCGTCGCCGGCCAACTGCGCCTGCAACTCGGCGAAGCCCTCAACCAAATCGACCGTACGCAATGGAAATTTCTCTGGATCACCGGCTTTCCGCTGTTCGAGTGGAGCGAATCGGACAATGCCTGGGTCAGCGCCCAGCATCCTTTCACCGGGATCATCGACGAAGATCTCGACAAGCTCGAGCAACCCGAACGCCGCGGCGAAATCCGCTCCAAAGGCTACGACCTGGTTCTCAACGGCTACGAACTCGGCTCTGGCAGCATCCGAATCCATCGCCAGGACATTCAAGAGCGCCTCTTCAAAGCTCTCGGCCTGTCCGATGAACAACTCCGCCGCCGCTTCGGCTTCTTCCTCGACGCGCTCACCTACGGCACCCCGCCCCACGGCGGCATCGCCCTGGGCATCGACCGCGTAGCCATGCTGCTCTGCGGCGAAAAATCCCTAAGGGAAGTAGTAGCCTTCCCCAAAACCACCGCTGCCCAAGACCTAATGGCCGAATCCCCGTCTGATGTGGATAAGACCCAGCTCGATCAGTTGGGCATCGCGATTAAGGAGTAGCGGCCATGGCCTCCATCGTTGCGATTAACGAGTCAGCGGCAGTAGTTCTGACCCTGGTTGTCTATGCTTCCTTGTTTGCGCTCACCATTCGGCAGCACCGCAAAAACCGCCCCCTCGTTTTGGGTGTAGTAACCGTGGCCACCTTCATGGGCTTCCTGTTCTACGCTTACTTGGCCGGAAAACATGCGCCCCAGTGGATGCTGGCAAGCGTGGAAACGCTGATCATCTTGACGGGCCTGAGCGTTCTGGCCCTCGTTGCGTTGGACGTCTTTCGCTGGGCCTCCGCGAAGCGAGCGAAATGAGCCGTGAATGCCGTTAATGCTTTTTCTTTAGGGGGTCGGACCTTTAGGTCCGACATTACTTTTGGCATAAAATGGGGCTTTAGCCCCTGAGGAACTGGCTTTATGGGTCGACTCACACATCGAACATCGCCCGGCTCGACTTATTTTGTCACCACCAAAAGCTGGGAGAATACGTTTTGGTTCCAAGCGATAAAAGCTGCACAGATTGTTGTAGGTAAGATGCTGGAATATCGGGATAAGGGAAATTATTTGCTGCATGATTTTGTCTTAATGCCCAATCATCTCCATCTAATTCTGACTCCAGCTTCAGCGAGCTTGGAAAAGTGTATGCAATTGATCAAGGGCGGAAGTTCTTTTGAAATACACAAACTTCGCGGAAGTAGGACAGAAATCTGGCAGGCTGGGTTTCATGAATCTCGGATTAGAGACTTCGCTGGATACAAGATTAAAGCTGACTACGTTCGGTTCAATCCGGTTATGGCAAAGCTGGTCGAAAAGCCTGAAGAATGGCCATATAGTTCGGCCAACGGGTTATTCCTCTTAGACGCAATTCCTCAGGGGCTAAAGCCCACACCGGCGCAGGCACAAAATGTCGGAGCTAAAGCTCCGACCCCCAAAACCACGGCTCACGGGACCGCTCACTCATGAGCCGCATTCGCATATTGCCCGAAGCTGTTGCCAACAAGATTGCTGCTGGCGAAGTCGTCGAACGCCCGGCGTCGGTCGTCAAAGAACTGCTTGAAAATGCGCTCGACGCCGGCGCCAAAACCATCCGCATCGAAACCGAACAAGGCGGCAAGCGCATGATCCGGGTCATCGACGATGGTCACGGCATGACTCACGACGACGCGCTGCTGGCTTTCGAGCGTCACGCTACCAGCAAACTCAAAACCGCCGACGATCTCAACGCCATCTCCACGCTCGGCTTTCGCGGCGAAGCTTTGCCATCGATTGCTTCGGTTTGCCGGCTGCTCCTTGAAACGCGGGACGCTGCCGAAGGCGAAGGCACGCGCATTGAATTTGCCGGCGGCAAGCTCATCAACGTCAAACCTGCCGGCGTTCCCGCGGGCACCACGCTCAGCATCGCCGATCTCTTCTACAACATTCCTGCGCGCCGCAAATTCCTAAAATCGGATACTACCGAACTCGGCCACATCGCCTCGCTGGTCACGCACTACGCTCTAGCCAATCCCGACAAGCAATTCATCCTCACCACTCCCACGCAGACCATCATCGATTGCTCGCCGGCCGAAAAAATGGCCGATCGCGTCTACCAGCTCTTTGGCCGCCAGGCGCTGGACGAACTCGTAGAAATTCCCGCCGCCAGCGCCGCGTTCCGCGCCGCGATCACCGAGCCTGCTCTTGATCCCGAAGAAGAAAAAGCCACGCTAACCGTCAGCGGCTTCACCTCGCGCCCGGAAATCCAGCGCCCCAATCGCAACGGCATCTACATTTTCGTGAATCGCCGCCTGGTTCGCGATCGGCTGATCCTCCACGCCATCCACGAGGCTTATCGCAACATTCATCCCGGCGCCGTTTTCCCCGCCACGCTGCTCTTTCTCGAAATGCCGTACGACGAAGTCGACGTCAACGTGCATCCTGCAAAAATCGAAGTGCGCTTCCGCCGGCAGAACTTCGTTCACGATTTCACGCGCGACGTTCTGCGCCAGGCGCTCACCAACGCTCGGGCCATCGCCAGTTTCGCTGCGGCTGCCGGCGCAGCACCGCCCTCCGCGCTGCAAGCGCCCGGCACCACCGGCGTATCCGGCGGCTACAGCGCACAGTCGCTGCCCGAAGGCGTCACGCCTGCTCCTGCAGAGAGCGGCGTCCCGCGCGCCATCATTCCGCCCATGGAAGAAATCGGCGTTGGCTCTGGCGTCGGTTCCGACGGTGGCTCGGACGGCGGATTCGATTTGTCCTCCGCTCCCATGCAGCCAGCCCCGCAACGATTTGCTTTCGAGCCGGGCACCGCGTTCGGCACAGCCGCTGCTCCCGCGCTCGCGCCGAACGAGTTGCCGAGCGACGCGCCCAACGGTGCGCCCAATTGGGCCGCCAACTTCGCGCGCGCGAACGGCGACGCTCCCGCCACGCTCCCGCGCCCCGAACAAATCGCCGATCTGAAACCGCTCGGCCAGGTCAGCGCCAGTTTTATCATCGCCGTAAACGCTGAAGGTCTCTGGATCGTCGATCAGCACGTCGCGCACGAACGCGTCCTTTTCGAGCAGCATCTCGAAGCCCGCCGCGCCGGAAAAGTAGAATCCCAGCGCATGCTCATGCCCATGATCGTCGATCTCTCGCCGCGCCAAATCGTCATCTTCGAGAAAATCGCTGAAGAGCTTGCCGCCAACGGCTTCGAAGTCGAATTGATGGGACCCAAGAGCGTAGCCATCCAAGCCGTTCCCGCGGGAGTCGGCGCGCCCGACGCCGAGCAACTCCTCACCGAAGTCCTCGACGGCATCGAAAGCGAAAATGCCGCCATCTCCATCGAAACCCTGCAAGCCAAAATCGCCGCCTCCACCGCCTGCCACGCCGCGATCAAAATCAACATGCCCCTGGAACAAACCAAAATGGAATGGCTCCTCAGCGCCCTGGCCAAAACCGACTGCCCCATGAGCTGCCCGCACGGCCGCCCGGTAGTCCTCCGCTATTCCATCAAAGAAATCGAGAAAGCCTTCCACCGCATTTGATTCTGTAGTGGCCAGTCTTTAGACTGGCGATTCGCCTTTTTCTTGGCCGTTGTAGGGTCCGCCTTCTGAGGCGGCCCTTCGGTTGAAACGCCAAACGAAACTCATGAGGACACCGTGACCGACGCACCACAGAAAACCGCCGTAATCTTTGGCCTGGCCAACAAACGCAGCATCGCCTGGGCCATCGCGCAAAAACTTTCCGCCGCCGGCTGGCGCCTGGCCATCAGCTACATGAACGAGCGCCTCGGGCTCGAAGCCAAGGATCTCATCGACGAATTGCCCAACGCCGCAGGATTCATGTGCGACGTCACCAAGGACGACGAAATCGCGCGGCTCTTCGAAGAACTGCAATCGCGTTACGGCGTGCTCCACGGCCTGGTTCACAGCATCGGTTTCGCGCCGCCTGATGAGCTGAAGCACCCGTTTGTAAACACCACTCGGGAAGGATTTCGCATCGCGCAGGACATCAGCGTGTACTCGTTGATCGCCGTGTCGCGCGGCGCCGCGCCGCTCATGACTGAAGGCGGCGGCATCATCACGCTCACTTACTACGGCTCGGAAAAAGTTGTGCCCAACTACAACGTGATGGGTGTCGCGAAAGCCGCGCTGGAAGCCACGGTGCGTTACCTGGCGCACGACCTTGGGCCGAGAGCCATTCGCGTGAACGCCATTTCAGCGGGGCCTATCAAATCGCTCGCCGCGCGCGGCATCGCCAACTTCAGCGACATGCTGAAAACGCAAACCGAACGCGCCCCGCTGAAACGCAACGTCGATCCCGCCGAAGTCGGCGCTACCGCTGCGTTCCTCCTTTCCGACGGCGCTTCCGGCATCACCGGCGAAACGCTCTACGTCGACTGCGGCTACAACATCATGGGCTTCTAACTCGCGTCGCCCACCTTCTTTTGTAGTGGCGTCCGCCGCGGCGGGCTGCGCCAGCATAGGCAGAGGCGGCCGCGATCCAGCTTTAGCGCCGCCTTGCGAATCGTAAGCGCCCAAGATATCGTGCCGTTTGCGCCCTTACAGTGCACGTTCACACGAATGAGAAAACTCACCATCGCCATCGACGGTCCCGCCGGCTCCGGCAAAAGCAGCGTGGCGCGACGCGTTGCAGCCACGCTCGGCTATTTGTATCTCGATAGCGGCGCGATGTACCGCGCGGTAGCGCTGAAAGCCCTCGACCGCCAAATCCCGCTCGACGACGAAGCGCGCCTCGCAGCGCTGGCGCGCGAATCGCACATCGAATTGTCGCAACCAACAGGAGCGCAAGAGGCCGCTGGGCTGAAAAACCGCGTCTTCCTCGACGCCGTGGAAGTCACTTACGAAATTCGCACCGCCGAAGTTGCGCAAGCCGCTTCGCGCCTAGCCACCATCGCGAGCGTCCGCGAAGTTCTCGTTGCTGAGCAGCAGCGCTGCGGCGCAGGCGGCGGAATTGTCATGGAAGGGCGCGACATCGGCACGGTGGTGTTTCCGCACGCCGAGCTGAAGATATTTCTCGAGGCTTCGCCGGAAGTACGCGCGGAGCGCCGCTGGAAGGAACACGAGGAAAAAGGCGACAAAGTGTCGCTCGCCGATGTGCTCGAGGAAGTGCATGAGCGCGATAAGCGCGACAGCGAAAGAAAAGTTTCGCCGCTGGTGCGCGCGCAAGATGCCGTGCTCATTGACAACACCGCGATGGGTATTGAAGAAACCGCGAGCGTAATCGTCATGCTGGCACGCGAGCGCGAGAAGGAAATGGCGGGAGCTGCTGGAGCGGCGAGGAGGACGGTTTGATTCGCGACTTTTTTTTGCCGATGCTTTTCGGTGGAGCGTTTTTGTTTTTTCCGATGCTCGCGTTTGCGCAATCGAGCGGCGCTCCGGATGCGAGCTTAGAGGCCGCGCGAAAGTTCCGCGCGTATCTGGAAGAGGATTGGAAGAGGTGGATGGGGGAGTACCCGGAGATGGCGACATCGATCGGATTACCGGGGCATGGGCGGGAGTGGACGGATGATTCGGCGGCGGGGGTCGAGGCACGAAAGAAACACTTGGACGAGAGCGCGGCGACGCTGAAGGCGATTTCGCGGGACGCACTGCCTGCAGGCGAGCAGATCAACTACGACTTGTACCGCGAGTTGCTGGATACGGCGGAAGAAGGCCTGCAGTACGGTGACGATGCGAATCCGTTTCGCGGCGTGGTGCCGCGGAATTTGTGGATGCCCATGAATCAGATGGAGGGCGTGCAGCAGGATGCAGCATCGGCGCTGGCGAACATGCCGCACAAGAATGCCGCCGACTACGAAGATATTCTCGCGCGCCTCGAAAAGCTGCCTCGCAAGGTAGAGCAGCAGCTGGCGCTGCTGCAGGACGGGCTGCAACGCGGCTACACCCCGCCGAAGATTGCGATCCGCGATTTGCCGAAGCAGGTGTCGGACCTGATTCCGGCGGAAGCGAACAAGAGCGCGCTGCTGGAGCCGTTTGAGAATTTCCCGGCGAGTATTCCAGAAGCGGAGCGAAGCAAGCTACGGGAGCGCGCGGCCAAGATCTATACGAGTTCGGTGGCGCCGGCGTTTCAGAAGTTGCACGACTATCTGGAGAAGACGTATTTGCCGGCGTGCCGCGAAAATATTGCGGCGACGGCACTGCCGAATGGCGCTGCCGCTTACCCATTTCATATTCGCTGGCAGACCACTACGAATCTGACGCCACAGCAGATTCACGAAATCGGATTGAGCGAAGTAAAGCGCATTCGCGCGCAGATGGACAAATTGATCGCCGCGACGGAATTCAAGGGCACGTTTCACGAGTTCACCGAATTCCTGCGTAGCGATCCGCGATTCTATTACGACGATGCAGACGATCTGGTGAACGGCTACCGCATCATCACCAAGAAAATCGATCCGGAACTGGCGCACGAATTCGGCAAGCTGCCTCGGCTGCCGTACGGAGTTTGCGTCATTCCGGATTTCAAAGCGCCTTCGCAGACGACCGCGTATTACGAAGGCGGAGCGCCTGCCGCGGGACGCGCGGGCTGCTACTTCGTGAATACCTTTAACTTGCGCGCCCGGCCGAAGTGGGAGATGGAGGCGCTGTCACTGCACGAATCGGTGCCCGGGCATCATCTGCAGATTGCGTTGGCGCAGGAACTGGAGAACGTGCCGGAATTTCGTAAGCACGTGGGGTATTCGGCGTTCGTCGAGGGCTGGGCGCTGTACGGGGAGAGCCTGGGCGAGGATTTGGGCTTGTACAAGGATCTTTACTCGAAATTCGGGCAGTTGAGTTACGAAATGTGGCGGGCGGTGCGGCTGGTGGTGGACACCGGGATGCACTCGATGGGATGGACGCGGGAGCAGGCGATCCAGTTTTTCAAGGACAATACCGGGAAGACCGACCAGGACATTACCGTGGAAGTGGACCGGTACATCGTGTGGCCAGGGCAGGCGCTGGCGTACAAGCTGGGGCAACGGAAGATTCGGGAGCTGCGGGCCGCGGCTGAGAAGGCGCTGGGGGCCAAGTTCGATGTTCGCAGATTTCATGATGCGGTGCTGGAGAGCGGGGCCATGCCGCTGAGCGTGTTGGAAGCGCATGTCCGGCAGTGGATAGCCGCAAGGCAGTGATTGGTGAGTCGTGGCCAACCGATGTCGGGAGGGCTAGCCGATAATAATGGCACGCGTCCCCCGGGTTTTGCGTAAGCGTTCATTCTAAGGACGGATGGCACAGGAGAAGCAAAAGGAGGGAAATGATGATGACGAGGAACATCCGATCGGTGGGGCGGAGCGAAAGGACGCGGCGGCAGGTACTGACTGGCGGTGCTATGACGCTGGGCGGGCTGGCGCTTGGAGCAGGCAGGGCGCGGGCTGCCTGCGAGCAGGAAATGGCCAAGACGCCGAGCAGCGACGCGAACAAGCTGCGGACGACGATTCACCAGGAAGTGGAGTTCCATGCTGCGGCGGAGCGGATTTATAACGCGCTTTTGGACTCGAAGCAATTCGCGGCGCTTACGGGTCTAGCGGCGGAGATTCACCGGGAAGTTGGGGGTGAGTTCAGCACATTTGGCGGGATCATCGTGGGACGAAATCTGGAGCTGGTCGCGAATCAGAGAATCGTGCAAGCGTGGCGAGTGTCGTATTGGGAGCCGGGGGCATACTCGGTTGTGAAGTTTGAACTGAAGGCGCAAGGCGCGGGGACCAAGGTGACTCTGGATCATCGTGGCTTTCCGGATGGAGAGTTTGAGTCCCTGGATGCCGGATGGAAACCCAGGTATTGGGAGCCGCTGGCGAAGTATCTGGCGCAGAAGGGGTGAATGGCGTGAGGCCGGATCAGTCCTCGTTCCCGAGCAGGCTTGGAAAGATATCCCAACGGACTTGTCGATCAATCTGGATCAGTATCTTTACGGCCATCCGAAGAAAGAAGGATAAGTCGTCAGGGGCTGGGAGCGCTAGCGTTTGTTCATGAAAACAGGTGATTTACGGAGGAAAGAGAGCGATCCGAAAAAAGTGCTTGACAGAAAAACGGTCTCCGGTTACCTTGCGGTTACCTCAGTTGTACGTCCTGATTGTTTGGGTCCTCACTGAGCGCGAAAGAGCAGATATGAGCCACGACGATAAAAGCCAAGACGGAACGATGCCAAGGCGAATTAGAGTCGCGGTCTGCTTGTTTGCGCGACTCTAAGAAAATCCGCCTAAAACGCATCGATTAGAGCCATTCACCGCGGGACTGGTGTTTCCCGAGATGGTGAAGTTTGACGGCTGCTTTAGGCCCTTCGGACGCTTGCTATGGAGGGACGAAGGCCGTTTCGCCGTGGGCGCCGAATTGCGCCGAAAACCCTGGGCGATGAATGGCGAATCGAAGCGGTGTTTACAGGTTGGTACTAGGGGTGTGCGCGGACGGAGAGAAAGGAGTACATGGCGCACGCAGCTCGATGCGAGTTCCTTTGTCACGGAAAGCCGGGTGTCACAGGAAGCCGGAGGATGCGCGGCAGGAGTCGTTACAGAAGCTCGTTGGGGACACGCCCGAACCTTTCGAACCGAGAGATTGTCTTGCCCGCAGGGAACGGCAGACGCGAGAATCTGTGATGGCTCCTGACGCGTGATTCGGCTCTGTGCGCGCACTTGAGGCGTCGCGTCGCGAGTAGTGGTTAGGCAACGTAAGTTACTTCTTCGGGTTCGGAGTTTTGGGGGCGTCTACGTCCTTGTCGCCCTTGCCCTTGGAAAAGATGGGGTTATCGATGGTGCCGCCGATGCGGAAGGGGAACTGCAGCTTGCCGTCTTTTAAGGTGGCTCCAGAGAAGCGGGCGACGGTGTTGGTGAAGAAGCTTTCCTTGGTGGTGATTTCGGCCAAGCCGCGGTAGTCCAGTTCGTCGGAGCCGGAAATGCTGACGCTGCCGGAGCCGTCGACATCGACGCCATAGCCGTCAATATCGATGACGCGGCTGGAAATGCGCTGGTTGGAGAGCTCGAGGTCCGTGGTGATCAGATTGAACGAGGAAGGATCGTCTTTGGCCGGGCCGAGATCGTTGAAGTGCGCGAGCTTCATCAAATTGGCGTTGAGCTTGAGGCTGGGCACTTTGCCGTTGCGCACGGTAACGTGTCCGGCGCCGTGCACTCCGGCGAGCGGGCGGAGGGTGTGGGCGATGTCTCCGGCTAACTTTACGTTTCCTTCCAGCTTGCCGGTCATCTGCCCACCGCCGTTGGGATAGGCGGCGAGGAGGTGGGCCACGTTGATGCCGCTGAAGCGCACGCTGGTCGTAAAGCCGGCGTTCTTGCCGGACAAGTTAAAGGAGAGATCACCCGCGGCGGTTCCACCATAGACTTCCGCTTTGACATCCGAGAACAGGGCGTGCCGGGCTTCCAAGCGCAATTTCGATGCGAGATTCTTTAACTCGATGGCGCCGAAGCGCAGAAGGCCAGCTTTCAGCGTGCCCTGGCCATCCATGGAGGAAGAAGCAGGATTGATAATGCCGACGAGGTTGACCTGCTCGAGTTCGCCGGAGATATCGTGGGCTTCGAAGAAGATGGGCCCCTGGGCGTCGGATGGCAGAAGATTCGAGGCGATTAGTTGGCCGCGCCTAATCTGCACCCGCGAAATCACGCCGAGCGGCAAGGTGGTTTGCGCAGCCGTTGCTTGAGGATTCTCGAAGTTCCATGGGCCGTCAGGGTCGGAAGTCAGATTCAAAACCGAGTCCTGCATGACCAGGGATTTGATGACGATCTGACGGTGCAGTAGCGCGCCGACGCTCAGTACAGCGTCGATGCGCGCGACCTTGACGATATAGCCAGCGGGAAACAGCGGCGGGTTCTTGACGCCAAAATCGTCGATGTGCAGGGATAGCGGGAAAAACGTGAGAGCCAGGCGGCTGATTTCGATCTGCTTGCCGGTTTTCTCCTGGAGATAGGAGATCACCCGGGGCCGGTAGCGATCCACGTTGATGAGAGCGGGCACAACGAAAATCAGCGCGAGCAAAAGCGCCGCGGAGATGCCCAGTGCGATGATGGCGGTTTTGCGGCGGATAGCCATAACAGAATTAAGAACAAAGCTTTCTGGGTGCGACGCGAAGCGGGGCACCGGCGGAACTGCGGAAATACCCGGGGCTAGGTCGGGGCGGACATGGAGTTGAGAAACTCGGAGTTGGCTTTCGTCTTGGTCAAGCGGGAGAGCAGCAACTCCATGGCTTCAACGGTGGAAAGCGGGCTGAGAACTTTGCGGAGCACCCAGACGCGGCTGAGCTCGTCGGGCGGAAGAAGGATCTCGTCCTTACGGGTGCCGGAACGCTGGATGTCGATGGCCGGGAAGACGCGCTTATCGGCGAGGCGGCGGTCGAGATAGATTTCCATGTTACCGGTGCCCTTGAATTCCTCGAAGATGACGTCGTCCATGCGGCTGCCGGTATCGATCAGCGCGGTGGCGATGATGGTGAGCGAGCCGCCTTCTTCGACGTTGCGCGCGGCAGCGAAGAATCGGCGGGGACGCTGGAGAGCGTTGGCGTCAATACCGCCGGAGAGGACTTTGCCGGAAGGCGGAGTGACAGCGTTGTATGCGCGAGCGAGGCGGGTGATGGAGTCGAGCAGGACGACGACGTCGCGCTTGTGCTCGACAAGGCGTTTGGCTTTCTCGAGAACCATTTCAGCGACTTGAATATGGCGCTGCGGCGGCTCGTCGAAGGTGGAGCTGATGACTTCGCCTTTCACGGTGCGCTGCATGTCCGTGACTTCTTCGGGGCGTTCGTCGATGAGCAGAACGATGAGCGCGACTTCGGGATGATTGGTGGCGACGGCATTGGCCATGGACTGCAGCATCATGGTTTTGCCGGTGCGCGGCGGCGCGTTGATCAGGCCGCGCTGGCCTTTGCCGACGGGGCAGAGCAGATCGAGGACGCGGCCGGTCATGTTGTCCTTGGTCGTCTCCATTTTGAGGCGGCCCTGGGGATAGAGCGGCGTGAGGTTATCGAAGAAAATTTTGTTGCGCGCGACTTCGGGATCTTCGAAGTTAACCGCTTCGACTTTGATGAGCGCGAAGTAGCGCTCGCCGTCCTTGGGGGGACGGACCTGACCGGAGACGGTGTCACCGGTGCGCAGATCGAACTTGCGGATTTGCGACGGCGAGACGTAGATATCGTCCGGGCCCGGGAGATAGTTGTACTCGGGGGCGCGGAGGAAGCCGAAGCCGTCCGGGAGGCATTCGAGGACGCCTTCGGAGAAAATCAAGCCGCTCTTTTCGGTTTGCGCGCGGAGGATCTGGAAGATGAGCTCCTGCTTGCGCATGCCGCTGGCGCCGGGAACGTTGTGTTCCTTGGCGATTTTGGCCAGGTCGGTGATATTTTTTTCTTTGAGCTCAGCGAGGCTGATGCTTACTTGATTGGTGCCTTCCACGTTTGTTTCTTTAGCCATATATTCCTAGGTTTATTTTGATTGAAAAATTGACCCTGAAAATCCGGATTGTGTACGGGGTGGCGCACAACACTGGCGAACGAACAAACATTTGCCAGGGAAGGGCAAACCAGACGTTTTGCAGCCGGAACAGCGCCGGACCAAAAACCACCAGCAATGGCCCGCGAAACGGGCAACCGCCGGAACGCCACTGCTCAGTTGGTCAAACTCGTGTCTTTCTCGGCGCCGGGCACGAAAGCTTCCGCGACGGGCGCAACCTCGGGGTGCTCGAAAGGAACGATCGGACGCTCGAGCGCAATCTGCAGCACTTCATCCATGGTGTCTACAAAGTGGATCGTCAGAGTAGAGAGGATCTCCTGCGGGATATCCGCCAGGTCCTTCTCATTATCCTTCGGAAGCAGCACGGTACGCAAGCCCATTCGATGAGCGGCAAGAAGCTTTTCTTTGACGCCGCCGATGGGGAGGACTTTGCCGCGCAGGGTGATTTCGCCGGTCATGGTGACATCGCGGCGGACGGGATTCTTAGTGAGCGCGCTGACAATGGAAGTGCAGATGGTGATGCCCGCGGAAGGGCCGTCCTTGGGGATGGCGCCTTCAGGAACGTGCAAGTGGATGTCGATGTTGCGGTAGAAATCTTTCGGCAAGCCGAGTTGATGGGCGCGCGAGCGCACGTAGCTCATCGCGGCTTGCGCGGATTCCTGCATGACTTCGCCGAGTTTGCCGGTGGGCGTGAGGCGGCCTTTGCCTTCCATGATGGCGGCTTCGGTGGCGAGCACGCAGCCGCCGACTTCGGTCCAGGCCAGGCCGGTGGTCAGGCCGATCTCGTTGTGCTTTTCGAGCCAGAATTCGCGGAATTTGAGGATGCCCAGGAAGTCGTTGACGTTTGTGGGCGTGATATCGGCTGTGACGGCTTTGCCTTCGGTGACGACTTTGCGGGCCATCTTGCGCGAAATGTTCTGAATCTCGCGCTCGAGGTTGCGAACACCGGCTTCGTGCGTGTAGTGCCGGATGATGTGCAGCAAGCCTTCGTCGGTGAGCGTCAGATTGTCTTCGGTGAGGCCAGTGGCTTCGCGCGCGCGCTTCACCAGGAAGCGCTTGGCGATTTCCAGTTTTTCCTGTTCGGTGTAGCCGGGGAGGCGCAGAATTTCCATGCGGTCCTGCAGCGGCTGCGGAATGGTGTGCAGGACGTTGGCGGTGCAGACGAACATGACCTTGGAGAGATCGTATTCGACGTCGAGATAATGATCGGTGAACGCGTGATTGAGCTCGGGATCGAGCACTTCCATGAGCGCCGCGGAAGGATCGCCGCGGAAATCGGTGGACATTTTATCCACTTCATCGAGGACGAAGATGGGATTGACGGTGCCGGCTTTCTTCATCATCTGAATGATCTGGCCGGGAAGCGCGCCGATGTAGGTGCGGCGGTGGCCGCGGATTTCCGCTTCGTCGCGCACTCCGCCGAGCGAGACACGGACAAATTTGCGGCCGGTGGCGTGGCCGATGGACATGGCGAGTGACGTTTTGCCGACGCCCGGAGGTCCGACGAAGCAGAGAATCGAGCCTTTGGGATTTTTGACCAGCTGGCGCACGGCCAGAAATTCGAGGATGCGCTCTTTGACTTTTTCCAGGCCGTAATGCTCGCGATTCAGGATGTCTTCAGCGGCCTTGATATCGCGAATTTCCTTGGAGCGCTTTTTCCAGGGCACGGCGAGCAGCCAGTCCAGGTAATTGCGGCTGACGGTTGATTCCGCGGACATGGGCGGCATCAATTCGAGGCGCTTGAGCTCCTGGATCGCCTTTTCGTGCACTTCCTTGGACATGCCGGCGGTATCGATCTTTTTCTTGAGCTCGTCGATTTCGCTTTTCTCACCGCGGCCCAGCTCTTTCTGAATGGCTTTGAGCTTTTCGTTGAGGTAGTACTCTTTTTGCGCGCGCTCCATCTGCCGCTTGACGCGGGTGTTGATGTTGCGGTCGACGTTGAGCTTTTCGAGCTCGATTTCGAGAATGTCGCCGATGCGGTTGAGGCGTTCCATCGGATCGGTGGTCTCGAGCAGGTCCTGCTTTTCGTCGACGGGTAGCTGCAGATTGGCCGCGATGGTGTCCGAAAGGCGCGCGGGATCATCGACGCGGGCGGCGGCGATCATGGTGTCGTAGTTCAGGCTTTGCGAGAGCTTGATGAACTGTTCGTAGAGCCCGGTGATTTTCTCGACGAGCTGATTCACTTGCGGTGAAGGCTCGATGCGCGCGGAAAGCAGGCGCACGGTGGCGCGGAAAAATCCTTCTTCGGCGGTGATGGAGACGGAGCGGGCGCGCTCGACGCCTTCGACCAGCACCTTGATGTTGCCGTCCGGAAGCTTCACGCTCTGCACGATGTTGGCGAGCGTGCCGACGGCGTAAATCTCTTCCGGCTTCGGATCGTCCACGGAAGCATCGTGCTGCGTGGAAAGAAAAATCTTTTTGTCGCCGGTGAGCGCTTCTTCGAGCGCGCGCACGCTGGCTTCGCGGCCGACGATAAACGGGGTCATCTGCTGCGGAAAGATGACCATATCGCGCACCGGCATCATCGGAACGCGCTTTATCTCCTGCTTTTCGCGATTAAACATTTAGGCCCCTGAACTTCTTCCCACTCCGGCGAAGCCGGAGTCCCCCAAGATTGCGCGAAGCGGCCTTAGCCGGCCTTTTCGAGCAAATTCCAGTTAATTTCACGGCTGCGGACCATGTCCGCGGTAACCACGAAGTCGCGCACCTTCCGCTGCATCGGGAGGTGGTACATCAATTCGAGCATGAGGTCTTCGAGAATCATGCGCAAGCCGCGGGCGCCGACTTTACGCTGCAGCGCGAGCTCGGCAACGGTCTCGAGCGCGTCGTCGGTAAAGCGCAAGCGGACGTTTTCAAATTCAAAGAGGCGCTGATATTGCTTGAGCAGCGCGTTCTTGGGCTCGGTAAGGATTTTGACCAGCGCGCCCTTGTCGAGCTCGTTCATCACGCCGGCCACGGGCAAGCGGCCGACAAATTCCGGAATCAAGCCATAGCGAATGAGGTCGCCGGGCTGCACTTGTTCGAGCAACTCGGTGTTCCGGCGCTGCGGCGTGGTCGGCGCGGAGTCGGTATGAAAGCCGAGCGAGCGGCGGCCAACGCGCTTTTCGATAATTTTTTCGAGACCCACGAAAGCGCCGCCGCAAATAAACAGGATATTGGTGGTATCGACGGGAGTAAATTCCTGGTGCGGGTGCTTGCGTCCGCCTTGCGGAGGAACGTTGGCAACGGTGCCTTCGAGAATCTTGAGCAGCGCCTGCTGCACGCCTTCGCCGGAAACGTCGCGGGTAATCGACGGATTTTCGTCCTTCTTGGCGATCTTGTCGATCTCGTCGATATAAATGATGCCTTGCTGCGCTTTCTGGACGTCGCCGTCGGCGGCCTGCAGCAGCTTGAGAATAATGTTTTCGACGTCTTCGCCGACGTAGCCGGCTTCGGTCAGGGTGGTAGCGTCCACGATGGCGAAGGGAACGTCGAGCATGCGCGAAAGCGTTTGCGCGAGAAGCGTCTTTCCGGTGCCGGTGGGCCCGATCAGCAGAATATTGGACTTGCTCAGCTCGATGTCGCCCGGCTGCTTGTTCAAGAAGACGCGTTTGTAATGATTGTAGACGGCGACAGCCAGCTTCTTCTTGGTGCGATCCTGCCCGATGACGTAGCCATCGAGGAATTGCTTGATCTCGGGGGGACGAGGCAGGCGGCGCGCCGGCGCTGTGGCCTGCTCGCGCTTCTCGTCTTCCAGAATGGTCTGGCAAACGCCCACGCACTCATTGCAGATGTACGCGCGCGGATAGTCCGAAGGCGAACTGATCAGCTTCTCGACCTGTTCCTGCGTCTTATGGCAGAAAGAGCAGCGCAATGGCTCGTCGGTGCTAAATTTTTTCACTGGTATGAGGGCCTCGCCTCCGCTGGTTTGCGACGGAGTCCACAACACTTATTCTAGCTGACTTTTCCCCAGAGCCAATCAGAAAACTGAACGGTGTACTAACTGTTTGGAAGCATTGCCAATTTGCATCCGAACCTGTTCTTGAGCCTGCTTTCGCGCCCGCGCCGCTGTTACCGGTGCTTGAAAATAATTTCGTCGATCATCCCGTAATCCTTGGCTTGCTCGGGATTCATGATGTAGTCGCGCTCGACGTCTTTTTCGATGCGTTCGACGGGCTGGCCGCTGTGTTTTGCCAGAATCTGATTGATGACCATGCGCATGCGCAAAATCTCTTTGGCGTGCAGGTCGATGTCGGTAGCCTGGCCGCCCAGCCCGGACATCCAGGGCTGGTGAATCAAGATGCGCGCGTTAGGCAGCGCAAAGCGCTTCTTGGGAGCGCCGCCGACGAGCAACACCGCGGCGATCGAAGCAGCCTGGCCGACGCAGGTGGTCACCACGTCGGGCTTGACGAACTGCATGGTGTCGTAAATGGCGAAGCCCGCGGTGATCGAGCCGCCGGGTGAATTGATGTACAGCTGAATATCCTTTTCCGGGTCTTCGGCCTGCAGGAAGAGCATCTGCGCGGTGGCCAGATTGGCGACGTGATCGTCGATCGGCGTGCCGATGAAGATGATGTGTTCTTTGAGGAGCCGCGAATAAATATCGTAAGCGCGCTCGCCTCGGCTGGTCTGTTCGACCACCATGGGGACAAGCGTTGTCCCGCGATAGACTGGTTCGTCGTAGTTTTTCATGTGGGGTAATTTTGCGCGCGTGGCTCCAAATCCGTTTCTGCTAAGAGCTTGCTGCGGCTACCGTGCGGATGTTGGAATTCTGCGCGAGCCAGTCGAGTGTTTTGTCACTCCGCAGCTTCGCTTTCATCCTATCGAGCGTGCCTTGCTTTGTCAAACGAGCGCGCAGAACTTCGGCGGAATCGCCACTATGGCTGGCCGCGTGTTCCAGTTCGCCCTGCAGCTCTTCGTCGGTGATTTCGATGTTTTCCGCGCTGGCGATGCGGTCCACGATCAGTTCGGCCTTGACGTCATCCTTGGCGCGGTCTTCCTGGCGGCGGCGCAGCGTGACCCAATCGACATTCACGGCTT
>Ga0209736_1000086_pt1 | contig 29677 bp, 23 predicted proteins | sample BlaSpr_A8_Ref_M3_FD_187992 | JGI IMG/M metagenome (GOLD analysis project Ga0209736, IMG submission 187992) | Forest soil microbial communities from Thunder Bay, Ontario, Canada - Black Spruce, Ontario site 2_A8_Ref_M3 (SPAdes) (version 2) | ecosystem: Environmental > Terrestrial > Soil > Boreal...
ACCGAGGGCGAGCGAGACGCCGAAGATGCGCAGGTAGTGATTGTTGACCTGATCGCGCAACCCCGTGTCGCCGATCTGGTTGAGACCTTTGAACTGGTCGAGGCTAACGGAGAAGCCATCCGGCATGAGCAGGCGGTGGAACGTCACGGCCAAGCGTTTTTGACCGAGGCTGTCCACCCTCTTTGTTTCACCGAGCAACTTCGACCCCGCTGGAATCAGGAGATGCTGGCGGTCGTTGGAGTAGACATTTGTAGAGAGTAAGCATTCGACAGGGCCGGAAAATTGGCCGTCGAGACGATTGATCAGAACGCTTTCGAGGATGTTTCCTTCAAGCAATACATAGTTTTTTCCTGCCGCCGCGTTGGCAGCGCCAGCCGACACGGCGGCAGGAGTTCGGATTTCCTCCTTTCGGTCATCGGATGTTTCCGCGGAATCCTTTTTCGCCGGAATCAACGACACGGAATTCGGCTGCATTTCTTTAAAAAGCTTGGCGATTTGAGCGGGGTCGGGTTCTGATGGAGCGAAATTCTGCGTCGCGGAATTTGGCTCGGTCGCGGGCGCTGTCGCACCTGGCTGAGGTTTGCGGTAGCTGAGAGCAACATTGGATGAAAACAGCGAAAGGTACTCGCGCTTTTTCTTTTCGGCTCGGATGACATCCTCAGGCCGGTCTGCGGCGCCGTTGGCCGCTGCGCTGGATTGCTGCGTTTGCGGCAAGTCCGGCGTCGTGGTGTCCATCGGACGGTTTGGCCGAGCGAGAGCGTTCTCGGCGACGAGCTGCTCGCGCTGCAACTCCTGGATGCGGTTTTGCAGTTCGGCAATTTTGGCGTCGTTAACTTCGAGCGGGGCCTGGACCATCGGCGTGGGAGGAATTGTCTTGGTTGGTGTCTGCGGTTTCTTGCCGCCTGTCAGCCACATAATAAGGACCATCACGAGCGCCAAGCCGATGAGCAGCCACGACTGAACATTTTTCGGCAGCAGTCCAGGTGGCTTGGAAGCCATTTCTTGCACTTGATTCGGTTGGTTCATAAATCGCTCCTTACTTCGCTGACTCTTGCCTCGTGAACGACAACTTCCTTTTGCCGATGACGAGGTAACCACTGTCGAGAATCTTGGGAACGATGTAGACGCCGTTCTCGAGCTGGAAGTTGATCAGGTTGGGTTTCCCATCTTTCATCTCGTACAAAGCTGGCTTCTCTCGCGCTGCGCACTTGATGTAGGTGAAGGTCTCATCGTGATAGACAGCGGAAACCAGGAACGGCTCGCGAGCAGCTTTGGCATCAAGTAAAAAGTCGAACTGAAGTTTCGTCGCGTAACTGGAGCGGAAGTGATTGACCTGCTCGCCACTCTGAGCCTGCGCGGCGCGGAGCTGGTCCGCCGTTTGGGCACGCAAGGTCTCTAGCTCCTTTTTGTATGCTTCCGCCTCGGCAGCACTGACGTATCCGCGCAGTCCACTCTTCGCGGTGACGCCTGAAACTTCCTTGGGCTCCACAAACATCTTGAGGTCTGGTTCGGCACTCGGATCGTTGCTGATTTCGGTCAGCACAAACGAATAGACATGGCCTGCGGCGGTGATGAGGTTCAAGTTGCTGCGGATGCCGGCCTGGGCCGGGTGGACATAGCAGAGATTGTGAGAACCGTTGATAATCCAGAATTCCTTGTCTCCGGTCGTGAAATCGAGAATCTCCTCATCATCCGGAAGGACGATCAGCGTCGAGAAGCGCAGCTTCGCGCGGACGGGAACGATGTCTTCTTTCGCGTATTTCACGACGCGCGCCGCTTCGGTTGTGGCTCGCGCGGGTGATACCGGAAAGAGGGCTGCGCCCAAAGTAATGAGGGCAATGAAGCGAACCACGACCCGTTGGCACTGTTTCTGAATTGCTATTTTCATGGACATGCTCCTTTTGAGAACGATTTGTCTTACTTGGAATCCTTGTGACGATCGGCGAACAACTGGGCAAACCACGGCACGCAGAGAAGTACGGCCGTGACGAATCCCGCCAACGCGAGCGGGAGGAATTCGTATAGCTGGTCAAACGGGAGCGGAGGGGTCAAAAGGTTCACGGTCGCCCTCCTGCCAGTACTTCGAGGCCTCGCTCGAACCCGTACGTTTGAAAAGCCTCTCCCCGTTTCTTGTTGTCGTAGGGATCGTTCGTGTAGAGCCAATAGCTTTTGGCGTCCACGTTGAGATTGGCGACCTTGGCCAGTTCCGGCGTCTTGATTAGGAACTGCTGCTTGGGAATGAGGCCCTGGATCAGTTCCACTTCGCTTTCGTTCAAGTGAAACTGGCGCCGATAAAGATCGCGGTCCATATCGGGATTCGCAAGGAAGATTTTTGTTGAGCAGCTTTCGATAATCACGTCGAGGATCTCGGAACGCTTCAGTTCGTCAAGTGACTGCGTGGAGAGAATCATTGCGGCGTTATGCTTGCGCCACGTCTTGAGGGCCTCGACGACATACCGCTGAATGCTGGGATTCTTCAAAAACACCCAGGCCTCGTCGATGAAGAAGGCTTTGAAGATAGAGGAAATCTGCCGGTCTACGATTACGGCGTTGGCGCGATGCAGGATGTAGAAGAGCAGAGGTTCCAGAAGTTCCGGGTACTGGCTCATCCGTTGGAAATCGAAGCACTGAAATCGGGAAAACGAGATCGTGTCCTCGGCGTTGTCGAATAGGAAACCGAACTGGCCGCCCCGGGTCCATTTCGCGAGGCGACTGGCAAGATCATGGCCGAGGGTGTTTGCTAGCACGCCAAGCGTGCGGAGGGCGGGGTCAATCGCATAGAGATTTTCGACCTGGTGATAGAGATCGCGCTCGAAGCCGGGGTCGAGTTCGCCTGCGCGCCCTCCCTGAATCAGGACTTTCAGGAAGAGGGCGAGGAAATCGAGATTTTCCTTCGTGGGTGGAAGCGAGAACGGATTGATCTTGAAATCCTCGGATTCGAGACCCACGCGGACATAGGAGCCGCCAAAGAGTTGAGTGAGGCTTTCAAAACTTCCACCCAGGTCGAAGATAAAAGTGTGCGGGTCGTATTTCTGCAGATTGGTAATGAGGAAGTTGAGAAGAAACGATTTGCCTGCCCCGGTCCGGCCCAAGATCATGGAATGCGCAACGTCGTGGTAATGGAGATTTAGGAAGTACGGCGTGTGATGATTGGTTTCCAGCACCGCCAGATATTCCTGGCGGAGATGCTGATTGCGCGGCTCGCCGCCGTGCAGTGTAAAGAGAAACGAGAAATCCGCGTAGTTGGTATTGAGCAGGTACAGGTAGCGCAAATTGAAGACGTGATTGCCGGGAACCGCCGCGAGAAACGCATTCAGGAGATTGTATTTTTCTTCGTAGAGCTGTGCGTCATGGACGCTGAACACTTTGTAGAATTCCGCACAGGCCCGGTCCATCTTTGCCGGGTCAAGGTCATAGATGACGACGGTCAATGAAAACTGGCCAAAGTAGTTCCCGTGCAGTTCGATCTCCTTGATGCCTTCCCCGAGTTCCCGGACCTGGGACTCCTTCGAATCGTCGAGGAGCGTATCTTGTGCGGGAGCGTCGTTCATGTTGACCTGGCTCGCGAACGAGCGTTTGGTGTTGTGGAAGTGGCGTCGTTTCGCCTGGATCGTCCGCCGGGTCTTACCCGAATCCTCTTTCTTCCATTCGGTGACCACGTAATAGTTGGCTTCTACTTCAAGCAGGCGTTTGAAGATGAGCGGGAAACTTTGCGCGGAAGGCTCTTTAAGCGTCAAGACTTTCACGTAGTAGTCGTCCACGCGGAGATGTCCGCGGTGACATTCGAGTTGCGATTCGCAAAGGTAGTAGTCGAGAAAGGTGTCGTGCTTGAGCTTTGCTAGTTCGAGCTTGTCGGGGTGGAAGTTGAGGGTCTTCTTGAGAACGCGGAACGCTTCTTGCTTGCCGAGAATGCGTACAGGCAGAAAATCGCTGACCTGAAGAATGAAACTTCGCGCCTTCTGCAGGAGAGCGGCCTCAGCTTTGGCAATTTCGTTCCCCAGGACGAGGACTTGTTTCTTCGTGAAGAAGCGAGCGGACAGTTCGGCGAGCGCCTTCCCAGGATGTGTCGGAAACTGCGTGAGCGCATGTCCGAGCGAATGTGAAATCTGTGATCCTTGATGGAGAATCACGTAGTAGATGGAAAGAGAAAAAAGGGTGTCGGCCTTGGTGCCAAGATAGGCGATGCGGTTCTGGATCGCCGCGTCCACGACGGCGTTGCCGTAGAGCTTGTAAGGGATGGTTTCGTTGTTGCGCTTGAAGAGGTACTGGTAGACTCGATAGTCGTCGCCAAACAGTTTCAGCGCCGACTCGAAACGCTTCGTGAATACATCGACGGCGGTTCCGTCGAGGCACTCGTAATCCACACCACGCACTTCGAGAATGACGCCGAGCTCGCCGGTCTTCGTGAGGAATACTTCATGGCCCACGAATCCGTAGAGGTTCACTCGTTCATTGAGCGAGCCAGTCTCGTCGTAGTTTTTGAAGATTCGTTTAAGCCTGAGCATGTTCGTCCCTGCGAACGGTGATCGGAGTGAACTTCAGGGGGTCGTATTGGCTGCGCAGCGTGGCTGCGGTAAGCAGAAAGCGCAGAATCTGCGGATCGGTTTGAGTAGCCCAACGAGCAAAAACGTAAAGCACCAAGAAAATCAATACTCCGCCAAGCAAGCTGTTGAGCAGGTTGAACGTGCCCGCACCAAGGCACATGGCGAAAAAGAACAACTTTCGCTCGGCCCCGAGAATCGTGAGGGGCCGGGAGAGCGAACGATGAACCAGGTTGATCCGTCTTGCGTTCGCCATGGGTGCTCCAGTGACTCAGGATTCAGAAGCCCAATCTCACGGAAAGAGCCAGGCCATGAAGTTGACGGCAGCGATGGCCATGCCAACGCCAAACAGGACGCCGGCAAGCACGCGCTTTGAGCCGCCTTCACCGAAGGCAAAGGTGAGACCCGCCACTACAATGGCAACGAGCGAGAGACCGCGAGCGATGGTGCTGGTGAAAGCCTGTTGCAATACGCTAACGGCGTTTTCCCAGGGCGAAGCCCCGGTCTGGCCAAAGGCAGGAGCCGCGAGAAATAGAGCGACCGCGGCGGTCCTCAGAAATCGAAAATGAAACACAGACGAGCGGAAACGCTTACAGCGAGATATGTTCACGAGTATGCCTCCACTGCAAATTGGGAAAGCAGCGAGGGGAGGCTCTTGGCGTCTCCGGGGCAAGTGGTCGGGCTTCGGGCGATGCGGGAGTCAGCTGTTCACGCCACGTGGCCTCGATCAATGTCGAGGCACAGTTGGAGCTTTAGCCCCATAAACAGCGTTGTCCCGCGATCGCGGTCGCCCTTACCTCAGGCCTTACGCGATGCAGAGCGGAGGACCGGGGAACCCGGTGTCGCGTTGCTCGCGGGAGTACGTGGCGAGAACTCCCCTCACTATAGTAAGAGGCCTCCAAAAGGGAAAAACTCAACGAAGAAAATTTGGGAGACAGTATTTTTTTTGGCCGAATTTAGGCCCTTTAGCTTCCGAACAATTGCTAGCCCATACGACGCTTAATTCCCGATTCAGAGTTGAACAGGCAACTTCTCCGAACGCTGTTCTCGGATAACGTCCCTTTAGCCGACGAGGATGCTTCGCGGAGCCTCGTTATTTACGCCAGGTTTCGCTACATCGGTTTGGCGCAAGCTTGGAGAACGCGAGCAACTCTGGCGGCATATTCAGGAAAAGGTCGGCTTCCCGAATCCGCTTGGTCGAGGGAAAGAAATGATGATCGTCCCTTAAGTTTTCTGACAAGAAGGGTGCCGAAATACATCCAACCCTCCAGTTCAAGGCGCTTGTTGAGTGCTCGACGTAAAATGTTTGCGAGCATGTCGGCAAGTTGCAACCCAAGATAATCACGGGAATCCCCGAATATCTGCTTTTCTGTAAGGATACGCTTAGCATCGACGATCGACTTCTGACTGATGGGCTCCTTGCCATAAGTATCCCTGAGCCACTGCAAGTGTTCCGCCATTTCTTCATCAATCGCATCGAGCCCGATTTCATAACGGGAAAAGTGGGAATAGTCACCCTCGGCAAGAAAAATCAGGGGATTCTTCGCAAATTCATTTTCGCTCATTGGGAGAATGATTGTGGTCCAAGTGTCTTCCATTTTGGTGATCGTAAGGTCCTTGCGGTCGATGAACCATGCGATCTCTCCCAGTTCTTGAGAGTGTCTCTGCCCAAAACGAAGCACCGCGGTTTGCAGCGTCTCAAAAATAAGGTTGATCGTGACGAATGCTTGGGCAAAGAGTTGATTTGGCATTGCGCGGATTGTGCTTCGAAGGCTTTCAAGCTGATGGACTATGTTTCGGTTGTGCTTCGGAGTGAGATTCGCGGTTAGCGCGTCGGCTTGCCTATTCTTAAAATCCTGGATGACGTCGGCAGAGTGGCCGCCCATGTCGAGAGCGGCGAATTCGACGAAACAATCATACTGCCCCACTAGTTGAATTAACTTTGCCGCCTGAGATTCATTGAGACTACTGCCCTTGATTTCCTCCGCTCCCGTTGCCCATTCTTCGCACAACTTTGAAAACTCAGAAAAGAGTTCGTGTTCACTTGCCGAAGGTATGACCAAGGCTAGGACCAATGAGAAAGATGGGCCTTGCTGTTGCGGCACGACAAAAATGCCAGATTCGTCGATGTATATCCGCATCTGACTCTCTATCTCCCACCGCATCCTGTTCACAGTTGAAAGTAAAACTACTTGGACGAGGCCAGCTGTAGAAACATACTCTTTAAAGTGTTTTGACCGCCTCTAAGGCCTTCTGTAACTGGTTATCTACACCTGCCGCTAGCGTTTCTGGAGAGTTTTCAACGGCCACGTCGGGTTCCACTCCCTTGCCTTCTATGCAGTCACCTTGCCAGGTGTACCAGCCTGCGACCGGCATGCGGAGCACATATCCACCGGGCAGCTTGAAATTCGCACCACCAAGCACCTCACCGGCTGTTCTTGTGCCGACAAGCCTAGCGAGATGATTCTCCTTTGCGAAACTGGCGACCATTTCCGCCGCGCTGTGGCTATGCTCGTTGATTAGAACAACGGTGCGGCCATGAAATGGCTGGGGGCCGAGGCCCTCCGTTACAAGGACCATTGAGCGGTCCCTCTGAAAGATTTTGAAACGCACGGCCATCATGAGAAGCTCTGCTTTTGTAGCCGGAATCTTCCTGATCCGAGTTAGTCTTTCCTTCCGGTAGCCTTTCCGCAGCCGCGCTCGCGTAACGCTATAGCCTATCTCCACCTTGCCCGGACATAGATAGCTCAGGAGGCGCAGAGACCCTAATCCTCCCCCGATGTTGCCTCGAATGTCCACGATCAGCCGTTGAGCTCCGTGGTCTTTCAGGTCGCGAACGGCGGCATCCAGACCTCTAGCGAAAGTTTGGCCGACTGCTCCCGGAAAGGTCGCTACTCTTACAAGGCCCGTGTCGGATGCCAGCATCCGGTGGGATAGACTGCGGGGCTCAATCATTGGCGGCCGGTCTTTTGCCGCTCGGTTTGGTACTTCGATAGCAACCTGGCGCCTGTCACCGCCGAAAGTTCCGATCTCAAGTTGATGGCTGCCGCCGATGCGGAAATTTGCAGACGTTGGCGGTATTACCGGTTCGGAGTCTATGGAGAGAAGGAGTTCACCCGGGTGAATGCCGGCCTGGAATGTCGGCCCGTCTTCAATTACATCCACAAACATCCAACGCTTGCCTTGTGGGGTGTCGACCGCGCGCAGCGTCGCGTTGATGGAATAGGGGGCAGGGACACTGTCGCGTCGCTGATGAAAAAAAGCCGTATGGCTGCTGCCTAGTGCTCTGAGGAGTTCACTCACGCCAGCTTCGAACGCTTGTGGGTCATCCAGATCAATGAGACGCGGCATGCGTTCGTCAACGAGCGCAATCCAGGGGCGATAGTCCTGATTCGGGTTGCTGACGTTGATGTGGCGCTCGCGAACGAGCTTCTTGATAGCGCTGATGATTTTGGCGCGATCCTTAGGCGCGAGTACTTGACGTGCTGCGTTTGGTGCCGCGGACATTGATCATTCTCCTCAGTTCATCGGGCTGAATTTCTTAGAGTCGAGGCTGATGGCCTGATCGCCTGAACCTTCCAATTTGAAGCTAGCCCAATAGTACGGAACGGCCTGCGCACCATAAGTCTTAAGCATGTCCCTTTTGGCCGCAGTCAAGGCATGAGCGACAGTATTCTTCTCTGCCAAATGAGCGTAAAAACGCTTCATCAGATAGAGCGCCGTCGTGTCCTCGATGGTCCAAAGGGTGGAGATGACGGTCTTCGCGCCTGCCAACTGAAATGCCAGAGAAAGATTTGCGATGCCTTCTTCACCTTGTAGACGACCGACTGCGGTGTCGCAAGCTGACAAGACAACGAGATCGGCATTCGTATGCAAATGTACGATGTCGCTTGCCTCCAAAATGCCGTCATCGCCCGACGATGAATCACTTAGAAGTATGAGGGCCGCTCGTTCAGGGTGTTTCTCGTTAGCTACGCCGTGCACAGCCAAATGAATGATTGAGTGCTGATCTAAGCCCGAGTGCTCAAACGCAGATTTGGTGGCGCTCGGGCCAAACAGGACGGTGTCGCTGTCACTGGGGAAGGCGGCTTGGGCCGCAAGAACCTCGTCCTTGGAAGCTGGCAAGTTGACCAGAGGAGTGCTGATGTATCCCCGCATCGTCGCCAGTTTGGTGAGCTCCGCATTCTGCTCGTAGGGGATTCCGCCAATGCCGAGAAGAGGGTGCTGCGCGGGTTTCTGCGGGGCCGAATTAGTCAAATATAGAGAAGTCGCGGAAGGGGCGTACGTTATGGTGTGGGAATAAACCAAGTAACGCCCGGAGCTGTCAACCAGCGCATCGAACGGCAGGAGATGCAACCGACCGTCCGGCACAATTACGAGCCGCTCTTTCTTTGAAATCTCCGGGATCTCCCTCAGGAGAGTCGCATAGAGGTCTCGTCCTTGAGCCTTCGACGTTCCTTTTGTCTTTAATGTTTTCAGATAGGCGATGACCGAGCTTTCGATGCTCTCACGATCAGCAAGCGGCACGATACGAGCAGAGTCTCGACCAATCGCCAAACAATAGGAATGCGGTTGCGCCATAACGTACTCAAGCACAAGTTCGTTTGCGGTGAGACCCTCACGTATGCGTTCCAGCGGAATGGTTTGCCACGGTTGGGATTTCCAGGTGCCCGATACAGGAGTAACCCATCGTGCTTCTTCCGCGAGAAAAATCTTGTCTCGAATTTGGTGCACCTGGTCAGCCGACTTAGCTTTCGCCAGTTCCAGATTCAGGTGGCTAATCTGCCTCTCGATTTCCAACTCCTCCGGGGATTCAGGTGGTTTCCCGCTCATTAAGAGTTCTGTTGTCACGCGACCGCGGGCGTGCTCAAGAACGGAGAAGGCTTTCGCAGTGTCGTTCAAGTGGTCGGCGACCAATGCGAAATGTTCTGCGTAAATGGAGCTCATGGCGTTGATCAGGCCGATTTTGCCGGCTGAAGACCTGACGTTGCCGATCATAGTGTCCAGGACATCGGACGCTCGGTCATACGTTTGGGTGGCGTCAGCATACTTTCCCTGGCTCGCTTGCAACTGGGCGAGTGCTTGCAGACGCAATGGGAGCAAATAAAGGTCGCCGCTATTCTGCGTGGAATCGGCTGCGGCTGCGGCCAAAGATTCCGCTTTCGGTAGGTCGCCCTTCTTGCGATAAATGTCTTCCAGATAGAATTGAGCGTCTGCCAGTAAGCGTGTGAAGTGACCTCTTTGAGCTAGCTCAATCGCCCTCTCGAATTTCTCCATCGCCTTCGCATCATCACCCTTTGCAGTTTCTACAGTTCCTGCTGTGATAAGGGCTTGCGTTTCTTTGACGTGTTTTTGTTTCGCTCGGGCTTGAGTGATGATCTCGTTCGCGAGCTGTTCGGCCGCGTCGAACTTTCCCATTCTGCGGAATGCCTGGAGTCTGCCTTCGTTGACAACGAACTGATATCCGGTGTCAGGGTTAGCGGCTGCGATTTTGAGCGCCTTGTCGAAATATCCGAGCGCGTCATCGTAGGAGCCCAACTGCACGTAAGCGTGTCCAACCGCGGCGAGGTAACGAATTTGCGCCCCGGTATCACCAAGCATCATTGCTCCCATGAGGGCACCGGCAACTTTCTGGCGGGCTGGCGTCATGTCTCCTTCAAGGAATAAGGCGAATCCGAGTTCGCCCGAGGCGCGGTTTTCCAACTTCTTGTCGCCCAGAGCCTGAGCGAGCTTCAACGCAGCCTCCCAATCGCGGCGCATCGGCGCGGCGTCGAGCTCTCCATCGATGTCACCGAGAACCATGAGACAAAACAGCCTGAGTTCCTTGTCAGACTGAAGGAGCGGATTCTTGTCTAGCTCTGATCCGAGTTCCTCTGATACTTCTGGAAGCGAAAGTTGCTCCATAGTCGAACGTATTAGGCCTACGTGAGCGTACAACGCATTGCGGCCATCACCGCGCGCCGCATACAGTTGCTCAGCTTCGGTAAACATCGGCGCCGCATCTGCCCAGTTATACAAATCGCCCAAATGGAGGGCCTTCTTCAACAAAACATCGGGATCATCTGTGGTCGTCTGTGCTTGTGCAAAGGTCCAAGCCACTCCGCACAAGAAAATGCAGATCGTCACTCGCCTGACGCTCATGGCTTTTGCTCCCCGCTCTTGGGCCATGCAGCCTGAATTGAAACTGGCTGGATAAGGCGAATGCCGCTTGAAGAACGAACTTCCAAGTTGTAGTTCCGTGCTGGGATTTGCCTGAAATCCGCCTCAACTTGAATGAGCGTTTTGCCTTTGAGAAGATGTGCTTGCGCGGACTTTGACCAGACTGTCTCGCTTCCCCCAGTCAGCCTCAAATCGTAACGCCCCTCAGCACTTGCCAACGGCAAAGTCAGAGTTAGCTCAAGGGGTGAACTTGGAACAGGAACTCGCAGCTGAGTTCCCGTTGCAGATTCGCTGCCGCGCACTGGAGAAAGCGCGCTTAAGTCGAGATTGAAAGGCGAATATGCCACAGTGGGATTCAGCGGCTCAGTAGGATTCGGCTTTCGGTGTGTGTCTATTGGAGGCGTATTCGGCTGTCGAATTCCGTGAAGCAAGAGCCCAACGCCGATTGCGATAAACAGTAAGCATAGAGCCGCTGTCCCGGCGAGCACGGGGTGGACCCTGGCCCATCCAGACACACGTCTCCAAGAAGTTCCACGCTGCGCTTCCGTCTGCGATTTCGACTCAGCGAGGAGCTCCGCGTAGCGCCTGAAGCACGGAGAACAAACAGCCAAGTGCTCGGTGACCGTGGGCTCACTTTCGTTCGGGTAGAACGCGAGAGATCGGAGTGCAGCGTCAGGGGGGCATCCCTGGCGGTCCGGGTTAGGAAAAGCTTCCGAAAGATAGGAGCGCGCAAAGTCGAGTAGCTCCTTGTTCTTTTTCTCGAGGGCTGCGCGATCTTTGATTCTCATTCTCATTGTTCAGAACCGCTTGCTAAAACTAGCCGAAAATTCATAATTTACTTCTCAGGCCGAGCCTGACTCCGACCTTGTGAAGCGCCTGGTTGAAGCGGGACTCCGCAGCATGGCCCGATATGCTGTAAGACAACCCAATTTCCTTCCACGAAAAACCTTGAATGCGCCGATAGAACATGTCGCGGGTCACGGGATCGCACCTTGTCAAGAGTTCATCAACGAGAATCTTCAACTCAAGTTCAGCCTCTGGGTCAGTTGAGTTGTGGGAACCTGCCGAGCGCACGCGAACGGCGTCCTCCAAGAGCAACTGGCGCTTCTTGGTCCTGTTTACGCGTCGGATGAAAGCAAGGAAGAGATACGACGGAAGGTCTCGAACAGCATTCTGGGTACGGTGCCTTTTCGCGTCTAGAGCACGCGAAACTGTGGCCGCAGCCTCCTCCAATAGAGTCGCCGCGACCGCTGGGTCAATGTGCTCTCTTTCGGCATGCTCGATTGCGCGGCGTCCGACCTCCTCGGCTGCGTCGAGGACAGAAGGGCTTATCCTCCGCCCAAGGCGGTCCACAGGGCTAAGGCGGAAGCTACGATGAGGCGGTCGCGCGCCTCCATCCATGATGGGTCACCCTTAGCCCAAAATGCGCTGGCTGAGTGCGCACTAACCGGGCCGACCGACATATTCTGCGTACTACAACTCATCGAACTGCTTCTATAAGTCCGCCATTGCACCCTAGATTCGAGGCCGGTCTGGCCCCTATCTATTAAGAGTACCTGTTTTGGCAAAACCTCAATCGAGGGGAAAAAACCTCCTCACGATGGAGACGGAGATACCTCACCCTTCCCGCCGCAATCCTGTTGCAAAGGTGGATGCGATGAGTGTCTATATGGTTTCATCTGAGGTACGGTACTGTCTTAGTACCTTGGTACTATCCCTCGTTGTGCCCGGTGCGGTGCCCGGCGTCCCTGCCCTCAGATAGTTCAGGAAGTGCTCCAACAAAAATGGGAAAAGGGCCTCGACATCGAGGCCCTTTTCTCGAACGTCACTTTTAGAACGGCACTTCCTCTGGCTGGGCGTCGACCGGCGCTTTGTCCGGCACTTGCTCTTTCTTGGCGCGGTTGAGCTTGCGGATGGAATCCGCCTTCACCTGCCATGCCTTGAACGGCACGGTGATCTTGCTCTTGCCTTTGCCGAACTCCTTTTCGAAGGTGCTGCTTACCAGCGTGCCTTCGACGTAAATGTGGTCGCCTTTCCGCAGCTTAGTCGCTGCGTACTCGCCGAGGCCGTTCCAGGCTACGACGCGATGCCACTCCGTCTTGGAATGCCATTCTTCGTCGGCACCCTTCCAGGACCGCTGAGTCGCCAGCGAAAGAACCGCGTACTTGCGGTCCGACGCCTTGACGGACTTGTGCTCCGGGTTTTTGCCGAGATAACCGATTAGATGAACTACGTTTACGTGCATGATTGTTCTCCTGTTTCTGCCCTTGTAATTGGGGCACCCGGAAGCGAGTGGATACTGCTCCCAAAGTGAGTGGCTGCTTTTTGGGAGGGACACAAGAAATCTTCGGTGCTGTTTCAGAAGATTTGTTGGGAGGAGCCGGAAAAGCAGAAGACGCGAAGCTGCCGGGCGCAGGAATTATCCCGAAGCAGTGCCCAATGGAGAGGGTGGAAACAGGAACAATACAGGGAAACAAGTTCCATCGGCGCCATCAAGGCTCAGAGTCACAGGAAAAGTGTCAGACAGCTGGTCTAGGGGTACCAAGGAAATAGAATTCTGACTTGAGATGGCAACGGTTGCCTGGGAACTTCGTGTGCGCTTGCTTTGACCGTCGCGGGAGGCCCGTCCTCCGGGCCTCCCGCGAAAATATTTAGTCGCTTGGCATGATCGCGGTAAGAATCTCGGAACTCGCGCGTTGCACACACTCCAATGATTCCGCCAATGTTTCCTTGTCACCGGAATAGAGGTGAATGTAGTCTGCTGAGTTCTGTGCCTGAATGCCGATGGCTTCGCAGAGGACAAACGCGACGGCCTCCGCCTCGGTCTCGCGGACACGCTTTGTTGTCTCGGCGCGGCGTTCGTGCATGTGAAGAAGGCTATGCGCCGTTTCGTGGGCCAAAGTGGCGTACTCCTCCGCTGCGGACTGGCCGGGCAGGAGCACGATCTTTCCAGGCGAGCATTGCCCCTGCGCGGGATAGATGCTGTCTGAGTATTCGAGTTGGATGCCGCGCTCTTCGATGAATTGTTTCAGCCTTTCTGTGTATCCAGCCGGGTCACCCTGCGCGGAGCCAAGCTCACAAAGCGGTTCCCCTTCGGTGTCAAACTGGTCGAAAACGTAAACCACCCGAAAGCCCAAAGCGGTCTTGCTGTCATCTTCTTCGGAAGTGGTTTCTTCCTTGCTCCTGCGAAGCACCACTGGCGCGAGGATCATTATTCCCTTCGCGCCTTTCTTGACGTTTCTGCCAAGCTGCTTCCAAGTATGGAAGCCGGCTACGCGAGTGGCGTCCGGCCTTTGCGACACGATGAGTAGAAGATTGTGCAACGAATAGCGATGAAACTTCGCCATCGCTGCAAGATAATTTCTCAACGTCTCACTGTGGCCCCTTTCCAGAGCCTCGCTAAGCTGTTCAATGGCTTTGCTGGCGATTTGTTTTGCTTGCTCGACTTTCATGGTTGTCCTCCTGTTTCGGGGAGTTCTTGCTCCCTTCACCTCACAGCGAGGGAGCAAGGACGCGAAACAGGGACAGGAGCGAAGAAATTGGCCCGTCCAGGTCAGAACGGGTCGCACGCTTGAGTGACACAGACTGTCGTGGCGCGAGAGATGCTAGTGGAGACCGAAGGCGTAACGGTTTACACGCCGGGAAGCGGCAATTTCGAAGCGGCAAAAAGAGGAGAGCAAGCTGTACGTCGCTAGGTGAGAAAAGCTGAAACGTTAGCCATGAGCACAACAAGACTTCGGGGCGCTTCAAGAAGATTTGTTGGGAGGAACGGGAAAAGCAGAAGACGCGAAGCTGCCGGTGGCAGGAATTGGCCCGAAGCAGTGCCCAAGAATAATGAAAGGCAGAAAAAGGATGACATGGCGACTCTGTGCAGAATCCTACGGGAAGCGAAGACAAGGCATGGTTGGATCAGGGTCTTTGCTCAGAGTGAGTTTGAAATCATGAAGGCTCGCAACACAGAAATCAGCGGGACCGCCTCCAAGCCAAGTTTCAACGACGAATCCATTGGCGTCAGGTGATATTGTCTGGCTCTCGCTGTGCCCCCGGGCATGGTAATGAAAGAGCGTAATTCCCTGGGCCGTCCTTTCAACAAAGCCGTACGGTATCCAGAGCAAAGAGTTCGGGGTTTGATCCCTGAACGCGAAATGCCACACTTGCGGCGCACTATGACTGCGGGGTTCAGCAGTGATCAACAGTTTTTGGAAGAAATTTTTCTCTCGTTCAGCCGTGTGGCGAAACGATTGGGTTGTCCACGATTTCCTAAAATACCGAGCAGGGATATCGTTAGAGGGCCACTTCTCGCTAGGAACCGCGAAGGGCGCGAACCATTGGAGGTCTTGCGTCAGCGGATAAGCCTGATTCGTACCAATGTTCCTCACGAGAGCGCGACAAAGAGCGGCGTAGGCTTTTGGCGTTATTTCAAACAGCGCGCAAGGATCGACATCGAACGATCCGGCGAGAGCTAGGACAAGCGTCTGCGGAACATTTGATCTGCCGTTCAACCAGCGCCAAAGCGTTGTTCGATCTGGAACTTGCGTTGGCAGGGGCCACGCACGGGAGAACCCGGGAAAGCCTTGCAACTTGGTGCGCAGTAAGCTCTGGAGCAAAGAGCGACGCAAGCTAAACATTTAACTGGGAATGTTGCATGGAGTTGACTCAAATGCAACACCCCCGCCTTCGGCACGTGGTAGCTTGAAGTTCCGCTCATGACTGCGCGGAGAGAGGATCAATCTCTATGGCAATCTCCAAAAAAGATCGAAGTGATTACGATGAAGGCCGCAAGGACCGCGAGAAGGGTGTATTTGAGCAGGCGTTGAACGACATAACTGTCAACCACCCCGATACATCTGCTTATTACAAAGGTAGAAGTGGCAGACAGCTCGATGACGATAAGAGAAAAGACGAAGATAAGGAATGATGGTTCGTCGAACGAAGCAACTATGAGTCGGTGATCCTCCCGCTGCCACCTCACTGGCGCGCGCGGGGTGAACCGACCTCTTACTCTGTTGTGTACTTGCGTTTTGCATAAAAAGGGATATGCTTTCGCCATTCCCCGGTGTGTTTTAAAGGTTCCCCTTTAAGAATTGAGCAGAACAGCCGTGCTTTCTGATCCGTTTAGGCTTTTCGGCCGACTTATTCTTGCCGGATTTAGGATCGGCGGTTACGTCATTACCGGTATCGCTGAATCTGCGTGGTATATCGCTCATGGGAGGCGAGACCTGATAGGCCAGGTCATTGGCGATTTAGGACGCGGAATCACAAATGCGTTGAGCGACGTGCTGTCTGGCCGCAGTTGACGATAACATGGCGTTGGAACCAATAGAGAGGAATGCCGGATATGGCAAAAAGACTCCTCGGACTGAGCGATGAGGGGCGTTTGGTTGTAAAGCTTCCAGGGGGCGTCGAGGAACCCATCCCAACACGGCGGCAGGCGTATGCATTCCTTTTGATGGATTGCTCCGACAGCATGGGTGGATCGAAGCTCTCAGAGGCCAAGCAGGGGGCATCCGCCTTTGTGCTTGACGCGCACAAGAAGCATTACTTGGTTGGCCTGATTACATTTGCAACGGACGCCGAATTGTTGTGCAAGCCTGACGAGACGCCTGCGACGCTGCATTCGGTAATATCTGCCCTCGAAACGGGCGGAAGTACGAATATGGGGGATGCAATCGAATTGGCAAAAGAAGAATTGACGTCTTTTGCTGGCGTGCGGGCCATCGTCATAGCGACCGACGGCATGCCGGATGACAAAGTGGCCACCCTCCGAGCCGCCGATGAAGCTAAAGCTTCCGGGATCGATATCATCGCAATCGGCACTGGAGATGCAGACCAAGAATTCCTCGCTAGGGTTGCGTCCAGGTCGGATTTGGCCGTGATGGTACAGGCTGCACAGTTGAAGGCCGGTATAGGAGCTGCCGTCAATCTACTTCCCGCTATACGTAAGGAAAGATAGCTTCTGTGGAGATGGTCGCTTGGAAGATTTCACTACCTACTACGAGGTACTTGAGATTGCAGAGTCTGCCTCGTATGAAGAAATGCGCACAGCGTACCGGCGGATGGCGCAGGAGTATCACCCTGACCGGGTGCCAGAGCACCTAAAAAAACTGAGGAGAGACGCGGAGGAAAAGCTTAAGCAAATTAATGAAGCCTGGGCCGTTCTGGGAAATCCAGTTAAGAGACAGCAATACGATGCTGAACTGAAGAAAATCAGGGAAGAAGAGGCAGACGACTTCGAACCTGCTGCTCCCGCTCCACCTCCTCCGCCACCGCGCCAGCGGCCACAGCCCCCACCACCGCCACCCCCAAGATTAGTCATCTCGCAGACTTGGTTCGATTTCACAGGCAGAGGACCAACAGAGAAACTCGAAGGCAAGTTCACGGTAAGCATGACTGGCGGCGGAGTCTTGCAGGCTACCGTGAAATCGTCGGAATCGTGGCTCGGAGTTCTTCAGGACCAAGTTGCGACTTCAGGTTCGAAGGAAATCGAGTTTCGTATCGACAGTTCGAAGCTCCAGCTTCGCCAGACGTACTCAGCGACAATCGGCATCCAGTCGAATATTGGAAACGCTGACGTGCGTGTTTCCGTGTCCTTGGACATCAAGAATGAAGAGCTTGTCGCCTACCGTCGCAAAATGTTGGCTCTCGGCCTTCTATTCGGCGGTGCTCTGGGATTGCTAGTTTATTTTCTGAGTCCCGACGTGCAAACGGGCAACGCAATCGCCCTGATCGCCGGTGCGGTCGCTGTCATCGGAGCTATCGTCGCGGGTGCGAAGATGGCGCGCTGGGGCGGGGCAATAGGAGCGTTTTTTCTTGCGGGTATCGCGGCGGATGTTGTCCGCTCAATTTCGATGCCAGCGTATGCGGGCGGAGCATGGGGGACCGTTTTCGCTGCGGTTCTGTACACCTGCGCCGGTCCTCTCCTGAGGGGAAAATACGCTAAGAAGTCCGGCGCTTTAATCGGGGTCGCGGCAGGCTGTTTGGCTCTGTGCGGCCTAATCCTCGTTGGCGGAATATCGCTTTCAACTGCGACTATACCCACAGTCCGCGCAACAGCCCTCGGTAGCAGTATCCGTGCGGCAGATTTCTCCAATTTCGATTACTCGTCGAACTGTTCATCTGAATACAAAGGCTCCGGATTCAAAGGGGTCATGCGTACGACGAATGGGCAATGGAACCCACAAGCTGGTACTAGCGGAATTGTTTTCTCTGTCGGAAAGCCGATCTATGGGGACTTGATTGGCGATGGCCACGAGGAGGCAATTATTCCAGCCTCGTGTGGCTATCAAACCGGTAATGGCTGGTATGAAGAAGTGTTCATCTACGGCATGCGCCAGAGCGCCGTGAGTCTTTTGTCTAGACTCTCGACCGTTGACTGGGGAACCGACTCGTGGCGATTGACGAACGACGGCGTTCGTCTCGACGGGCGAGACCTGCTAATAAGCTACTACGCGGGCGGCTCGCACGCTCAGCCAGCGTGGGTCGCCACAGCGCGCTTTCGGTGGAACGGGAGCAGACTCGCGCGTATCGGAGTCGGCAAGCAACCGTTTGCTGCGCAAACCAACGCACCTGAAGGCGTGGCCGCAGGGTTAGGCGGAAACTTAACCGTCCACGGGCCTAGCGGAGCCGAAGTGGTGGTGGACGGTACAAGCAGAGGTTCGACGGATGAGCAGGGCAGTCTTCTCGTCGCGGCACTGCCTGCGGGTTCCCACTCGATCATAGTTCGAAAAACGGGATACAAGGACCAAGAGGCCTCGGTCCAAATCAGTGCGGGCCATGATACTGCCTTTGCCGCCGAGCTTCCGTTAGCCGTCGGAAAACTGACAGTTCAGACGATCCCCGGAGCAATGGTGGCGGTGGATGGTTCTGACCGGGGCGCGGCTGATGCGCAAGGGTATTTCGCGGTCTATGACCTTCCTGCCGGAACTCATCAAATGGCAGTTCGGAAGCCAGGGTATAGCGACGGTGATTTCGCAGTTGATCTGGCGGGTGGAGAAACGAAGAACGTGCCGGCACTACTGAATTGGAGTGGAGGTTATTTGACGGTCCACACGAGTCCATCGGGAACGACAGTAAATGTCCTCCTTGGGGTGGAAAAGCTTACCGGAGCTTGGTCAGATGATTTGGTGCCAACAGGGACGTATACGATTATCGCTTCACATCCAGGCATGAGAGAAGAGAGCCGCACAGTTTTGATACAGCCTGGACAGCACGCAACCGTCGAATTCAATCTCGCGGCGAATTCGGCGTATGCCCGCAATGAGCCGACCGCATTTGCGAAGAATGCCACGCGTGGTGGTGATCCAAGCTCTTCTACTCCCATGGTCTCGTCTGCACCGGCGGCGCTGCTGGCATCTGTCTACTTACGCTCGCATGATCTAAATCAATTTCAGGTCGCAGCCGCTCAGTCACTCCAACAGGGTGGTTCTGTGTCAATGGAATTGATGCACGAGCATTCAGGCCTCTCGGGAGATTCCGTCCATTCAGTCACAATTAGCCTGACTCCCACAACCATTACTTTCGACCCAGGCAGTTCGCCATGCAAGTATTCCCGCTTTACGGCACGCTTGAGCGATCTTTCAGTCGTGGAGCTTTCTAATAAGGCTACAGAGGGAAAGTTTGTAGCCATCGTCGTTCGTCATATTCAGGCGGGAACTTATCTTCTCCACCTGGACGTGCGGGACCCTCAAAGATCAAACGACAAGGTGAAGTTGTATCTCGCCACGGCAGACTCGTACACCGTCAAAGAAGCTAACAACGTCAACTATTTGGCATCGCGGTCTAATTCGTCTGTCGTGCTAGGGGCGATGGCAAATGTGATTCGTGGCGCTGTGGCGACGGGCGCGGGGCGGTAGAAAGGACAACGTCCAAGGATTGGAGCCAATATTTCTGAGAAAGGAACCAAACGATGAGCGATTTTAAATGCGCGAAGTGCGGGGATCGTGTTTCACGCAACGTGTACTACTGCTCTCATTGTGAGTGGCACCTATGTTGGGACTGCGTGAGAAAAGCTACATTCACAAACGAGCTGACCTGCCCAAAGTGCAGCAAGAAAGTACATCGGGTCGACTAATTAGCCGTGCATCTGTCCTTCTGTTTCAGTAGTCAGCAAAGTTGCGATTTTTACTGTGGTTTTAGGACAACAATTCAGAAATGGATCCGCGGATTGAACGCATAAGGAGGAGAGAAAATGTCTTCTGGAGCAACTGGCGCAGCGCCTGCGGGTACCCCTGGCAAGGATCTTTTTGTTGAGGCCATAAAACTAAGCCTTGAAAAAGGCAGTGGAATACCTGCGATGCCCCTGCTGCAAAAAGCTCTAGCCTTGGGGCTAACGCCGGGTGATGAAGTCTTTGCACGCCACGCCCTCGGCGAGGCGTATCGCGAGATATTCGGTAATTCTGGTCTTCCTTGGCGACAGATGGTTGAGACGAACGAGTTCCATCAAGGCATGACAGAGATAGAAAAGGCATTCGAATTGGACCGTGTCGGTTCGCTTGGCTACTTTTCGCAACCGCTCAATATTGGGCGTCTCAAACACCTTGACCTCATGTATACGCTGGCGGCCGATGCCCAGAAGGAGCGGGATGGAAATGACGCGGCCATTGACTATCTTGCTGGGAAGCTGAGAGCCGTTGACTATCTTGCAAGACCACCACTACTACAGAGCCTCTTGAAACTTGCGGAGCTATATCGGGAGGTCGGCGCATTTGAGGAGACTGGCAGGTGCCTGCGCGAGGTCGTTAACACCGAGCCTTTGTACCCAGCGGATCAAGAACACAATGAGGAAGTGCGGGGAAGAGCGCGGCAGATGTTGAGCGAGATTCAAAGAGAGTCCCAAAAGTCTGTCGCAGCGCCCAGTACATCTGCACCTCAGAAGCGAGGTACAAATGTGACCCAACCAGGTGCCGATGTTCACTTGAAAAGAGCCTACGGCTTCATTCAAGAAGTTGAACGGGCCACAGAGGACTTTCGGCAGCGTGCGATTGCTCACGATGCCCAGGTTGAGAGCGAGCAACCATTCGTGCAAGGTATGGTCGCAACCATCAGAGGAAACCAACGACTAAAGCAACAAAAGGCCTCGTTGGTTAATGATCTTCAGCTTGCCAATCAAGAAATAGATCGTGCGGTTAGTCTAGACAGAGACGCAACTGTAGATACTGCGGACGGCACGTTCACTGCGCTTCAACTCCGAGCATTCGTTACCTATATGAACGGCCAACTTGAAATGATTTGGGGTAGGGCTGAGGATGCTAAGCGATTGTTGACCAACTCTTTGCAGATGGTGGAGCTTCCCGATGCACACTACATGCTTGGGCTGCTCCACGAGTCGGACTACCAACCTGCCGAAGCCTTGAACCACTTCGAGAGATGCCTCGAACTGGACCCGGCTGGGGAACTTAGCGTGTCAGCTCTGCGCGAAGCTAACGCAATGAGAAACTACAAAAAGAAGTTTCGGGGAAATTGGCTCCTATTCATCTTTCTTCTGTTTCTCTATATCGTCCCTGGCGTCATCTATTTCTGGAAGAAGTACAAATAACGGACATAGGAAAAGGTCCGCGCCAATCGCGTTCCGGAATTATCCGGCAAGAAGAAAGCGGGGCTTCTCTCTAACCGAAGCCCCGCGCATTGTTCGGTCTTGACCTTATTTAATCGCTTTCTGTCTACGCGAGTTGTGGGTTCGCGTAGTCGCATCCACGGGCTTGCGTCCTCTGGTCAGTTTGGCTCTCGCTCGTGAAAACTCGGCGCGCACAACTGCGGCTGTTTTAACGGAATCAATCTTGTAGCGCGCCGCTGCACGAGCAAGGTTCGAGTTTTTCTCAAGCGAGTGCCTCGGGTTGTAGCCGGGGCAATACAGGTCGGAGACGAGAGCGCAGACAACGAGGAAACGGTTAGTGTCTGCGGTTTTCATGGCTTGGAGGGCACCCGTCGCAATCTTTTCGTAGTCCACGGTTTCGCCGCCCCATGAGGCTTTGCTCTTTTTCTCTTCCCATGCATAGAGCTTCGAGAGACGGCGATGGTTGTCGTGGCCCAAACGCCGGAAGTAGTCGAGGGCGACCATCTCCAAGTCGGGCCGAGAGAGAGCTTCTGGCAGTTTCTTGCGGATTGCTTCGAGGATACGGATTCGCGAGAGCTTCTCGACGCGCTCGGCAAGAGCTTCCTTCTTGCGATGAACTAGCTCCTGCGGCGTCGGCTGGTAGCGCGTCACGTGATTGTGAACTTCGCATTTCTCGGTCTGGCAGAGATAGAAGATGCTGCCAGCACCCTTGCCGTCAATGAGAACGGCGGCTTTGGTGTTGGGGCACTCCCCTTTTGCCTTGGCCTTCCGGTAGTGCCCCTCAAAGAGCACGTCTTTGGCGTGGCCGTTTGCCTGCCATGCGGGAGCTTGCGAGACGCGCAGAGGCTTCTCGCCCTTCTCCTCAAGCGGCTTCACCTGAATTTGCACGAGTGCTTCGACCTTGGCTCGATAGCACTCGCGGTCCGTGCAAATGGATTTCTGCCGGACTTCGGGAAAGAGAAGTGGATTGCTGCCCGTTCGTTTCGGGCAACGAGCGCACGCTCCTGCCTTTGGCAGAAGCGTTTCGTCCTGCGGGTCAAACGGCGCGTTCGTGAGGTCAAGATGGATTTCCCGCTCAATCCATGCGCGAAGCTCCCGCACTGTAGTTGCTTCGGCCTTCTTGTCTTTCAGGATGGCGGCGGCGTTCCGGTATTGCGGAAAGCATTCCTGCAGAGCGCGGCGCTGGTCATTCGGTTGCAGCCGTGCGATTTCAAACGCGTGGGCAACCGTTAGCTTATCTTCATAGAACGCTTGCTTCGCTTCGGGAATGAGTTGAAACAAGCGTAGTCGCCCGTTCACATATGCTGGCGATCTGCCAACTCGGGCAGCAATGCTTTCAACAGTGTAAGTGTCGGGTTGAAGTTCGATGAGGGCGGCGTATCCTTGCGCCTCGTCGAGCGGATGCACGTCCACGCGCTGCACGTTCTCAATGACCTGTAGCTCAAGAGCTTCGGCGTCGGTGAGTTCCCGCACTGTTGCCGGGATGCTCTCACGTTTTGCGAGCTTTGAGGCACGGTAGCGGCGCGTTCCGGCCACAAGCTCATAAGTGCCCGCTTCCCCTTCGGGAAGCGGACGCAAGAGAATGGGTTGTAGGACGCCGTGTTGTCTGATGTTGTCCGCGAGTTCCGCTAGCTTCGCTTCATCAAAAAAGCGTCGCGGGTTTGTTTTGGATTCGCGGATTTTCCCTAGCGGAATGTCCTGAATGGATGAAACCACAGGGGGGACTGCTTTCGTTCCACTTGCTACCATTGTTGCGTTCATTTCTTTTAGTCTCCTTTTTCTATGAAATTTGTTTGGGCCTAATATTCTTCGGGTAGCAAAAGCGTGGTCACAGAACGGTCCGATTCCGTGATAATCCACAGCTTGTCGCCAGCGTGTGTGCGGTAGGCGCTCAAGAGCCGGAACCCGTGCTCTAGGCTGTAGTCGTTTTCTTTGCGGTCTTCGTCGGACAATTCGCCCCACTCGCGGTTGACATGGCGTGTGAGGAAGTCGCCCGGCTGTTGTCCTGCCTTCTTAAGCGCGGCCAAAGCGCCCGGTGTTGCGACGATCTGGCCGAGTTCGAAAGCAGGTTGTTTGCTGAGTTGTTGCATTGGAAAAACTCCTTTCGTTGGTTTCGTTTTTTGCTTCTTAGAGGCACCGCAGACAGCGGTGCATTAAAAGCAAATGCCCTTCCTGGCGGGGCGAGGCGCTTGGCCGTCCGCGCTGTCAAGGGCGCGCAGTTTGCGTTTATCGGAGCGAAGCGGGAGACCCTTGACAGGAGAAGCGGGCGGTCCAGGCGCAGGTTTTAGACAGGAAGGGCAGAAAAAATGTGGTACCTTCCGCAGATCTGCGGCATGTGGTGTGAGGTGGTCTGCCTAAGGACGTAAGCTTATTTGGAGGCTCGCCGTGGGACTTGTGTGCAAGTTTGGGGAGATGTGGGCAAGGAACTTAGAAAACATCAATCGGATTCCAGGGAGTAAGCACGGTGGCAGGGGCGTTTACATCCTTTACGATGGCTCGATGCCTGTTTATGTTGGCAAGGGCAACATAAAGAGTCGTGTTCGCGGAGCTAGGCGGAGCAAAACAAGAGGCCAATTCTGGGACCATTTCAGTTGGTACGTTCTGGATGACACGAAAATGATTCACGATACCGAAGTGCTCTTCCTCCGGATGTTGCCATCATACTTACGCTCTCTCACAAAGCAAAAAGGCAAGTTTATGGATGCAGAACGCGTCAAGGAGTTCAAGAAAAATAGAGTCGCAGAGTTTATTTCCAGAAAAGCCCACAGGAAGGGAAAGAGAAAGAGAAAGAGAAAGAGAAAGAGAAGGAAATCCAAGAGGTGAACCTCAAGGAAGACCTATCATCGACGTTTTCCCAGGCTAGGCAGTCCTCCTGGCACCGTCCAGATTCGTCGCTTCTCTTTTCGTTTCCGCTTCTTTTTCTTCTTCGGTTTTCCGGTCCGGTCTGTTCCGGACACCTTGAATCTAGTCTGAGCATCGCGTTGGGCCTCCAATCGCTTTAGCCGCGCCAGCAGTTCGGCATATGTAGGTTGACCAACATGCGAATTCGCTGACTGGTGAGGGGGATTGAGAGTTGCGCGTTCGCGTTCTTCCTTTTTCAAGGAGCGCTGCTTCTTGTCTGCTCGGTGGACTGGCGGGACGTAATCCGGATGTTCCCGCAGGGTCCACGTTGAGATTAGGCCTACGTTGCGGCGTTTCTTGTTTAGCTTAGGCAGTATTTTCTCTATCTGGTTTTGCGATCCCCGTACTCTGCTGCCAGGCTCAAATTCAACTACAATCTCTTTTCCGAGCGTCTGGGTGCGGTATCCCAGACGGTGGAGTTGAATAATCAGTTCGTCCAGTGTCCCCATTGCTCGCACACAAACTACTGACAGCGAATATTTTTTAGCCCGACATAACGCGTAGTCAGGAATGTCGATTTTGGCTTCCTGGTCCCAGCCCCGTCAGCCGGCAATGGCCAAGGCTCCTCGCAGCGGGTAGACACATCATACGCCCTAGTGCGCAGGTTTGTTGTAACCGTCGCTCGGTGACCAGTTTCACTTCGCGATCAATACGGGTAATCTAGGAGGCAGTAAATATCCAACAGAGTCAGGTGTCAGGTTGTCTGGAACTGAAACTGCCATTCATAAAGGCTGCCGGGAGATGTCAGAGCCACTGTCCAGTCTGTTTCGGAAGCATGCCATCGACATGCTCTACTACTGGACTCATCCGTCTAATGTTCGGACCATCTTGGAATTGGGCCTGATCTCGTACAATCTTGTTCATGAGTTCAATTTGCGCCATGAGTCCATCGCGGCACCTGGCGTGCAAATTCGAAGGAATCGGTTAATACCCATCTCCGGCCGTTCGATTCATGATTACGTACCCCTGTACTTTGTGCGTCGAACTCCCATGCTTTGGGATATTAAAGACCACCCTCATGTCTGCATACGATTAGACCTTCGAGTAGTCGACAAGCCTGGAGCACTATTTACAGATGGCAATGCAGCTTCGGGAGAGACACATTTCTTCGACAATTCAATATATGTCGATCAGGTCCCTTGGGACGTTCTTCATCGCAAGAGATGGACGGGCTCGCAAGTCCGTGACGGCAGGCGTAAGCGGTGTGCGGAAGTTTTGGTCCCTTATAGAATCGAATCTGAATACATTTTGGACGTGGTTTGCCACCCTCTCACCGACATAGACTTTCCACTTGGTCATCGGCATCTGAGGGAGAACAAACCGACTTTCCTTGACCCCTGAGGACTTATGCTACACGTCGCATCTGAAAAGACCGTATTTGAAGTACCGGTGCAAACGATCGTGAATACTGTGAATTGTGACGGCTTCATGGGGAAAGGCTTGGCACTGGAGATTAAACGGCGGTTTCCAGCGGTGTTCGCCAAATATCAGAAGTCGTGCAAGCTGGGCCAAATGAAAGTTGGGAAGCTTCAGTTGGTAAAAGGGCACCCGCAATGGGTTCTGAACTTCCCCACGAAAGATCATTGGCGAGGCAAATCCAGAATGAACTTTGTCGAAGCTGGACTGAAGAATTTCAAAGCAATTTACAAGAAGAAACGGATTACGTCGATTGCATTCCCGCCGTTGGGATGCGGAAGTGGCGGATTGCACTGGGACGACGTAAGGCCTCTTATGTATGGTTACTTGGAGAAATTGGACGACATAGAAGTGTTTGTCTGCCTCGGGTCGCCACGCGGTTGAGAAACGGACAAGCTGAGTTCCTTGCAAACAATTGACGGACTGAATGGCAGATCGTCAGTGAGTACATCAAGGATTCAGGGCAACAAGCGCTGGTCTGACCTTGCCCTCACAAAAATACAGTGCCCGAAATCTTTCCAGCTGCTTGATCTTGTCTACCAAAACCCGCTCTTGCTGTGAACTGGACACATTCCGGACCAACACCTTGGCATCCGCCTCTGTCAACCTTAAGACGAGGTAGTTAGCAATCGCAGAGAAAAGCGACACGTTGAAATCTCTGGCCTCCTGGGAAGCCACTACTAATGATATTCCGTACTTTCTGCACTCCTTGGCCATCGTAGGAATAAGTTTCAGTCCAGCGGCACGGTGCGCTTCATCGAATACGACGGCATGAGTGATGCGATCTTGGAGGCCTCTACGGAACATGTCCTTATAGAGACCATAAAAAACCAGTGATGCAAATGCCTTTTGCAGGTTCTCGTTTTGCGTTGAGTGTATGCGGATCACGATCGGTTGGTCACTCTCCCAAAGGCTGTGATCGGATTCGCGTGTGTCGAAGAAGCCGTAGTCGTCCAGCTCATCCAGGCGGGAAAGCAATGTGCGCAGACCACGGTCTGGTTTCGTATCCTTGCGCAGAATCTCAAGGAATCGTTTGAAGTTCGGCTCGCGCAAGCTGTCTACAATAGAATTCGGATTGTCCCAACCATTTTCAATAAAACTGTCCTTCAGTGCTCTTCTAATTCGCTCTCCTTGGATATCTCCCAGCTCCGGAAAGATTGCCGTGAAAATATCACGCAATGCCCCTGCAACATCAAGGTATGCCATTCTCGCTTGTCGGTCGAACACTCGAAGTGGGTTGAATCCCAATCCATGAAAGTCGATGAACCTAACCGAGTCCACAAGGAGCTGAAGCTTCGCGTCAATGTCCTGGTGATAAGAGAAAATAATTGGCCTTACGCCAATGGCAAGCATCTGCTTACAGAGATTCAGGAGGCACGTCGTCTTGCCCATCCCTGGCAATCCGGCCACGAGGAGGTGGGGATTCCCTTTGACGGTCACTCGCCAGTGTACTTCAGCGCCCGTAAGTACATCCTCGCCGATACGGACAGATGGAATCTCACTGATGGTCCGCTCGGTATTTTCGTTTGAACTCACTTCTTTCCCTGAGGTTTCCCCTAGTCCCGGCTTCACGCCCTCCCGTGCCTCCAGCGATTCTTCTTCTCCTCCAGATCGCGTCGGGACCGCTACTTGTTCTGACTGAGGACGCTGAAAAATGAGATCGGGAGAGTCGTGTTGGTTGGAGTCAGGAAGAAGTCCTGGTCCGAACAAGAATATTCTTGTATCCCATTCGTCAGGAGAGATTTCCATTGGGCCATCACCGGCGTACTCAGGGCAGAATATCCAGCCACGGTCAGAGCGTTCCATCGCGGCAAAAACGTAGTCGGCTCCCTTCTCGACCATGCGTTCAATTTCGGACTCGATGATGTCGTACTGTTCTTTGGATAGGTGATGGCGGCGCGCTTTGTCTGCATAAAACCGAAGAACCCGCGCTAGTTTTGCTCGCCGGACAGACCTAAAGGGACTGCAAATGTCTACGGTACGGTACCATTCATCCCAGCGAGTACGGAGTGATTCGACCTGCTCGCGAATGCTATTCAAAGTTTCGGGGCTTCGGGCAGTGCGGAGGTGTCTACGGTACTTTACCTCAATGAACCGGAAGGTCAGGCCCTTACGTGGCACGACCGACACAAAGATGAGATCTGGGCGTGAGTCTGTTTCGCTACTGTTCTCGTCTCGAAGTAGCGGGGGTAGCAGGTCGCGAACATCGTCTGCCGAAATGAAAACGCCGCTCTCAAGTGGAACCCAACAGTCGTGAGCTTGGAGCGGTCCGCTGCAATTGGCGTGAGAAAGCGCGAGCGCTATCAGTTCTGAAGTTGGCGCCTTGTCGCCAGTAAGCCGGATCGCCAGCCGTCCGCTAAGCGCTTTGAGACTTTCCATGAGAAACTCTGCATTACGCCTGCTTCGACTGAGACCCATTTGGTCGAGTGCCGCATCGAGAAGATTTCGGACTTCTTCAAAGTTGCTTGTGGAAGTAATCAGTTGGAGGCAGCCCAAGTCTTGGCGTTCGGGAACGCAGTCAATCACGTAAGCGTCATAAATATCTCGGTTGTCCCTGGGTGAATCGAAATATTCGATACCTGCGTTTCGGTCCAACGTTATCACCCAGTCGCAAAGGCGATGCAATTGCCGAAGGCTCTGTGCCTTCTCCGGTGAGACTTCCGTGCGCAACGCCGGAAGGCCGTCAGCACCAATGTTACGCGTTACAAGTCTATGCACGGTCTGCTGAAGCCGTACCAATCGATCGCTATGTGCACGATCCGAGGGGTGTTTCTCTCCCTCGTTTGATTCTGGAACTATGCTGCTCCATTCGGGGGAAGGATTACTTGTATATTTGCGGTCAAAAAAGGAAATCATACCGAAGGCATAAAGTGGATGCGTAATCGCCGCTTCACCAGGTAACTGTGGTACGACGCGAGACTCGAACGTATCAAAGGCAACCGCCAAATGGGCTGCTGTCTGCGGTTCTTGGTCGTTCTTACGCGCCCAGCGTAACCTCGGGAGACTGACTCCACCGGGTAGACCGAGCGACTCCAACATCCATTGGTCTTCTGGGGCTAATAAGCCAGCTCCCGTGCGCCGTTTCTCGCGAGCCTCGGCGATAAACCTTCCAGCGATGGCGCGCTGTCCTTCCGACGGGTAAAGCTCCAGCACGAAACCAGGCGCTGCCATTTGCGCTGAATCGTCGAGGTCCTCGCCAGATGAGGCCTTATGGTACTGCTCGTGAACTCGACCTAGCGCACGAGCTACCGTTAATCCGTCACCTGGTCTGAGAGCATGAACGTGTAATAATCGCGCTGTATTGTGACATTCGAGGTATTTGACGACCTCGTTTCCGAGAATTGCGGCACTGTGCTTTCCGACCGTTGGAGCAGTATCTGCCGCTTCGCTCTCTCCCAACGCTCTAGCAAGAATTGCAATGGCGGCTTTTGGCTCTTTGTCGGTATCGGGCACCATCCCCACTGTGTGGAAACCTAGTGTATCCGCGAATACAAATGATGCTCCTCGTTCAAGGCCTGGAAGGAAAGCTGGAAACATTGCTCCGTCCAGAACGGATAATTCCTTCCGTATGTCTGTAGGTTTCTCCTTTTGGTCGAACGCTGTGTGAATAACGAGATTGTCGTACGCTGTCAGCCAAGCAACACGCACCGGATGGCTCGGAAGAACAATTAGGCCAATCGTCTTACCTGAAAGTGACTGCACCTCCACGGTGTTTGCAAGGCTTAGCTCAGGGCCGCCCTCTTCTAGCAGGGCTGCCCAGGCAAGCAGATACTCCTTAATGATCGTGTTGAAGAGCGTAGAGGTCTCATCGTAAATTTGCCCAACACTTCCACCCGCAGCCGCAAATCTTTCCGCCATTCGCCGATTCGCTGTAACAGCGCGATCCCACGTGGCCAAATTCGATGCCTGAAATGGAACGAATTCTACTTCCGCAGCGCGTGCTCCAGAAGACCTCACCCTGACGGTCCAGCGCCCAATTGTTCCGCCTCGTTCTGCCCATTGTTTGTCAACTTCATGAATCAAAGCCGGGCGATACACACGAAAACTCTTTCCCGGCTGGTGTGTACGCAGTAGAACGAACCCCTTACTGTCTCCAGACAGTGTTCCG
>Ga0209736_1000087_pt1 | contig 29621 bp, 20 predicted proteins | sample BlaSpr_A8_Ref_M3_FD_187992 | JGI IMG/M metagenome (GOLD analysis project Ga0209736, IMG submission 187992) | Forest soil microbial communities from Thunder Bay, Ontario, Canada - Black Spruce, Ontario site 2_A8_Ref_M3 (SPAdes) (version 2) | ecosystem: Environmental > Terrestrial > Soil > Boreal...
CGACGCCGGATTCTCCCTTTTGCGCGTGGCGCGCCGCTTCTGCTGCGTGCCCTGCCTGCACGATGAGCTTTCGTGCCTGCTCCAGGAAAGCGTGCCCCGCCTTGGTCAGCTCCACGCGATGCTTGTTGCGCACCAGCAGCGTGACGCCCAGATCCTCTTCCAATTGGCGGATCTGGCGGCTCAGCGGAGGTTGCGCGATGTGCAATTGCTCGGCAGCCTTCCTGAAGTTGAGATATTCCGCGACGGCTATGAAGTAACGAACGTGGCGTAATTCCACAGCCACGGATTCTATACCTCGGTGGACATGGCCCGAACCTATTTTCGCGCGTCCTACGATCGTCTAGCGATGCAGCGTTCCCGCGAATTCAAATCTTCGTCGGCAACTCGGATCGTTCGGTGGAAGGCAGTTCTCGATTCGGTTCGCTCTGCAGTTCTCGCAGCTTGAAGCGTTGCAGCTTGCCCGTAGCCGTCTTGGGAATCTCCGGCAAGAACACAATCCATCGCGGCCGCTTGTATCCGCCAATCCTTTCCGCGACCCATTCCTGCAACTCCACCGCAAGCTTTTCCTGCGCCACAACCTCGCTGTTCACCACCACGTACGCCACCGGCTTCGGCAGCCCAGCGCCATCTTCGCGGCCGATCACCGCAGCCTCCCGCACTGCCGGGTGCGCGATTAAAGCGCTCTCCACCTCGGAAGGGCTCAGCCACCGCCCATTGACTTTGAAAAGATCATCGGAGCGCCCGGCGTACCAGAAATAATCTTCCTCGTCCTGATAATACTTGTCACCCGTGCGGAACCACGGACCGATAAATACTTCTTTCGTTCTCTCGTGCTGGTTCCAATAGCCCGTGCAGATCGAGTCTCCTTTGACCATGAGATCGCCAATTTCATGCGGGCCCACAACTTCTCCGTTGTCATCGACGATTTTCGCTTCGTATCCCGGAATAATCTTTCCGCTGGATCCAGGTTTCGCTTCGCCGGGGCGGTTGGCGATCACCATCTGCAGCGTTTCCGTGGAACCCAACGAGTCCAGAATCTCCACGCCAAACCGTCGCTTGAACCTCTCAAACAGCGGCGCCGGCAGCGCTTCTCCAGCGGAAATCGCTTCACGTACGCTCGACAGGTCAAACTCTCTCCCATCCTCACGATGGTGCGCCAACAGCGCCGCGTAGTTTGACGGAACGGAGAAAAACAGCGTGGGCCGGTATCGTTCGATCTCGGCGAAGATGCTCCCAGGCATTGGGCGTGCCGGAGATAGAATTGTCGTAGCGCCGCAAGACAGCGGGAAATAGCCCGTATTCCCCAATCCATACGCAAAAAACAATCGCGCCACGCTGAAGCAGCGGTCGCGCTCGGTCATCCGCAAAATGCCTTTGGCGTACAGCTCCGAGCACACCACCATGTCGTGATGCAGATGTACGCAGCCTTTCGGCGGACCTGTGCTTCCGGAGGAATAAAGCCAGAAAGCGGCATCATCTTTGCTGGTTGGCTCCGCCTCCAACTCCGGAGAAGCTTGTTGCATCAGGTCATGCAGACCGCGCCCATTCTTTCGCGGTTCCCCGACCACCACTACATTCTGCAAGTGCCGCATCCGCTCCGGCGGAATCAGCTTCAGTTGCGGCAGTAAGCTCTCGCTCACCACCGCAACCCGCGCGCGGCAATCGTTGAGGATGTACTCGTACTCCTGAGGTTTGCACAGCGTATTGACAGGCACCGCCACCGCGCCGATCTTGATCACTCCAAAAAAGCAGTATAAGAACTCCGGCTGATCCGGAAGCAGCAGCAGCACCCGTTCTTCCTGGCGTACTCCTAGCTGGCGAAGCGCGTTGCCGGCGCGATTCGTCCGCTCCAGGAGCTCTTCATAACTGACCTTCTCATCGCCGCATTCAATGGCAATGTTCCGTCCTCGTCCTTCGTGAACGTTGCGATCCACGAAGTACGTCGCCACATTGAATGTTTTCGGCAGCGTGATCACGAGTCTTGGAACTGTCTCCGGTTGCGTAACGACTGCACACACGTTCGCGCCAAAGCGGCGGGAGTATAACATGGCCGATTTTGCCGCAGTTTGCGCGGCCAGCGCTGCGTGCCTCCTCTGTCCGCTGCGCACACGCCTTTGCGGCATCTGGCCCGAGCGTCCGTTGGCCCGCGCCGGCATTCTTAGGTGCAAAAACGCTGTCCCCTCTTTCATTTGGCGTGCGCACGGGTTTTGCCAGGCTCTTTACGCTCAAAAAATCACCGTTTGCGTGTGATACCCATTCGGTATTACACCCCGACCAAACTTGTATTGGACACTTTCTCCCTTCGCCACCATGCTCTGCGCAAATTTGTCGATTCTTGGTATTTGTGTTTCGAGGGTTGAGTGCGGTCCGTGATCCTCGTTGCTATCCAAAAAGCCTCGAGCCGTTGCGCTCCGTTGCCTTCGCGCACTCTGGAAACGCTTCGTTGAACGCTTGGACCACAGGAGGAGAGAGGCCCATGAGACTCCGTTCGACGCTGATATTTCTAACGCCGCACCCTCAGGGGGCCGCCGCTCGCTCTTCGCGGCGAAACTCCAGTGGTGTCCGTCCAGCACACATTGCGGCGCTTCCGACGCGCGAAGGCGCAGCCGCAGCCGACGACTGGCTAGCGCACGAGCAGCCCTTCCTACTTCATATTCATGTTCGTTCTGCCCGTTCGGGTATACGATGCTTGCGTCTCAACAGGAGGAAACGCATGGCCAAGAAAAGCAGACTCACGCAGGTCGCCGTTTCGATCGGTTCAGCGATGGGCAAAGCCGATCGTAAAGCTCACCAGGTCGCCAAAGCCGGAGTGCTGGCCAAGAAAGAGCTGCACGAAATTGGCAAGCAAGTCGACGCCCTCAAGCGCCAATTGCAGAAAACCACCAAGCGCCTCAAGAACGCCCTGAGCTAACCCAAAGTTCCGCTACCATTTCTTAGGTCTTCGCCTTCGCGGTGCTTTCTCGCACGATCAGTTCCGGCTCCACCGTGATCATCTTCGGATAGGGCGCCTTCGCTGGCGCATTGATGCGCTTCAACAGTGTCTCCGCCGCGATCACGCCCATTTGCCGCAGCGGTTGTCGCACCGTCGTCAGCCCCGGATTCTGAAACGCCGCGCTCTGAATATCGTCGAATCCCACAACCGAAACATCCTCTGGCACTCGCAGGCCCGCTTCCCGCAGCGCGCGAATCGCTCCGATCGCCGAAATATCATTGAACGCAAACAATGCCGTGAACCGCTCCCGGCTACCCAGCAGCTTCCGTGTAACCTCGTAGCCCAGCGCCGGCGAAGACGATTCGCCTTCCAGTTGTCCGACCAGCCGCTCATCCATCTCGAGATGCAGTTTCTTCGCCGCCGCCCGCACTGCCTCCCACCTTACCTTCGTATCTGAGCTGAACTCTTGCCCTTTGATGCACGCAATCTTCCGGTGCCCTAGTTGCGCCAGATGTTCCATCGCCAGCTCTGCAGCCCGCTTATGGTCCAGCGTGATATTCGTCACTCCTTCCACTTCGTTATGTCCGGAGACCGCTACCACCGGAATCGGCACGCCCTTTCGGCATGCCGTGTCCACCGCAATCAATCCCTCCACCGCCCGCTGCTGCAGCAATCGCGGATATTCCTCGATCAGATCCGCCCGGTGCCGGTGGCTCACCACAAAATAAAAATACCCTTCTTCCAGCAGGTCGTCCTCAATCCCGGACATCACCAGCGCCGCATATCCTTCGCTGACCTCCGGCACTACCACCCCGATCGTAAAACTCCGTTGCGCTCTCAACGACCGCGCCACGAAACTCGGCCGGTAGTTCAGCTCCCGTGCCGCCGCCCGAACGCGCTCTTGCGTGCGGTGCGGAATCGATTTGGCCGATGGGGATCGATTGATGACCAGGGACACCGTAGCCGGCGAAAGCCCAAGATGCTCTGCCAGAAATTTCAAGCTAACCGTGTGCGCGGATTTGCCTCCGCTTGGCCGGGAAGATGCCCCCGTTTTAGGACGCGTCATGGGGTGTTCGATGCGCGTAGTCTCCCACAGCGAACTTCACCCGGCAAGCCGCCAACTTCGCCGCCGCGTCGTCCCTGGCAGACTGTGCAGAAGTGAACAGACGAGTACCTCGCTGGGCTGCCATCCTTTCCCTCGTTTTCACGATCTCCTGCTCCAGCCCGAAATATGCTCTTGACAATGCCGGCCCAGCGGGTGTTTCATGCTCGCCAGACGTGTCCAGTAAATCGATTTACTAAATTAGTTTTCTCAATACAAGCCGCTGTGCGGCCTGTTCAGCTCTGCGACCTCGAGGTGACCGACTATGCGCTTCAAGCTCCTGCTCTCCGTTCTGCTTTCTCTCTGTGCCCTCGCTTCCGCCCACGCCCAGTTCCGCGCCAGCATCCAAGGCACCGTCCAGGATTCCGGGGGTGGGGCCGTCGTAGGCGCCAACGTCACGCTCACCAACCAGGACACCGGTATCGAGCGCAATGCCACCAGCAACGATCAGGGGTTCTACCGTATCAATGAGCTGCCTCCCGGTAACTACACCGTCAGAGTCGAAGCTCCAGGTTTCAAGCAGACTGTTCTGAAGGATGTCTTTATCGCAGCGGAACTGCCCCGCGGCTTGGATGTCACTCTGACGGTTGGCGAGGTTCAGGAATCCGTAACCGTCTCAAGTGCCGCCGGTGGGCTCGAGACGGAAAACGCCAGCGTTAACAACACTATCGGCTCTCAAGAGGTACTAACTCTCCCCCAGTTCGGCAGGGACCCCTATGAGTTGCTTCGCCTCTCTCCGGGTGTATTTGGCGACGCGGCCCGCGCCGGCAATGGAAACTCCTTCGCGCTTCCCCAGCAGGTGGGTCCCGGCGGCTCCAACAACGCGATTTTCCAGACTGAGAACCAGGTCCAGATTGTCGCCAACGGCCAGCGCGTCACCGCCAACAACTATTCTCTCGACGGAGTCAGCGTCAATAGCTTGAGTAACGGGGGCGCGGCGGTGATTACTCCCAACCAGGAATCCGTGCAGGAGATCGTTGTGACTTCCGCGTCTTACAACGCCGAACAAGGCCGCAACTCCGGCGCCCAAATCGAAGTCATTACCAGGGGAGGCTCGAATGACTTCCACGGTAGTGCCCTCGCCCATTTCAATGACAAGGGCCTGAACTCCTTTAACAAATTCTACGGCGCCAACAACGTCAAGCTCTCTCCAATCTCCTGCGAAGGCGGCTCATTCACTATCGTCGCCCAACACTGCCCCACCAGGAACGACCAAAAATATCGCGATTACGCTGGCAGCATCGGCGGCCCCATCCTCCGCAACAAGCTCTTTTTCTTTTTCTCTTATGAGGGCTTGCGCCTGCGCAACACCACGGTCACCCGCAGTGCGCACCTCGAGACTCCGGCCTTTGAAAAATACGTCCAGCAAGTGAACCCGAACAGCATCGCTGCAAAAATCTTCAGCACTCCCGGCATCACCCCGCGAATCTCCAGCATCATCTCGGAGACGGACTGTTGTTCCCTCATTACCAACCCCGCCGATCCCAATTTCCATTCGCTGGGGACCTGGTATCAGCCCGGCACAGACAAAGGGCAGGCTATTGGCAACGGCCCGGACACCATTCCGGATTGGGGCGTCTTCGATGTCACTGTACCCAATTCCAGCACCGGCAACCAATACAATGGCCGCGTGGACTACACCCGCGGGAAAGATCAGTTCTTTGCCAGCACCTTTCTCGTTAACCTAACTAACGTCAACGGCGGCATCAGGCCCATTGAAGATGTCACTTTCCCAGCCAAAAACTACGTTGGCACCTTGGGTTGGACCCGCACCTTTTCATCCGTCTTCGTCAATGAGTTGCGCTTCAATTTCACCCGCTTCGCGTTCAACCAGCTCACTCCCACGGGCAATACAAACTACGGCATTCCTCAGATCCAACTCTTCGATTTCGATATCGGAGGGTTCAACAACGCAGGCACCGGTGGCACACTTCTTGGCATCGGCCAATCCGGCACCACCCCCGGCAAGCTGGCGGAGAACACCTTCGCCTTTCGCGATACCGTGAGTTGGATCCACCGCAATCACTCCTTCAAGTTCGGTGTGGACATTACGCGCGAGCAGAATAACGACGACGAGCCCGGTTTTGAGAGACCCCTCTATCAATTTCGCGGCCTCCTGAACTTTGCCAATGACGCTTGCTGTTTCTTCGAGGGTGTAGGCTTCGACCCCACTACCGGCGGCAACCTGAATGGCCAGCGGTACTTCCGCACCGCCACCTATTCCTTATTCGTTCAGGACGACTGGAAAATCCGTAACAACCTGACCCTCAATCTTGGTCTCCGCTGGGAATACTTTTCTCCTATTAACGAAGCTAAAGGCCTCATGAGCAACTACATCTTCGGGTCGCAAGGTTTCGTCAACGGCTCCGTCAAGACCGTCAAGCAATTGTATAACCCGGACAAAAACAACTTCGGTCCTCGCATCGGCTTCGCCTACAGTCCCAACGTCTGGGGGCAAAGAACGGTATTCCGAGGCGGTTTTGGAATTCTCTTCAACCGGCCGTATGACACGGAATTCAGCAACATCCGCCAAAATACCCCGTTTTCCGCGCAAGCCAGCACCTGCTGCTTTTTCGATCCTGGCAAGATTAACGGTCCGCCACCGGGCTCTGGCATTCAGTATGGAATCGGATCGAGCGCCCTCGCCACAAGTTATGCCGCCAATCCTAACTTCGCCTTTGGCGTGGCTCCCGACGGCGCACTCTGCGGCAATACCGCCTGCACCCAAATCATCAAAACGGACATCTTTGGTGCGCTGCCGAACGAGCCCACTCCCTACGTCTACGTTTTTTCGCTGCAAACGCAACTCGAACCTGTCCGCAACTGGCAGCTTAGCATCGGTTACCAGGGCAGCAGAAGCCGCAAGCTCGCAAGGACCATCGACTTGAATCGCTTCCAGCCTGGCGATACTTTCGATGGCAACCACGACGGAGTTCAGAATTCCAGCGCCGACGGTGTAGCTTGCGGTCCCGCCAACCCGGCCTGTCCTGCACCCGTCGTTGTTGGCAACAATCGATTCGGCAGGGTCTTCATTCCTCTTTCAGATGTCAACGCCAGTTTCGACGCCATGGTCGCTCAACTCACCCACCGCTTTTCCCGCGGGCTCACCCTCTCTGCTTTGTACACTTTTAGTCACTCCATCGATACCAGTTCCTACGAGATCGGCTTCCAACAGACCGATCCTTTCAACCAGTTGATCGACAAAGGCAGTTCCGACTACGACGTCCGCCATAACTTCCAGCTGTCCGCTTTCTATGAGCTGCCTTTCTTCCGCAACCGTCATGACCTCGTCGGCACCGTGGCAGGGGGCTGGACGCTTGGCGGAATTCTCGACAAACACACCGGGTTTCCCTTTACGGCGCTGATCGGGAACTGCAATCCGAACCAGGACCGCAACGGTGACAGCTTCTGTCCCGATATGCCGATGGTTTACACCGGAGGAATGATCGCCAATCCGTCGAAGCAGCAATGGGAGAATGGCGTGTTCCCCAATCCAGCAGCCAGCTTCCCGGGAGCCACCCCGCCTCCCCTCCCAGCCGGCACCTTTGGCCCCGGCTGCCGCTGCCGCAATATCTTCCCCGGCCCGGGCTACACAGACCTTGATCTGTCTTTTGGCAAGAATTTCAAGTTCCCCAGCTCGCGCATTTTTGGCGAAAAGGCAGGCTTGGAGCTTCGCGCGAACTTCTTCAACGCGTTCAACATCCTCAATCTGGAGTCTCTGGCTCCCGCATCCACGCCGACGGACATCACCAACACCGGCCAGTTCGCCCGTCCCTTGGATGGGCTCTCCGGACGCGTCATCGAATTTCAGGCGCGTTTTAGCTTCTAGTTCTAGTTGCCTTGTAGGGGCGCCCGCCGCAGCGCGCGCCCCTGTATCTTCTCGGTCTCTTCAGGAGAGCTTCCAGATGTGCGCCTCGAATTCTCGCTTAAACGCTCTGCGTGTCGCGGTGCTCTTTGCAGCCGCCGCATTCACCGCCGCCGCGCTCCAGGCACAATCCGCTTCTCCCTCCCAAACTATCGAGATTGATCTCCGCGCTCCGGCCCACCCCTTTGCCCACTTCTGGGAACAAATGTTTGGCTCCGGCCGCGCCATTCTCTCTCTCCGCGAAAGCTATCGCCACGATCTCCGTGAAACCAAGCGCATCACAAACTTCGAATACGCCCGCTTCCACGCCATCTTCCACGATGAAGTTGGTTTCTACGACGAAGACAAAGATGGCAAACCGATCTGCAACTTTTCTTACGTCGATCAAATCTACGATAGTCTCCTCGAAAACAAAGTCCGCCCCTTCATCGAATTAAGCTTCATGCCCAAAAAGCTCACCTCCGATTCCAACGCCCTCCATGCTTTCTGGTACAAACAAAACGTCGCGCCACCAAAAGACTGGAAAAAATGGGAGCACCTCATCGAAGCGTTCACCCGCCATCTTGTTGACCGTTACGGCATCGACGAGGTCGCGCAATGGTATTTCGAAGTTTGGAACGAGCCGAACATCGATTTCTGGACCGGCGATCCCAAAGAAGCCACCTACTACGAGCTTTACGATCGCGCCGCGCGCGCCATCAAGCGCATAAGTCCGCGCCTGCGCGTCGGCGGCCCCGCCACTGCACAAGCCGCCTGGATCGACCGCTTCCTCGCCCACTGCAAAGAAAAGAATATCCCGGTCGATTTTGCATCAACCCACGTTTACGGCAACGACAAAGCCGAAGATGTCTTCGGCACGCACGAAAGCATCCCGCGAACGCGAATGGTCTGCCGCGCGGTAAAGAAAGTCCACGATCAGATTGCCGCTTCCGCTTTCCCGCAAACCCCGCTCATCTGGAGCGAATATAACGCCAGCTACATGAATGAACCCGCCGTCACCGACACTTCCTTCATGGGCCCATGGCTGGCCGACACCATTCGCCAGTGCGACGGCCTCACCAGCATGATGAGTTACTGGACTTTCTCCGATGTCTTCGAAGAACAAGGCGTCGTAAAAACGACCTTCTACGGCGGTTTTGGTTTGCTCGCCGCACGCAACATCCCCAAGCCCGCCTTCAACGCTTTCGCGCTTCTCCATCAACTCGGCGACACCCGCCTCGACGCCAACTCCGACAACGTCCTGGTCACCCGCCGCCAGGACGGCTCTCTCGCCATCGCTCTCTGGAATCTCTTCCTGCCCGAAGAACCCGGCTCACCGAAGACTGTAACGTTGCACCTCAAGGGTCTCAGCAGTGCGCTATCCGCCCGCGTCACCGTCGTCGATAAAGACCACGGCTCGCCCCTCCCCACTTGGGAAAAAATGGGCCGCCCAGCCTCCCCCAATCTCGCCCAAATCGCAGCCCTTCAGAAAGCGGCCGCCTTGCCCGCCGCGCTCTCGCAACATGTCGACCACAGCTCCCTCACCATAACATTACAGCCGCAAGCCCTAGCCTTGATCGAGATCACCAAATAACACTTTCATCTCACTGGCGCACCGCGCTCCTGTAGAGGCCGTCCTTTTAGGGCGGCCGGACGATCTCTCAACTCTTGAACTTTTCATTGCGCATGGAATCCCGCGCGCGCCATCCCTCTTTTCGCAACCTCATTCTTCATAAACTGCTCCCAAACAAATCCACTCCGCGCATTCTCCGCCATTACCAGCGTAATCCCCACGTCGATCCCAATCACATCCACGTCATACCAGTTCTTGAGCGGATTGAAAGCATCCACGAAGCCGTATTTACGCCAAGCGCGTTTCCCGTATTTTTCACGAATCGTTTGCAGCACCCGCACTGTCTCCGCCGGCAAAAAAGCCAAAGATCCTCCCGCCGCGCACGGCACGATGCTCCCGTCAATCGGTCCCATCGGTGGCGGCCCGCCCCACGCCACGTACCCATGCGCCGAATCCGAAGCGGTGATCCCCCACAGATCTTCGGCATAATCCGGGAATTGCTTCGCCAGGTCCAGGCACCAAAGCTTGTGCGCCTTCGTCGCCAGCACCGAATTCTCGAAATAGTTCGCGTACGCGTCGGCCTTTTCCCGAAAGTCGAACCACGCATGCGAATACTGGTGCACGAAGAGCGGAGCGTTCGATCCGATAAAATGAATCCCGTTGAACTCAAACCGCGGCCGTTCCCATGCATCCCAGCACTCTGTCGGCAAAGGATGCGTTGCCGACCCGAGCCCCAGCAGGTAGATCATCATCAGTTCGCTGTAGCTGTCCCACCTCGCCTGCAGAAATCCGCCCTCCGGTTTCCAGCCCATCGACAGTGTTTGCTTGCCCTGCAGCAGCCAGCCCCAATCCACGCGCTCGTAGATATTCATTCCCAGTTTGCGAATCTCCGCATCGTCAAAATACGCGCAGCAGGTCAGCGCCCCGCAAAGAAAAATCGCCGTGTCGATCGACGATACTTCCGACTGAAAATCCCGCTCGCCATTCTGCATATTCAGAAAATGAAAGAAAAATCCGTTCATGTGGCTCAATCGCGTCGCCGCAAAACGCAGCGCGTTGCGAACCCGCTCGCGAATCTTCTTGCCCTCTTCCCATCCCCGCCGGTCCGCAATACACATCGCCGTAAGCCCAAACCCCGTCGCCGCGATGCTCGCGGTCGCCCGCGCATCCGGTCCGCCCGCCTGGCTCCGGTCCTTTACCAGCCCGGTATAAGGATTCGCTTCTTCCCAAAAATATCGGAAGCCCGCTCGCTCCACCTCTTCGAGCAAAGCATCTTCCGTGGAAGAAAACTTGTATTTGATTGGATCGACCGGCAACAAATGCGCCGCCCCGCCCTGGACGGGCGGCGAACCCTTTTGCGGAGGCGGTGCGTTCTGCAAATACTCTGCGGCCATCGATGCGGAAAGGCCCAGAGGCAGCACTCCGGCAATTCCCCGGGCCTGCCGCAGCCATTCGCGTCTCGAGATCTTCTGACCGCTCACCGGAGTCTCCGCGCACAGCGAAGCCAATCTCCCCGTGACTTGGATATTGACCCGCACACTGATCGGCAAAGGCCGGCGAGCATCGCGAAAATCATCGCTTTGTGGAATCCACAATCACAAGCTGGTTTGGTGGGCCCGCCAGGATTTGAACCTGGGACCAACGGATTATGAGTCCGCTGCTCTAACCGCTGAGCTACGGGCCCCACGCTACTGCAACATCTTACCGCGAAAGAGGTTACTGGACACGCCGTGCTTCCGTTTGATTTTGCTCGGACGTGCCGGTGCTAGTTGTAGTGCCAGTTGAGTTCACCGACTCGGTTGCCGTAAGCCGCTGTACTGCGGCGAGAGTGTGCTTTGGAGTCAGATGGGAATAGCGCACCGTCATCTCGATGCTTTTGTGGCCCATAAGCTCTTGCACCGTACGAAGGTCAACCCCTGCCATGACCAGACGGCTTGCGAAGGTGTGTCGGAGGCAATGCCAGGAGAAGTTACGAATCTTGGCTTTGGGCAGCGCCGGTTCAAACCAGTAGCGCGGGCCCAATACCGGTTCGCCCTCAACGTTCCTCATTACCGCGCCTGTGCCATCACTGCGCTTCCGAAGCTCTGCCAGCGCAGATAATGCCGTCGCATTCAGGGGCACGTGGCGCGTCTCGCCGTTCTTTGAGCGCGGGATGGTCAGCACCTTTCGCGACACGTTCACGTTTTCCCAGGTGAGCGAGTACATCTCTCCCAAACGCATCCCTGTATGCAGCGCCAGATCAAGTTCGGGAATGTGTTGCGGGCAGGTAGCCTGAACGTATGCGCGCAACCTGGTCTCCTCTTCGCCTGATAGCCAGCGCACGCGCGCATTGTTCTCCTGGCGATGCTTGACGAGTCGAGCGGGATTGTCTTTGACCTTGCCGTTTTCGATGCCAAGCCGATACACAAGCGAGAGCAAAGCCCGATAGCGGTTTATCGTGGCTGGAGCCCAATCATTTTCTTCCGCGGTCTGAGCAAGATGGCGCTCAAGCTCTCGCGGCGTGATCGATTCTGCTGAACTTCCCCGAAAGCTTGCGAGCAGTTTCTCCATACGGATCACATCGTCGCCGTAGCTTCGTTTGTGAGCCTTTGAATAAGCAAGCGCGTCTTTGGCTAGCTCTGCAAAGCCCACCATAGGTGCGCGCAAATTTTCGGGCAGTTTCTTTCCTTGGAGCACTTCGGTCTTACGTTTCTGATAGAGCTTGATTGCGGAACCCCTGGTACCCGCTTTCTCGCGACGAATGCGGCCTGTCGCATCGGCGTAACGAATCCACCAGATTTTCGATCCGGGCTGACGCTCATAAATTCCTCGCAGCTTGCGGTCTTCAAGCTCATGTTGGTTTTCTTGATTGTGAGCCAAGTCGTTCATTTGATGTACCTCCCCGGTCGCATTCCACTCCTAACGGTGGCTGTGCGAATTGCTCCGGTTGTTCGAGTTGCCTTGCAGACTTTTCCAGCGAACGTCTCGGAACGCCTTCTCGTCAGCCAATCGAAGCAATACCGTCCGTTTCGCCAAAGCCGCGTAACTCAAGGTTGTGTTTGTCTTCCGTTTTAGTTCTACGAGCACTTCTGGACTCACGGCCTGCGGGATTCCTCGTAGCAGCCGAAAGAGGTCGTACACAAAATCCTTTTCCGGATAGATAAGCTCTGATGCGAACACCTCGGCACCAATTTCAATGCGTCTGGTCTGTTCATTAGTGCGGCACACAACAGGACCTGTCTCAGAATCGACGAGATGGTGCTTTAGCTCGTGAGCCATCGTGAAGATGGTCGGCTCATCGGGCAGCCCGCCGGCGAGCATTACCGTGACTCCGCAATCGTCATTAAAATAAGCACCCCTCAAATCCTTGAACCCGTGCCGAAAATCCAATTTCTCAATTCCCTCTTCACAATAAATTCGCCACATATCGCGCATCGAAAGGTTGGCACCTTCAATTCCGTTCCGCACCCGCACTTCCAGCGCCAACTCCCGCATTTCATAGTAGTAGCCCGTGTCTCTCACTTTTTAGCTTTACGGCCTGGAGGACGCTTGGTGTAAACCTGTCGCGCACGCCGATACTCCGCATAACGCCTTAACTCTTCCACGTCTTCGTCGTTCAATTGCTTGGCCGTCCGCAGTAGAGCATCGATTTTCGCATCCCGTTCGGTATGGACCTCTTCCTCGGGAAAGAAGTCCAAAATGCGTTTTCCAAAAAAACGGGCAAGCTTTTCAAGATCATCGATGGTCGGTCGGTACGTACCTGTTTCCCAACGCGAGACGGTGTTGCTTGCGACTTTCAGAGCATCCGCCAGCGCCTGTTGCGAGATCCCCGCGCCGCTGCCGTAGCTTGTCCGAAATTCTCGAATCCGTTGGCCAACATGCTCAGTTAGGGTCATAAGTGGTTTCTAGCCGGTCCTCCCGTTTAAGGAGACCGTATTACTTCCTGTGTGTAGAGTCAAGAGGAACTTCTGCGAGAAGCTGCTCTGCGGACAGAAGGCTTTCTTTATAAGCGAACTTACGAGGAATCAGGGTCATTCAGTAGACTGTATGAGGCGGTGCAGAAGTGACGCATAAAACAGCCGGTGGATTCCTAAACTTTGTTCGAACTAAATGCTGGCTGTTCTCAGGCCGACGCAAAATCAAACGCCAGCAGTACGGCGAGGCCCTGCAATACTTCGAGAAGGTGTTACAGACAGAGCCTGACTCAGCCTTCGCTTTAGCCGAAGCCGCGCTCTGTTTAGGTCGCCTCGGGAAGAATGAGGAAGCAATTCGCACGTACCACGATGCTCTGCGCATCGCTCCGAATTACGCTGATGTTCATGCGCATCTCGGTGAGGCCTATGCAAAAGCGCAGAAAAGCCAGGAATCCTATGATTCTCTCCATCGCGCCTTTCGGATGAAACCAAAGCTTCAGCGATCTCCATATTGGTTAGCGTTCCTCGCAGATGCCTCTCTGAAACTCAACCGATCGGAGGAAGCTCGTGATGCATATGAGAAGGTGTCGGCCTCAGACGGGAAGAATCAAGATGCCTTGTTAGGTCTCGGAATTAGTCTTGGGAATCTTGAACGTTGGCAAGAAGCTCTCAGTGTGTTTCATAAAATCGTGCGCCTGAACGCTGAAAACGGAAGGGCGTGGCACGGGGTCGGATGGGCGTCTGCCCGTCTAGGCCGGGATTCTGAAGCATTGCCTGCACTTCAACGGTCAATTCAGCTTGAACCGGAGAATGGAGCCGCACAGTTCGAACTTGGCGATGCATTCTACAAATTGCAAAGGTTTCAAGAAGCCGTGGGACCGGTCCTGGAAAGCGTCCGCCTTAGACCAAGCGACCCAGCCGGGCATCATGGCCTCGCCCTGGCTTATTGTGCGCTTGGACAATTCGACCGTGCTGTTGAACCTCTCTTGAAAACCCTCGACTTAGGGCCAAAGTTCGGGGAAGTCTACTTCGAGCTAGGGCTGGTGTATTGTGAACTGAAAGAATTTGAGAAATCTGTACAGGCATTCCAAGAAGCCATTCGGATAGAGGCTGGCCGTGCCGACTATCATTGCCGCCTGGCGTGTGCGTACCTGAATCTCGGGAAGCGACGCGAAGCGTCCAGCGCCGCACGTGACGCCCTCCATCTCAACCCCGATCTTGCGGACGCTTATTTATATCTTGGGTCCTCTCTGCATGAGCCAGCCACCTGTAAGGAAGCCGTAGCTGCATACGAGAAATCACTAGAATTGGGTCCGCCGCAATTCGAGACACTAGCTAATCTTGGTGATGCGTATCACGAACTTGGAAGACTCGACGATGCAAAGAATGCGTTAGTTCGCGCTCGCAACATGAATCCCACCGATGCCAAACTGCGCCGGTTACTCGGCCAGGTATACTTCGAGCTGGGCATGAAAGACGAAGCCATAGCAGAACACGAAGCCCTAAAACAAATTGACCCGCCGCTCGCTGAAAAGCTTGACGAAATACTCAAGTCCGCCTCTTAATCGGAGCCGACGAGAAAGCTATCGGGCCCCGCTGCCGATTAAGGCGACAAGCTGAGGACGGAATCTTTCCGGGACCATTCTGAGGTAACGCTCAGCGGAGGCGAACTTGGTCAAGCCCAGATAAGCCGATAGCGCCGGGAGCATCCTTCGCAAATCTTTTCCCTGATTGAGCCAAGCAGTCAAACAGTGAACCGCAAACGTATGTCGAAAATCGTGCAATCGAGGTCTGGTACGAAGGCCATCCGTGCGATAAATTCCTGCTCTTCGTCTAAGCTTCTGGAACATTTTCGCAACAGTCGTTGGGTTAAGTGACCTCCCGAGCTTGTCCACAAAGAACGCCTGAGATGTTCTATATGACTCTGGCAAAGCGTTTCGGTAGCTTTGAAGGACATTCCGAATGCGGCCGACAAATGGCAGCGTTCTTTCACGCGCTCCTGCGACTCGTCGCATTTTGATAATTCCCTCTTCAAGATCGATATCCGTCGTTTTCAGGCGAAGGGCCTCGCCGACGTATGCACCCGTTCCATACAGAAATAGCAAGAACGCCCGTAACGTCTTTGCGTGTATCATGCAGTTCAACGAGCGCTGATTTAATGGAACAGTAGCTAGCAGTTTTCGGATTTGCGTCCTTGAATAGATATGCGGGACGAATACGTTTTGCGGTACGGCCCGCTGGGGAGGGAGTGGAATAACCCTCAACTTTCCGCGCTGTGCCCAGTGGCGGAAAAACAGGACTAGCGTTCCGTACTTGCCCTGCCAAGTCGCGACTCGTATTCTCTGGCTTCGGAAATACAAAAATACCTGCCTTTTTGTGACCTCCGACAGCTCAACGTCCCCAGCGAATCTCAAAAAACCCGTCAATACTTGTTCTTCGGTCACAAATGAACGCCCGCAGAATCGCTTCCACTCTACATATCGACGAATTGCCCTAGACAGTTTCATAGTCCACGACACAGGTCGAGCGCCGCAACTCGTTTGAGTGCGCCGATGTCGTGCTTTGCATAGATTCCGACGGTTAGGCAATCTCGGTGGCCCAAGAAATCGGCAATCTCCTGTAAGGACATATCTTTCTTCAGGAGTTGTGTTGCGCAAGCATGGCGAAGGGCCTGCGGGCCCTTGCGTGGGCTCCTAATGCCGAGCCGCGTCATTCTCGAATTTATGATTGCAGCGACCGAGCCCGTATCCAACGGACGATACGGCGGACGCAGCGTCACAATCAAATACTCGCTCTGACAGTTTGGCCGGCCTAGTTTCAAATACCTTGTCACCGCTGATTCGAACGTCGCGAACATCGGAAAACGTTGAAGTGTGTAGTTCTTCGCTCGCCGCACTAAGAAAGTCTTACTCTTCCAATCAAAATTATTGAGGAGCAGCCTGGTAGCTTCGCTGGTTCTCAGTCCATAGAGCGAAAAGAGTAAAAGCAGAACCTGAACTCGCATAGAAGCTGGCGTGTCCTGTTTTTCGCATCGCAGCAGCCGCTGAACCTCGTCCCAAGTGGGTCCAACAGGAGTTGCATGATCGCTGTGAAAGCATGGTCCTTTTATGGCCTCTGGTAACACTGCTGGAGACCAGTTTTTGGTCCTTGCATACTGAAAGAAGGAGCGCAGCGAATTTGCCGCTTGCCTAAGGGTCCATGCAGTCCATTTCTTGGACTGCCACAGTAGGTAGGAATCGAGATCCGTCAGAGAGAGTGCAGAAAATTTCTTGTGTCGTGTCGCGAACCATGTCAGGAACTGTTCGACATGCCAGCGATAGCTCCTGACGGTATCGGGGCGCAAGCCTTTCTGCAAAGTTAGAAACGTCAGAAATTTGCTGAGTCTGTCTGGAAAAGGCTGTGATGGTTTCGTAGGCTCAGTCAGATATCCGTGAAACTTGAGAAACCTTCTGGCTAAACCCGTGAATCCATAAATTGCACATGGGTTAACAGTACGCAAACGCTCGGGCTCTCTATTTTTGAGCCACACTTTCGCTGCGTCCTTGATTTCCTGAAAGATGACAGGCCGAAGATTTCTTAGATTCAAAAACTCAACGATATAAACCAGTCGGCTCGCGGATTGCCACAAAGTGGCCTGCGAGGCACCTTGGTGGCGTAGGTCCTCAAGGAACTGTTCCCTTTCCTTGCGCAGCGGCGCTGTTCGGTGTCTGTGAACAGCAAGTTGAGATGTGAAGAGTGATTCAAACATGACCCAACCTGAGTTTTGTAGGGATTCTGAAACGAGGCGAGTGATTATGCGACATTCCGGCGAAGGCAGGAAGAAATTTAATACTGGTGCGAGTTGGCACCACCGACAGTATCGCGACAGCGATTAAGAGAGCGGGAGGCCCGCCGAACGGCGGGCCTCCCGCGAAAAAACTAGTCGCTGGGCGCTATCCCGGCCAGAATCTCGGCGCTAGCGCGCTGCACGTGCTCCAGCGATTCAGTGAGAGTTTCCTTGTCGCCAGAATAGAGCTGAATGTAGTCGGCGGAATTGTTCGCTTTGAGGCCGATAGCTTCGCAAACCACAAAGGCAACGGCTTCCGCTTCTGTCTCGCGGACGCGCTTCGTTGTCTCGGCGCGGCGCTCCTGCTGATGGAGCAACGAGTGAGCTACCTCGTGCGCCAGAGTGGCAAATTCCTCGGCGGGGCATTGGCCCGGAAGCAACGTAATCTTGCCAGGCGAGCATTGCCCTTGCGCGGGATAAATAGAGTCGGAATACTCAAGCTGAATGCTGCGCTGTATAACGAAGTCCTTTAGCCGTTCCGTGTACCCAGCGGGATCACCCTGGGCATTGCCAAGTTCGGGAAGAGGCTCACCGTCAGTGTCGGATAGATCAAATACATAGACCGCGCGGAAACTTACGGCGACTCTTGCGGACTCTTCCTCAGGGCTATCCTTCTCGGCGCTTTTCTTCGCCAGAATTGGCGCAAGGATGAAAATGCCTTTCGCGCCTTTCTTCACAAAGCGGCCAAATTCCCGCCATTTTTGATAGCCAGCAACCCGAGTTGCATCAGGCCGCTGCGACGCGATAAGCATGACGTTGTAGAGGCTGTACCGATGGAATCGCGCCATAGCAGCGAGATGCTCTTTCAACTTCTCACTGTGGCCCCTTTCCAGAGCTTGGCTAAGCTCCTCGATTGCCTTGCTGGCGACTTGCTTTGCTTGCTCGACTTTCATGTTTGTCCTCCTGTTTCGGGGAGCTATTGCTCCCTTCACACACGGCCAGGGAGCAATCCCGAAAACGGGGGACAAAAGCGGAGAGTTGGCTGCGTCCAGGTCGGAACGGGTGGCAGGCCGAATGACACCGGGGTTTGGTGGCGAGAGGCGTGCTAGTGAGGACCGTCGGCGCGATGAATCACGCGGTGGGACGCTGCCAGCTCGTAGCGGTCAGTGAGAGAGCAAGCTAAGTCGTCGCTGAGAACAAGTGAGGCTGGGCCGAATGGGCAGACCCATAAACGGTTTTCTACCGCTCTGGTGCAGAGCCGGAAGTTGCGGAAACCGAAACGTGGCAGGAATCCACTGTAACAAGATCAGGGTTCGCACACTATTCCAACAAGAGGTGCTTATAGAGTGCGATCGCCGCTGTCCTTGATTTCGTGCCGTTCGCCCTTACCAACGAATCTACGGCACCCGACCTATCGAAATAGGTAAGCAAGGTCATGAAAAGCGCGGTCAGTTCTTGCCGAATCTGACCAGACTCTACGTCCCTCAAAGTATTTCCAAGGAGCAAGGCAAGGAGCGGGGGTAAGTAAAAGTCGACTCCGAGCGTCGGGTGATTTTGCATCAGATCATTAATAGTTTCAGTAAGTTTGCTGAAGTTCTTTTTCACTGCATACCCGAAAGCACAAAAAATGATTGCATCCGCCATGCGATCGTTCAGGCCGATTTCCTCCTTTTGATTTGGAGTGAGGAGGTCACACGCCGCAGTCAGCAGGCATTTGCAGTTTTCAATGTTCTCCGTCTGGCCCCGGACTCCTGCGTACCGAAGTAACGTATGCAATGCCAGAAAGTATGTTGTCCCCCACAATGCCGCGAATCCTGTTGGCTCCACTCCGGATGCCAAGATAGCTTCAAGGCCTTCCGCCGATTTCTGGCGGATTCGATCCGCATTGACGGCAAGAGTCTTTAACTGGTCTTGAGGAGGAGGCTTTGTCAGGTTTTTCGCCCACTGTTGCATGATGGCGCTAAAAAACGCATCAATGACTTGGGCTTGCGGCCTCAACACAGTGGCCGCGTCTGACTCTTCGGATATGGCCGCCAACGACTGTGACAAAGCCTCGTCAAGCTTACCGAGGCTGATTTGATTGCCAACGACAAAGACGGTAGCTGACCACCAAGCAGATTGTAATTCTACATCTGTCGTGAAAGCTGTTGCGCCATCTCGGCACAGCCTTGCAAGCTGTTGCTTGAGGTGAGCCACACCAGAATCGAGATTTATCTCACCTTGGAGGGAATCTTTTGATTCAATAAGTAGAGCGAATAATTTGAGGCATAGAGCGCCACATTTTGCCCCAAACGCTCCCAACTTGTTATGCGTTTGAACATAGAGCATGCTTTCGACAAGATCATCAAAGTAGCTTATTGCGGTGGACAAATCCTTACGTTTAAGACTGAGATCGGCCAGCGCCCAAGAGCAAACTGTTTTCAGCGAAAAATGGGATCGATTTTGCGTTCTTAAAGAAGATGCTAACGTCTTCGTACATTTTCTGGGCGTCCGCTATTTCACCTCGGTCTGAGTATCTAAGGCAAAGAAACTGTGCTGTTTCAGATCGGCCTAGCCATGTAAGACTGGGCAAAGTACCCTGGAAAATAGCTTTGGACGAGTCGTATAACTTTCTCGCAGACGCAACATTGGTCTCAGCCTTCTTCATAATGTAATGATGGAAGGCCCCCTCCCAAGGCGTGGTGAGATATTCAGGCGAGGGCTCCAACAGGAGTTCGATTGTCTCGTGACTTGGAAAATCATTGATCACTCTTACCATGAAAAGAAATGCGAATGCGCTGAACCTTTCCTTAGTCCAAAGTGCCCGTCCAAAATCTCGGGTTTTCCGTTTATGAAAAGGTCTAGGCCTCAAATACTCTAGGACAAAGAATTCGCCGAGGATATCGGGTTCGTAGGGAAGCAAGTGCTCATCACTCTTAGCACCCACCATCACCTCATAAAGCTGCGAGCTGAAGGACTCAGCGTCGGGCAGATACGTCCGAAGGTCTGCCAGCAATAGGTCTTCCACTTTCATACGTCCCGCAATCGTGACGAACGCAAGTAGTGATTTGTCAATTTCCCGGACGCCCTGAGGTTTCCAACGTTTTTCCAGTTCAGTTTGATGGAACCTGATGAGCTTCTCTTGGTCCCAATTCCTCAAATCGCGACCAGCGGCACTTGCATCTCCCGCGAGCGCCGCGAAGAGAGGACGGCACTCCGGGTCAATCTGACGCAGCGACGACAGAGTCGAATTTATTTCCTGCTCCGGAAGTCCGTTTCTCTGTGCATAGTGCATGAAGATTTCGGTGAGAGAATCATTCGACATTTTGTCTAACTCTAAGGGCGCCGGACTAAAGGTGGTCGAGAGAATCGCCTCTTGCCTTCTTCCGACGCCTACAAGCTTTTCCCACCAACCACCAATCAGCGAACGCTCTAAAAGGAGAATTCGCACCTTGGCAGAGATGGAGTCGCCCCGGTAGGCCAGGCTCTCTATAATCCGGCCAATGCGCTCACTTTCGGATCCCGCATAGTCGAAAAAAATCAAAGTGGGTTTGTTCGGAACCCATTGATTCCAATCGAAGTCTTCTAAGTTCATGAAACCCCAGGCCCAGGCCGCATCAATTGAGAGGCCCAACTCTAGAGCCAACCGGCTTTTTCCCGACCCCGCCTTCCCAGTTACAGTCCACCATTGCAGGATCTCCTTGCTTTGCAAAAAGGCTGACAAGTCGCGCAGACAACTCTCCCGACCGAGGAACTTATTGGATCGGCTGCCGAAATAAAATTTGCTTCCTCTGAAAAGAGGTTTTGTGAGGCGTGGTTGTAGCCTAGTAGTGCTAAGAACTGGGTCTGATGCGGATTCAGTGGAAGCGCCAGCGACCCTCAGAATTTCGCAAAAAGTCTGATCCTCTAGTGCAGCAGCTAGGCGTGCCACCGCGAGCCGGCGAATAAAATTGGGGGGAACGTGCTGCGCAACTCCATAAATCCAGACAGCATCATCCCGGGGGCTGTCCTCTAGAACTATGGAAGCTCCTGAAAAGCCTCGCCAGTCTTCTCCAGGAGACGCAGGTTGGTCAGATTGGTCGATTCCCCAGCTGAGGGTAGTTTCATTCTCATCGTCAAGGTGACCAGATGGAACTAAAAGGGTTCTTCGGCTATCAACTTTGGCACCGCGCGGGAAACCAAGCCCGCGAACAAAGCGATGCTGCACTTCGTCGATACATGCAATCTTCAGGGCTAATTTGGGTCGCAACTCGGGAACATCCGGGGGACGAATGATTCTGAGTAAGGCAAGATCCAGGGCACCTGTTCCGACCCAAACAACGACCGCTTTGATCCAACCCCACTGCTGACCTTCGTGAGGACAAGGGCGATTTCCCCAGAGCCTCGCGCGCCAGCCCTCTTTTGCGGGTTCTGTCTTGTTTTCCGGTATCAGAATGTGACGGGCCGTTAGTAGCAGGTCCTCACCTACTAGCCTGCCGGACCCAAATAGGTCCAGAGTGTCGTGCTGAATTTGAGCGACATCCGCATAAAGTGTTTCGAGGGCGTATGCCATGGGCATTCGATTCTTCTAATCACGTTCACGCTGGTTATCGCGCACTAGAAGCGGCTTGCCATCGCGACCTACAGGCTCCAATTCTAGTTTGAGCTTATGAACACTTTCAGTCCCGGTCTTTGTCCGACCGGAGATGTCGACAAGAGAAAATAGTTTGAAACCACCCTTGGCCTCAACTTCTACGTCGAAGGTAACCCCAAGTTCGACCTCCACGGATTTGGTTTGGAACCTGACGGCCCCCTCTGTACCTTCCTTTGCTGCGTCGGTCAACTCAGCCCGGATATGCTTGATTGCTTCAGCAATGCTCACTCTCGGCTTCATGATCTGCTCCTATCCTTACGTCACATCTCTTCGGCACACGAGGGGCGACGATTGATCGTTGAGACACCGCCCACCGCGACGGTCCGGCGCTGGAATAGTACTAGATTATCTAAGTGTAATGACTCGAATATCTCCAGCCGCAGAAGTACTTTGGCTGAATCAGAGGAGAAACAACTGAGTGTCGTAAGCGCACCCACGCATCGATTCCCAGCTTAGGACGGGACTTTAGGTCGAAGCGATTTGAGCCGGTCGTCAAGACAAGCAAAAAGCTGCACAACAATGTCAGGCGGGGAAGGGAGTCTATAATTTTCGCTGCCTGGACTCATTCGCAAACCATCAACGAACACCCTGGGTACGTCCTTCTCGTCTGGCTCTGACAACGAAAAAAAAAGGATCATCTGATCTCTCTGGCAGATGTAAAGCCGCCTGGTCTCTCGGTCCAAGAGCAAATAATGCACAGCCACAGAGGCTCCCCTCGGTTGATTTCCACCCTCCATTACCTCGCGCAGGGATGGTTGCGCCTTTCTGCTGAACACACCGTAAAGTGTGGGATACGCGCTTTCTGGGACCTGAGGGGCAACGAGGGGATGATGCAGGAACTGAAGCCACGTATCTGAGTCCGAGGGTATGTCGTCACCGCCATCACAGTGGGCAAATCGGCGAGTCCTCGGAGAGTAGCCAAACGCCACAAAACGAAATGCACCACCGTAGCCGAATGCCTCCTCCATCATCGGCGGGGCGGCAAACGAGAGCGGCTGTGCGCCGATCATCGTTGGGGAAATCCCCGAAGGGCCAGGAACAACACAGCCCATCCTCTGGAGCGCCGACTTCGCGCCTTCGACAAAGCGGCTGTGCGCCTTAGAGGCAGCGAGCCGCTCTCGGTGAACACCCATTGGGAATTGCTCCCTAGTCAGATTTGGCGTTATTGGCCTCATTCCACAAACCTGCTCAGTTACAGTTCCGCCCTATCTATTAAGAGTACCTGTTTTGGCAAAACGTCAACCGCAGCGCACAAAATTTTTTCAGGCAACCGCGATCCGTGTCAGTCCCCGTTCGGGACGGCCAGGGGTTCGGGTTCAATCTGAACCAGTTTGGTATCCGAGGTGTGTGTCGGCTGCCCGAGGTCAACCTTCTTGCCGTTGGCGTAGATTTCATGACGACCGTGCGTCCTGTGCCATTCGGCCAGCTTTACAGTCCGGCTTTGATGCTCAGCGATTTTCCTCCAACCGCCGCCGTAATAAGCGCAAAAGCTGATTTCACCTTGAGTCAGTGCCACTGGAGTAGTCGAATTGCAAATTCCTGCGAAGTCATAATTCAAAGCGTCCTGGAACCACATGCCGTTAAAGATCATGAGTCTCCAGCGCCCGTCGTAGGAGTAGGCTTTCTGGGACCAATGCTCACTACTTCCGGCAACGCGATAGAAACAATCCTCAACCACGCAGCGAAGTTCTCGATGCCCAAACCCCGAAGGTGCCTTCTGCCGGTCGAAATTGCGGAGTGCCGAAAGCCAGACAAGCGCCTTAGTAGCTGCCGGTCCTCTCCCAGAGTCGGTTATCTCTACGATGTCCCGCATGAATTGTTCCAAGTTAAAGAAGGCAGGGATGGGAAAAGCCTGTTTCTGATGAGTGTCCACTAGCAAGGCGCTGAAGATCCCGCGGTTAGGATGCGCTTCCGAGAAAAGGCTTCCTTGTTCTGCCTTGGGATTAAGGATATCGGACAGATGGGCGAATATCCCAAAGTCTGAGAGCGGAAACCAGTCCCGCATCGGCTGCCAACCAATCGAGGTCTGCTCTTGCAGATCGAAAGCGAGTTGCGTGAGAGGGTAGCGTCGAGTGTAACGCTCATCTGGGGATACTCCCTCGTCCCTGCCGGCAAACATGATCGGCTGAAAAACGACGCCGTGGATTTTATCTATATTCTGAATCGCGAAACGAACGATGTCCCCGAGCCCGTCGCTGTTCCGGCACTTGTCTACCATGACTTGAAGTGTAGTTCGCATTCCCGCTGCAGCTATGTTCTCTAAAGCTTGCAGCCTCACCGGCATGTAATTGCCCAATCCGCGATGTTTATTCTTTTCTTCGGAGACTCCATCCAATTGGAGGTAGACACCGTGCAAGCCAGCTTCCCTCGCCTGCAAAGCAAGGTCTCTGTTCTCAGCGAACCGGATGCCGTTTGTTGCAACATGCAGTCGATGAAAACCCATGCTCTTGGCGTAGCGAACTGCATCAAGAAAAATCGGCGAAACTGTTGGCTCACCTCCTGAGAACAAAATGTTGATCTCCCGTTGAGGCTTAAAGGAAAGTGCGTTGCTGAAAATGACCTTTATGTCTTCCATGCTCAATTCGTGGACGTAGCTGGCGGCATTCGCATCCATGAAGCACGGCGAACACATCATGTTGCAGCGGTTGGTGATATCGACGATCAGGAATGTTCCTCTGCCGGAGCTAATGCTATTTGGGCCATGGCCATGCACACTGCAATCGTCAACACACGCGAAGTCTCTGCCGAATGCAAGGCGTTCCATCCTTCGAAAGAAATCCGAGTGATTGGAGAGTGCATCCTCGAACGGGCCGTGCTTGTCGCAGGTCTTGCGCATGAGGATGCGCCCAGCCTCTTCCAATATCTCCGCTTCTGTAACTCCGGGATTGTCTCGGAAATCCACGACATCAATCTCACCTTTGAGGACTGCCTCCACTGCTTCACGGTTGCACTCGGGACATAGCGACAGAGTTTTCCTGGGAACGCCCGTAGGCATCGGCATCCTCTCCTGTCGCTTCAGAAGTCGGCCAGGAGCCCAGCTTGGGCTGGGCAAGTGTCCCTCCGGTAAGGCATGGTTAATTCGCCGAATTAGTTTGTAGGCTGCGTTTGCTGTGGACGTGAACATCGGAATACCTCCCGAACGATGAGCTCGCGGAGAAAGAGACACGTGCTCAGAATCAGGCTGGATACGAAACGAATACTCGCACAGCTCGACACCTGTCAAGTAAAAATGTGGTTAGGAAACCTGGCTTAGACTCTTCGAGATTTTTGGGTGCGTGTCTATCCCCCCCAGACACCGGGTAGGTTGAAATGTGCTAATCTTTTTATTGCCTACAGTCAGATCTTTTGCCGCGTATCGCGGCACGTGACAACAATGTTAGGTGCTTTGCTGTCAACTCGCCTCGCGCTATGTGATGCCCGCGCACTGTGAGCTCCGCGTAAGAGTGGCTGTAGGCACACCTCTTCATCAATATGTCCCAGCTTACACTTCTAAAAGGAGCGTCGACTTTACACGATGTAGCTGCGCTACTCGGGTTTCAGCCTCCGGCCCTCGCCTACATCCTCTACGTAAAGCCCCCGCTGGCGAAATACAATTCATTCGATGTTCCGAAGCGTGGGGGCGGGGTGCGCAAGATAAAGGCCCCGTCACCCGACCTTATGCTTTTGCAACAACGTTTATCTGACCTTCTGCAGAATTGTGTTGAGGAAATCAATCAAGGCCGCAACTGGAAAGATGACCTAGCGCACGGATTCAAGCGAGATCGTTCGATCATCACAAACGCCATAAAGCATCATAAGCGGCGATATGTATTCAATATTGACCTTCAAGATTTTTTCCCAACCATAAATTTTGGCCGAGTCCGGGGCTTTTTCATTAAGGATGCCAATTTCATGTTGGACACCAAGGTTGCCACCATACTGGCCCAAATAGCCTGCCATGAGAATGGTTTGCCCCAAGGCGCTCCTTGCTCTCCTGTCATCTCGAACCTTATCGGCCACGTTTTGGACATCCGATTGTGCAAGCTAGCATCCGCAAACGGTTGTACCTATTCGCGATACGCAGATGACATCACGTTCTCTACGAACAAGCCCGATTTTCCATCAAGCATCGCCAGGCGTGTTGCGGGCGAAGCACACAAATGGGAAGTCGGAGACAGACTGGAGGAGGCCGTCGTCAGCGCGGGATTTGCCGTCAATCCACTGAAAACGCGCATGCAATACCGAAGTTCGCGCCAAGCTGTCACAGGGCTCATTGTGAATCGAAAGGTGAACATACGGAGCGAGTATCGCCGCATCGTCCGCGCAATGGCCCACAGGCTCTTCAAGATCGGAAAATTCCAGCAGATGCGAATAGTTCCCGACGCGAAGGGCGTGCTCACACCGACTATGGTGGACGGAACGATGGCTCAACTTCATGGGATGCTGGGGCACATCGATGATGTGGATTACCACAATTTCAAGATTGAAGCCAAGGTTGAGTCTCGAAAGCAGCAGGCCAAAGCCGCGCTCCGCTCCAAACAAAAACTGTACCGAAGATTTCTGATGTTCAAGGACTTCTACTCATCCGCCGCGCCCGTGGTTGTCTGCGAGGGAAAAACTGACAACATCTACCTACTACATGCTATTAGAAGCTTGGCGGTCAACTACCCGAAGCTCGCGACCATATCAGCGAACAACAAGATCGCGCTGAACATTCGCATCCTCAAGACAGTAAAAACGAGCGCCGGACGTGTCTTGCAGCTTGGAGAAGGTACTTCGTTTTTGGAAGCATTTATCAAGGGTTATTACGAAGAGATTCATAAATTCAAAGCTCCAGGAATGCAGCGCGCAGTCGTTCTTGTTGTCGACAACGATTCGGGAGCCGACGAAATCTGTAACACGATAAGTCGGCTGACCAAGAAGGGTCCGTCCAGAACCGATCCGTTCACTCATATAGCGGGAAATCTATACATGGTGTTCACGCCATTGAAAACAGGGGCAAAAAAATCGGCAATTGAGGACTGTTTTGCGGATGCGATCAAGAACCTCAACCTCGGCGGAAAGACATTCAATCCAGACGGCAAAGCCGACTCATCACGATATTTCGGCAAGCATATTTTGTCGCAATATATACGGGAAAACGCTACGAAAATTAATTTCACCGGCTTCGTGGGGCTGCTTGATCGGATAACGGCAGCAATCGACGCACACGAAAACAAACAAGTCGTTGTTGCTGCTGCGCAGGGCGTTAGTTAGGACGAACCCTGAGATCCCGTTCCCTGTCCGACACTTTGTCCATGCGCTTGTCCTCGCCCAACTTGTTCCCCTTGGGGCACGTTTGACGCGCTCGGTTGTTTCACGGCGAATTGCGAGGCCTGCACGTGGATGCGATTCACCTCGACATCTAGCGCGGCGTGTTTCGAAACATCTCTGCTCAAAGCCTCACTGAGTTTTGCTGCGTCGTTGGTGTAGAGCTGAGCGTCGTAGCGGCCTCGCGATACCGCCACATATGCCAAGCGCCGATTCACGAGTTTCTCGCCCGCCTGCTCCGTATCCACATGAACGAGCACGCGGTCAGCCGTTTGCCCCTGACTACTATGGCTCGTCACTGCGTATCCGTAATCGAGATGTCGGTTGTCCTTAATGTTGAACCTGACAGTGCGCCCTGAGTCGAGGCGTAGCTGCAGGTTGCCAGTTCCTTCGATCTTCTCAATGGTGCCCATCTCCCGGTTTGCAACGCCTAGGTCTTTGTTCGGCGCTGTGAACTGAACGCGGTCGCCATGACTGAACGCGCGTTCCGCCTCTCGATACAGTGTTACGCCATGTAACCGGCGAGGATCATAGTTCACTTGTTCGCCGCTTTCGCGTTTGACCGTTAAAATATTTTCTCGCTCATTCACGCGTTCGACGCGAGCGTAGTCTCCAGCCCCGATTCCATGTGCCTTGCTTCCTTTTGTATAGCGCACAAGGTCCCCCGGCTCGTATTGCCCAACCCATCGCCTGTCAGCTCCCGTAATCTCTTGCCGGGCGGTGAGCACTTGGTGCTTCTGCTCGTTTGTGTCCACTTTGCCTGCATTTTGCATTGTCCGGTGGATGATTTCATTGATCTCTTTACGCGACTGGTTGTCGGGGGACACCACGAGCGTTCCTTCGGGCTTCCTCGCGTACTCATGGGCGATTTCTCTCAGCCGTTCAGCGCGATCCACGATCTCGTGCACGCGGCCTTGGCCGTCAAGCTTCTCCAGCGCTTCTTTTACTTCGCCGTGCGAAAGTTTCTCGACAACTTCTTTGAGCGCTGGGTCTTTCTGGCGCACGATTTCGTCTAGTCGTGCCGTTTGGAGCCCCGCTTTTTGTAGCTGCTGATACGGTCGGCCCGCTTCAACAGCTTCATGCTGCCGTGTATCACCCACAAGCAGCACGCGGTCGTTTGGCTGGAGCCGATGTAAAAACTGGTTCATCTGCTTTGTGCTTGCGAGGCTAGATTCGTCGAGAACGTAAAGATGCTTTCGTCCATCACGAGGGCTTTCACTCCGAGCGAGATGCCGCTGCAACGTGTTCGATTCAATCCCGGCCTCGCCAAGTTTCTGTGCAGCGCGCGAAGTCGGCGCTAAACCTTCCACACGGTACCCCTCTCTCCCGGCAGCTTCGCGGATGGCACCTAAAGACGTAGTCTTCCCTGCGCCAGCTACCCCTTCTAGCGCCGTGATTTGATCGCGACTCGACAGGATTTGCTCAACCGCTCGATCCCGACTCTCACTCAGATGCGGATGGTCTTTCTTGACCTTGCTTCGCGTCTCGAAGCTCGCTATTGGCATGTGTTGGTTCTGCCCAGCGCGCATCGCGCGGATTGTGTCTCGCTCGTATTCCACCATTTCAGTCGTCGTGAATGCACGATTCGGCGTGTATGCTTCCTTCTCAGCTTCGATGAACTGGCCAGACTTCACGCGCTTCTCGAACTCGGTTTTCACGTCGCTGAGCTTCGCCTCACCCATCGAACGCTTCAGCGCATCGCGCATTAGGGCCCGCTCATCGGCGACCGCTTCCCTTTCAAAGTTGCGCTCCTGCGAGAAGATGATCGCTGATTGTGCGCGCGTATGAGGGTCGTACTCAACGTAGTGTGCTCTCTCATTAGCCGCTTTGATGACACGCTCCACCTGATTCCCGAAGGTCTCCGCCACCTCGTGATGGCGCTGCTGCATTTCGTCGTGTGTCAGGTCCAACTTTCCCTCGCGGGTCTGGTGCGCTGCGATCTGAGCCGCACCGGCACCCCGGAGACCATGTTTGGCTAAATGTTCTTCGATCTGTCGACGCCGCGGACTCGATGCCTCCAGATAATCGTTGCTGTAGCCCTTGATTTCAGGCTGGTTGTTATCACCACGTTCGATTTGGTATCCAAGTTCTTTGAGTCGCACTGCCAACTCGGACCGGTACACCGCCGTCGCGTACTGCTGCGTTCGGTAAAGCTCTTGTGGTTGCAGGGCGCGAGTCTCGCCGTTCTCGGTCTCCGTGATATTGAAAAAGACGACGTGCGTATGCAGTTGCGGCGCGGCGTAACCGTCCACAGGCCTCGCGCTGTCGTGCTCGAATTTGCCGGCGACCCACTTGCCGGTAGTCTCGGCTGGCAGATTGCTGCCGAGCCGTGCTTGCACGTATTTCTCCAGTTCGCTCAAGGCCACAGTAACACTTTCCCGATGAGCTTCTCGAACTCTGTCGTCGCCTCCTACCAGTGCCGTCAGTGAGACGCTCTTTGGCGCTGAGAATGTCGCATCCCAGCCAGCGCGATGTTCCATCGTTTTGATGTTCTCGCCACGTTCGTTTACGTATTCCCGCGTCGTCTGGTGGCGAACTAATTGTTCGCCCGTAGTCGGATGTTGACCCTCGCTGAGCCGATGGAATTGTTCCTCACGGACCTCGCCGCGT